>APMI01003120.1_pt1 | contig 16942 bp, 3 predicted proteins | sample 667938 | NCBI WGS metagenome assembly APMI01 (sample SAMN01084076, study PRJNA167559) | wastewater metagenome | biome: Wastewater | place: Denmark: Ejby Moelle, Odense | collected 2011-11-28 | reverse complement strand
ATTGGCTGAAGATGAGTTCAGAAAATAAAAACAGAAATAAACTCTACCCTGATTTTCATATTTTAAACTGGCATTTTCGATTTCTAGAAAAATCATGGTTCAAACCGTCAAATATAAGAGCAAGTATATTATGCTATGATATGCTTATATTATTTGTAACATATTAACAAAATGAATGATCAAGTGCTCACTCGCTACATTGAGGAAATATTTGCTTACTATGATCGAGATAGAAGCGGATTTTTGGACCTGAACTAATTGGCTAACTTCTACAATGACCTATTCGCCAGAATGAATGATCCGCGACGTCTGACCCAGCAACAAGCATATGATCTGTTCAGGTCGATTGACACTAACTTCGATGGGCGCATAGACAAGCTGGAAATCCTCAACGCATGCAAATTTATGTTCGGCCAGCAGCCGTACATGGGAGGATACAACTCTTACCAGCCGGCCACCTATAACTGTCAGTACGTGGGGACTCCTCAGCCACAAGTCATCATCATTACAAAATCGAGCAACCAGCCTAAAGTATACAACCCTTATAACTCCAACCCATATAGATGATCTGCTTATCCTTATTTGAGATTTATTTTTTATTATTACAATTTTTATATTCATTTTTGTACTTTTTGACCAATAGTGCGTTGTACTTTCTTCTCTAGCTTTAAACTCCAGCCTGGCTCCCCGCTCTCCAAGGTCAGAGTTGCAGCCTTTTTCTGGCTTTCTTGAGTCGATAACTTTGCAACAAACATTTGTATAAATTCTCTTAAAATTTCAGACATGGGTTAATAATACTTAAAAGCTTTGTTCAAATGATAGACTCCTGCCTTGTTAAAACGGATAGCCCTAAGAAATTGGTAGGCTTCAAGTCCTTAGGTTCCGAAAAGGTCCTGGGCCTCACCAAAGGAGGCAAGTAGACTAGCGCAATCATTGAAAACGATTTTAGGGATGACAGCCAGGCCTTTTTCATAGAGTTTTTGGACGAAGACTGCTACATAAAGTGCAAACACAACAATCTGTACCTGACTGTGTAAAATGTAGAAAATGGGGCAAAGGTCTACTGTTCTCATAAGTCCAATCAACCCAACCAAAAGTTTCGCATTGAGGAGACCGAGCCCGGTTCTGAAGAGTTTCTTATATATACTTTTTGTGGTAAAGTGTTAGACTCTATCAATCCCTTTGCCACCGAAGAGACTTGTTCACTGAAGCGAGTGATACAGAACTAAGAAAATGGCAAGCCGACCCAGAAATGGAGATTTCACTCCCACAAATAGATCAACCTGTAATGATAGATTCTATTTTATTCATGTTTTGTTTGAAATAATCAATTTCACATTCAATAATAAATATAGGATATTGATTATTGAACTGATAAGAATTACAGCAATGATCATAAACATTTAGGAGTGGCGAAGTTGTCGATGTCCATGGTATGCCCCTTAAAATCAAAAATGAAGCTCCAGTAGAAGAGATAACTTGAGGTTACAATTCCGTACTCCACTTTGTTCTTCTGCTCTATGTCTATTTGGCCCAGATAAATCAGTAATGCAGTTAGCATGAAGCCTGCAAATATACTGTAAAATATCTTCTTGTATTTGTAGGACTTGTGAGTAATAAAGTAGGGATCCACTTATCTGATGTCCTTAATGTTCTTGAAAATACCAGAAATGGCGATGAAGTTTCCTACTGAGGCCACAAAGACTGCCCACTCAGCCAGTACATAGTTGATTCTCTTGCGGTCGATAGTGGAGACGAAGAGCCCATACGAGGCCAGAGTAACCAGACCAGCGATTAAAATTTTACGAGTATGCTTAGCTTTCTGTGAGCTGTCCAGCCACCACTTTATGAAGAAACTGAGCAAAAACAAGATGAACAGAGAGTACATAAGGCCAACTCTCAGGACTATAGTGTTGGGGTACTCGAGAGCTGATTGCATGATGCTGGGGTTAACCTTGTCACATGTGGCCAGCTGAGTTAGAGAATACTTACGCAGTAGTAAATCGCACCCATGGACAACAAAAAAGCAGTCCAAATCATGCGAGGCACACGGATAGCTCCGATTGTTTACTCTTATTGCATAATTGATTAAATAACTATCACCAAATTATTATTGTACTTTAGTTTTAAATAATAATATGGGTAGTACATGCGCTACAGACATAGGTCGGGAATAGTTAGGCGTCTTCAACCCAATAGAGCTTGACTTCAAGAGGGTACAGACTGTAATATTGCCTCCCAGCGTCAATGCTTCTCTGAATGCGATCAGTAACCTCACATTTATACAGAGTCCATCGCTAGTTACCCTGATGCTCGCGAGAATATTGGGCTTAAGTGGTACCATAGTCTAAAATATGAGCTGTACCTGTATGGGGAGATAGTGAATAAAAAACCAGTAGGTGAGTGCCTGTTCTACATCAAGAGCATGAACCCGAACAGCGAGCTACCCATTATAATTGCTACAAAAATAGAGTAAAAGAACGTGTACAGCTGCAACACTTTGCTGTTGTACCCTGACAGGTCCTACTACCTTGGGAGCATAATAAGTAACGGTTCCGAACCGCCTATTGCAAACGGCAAAGGAACCCTAGTTACGCAACAGTTCATATACCAAGGGGATTTCAGTAGCGGGTATCCCAATGGGTATGGCAGGTTTAAAACCAAAGGGGGCGTCCTAGTTGGCCAATTTCTCAATGGAGAGCCTCACGGTGACTGCGTGTAGAGGACCAAGAAAGGCCTGTTTATTGGATAGCTTCTCTCAAAGCACAGAAAAAGTGGAAAGTTAATTACGCCTCAAAATGAAGTCAAGTTCATAAATGAGTAATTCAATAATAGTGGTGAAACTATTGTACAACTTTGATCTTTATTCAACTAATACTTTTTACTTAAATTATTAACAAATCAAGAGTATTGTATTTGAATTATTTATATACACAATAGTTGATGGATTTTTCATGGTTTAATCCATGTCTGTTGTGCTAATTCTTGAGCATTCTTTTCCTGATCTAACTCCTTATATATTCTAATCATGTTCTCCTTGTTTACCTCCGTTTTATCTGCCCGCTAATACAGTTTCAGTGCCTACTAAAGCAGCTCAAAGTCTCGATCATCATTAACTTTAGCCTGTTCCTCCTTTATATTGCCTCGGTACATGTAGGAGTCTGACTTAAAATCTGTGTGTTAAAGCTTTATAAAATATTGTTCTGCTTAGTCCAATCTCTTTTGGAAAAATAGAGTGCGTCCTAAGCCAAAATAAATACTTTCAGGATTATTGCACTATTATGAGACCAAACACTACCTGTATAGTCTCTCGGCTTCTTTCAGCATGTTAAGATCTTATTCTGATGGTAAACTATTTCTTTTCATTTTCGTTATCAGTTCGTAGTTTTGGGCCATTCTTTTCTTTATATCATACTGTACCTTCATGTCGTCACTTGCTTGTGCTTTTTAGAAGTTCCTATTGGATTATTAATACTTCCTCATATTTTGGTAAACAATTCCCCGCAGATGGAACAGAGAAAGTTGATTAGGCTTAAGATTTAAACTTTTATTTATGGACTTCAAGCACTCCTCCAGCCTCTCTACCCTACCAATTTCGTCTTTCATGATTCTCTTGTATTGCAGAAAAGCAGTATTGAAATAACAAATGTCAGTTGGATAAATGTTATTTGCTTCGATCTGATAGTTTAATGCATTCTCATTTCCCAACTTAAAGCTTGAAACAGCTAAAATGAAGTAAGGCTAAAAGAATTTTATTCTCAGTTCTCTGCATAATTTTACTGCTTTTTAAGCATCTTCAAGCTTTCTGCTTTAATTGTTGACAGTTTGAGCATGGAATACCAAAAATTTCATTAAATACTCTTTTACAACATCCAAGTGGCTTTGAGGTAAAACTGGTCGTTTGTAATTCCTCTCGTAATTATCCAAATACCTGTTAACAGCATTAACAGCATTCTCAGCACTTTTTTCGTAGCTGCTCTTTTGATGTCGGTGCAACAAAATTAATTTGTACCGAGCCTTGAGCTAAATTTAAAATGCCTCAGGTTAAAGTTGAGGTGGGTATGATTAAGTTGCTCTTATTATATTTCCAATAGTGGTAAAAACAATGATCATTTTATTAAAATCCTACCACTCTAGACAATCCAACTCTCTGTTTAAAAAAGCCAAGAAATCAATTTTTGATAAATCTTTAGTCCGATCATATAGCAAGGTATTCAGAATCTTTTTATAATTGTAAATTTTATCTTTAACTGCTAATAAAGTGTAGCAATCAAGCACCCGCTTCAGAACCTCTATCTTTTAGTTAACAAGATATTTTTTTTACTAAATTGTAATATTTTGTTTTGTTATCTCAATTTATAGTTTATCAATTAGCAGTAAAAGATATCTCAATAATGTTTATGGGCCCAACTTGAGTTAATTACACATTTCAATTAGCATTTTCAACAACTTGATTGTGAGAGATGCTTCATCTATCAAACAGAAATATTCATATGCTTACTGATATTTTTTCTGATGATACATTGCATATGCTTTGTATTATTTCATAACCTGAAAATTCTTTTAGTAATCTTTGCTCATTTTGAGCCTGTACTCTTTTCGATTTTAGTTGAACAAATCTTCAATGAGCAGGATATACTTCAAAGCATCCTCATATTTGTTTTACTTATAGAGTGGACCTATAAAATAAAAAGTGAGATTGTAGATCCTACTGCCAATATTCTAAAAATTTTCAATGTCTTACTGACAAGGCTCCTGTTCACTTCCAGCAAAAATACGATTTAGTTTCAGCATGAAATCAATTGCCTACTTTAGTTTAATGTGAAGTTAGTTTATTTTGTTGAAACCAACTCTTTTACAAAATTCAGTCAGTACAATTTCACTCTTCAATTTTTCATATTGCTGAAGTAGTACGTCGCACTCTGCTAACTTTTTATATGCTTTGTGCTGTTATAACATTCTCTCTTCCAGTTGCCGGTTGATGGTATAAACTTGCTAGACATCTTTGCGGAACTGTGGAGGTTAGTAGAATCTTTAATTTGGGAAATATGTATCTTTGTCAATCATGTACGCAATGTCACTACCCTTCTTGTCCTTCATGTTCTTGTTAAATATGATATCGGATATGCTCGAGTCAAGTCCCCAGGATTTCAGGTTAATTTCATTTCTGTATTTTTAACGGATAGCAGTTAATTGATCAATTAGCTTTTTAATTAAATCCTTGTCCATTATTTTTTTGGTTTCAACGGACGAATTTTTAGCTTTTTACTATGCAATCTATAAAATCTTGTCAATTCTGGATTCGCGCGGGCATCGACTGTGATTGACTTTGCATAAAGGACACTGATTTGAGCTTATGCACTTCAACGCAATATTATTGCAGCTTGGCTCTGCGCACGAAAATTGAGCTTATTTGTTATTGGGGCAAACGTAATGATTTTACACCTTCTGCATATTTATATAAAGATTTATTATATAGCGACATTGAACCAATTATAACATACTAAGTAATATAAAAATATAATAATTCTTATGCCAAGTTGTAGTAATTCAATCATGCTGCCTTTTTTCAGCAATTGACGTCAAAATTCATTGATCGTGCTAGGTTGTGTTATTTTAGTTGACTTTGATCGCTTCTGCTACATAGCTCGGAAGGTAGGTAGTCGGAAGCTGTTCTCTTTGTTCTTGTTTGATTTCAGTTTATTTTCATCTTTTCCAATGCTTTTGTTTTGTTGCTCCCAGATTTTTCGCATTTTTGCAAATAATTGGAGTTACTACTAATAATTTGCCATCATTTCTTATTTCTCAGCAACTAAGGCTTCGTTAATTTATTGGATCTCTTATTTCTTTCGTGTGACTTCCATCAGCTTGATCTCTAAATCTTCAGCGTACAAGAGTGTCGTTTCCATTGTATTTCGCAACCGGGCACAATAATCATTGAGGCGATGAAGCTACTCATACAACTCTTGGTTGTTGTAAGCTAAGAATTTTAATTCCTTCTTGTAGCTAATTATTTTAGACTCTAATTAGAAAAAAGTCTTATCGTCTGGTCGAATTTCACTTTTTTTGTGCTTTGAGAAGCAGCTTAACTGAGTGAGTTAAACTCTTCGATCTTTTTACTTGGGTAAGTGAGGACTATCATCGAATGTAGCATCAGTATGTGAAATTTTGCGACATCGATGATCGGCCAAGTCTCTTTCAAGGGATTATATTTTGTCTTCTTTCTGTCTAATGATAGCTTGAAGTTCCTGTATTTTATCAAGACTTCCTCGTTGATGATACACACGATCTTCAAAATCAGGCTAGGTTTTCTTCCTATTGTCGACTTCGTTTGGAGCCCTCCTTCTAGCTCTCTGCTTCATCTCTGTTTTGTTGAGTTGCTAACTATCGAAAGGTTTTATGTAGTCAAGTAGGTTGGAATCAGCATTTCCGCTGCCATTGCGAATGGAAATTCGTGGTGACTATTCCTTCTCAAATTTGGAACAATATGGCGACACCAGAAGGGACTCCCTGAAGGAGGAAGTTTCGTCATATATGGCATCGTACTGTTATTTAATTTGACTCAAATTTTGTAGGTTCATGGCTTCGTTATGTATAGTAATTTACAAATATTTTTATTCACACAAGTACTCACCACAGCTATCATTAAGTGCATCGCTTGCATTATACTTGCATCTTAAATAATGAAATGCTTCCAAATAATTCTACAGCAGGGGACTTCAATATGTCAGAACCCAATAATCAACTACTATCGACATTTGAGAAAGTGACCGAGTTCATTGGCTGGTCCCATTTGGAGCACTAAACACTCGAAAAGTTCGAAAGAATGCTATGTTTAGAGCTTCAAATGTCCTCACAAGAGCTGGCAAGTTTGCTAGAGACCCTCAAAATCGATCATGAGTTGAGTAGAAATCTCATCAGAATGGCTGAAGAGATCCAACGAAATCTATAATTGTTCTTCGAAAACCCACAAGCCTACCTATATCAACCAGAGTCCAAGTCTTTAGGAAAAGTTAGTCTATTAATTAAGAACTCCAGTTAATAAGTTAAGACAATCTGTGAATCTCTAATGTTTCTTCACTTCGCAAGCCGTAATATGGGAAGCTATAATAAAATTATCCATTTTTTTGAGAGGAAGGCCCTGTCAAAGAAAATTTAAAAGTGGAGCCATGCTATATCGTTAATTTTCAAGCACAAAATTTATAGCGTGATTACAATCCTCTACATTCAAAGCAACCATATAATTTCTCATCATAATATCATTCTGTCGGCTATTTGCGAAAGGTAAAAGTATTTGCACTGGAAATGGAATCAGGCTAAAAGTTAATCAAAGGAACAAAAGAAGAGATGCATAAGTCTGATTTTTCAACGACGGCTTATGAACATGCCTCTTGTAGAACAAGCGACTGAGAAGCAAAAATACGATCGTAGAAATTATCTTTACTACTAAGTCATCACTATATTTTTTAGGTATAAGCTCATAGATGGTCTTGCTTCCAACCAAAAAAAATATTTGCTACAGGAGCTAACTACATGCAAGGGTACATCAACTTCTATGGAGGCGGAAAAGCACGCATGGTTGTTAACTTTAATCCACAGATTTATATCTGAGGTGAACCAAAAGAATTTGGCTCTTGAACTCCCGACATAAATTTAATTCTTTAACACTAAAATGAAATATTTCTTATAGCAATGCGAAAATAGCAATAAAATTATTGATTAAAATTTATGTAAAGAATACGAAAAAATTGATACTGGAGTTAATTAAGTCGGTAAAAAATTTAATCAGTCCAAAATAAAAGTATTTACAGATGAGTAATCTATTATTAACAAGCCAAGATCTTTAAGCCAGTCAAATATTAGTCAAAAACTTAACGATCTATTTTTTAAAAGCAATGAAAAACGTTTTACAAGCGATAAAAATAAATCAAAAAGCGCGAAAGCTTGGATGAGAGACCGGAGCAAGTCTAAAATAATGGCAAAAATTTTAGCGAACACATTTTAAAATGCAAAAAATGCTTTACGTCAAATTTAGTTCTAAATTAAAACTAGCAACGTCGATGAACTGTCTGCGTCAAAATTGGACAGAAAAAAGTCTAATCTTGTAAAAAAGAAGAAATAAAAAGTTAAAATATATTAACAATTAAACAAAAATAAAAAGATTGTTGAGAGTGTTTGTAAAAATAGCCTAATATAATAAATTATTGCAATTGAAAAAATGTAGATCTTCAACCAGTTTGATATAATATAGGAAAACAAGAAATGCATAATAGACCATAAAGTAATTCATAAAGACACTCAACAGTCTGAAGGGCTGGATTTAAATCTTCGTTTTCATAGCACATAGTAAATTCATTCATAAGTCCAATCAAGAATTGAATTTGTAAAGCTCATGGAAGGAATTCCCACTATATTTAACATTCGGATAAAACCAAAGGACAAAAATTATATTTTAAAAATCGGGTTTAGTCCACCGAAGGAGCAATAAATAAATATTCAAATATCGCTTCCGAAAAGCAACAATATTTTTACAGGGCGGTACCAAACTATTTGGCCGACAATAAAGTACCTGCTCAGGAAGAAGCTGTTGCAGCACCCTCTGTTGAAAGAGCACGAAAGCAAAATATTCTAAAACAGACCTAATCTGCCTATGGAGGAGAGAAACCATGAGAGCATTAAGTAAGATAACCTATTGTCTATGTTCGGACCAATAGACGAGGAATAGTTTGCATAAATTAGTGCCACACTCAGTCTCATTTGCAAGTTTGTTGATATCATGCTTTACTCCCAAGCTTAACCTCAAGGGCGCAGATATTCTCTATGCTAGTTTCATTACGAAAAATAAATCAGCCTATTAAATGAATTTCGGCACTTTACTTCGATTTCAACACGACGCAACACGAACTAATTTCTCGCATTCATCAAAGAGAATTTAAGAATGATAAATAAAAATCATATATCGATTGGAACCAGTATCATTAAACAGAGAGTTGTCGAACTTAACCATTTTAATAGGTCCCTATAAAAATCATTTTATATTTTTCAAATTAGCAGCCCAATTAGTAATTTTTAGAAGCTTTTAAAAGGAGAAAATTAATTGTTATTTACGCTTCGAGTACTTCGAGTTGCATCTGAAAAAGAAAAAGGAGGTGTTAATTTTAAAAATAAAAATTCCAATTTTAATCTTTTTGAAGAATAAATTCGGTTATGCTCGAATAAAATATTGAAATATCAAATAAGTCTTTCTGATTATATGGAAAGCGTAAGAAAAATAATGCAAGGCACCAAATTTAGTCGAACACTTCAATTTAAAATAATGCAAGTTTGTTGGTTGCACTTTAATAAAAAATAGAGTTTTTATGCTCCTTCTTTTTTCAATTACTAATACAAGTAAATCACATAACCTCGCACATATCAGGTTAGCTCAAGTAATATTCTCTTTCACATAAGTACTCCAAATTTAGAGGTCCAATAGCCAAAAATTAAGACTTATGAGAATATACTTGAATTTAAGCTTGAGTAAATAAGCTTTGTTTCTAATAAATCGTAGCATAAAAATAGTAAACCGGCATTACAAGGTGCAAGTCGAAACTGCACTGGCTTAACTCATCTGCACCTCAATCAAGAAAATAGGGTGCCCAGTATCAACACAGCCGTCACCAAGAAATGCTTTAGGAGTTTGTAATTTGATAACTTTAGAAGAAGTAATTTAGAGAAAAAATAAAATATATTAAAGTGCTCACAGCTTAAACTAGGTAATAAAGTCAAACCAGTTCTTGCGGAAATCAAATTTCTCACCCCATTTTCTCTTGCATATAACTGGATCGCTGAAATAAAGTTGATACATTTTTTGAATAACAAAATAGATAAGATAATTATCTCAGCACATGATTTGTCTAAACTTGGCTACTAGAAATGCTAAACTTCCAAATAAACTTTATAGTCAATATAGTAATTGACAGCTTCCATAAAAATTAGCAACTCAGCGCTGATTCCGAAGCTAGTAATATAATTAAACTCTTGTGATCGAGGAAATATCAGCATCGAAGCAAACTATTAAAAGTTTCGAAACTAAACTTACGATGCTGATTTTGATCAAGGTAAATCAGTCAAAAACACAGTTAAGCTAAAATATAGATCCATAATATTTGACAAACGAAATTACAAGCACTAATAATACCAAGATAAGCCATACTTCTAAATGAGTGGTAGTGTGATCGAGTCTAGGCCTACGGGCTTGTTGGACGTCAACAACCAGCGCAGAACTCATAAGAAACTGACTTTGAACTTCTTTTAAAAAGAACAAGCCGAACAGTTTGAGAAAACTCGGTTAAAGAAGTCAAAAGCATTTCTGATCAACTTGGTCGAGTTTGAAGAATATTTATCTACAGTCCCATATAAATTAAAAATCACTAATGGCGATCAAAGACTTGAATATACTAATTTATATACTTTAATGAGCATTAAAAGGATCACTCTTGAAAAAAACTCCAGTTTATTTTAAAAAAGCAAAGCGCTAATTGAAATATAAATTAATTTCAGTCAATCTTAATACTCCTTAGTATCACAAATTCATGAATAAGATCTAAGATTGATGTGTCTCAATTTGTTTGAGTGTATTACTTCTTGCACAAAAAATTTCAACATTGAATGTGAATAAAAGTCTTAAACACAAATAAAGCGAATCTGCACAAAATTTAACAATTCTAATGAAAAATTATAATATTTTCAAAACAGTCTATAAAGGCTTCCGAAATTAAAAAATTAAAGGTCAGGCAAATTGAAGAGAGCAAGTAGCAAATAGCGCATAGCAAATCTAAAGAGATAGCTTTTTTTATTATCGATAGCATAATCTGATAATTTTGTAAGTAAAACTTATCTCGCAATATAAACGTGTTCAACATGTTAAGGCATGCTTCCATCGCGATATAATATAAAAATAAAGTCTGCAACTATCCCAATGAAAATTCGACTATATCATGAATACGAACTTAATGGTGGACACGTAGTAGATGTGTATTTGCATTCTTAAAACTTCGCAATAAAAACAGGGGTCAATTCAGGTGTTGGTCTAGGCGCTTAGATATAGATAGCTAAAATAGGAGAAAATGATCATCTACAACTCGTCTACATACGAATGGGTCCCCAGTAAAAATAAAAATAACGACTAGATGATTGGTAAAAAAATACTTAAAACAGAGAGTATAGAGGCATAAATTTAAAAAGACACAGCGAAAATTTGTCAAATAAAAATAGAGACAGTGAAGAGAGCTTAGCACAAAAATAGATAGTAGTTGAGTAAGTTTCAAATGCCAAAATATTGGATTTGATCAAAAAGTATAAACTAGAGCATATGCAAGCCGATCACTATTCCAAAAATACAATACTTCTTACAGAAATAGCTAAATACTTAGTGAAAACCCAATCAAGTGCCAGGCACAGACATAATTGATTTACCAATCGAGTCACCGATTTATCATTATTTTGCATGATTGTAATTAAAATTATTATCCAATGAGCAAGAGGCTAAAGCAGGAAATTTAAAACAGTAAACTGTACTCGGTAAACTGGCTCAGCCTCACCCATAATAATGATCTGTCACATGAAAAAATGTGGAACTAAAAGATATCATAGGGGCGGCATATCCAGGAACAGAAACAAATTGATCGCATTTTATTTGGCATTGTTAAAGAAAGACTTTTCGGTCAGTTGCTCTCCCAAGACTCTCGTATATCAAAAGAAGGTTTCTATGCTCTGGATAAACTAAATAAAGACCTGGTCAATAAATCGAAACATAAGCCGTCGCGAAAGATTTGTCCATTACCAAATCAGCCAAGCTATGGACATAGCCCTACAAATGCGAATCATAAGACAATAAACATTATGGAAAATATTAGATCCAAATCGTTACATCAAAATCAAAATTAAGAAAGTGCTTAAATGAGGATATAAAAACTTAATAAGAAAAATTCAGTGTAGCAAAGTTCTGGAATAAATCGAACAAGAACAAGAAAATTATCATCTTTACCAAAGCAGTTCGTAGCGAGTAAAATTTCGAACATGCAAGCATATTTTCGCGAGCTGAGTAACAACAATAGCTCGCTGATCTTTGATATCAAGCTGAGCCGATAGATGATCGTAAAGTACAACAAGCAGCACAAAATAGTGAGTTCTCGATGTTTGTAGCGATTCCTAAACTTTTTCAATTTTCCAGCGTCTCCCAACATCAAACAGTTTAGCAACTGGCTTTAGTACTGTCTAAATTGCTCATTTAGGTAGTCGAGCTTTTTCGCCTTCCAAGTTCTTGATTAATCCAGAAATGGATTTCTGACTATTTCTGATTTGTTTAGGGCACTTCAAGACTTCCCCATGCAGTAATCGTCTTAAATGGAAAAGGAAATCTATGAACTCATGGAAAAGATGAAGGAGGTCTCTGAGTAGCTAAAGTAAACCAAAGAATAACTGAAACTGACAGTTTAATAAATTATTGTAAGGAATCAATCTTTGCGCCTTGACGAAATGAGATAGCTTGTCAAGTAAGGAAGCAAAGAACTTATTTCGACAGATTGCTTCAAATCAACAAGCTATCATAAAAGCATGTACGCTTTATAACATAGTGCAGCAGTGAGATAGAAAAATATGCAAATTTAATATTCGTAATAAAATGACACTCTCAACAAAAGTAAAAGTGAAGTGAAACAAGATGGAGTTAGATTTCTCGATTTTTCTGACATGTACGCATATAGAAGACCTCAAATTTTTATACTGGTGGCTAAAATTTTAATTGGAAGTGATACATCAACAATTTAGTGATGAAAGTATGTGCATTTATATTTATAATCAATACTATAAATTATCGATTCTGAAGCTGAGAGTAAATAGAAGGATATTGAAACTAGTAATAATTCAGTCGTCAGCATTCCATTATTAGCCTTCGTCTTCATACGTCTCCTCTTCTTCATTAAGTAGGCGAGCGTCCAAAGCACATGTCTATTGACAATACAGGCCATCAATGCGCGAGTCATAGACAAGATCAAATTTATTTTAGAGTTATAATTTCTTGAGGTAATGAGTCCCTTTTGGAGCGTATCGTACAGGAGGAGGGTACAAACAGTCCAAATTTAGTCTAATTTAAATAATAATTACTCTAGGGCATTTTCAATCATTTTCGGTATTATGCCTGCAAGCAGTGGACATGAAAGTTCAAGACAAGGATTAGTGTTAACTTCTATCAACCATAAATTAAATTAGTCGTCTATCATAAAGTCAAGACCAAAAATCTCAAAGTTGTTTGCGTGAATGTCTGGATCTATACTGCCTGAGCAAGCTCGAATGACATCAGTTGTTATTTTCTAAATAATAAAACAAATACCTTCATTTTAGGCAATATTATGTCACGAAAATTGAAGTTTTTGAATCCATACAATCTCTGTAAGTAAGAATGAAGCTACTAATAACTGATCTTGTTGCCTTTTTCATATTTTCCATACTATGGCATAGTCTTTTGAATGGCATCGTTTGTAAGATGGATGCGCCCATCATTGCTTTGAAGAGTATATTATGAGGATGATGTGCGCACATATCCTTACTGATACCAGTACCCTTTGATTATTCCATTAACGCATGTGATCATCATATAGTGTCTTAAATCAAACTTCCGCTTGTTGTAAAGTAAAGGTCTTTAAATATATGCTTGCACTATATATGTCCTCTCAGTGCCGTCAAAATATTTCTCTTTTGTCTTCAAAATTGCTTTAATTTACTATAAGGTTTTGCAGACTTTTATCCCCTGACCTCTGTTCGAATATTAACCAGGTTTTACAATCCATGGACATTTATCTTCATTCCCAGTTATAGCTTTTGACTCTTTATTTCTTTGGTAATAAAATTTTAAAAATTTGAAGTAATTTTAGTCTTAAAGTCCTTTCTCAATATGAAATGTGAATGGCAGGTAGTTAAAAACATAATCGTCTCTCTTGTTATAGTAGCCGGACATTAATTTGAATAAAGCTTTTTTATTACCGATAACATAATTATTTATCAAATGGTTGTGCATTTTCTGTTATTTTATTTAAGCGACTGATCTAAGCACCGTTGTTATAGAATAGTCATTCCGCACGTTTTTCTCTTAATCCTCACCTTTTTATAAATTTTATATCGCTTCATTACTTTGCTTAACAATATTTTTGCAACCAGTCTTTATAAAATGTTTGTTTCTATGCTGCAGTCTTTCATCACTTCTTTATTCAATGCTGTGATTTTTCCATAAATAAGCCTCAACTGTTCTGCTTTATTTTTGAGTCAGGAGACCAGATTATAGTATTTTATCATCTTTTTTATTAATTTATGAATTTGCTTTAAATTTTTGCAATGAGAAATATGGTAAATATTTAATCTGTGTCCAAGCGAAATTGGAGTCTTCTATTTTTTCAGTAACGGCAAACCATATTCTTCTTTTGATTAGCCCTCGTATTAGGCCGCCATTGTTCCCCTTACCGATGAAAACTCTTAATCGATGATCATACTCAATTGGAGTTTCTATTATAGTTTGATTACTAAAATTAATCTTCCAAATCATGTCTCTATAATAGTATGTCTCGAAAGGTGCACTAAAGTTTTTTTGTCTATTAAGAGAAGTTGATTTTTTTATTTGATATTTTTTCGACTATTTTGCTTGCCCTTGTTATTGACCTCCCTAAATTGTTTCTGGGTTTGAATTATTTAAAAATTTAATATCATTTCTAACTTCATTTTTAACTTCATTTTTTCTCGAAATGCTTGTTATAATCGGAAGTAAATCTGACTTTCTGTCGAAGATCTGAACTTCTTCTTTATCTATTTGAAGTTTTAAGAGCTTTCGAGATAAGTTATTAGATCCTTCAGCTTCTTCATTTCGATCTGATTTATGTCTCATAGCTTTCTCTCCCTTAATTCTAATTTTTTCAAAATTAAAATAGTCTTGCTCAAATCTTTGAAGTAAAAAACTTTGGATTGCTTTTTTATTTTTCGGTTTCGCATTTAATACAACATCGATCAAAGGCTACAAACGCTCTCTAAGCAAATTGTAGGATTCTCTGTCTTCATCAAGATTTTTATGACTCTTTGACTCCTATTTAATTGAACTCTAACACGGCTATGTGGCTATCTTACTTAAATTGTCGGTGATTGGAACCACTGTCCGTTCTTTGCTTATTTTGCCTATTGAAACCTACTTTTATCTGCCAACTTTGCTATGATTTAGTTTCTTAAAATTAGGTTTGCTTTTTTCAAGACTGATTCCATAAATGACTTAAATTTGTTTATATATTTTCAGATACTCTTGCTTTATTTGCTATGATCTAAATGTAAATAAATTTACTCGTAAGTTTAGCTTTTTGCTTTTTTCAATACGCTTGACTTCCGAATATATCTCTGCCTAGCGCATTTAGAGTTTACGAAAGGCAGCTGTTGACTGGATGCAAGTTCGACAATAAACTTTTTCTCATTCATAATAAAATTAATTGTTTATTTATCATACATCCAAAATAATCAAAACTTGATAGTACTGCAAATTCACAAAAGTAAAATTATCGTTAATGATCATTCACTTATAAAAAAACTGCTGAGGTCATCTCCTTTGGTACTGATGGAAAAGTTGTGTGTGTCTGTGTTTATAAGACTACATGAGATCCAATCAGGACAAGACAAAGGAATAGTTGACTTTTCTAAATTTATTGATGATAGATTATCGATCTTTTTGTAATCTTGAGTCATATCTTTCTTTGAATTGATTTTGAGACATAACTCATGCTCATTATTTAGACTGCTTCAAGGATAGACTACTTAAGTGAATTTCGCAAAGTTTTAAAGAGCTCACTATCTATATTCTATTTTGTTTTATCTGATCTGACTCCATATTCGCGACCACCGGCGGGGGAAGTCAAAATTTTAACGAAGCTAGCATCTTCCTGTAGCAAATGTTTCACTAAATGCTGGCTTAACGGAATCCCAATATTGTCCACATAAAGTTTGTTGCAATAGTTTGTAAGCAATGCATATGACTATAAGTGAAATGCTAGTTTTTATAGAATCGTCATGAGAATGTGCATTTTTGTTTCCTAACTTCCGTCCTTTATTGTTTCGATCTATATTGCTTCATCGAAGTCGCGCCAAAATGCATACTCTTTATTGTAAATTTTCATCCAGACCAATAACTTGTAAATTAACTATAAATTGCGTGTCTGATGATATCGTAATTAAATTTGCTTGATTTTGTCAACTGATGACTGATTTTTGATTATCATCTACATTGATTATCCGTTCTGTTTATCTTTATCAACAGAATTAATGACTATTTTTTGACTTGTGTTACTTTGGCTTTTGAAGCTCTCCCTACTCATGCTTACTATGGTTGCTGGTACTTGTTCAGGTTCTCTGCATTATTTCAAAAACTTGTTTCCTAATTCCCTAATTTTATCAATGTTTTCGTTAAGATACTAAACAATTTTTACGCCAGTTGATAATTTAAAATTCTTGTTAATTGAACTATCAACACTATAAGTACTCCTATGCAGTTTCGGATGGAGTGCCATTGAAGTTATTGTGTCTACAGAGTAATTTTTAATGCAGCTAATGATAGTGGGCTATTATGCTTGTGATATTGGCAGATATGACAAAAATAGCAGCTTGACTTACGAATTTCGACCAGTATTTTGACCATTTTTTGAAGATTAAGTCATTAGTTTTTAAATTTCACTATCAAAATTCCACAGCTTAAGGATTCTTGTTAAAGAAGGAGCCTATCTGAAAGATCGATTTAAAATAATTCGATATTTTGAATACAACTATTTAATTTGTCCTTATGTTTCCGAATGCTATTGTTTTGTAGTGACAGTAATCAGTGTAAGCAATTGTGTTAGTGTGATGCAATAGCTGATATTGTTAAAAAGCAGAGATTACAATC
>APMI01005520.1_pt1 | contig 16954 bp, 19 predicted proteins | sample 667938 | NCBI WGS metagenome assembly APMI01 (sample SAMN01084076, study PRJNA167559) | wastewater metagenome | biome: Wastewater | place: Denmark: Ejby Moelle, Odense | collected 2011-11-28 | reverse complement strand
CCTAATTCGTCTAGCTTTTCGGCAATGACTAATTTTTGTTCGGTATTTAATTTGCATCCCGGGACTTGTTCCCCATCTCGCAATGTTGTATCAAAAATTTCAATCTTTTCGGGATTCATAATCAAGTTTTTTAACTAATTTTGAACAAAACTAATATTTGATTACATTTTTAAAATATTTAAAACCTAAAAATTACAATATTCAAGTATTCAATTTTAAACTTAAAAAATTGATTTACAATATTTTACTTATCAAAAATTTACAATGGCAGAATTGCAAAAAGACTTCTTATTTGTGCTGATAAAATCGCTTTCTACCTCAGAAAAGCGACAATTTAAGTTGTATGTAAACCGTCTCGGAATTAATGTAGATGCTAAATTTCTGCTTCTTTTTAATGAATTAGATAAAATGAATGAATATCAGGAAGAAATAATCATTCAGAAAAAAATTTCTACAAAACAACAACTTTCTAATCTGAAAGCGCATCTTTACAAACAAATTTTGGTAAGTCTTAGAATGAATCCTATTCATCAAAACAATAGAATTCAACTGCGAGAACAGTTAGATTTTGCCAATATTCTCTATCAAAAAGGACTTCACAAACAAGCCTTGAAAATTCTTGACAAAGCCAAACAATCTGCCTTAGAATTAGACGAAAAAACCATTGCTTCAGAAATTATAGAACTCGAAAAAGTAATTGAATCTCAATTTATTACACGAAGTATTGACGGACGAGCAGATGAACTTATACAGCAATCTTCGGAGGTAAGTTTGCAGAATCAATATGCCACGCAATTGTCTAATCTTTCGCTAAAATTATACAGCGAAATGCTTACGCACGGTTATGTGAAAAATGATGAAGACAGAAAAAAAGTAATGCATATTTTTGATTCTCAAATCAAAAAAATAAAACTAGAAAAACTGAATTTTACAGAAAAATTGTGGTATTACAAAGCTCACGTTTGGAAAAACCAATTGCTTCAAGATTATAAATACACCTTAAAATACGCTTATCATTGGGTAGAACTCTTCCATCAAAAGCCAGAAATGATGTTCAGTCATCCTGTTTGGTACATCAAAGGTTACAACTATTTGTTGAAAATCCTCTTTTTGTACGGACACGTAGATAAGTTGGAAGAAAGTTTCAATAACTTTAAAAAGACAGTAAATTCTGAAAATTTCATACAAAATGACAATCTTCAATCTTTGATTTTTTTAACCCATTATAATTCTTTGATGAACATTCATTTCATTAAAGGAGAGTTTTTTGCAGGCACGAAACTAATTCCAGAAGTGGAATTAAAAATGGAAAAATTCAAAGATAAAATAGACGAACACCATTATTTAATTCTTTATTTAAAGATGGCTGCTCTCCTTTTTGGTTCAAAAAAATATCCAGAATGTATTTCTTATGCAATGAAAATCATCAATTCTAAAGGAAATGTGCAAGAAGATTTACTATTCCACACCAGAATTTTGGTTTTGATGGCAAAATTTGAATCTGGAATTGATGAAGATTATGATGAATTTGTAAAAGCAACCCAAAAATTTGTTCAGAAAATGAAATATTCGGATGAAATTCATCAAGTAATCATTGAATTTTTTAAAAATTTGGACGGCTTACTACCTTCGGAACAACAAATTCTTTTCAAAAATTTTGAAAATCAACTCAATACATTCTCAGAAAACGATTACTACAAACGTACACTTCTCTATATAGACATTCACGGTTGGGCAAAATCTAAAGTAAAAAATGTAGATGTAGTGGAGATTATTAAAGGAAAAGTGAAGAAAGGGTGAAAGATGGAAGTTAGAAGTTGGATGATGGAAGTTGGAAGTTGGAAGTTGGAAGTTGGAAAATAAAACTATTTCAAATCACTTCAAACTAATTCAAACCATTTCAAAACAAATTACGCTTCTTTCCCAAAAGTTTACTATTTTTGCACTTGATTAAAATTAGAGAACCAAAATGATTAAAATTACTCTTCCAGATGGAAGCATCCGTGAGTTTGAAGGCGCAGTTTCGCCTTTAGAAGTTGCTAAATCTATTTCAGAAGGTTTGGCTAGAAACACCATTTCTGCATTAGTGGACGGTAAACAAGTAGAAGTTACCACACCAATAACGCAAGATGCCACGGTTACGCTACTTACTTGGAATGATGATTTAGGGAAAAAAGCTTTTTGGCATTCTTCTGCGCACCTTTTAGCACAAGCAATTTTAGAATTTTATCCTAATGCAAAATTAACGATAGGACCAGCAATTGATAGCGGTTTCTATTATGATGTAGATTTTGGTGAAGATTCTCTTTCTGAAAAAGATTTTGAAAAAATAGAGAAAAAAATGCTGGAAAATGCTAGAAAAGACGCTACTTTCAGTCTTTATGCTGTTTCTAAAGCAGATGCTCTAAAAGAATACGCAGACAATCCTTATAAAACAGAACTGATTGAAAATCTGCAAGATGGAGAAATCACTTTCTGTACTCACGATAACTTTACAGACCTTTGTAGAGGAGGACACATTCCTTCTACAGGAATTGTAAAAGCAGTTAAAATCTTAAATGCAGCTGGAGCATATTGGAGAGGAAACGAGAAAAACCCTCAATTAACAAGAGTTTATGGTATTTCTTTCCCGAAACAAAAAGATTTAACAGAATATCTCGAAAGATTAGAAGAAGCCAAAAGAAGAGATCACAGAAAATTAGGTAAAGAACTTGGAATTTTCGCATTTTCTGAAAAAGTAGGTGCAGGTTTACCACTTTGGTTACCAAAAGGAACTGCACTGAGAAAAAAATTAGAAAATTTTCTTTCTGTAGCTCAGAAAAAAGCAGGTTACGAATTCGTAATGTCTCCTCATATTGGTGCTAAAGAATTGTATGTAACTTCTGGACACTGGGATAAATACGGAGCCGACAGCTTTCAACCGATAAAAACACCAAACGAAGGTGAAGAATTTTTATTGAAACCAATGAACTGTCCACACCACTGCGAAATCTACAAAACATCACAATGGAGCTACAGAGATTTACCAAAAAGATATGCAGAATTTGGTACAGTTTATAGATATGAGCAATCTGGAGAATTACACGGTTTAACACGTGTAAGAGGATTTACTCAAGATGATGCACACCTTTTCTGTACACCAGATCAATTGTTAGAAGAATTCAAAAAAACCATTGATTTAGTGCTTTATGTTTTTGGTTCCTTAGGATTTGCAGATTTTACAGCTCAAATTTCATTAAGAGATCCTGAAAATAGAGAAAAATATATCGGTTCTGACGAAAACTGGGAAAAAGCAGAAAGTGCCATTGTTACTGCTGCTACAGAAAAAGGATTAAATACCGTAACAGAATACGGAGAAGCTGCTTTCTATGGACCTAAATTAGACTTTATGGTAAAAGATGCTTTGGGAAGAAGTTGGCAATTAGGAACGATACAAGTAGATTACAATTTACCAGAAAGATTTGATCTTTGGTACACAGGTAATGATAATGAAAAACACAGACCAGTGATGATTCACAGAGCACCATTTGGTTCTATGGAACGTTTCATTGCGATTTTGATTGAAAATACAGCGGGAGATTTCCCACTTTGGTTAAGTCCAGAGCAATTTATTATCCTTCCGATTTCTGAAAAATATGTGGATTATGCAAAAAAAGTTTCACAATTATTAGAAAATCACGATATTAGCGGACTGATAGATGACAGAAACGAAAAAACGGGTAAAAAAATCCGTGATGCAGAATTGAAAAAAATACCTTTTATGCTTGTAGTTGGTGAAAATGAAGAAAACGAAGGTACTATTTCTGTAAGAAGACGTGGCGAAGGAGATTTAGGTGTAATGAAATTAGAAGATTTTGTTTCTTATTTCAAAAAAGCATCAGAAACAGGATTTGAATTTAAAGCTTAATTCAAATCAAAAAATAAAATTATAGATAACTTTAAAATTTAATACTATAGCACAGAAATTTAATAACAGAGGAAGAGGACCAATGCGTCGCCCTGTTCAGGAAGATTTACATCAAATAAACGAAAAAATCCGTGCAAAGGAAGTTCGTTTAGTAGGAGACAATGTAGAACCAGGAGTGTATCCTTTATCTAAAGCTCTTCAAATTGCAGAGGAGCAAGAACTTGATTTGGTAGTAATTTCAGACAAATCAGATCCTTATATCTGTAGAATTCTAGATTACAAAAAATTCCTTTACGAACAGAAAAAAAAGCAAAAGGAATTAAAAGCGAAACAAGTAAAAGTGGTGGTAAAAGAAATCAGATTTGGCCCTCAAACTGATGACCACGATTATGAATTTAAGAAAAAACACGCCGAAAAATTCTTGGAAGAAGGTTCTAAATTAAAGACTTATGTATTCTTTAAAGGACGTTCTATTATTTTTAAAGATCAAGGAGAGATTCTTTTATTAAGATTAGCTCAAGAATTAGAGCATATCGGAAAAGTAGATCAACTTCCTAAATTAGAAGGTAAAAGAATGATTATGATGATGAGCCCGAAAAAAGCGGCTAAATAATCACTAAAAATATAAAATGCTGTATATCAAAAACATATACAGCATTTTTTTTATTTTTTGAATTCTTTTTGTAAAAATGTATCAAAATCTGGCAAAGAGTGATCTTCATAGATTTTAATAAACTGAGAAAACTGCATAAAACCATAAATCATTGCAAAATTTTCTTGGTCTTGCATAATTTTTACATAATTTTCAGTATAATATTTTTCTACATTTTCCCCTTTTGGCACTGGATTAGGGTACGTTTTCATTACTTTCTTCAAGGTTTTATAAATAGATTTTAGCTCCTTAGATTTTCCTTGCTTTTTCCACCAAAGCATTGCTACAGTATTAGCAAAATATTCGTCTTGATAGCTTCCTAAGTTACCACTCTTCTTTACCGTAAGCCAATGTCCCAATTCGTGAGGAAGATAAAACCCGTTAAACATTAATCCATATAATTTTTTACCATCTTTTGAATTCCCTGTAATTTTTTCAAAATACTGTTGATTCTCTGGGATTACTTCACTCCAAAGAGGTAAGTTTACCGTATTCTTTTCACCATCATAATAGATGAGAAATGGTGTCGTATTTACAATGATTTGAGGTTCGTTTTTCAAATTAGGAATTATTTTTTTGGCATCTGCTATAAATTGGTTTCCTACTTCTACTCCATCTTTTGCAAGAGCATCTTTATCAGTATATGCCTTAAACCAATTTTTTTGAGAAAAAGCAAATGAACTGAGAAATAAAAATATTAATACTATTTTTTTATTCATTTTTTAAATTTTTAAAGATTTACACATATTTACATTTTAAATAGAGGTAATGTTTTCTGTCTGAAAAGTTCCTGTAACAGGAATTGTCTCTTTTGTTTTTTCATTATAGACCGTTCCAGAAAAAGTTCCTTTGATGGTTTTTCCGTCAAAAAAAGTAATTGTAGCGATATTACTACTGCTTCTTCGGGAGTATTGTTTGCCATCAATCATTAAGACAAGAACCTTACAAACATAACTTTTGCCAATCTTAAATGAATGTAAAGTACCATCACCAATAGAAACGGTGTGCTTGTCATTAGAAATATCACCAATTTGATTGTTGATAATTGCGGTAGATATTTCATTTTTATCCGTGTACGTTTTACCTTTTGCAGTATAAGTAATTACTCCTTTTCCTTTTGAACTGGAAACTCGACTCGAAAGGAGTTTCGCTTTTTTCATCATTTCTTGTTGACTAACTTGTGCATAACTTTGCAATGCAAAAAGAATAATGAAAGATAAAAATAGCTTTTTCATAATATTTTTTTGATAAATTTTTATTATAAATAACCTTTAATTAGTCTTTGTTTTTACATTTTGTAGCTTCTTAGGTGCTTTGTCTGCTGGCGGAAATGGCTGCGGATTGAGGGCTTTATCTTCACCTTTTGATTTCATTGGGTTGGGTCTTGCCTGCTCTTCTGTTTTCTTTTCTTCCTGCTCTCTTTCCATCAGGGCTTCTGCTTTAGACACTTTTTTTTCCAGTTTTTTTACGTTTTTATCCACTTTTTGAGGAGTGCTTTTTTTCTCTATTATTTGACTTTTACTAGATTGAGCATTTAACAAACAAGTGAATGTAAATAATGCGATACTGCTTAAAACTATTTTTTTCATAATTGTAAATTTTAATTGTTAGTATGTTTAGTTAAAATTATTTTGACCAAAGAAAGCTGTAATTAAATTTTATAATGGTTCTCTTACCACTATCAGCTTGGGCTGTAATTTCTTTAGTAGCTGGTTTTCCGTCTTGTTGAGGGAGCATTATATCTTTTAATTTGTAATCTACAAAATAATGATTGCCTCCTCTGGAATTATTTTTTTGCTGTTTACTTCCTAAAATTGGGCAGTAATGACCTTGTTCTCCGTTATTAATCCAGAACCAAAGTCTGAGAATTCCTTTGTCTCTAACTTCTTTAGATAAATTATTAAATTCTACATATTTGTAAGGATTGTTCATAGAATTGGTATCTATTTGGTCACAAGTAGAACCGGAATTGGCTTTTTGTCCAAAATCGAAGAAGTTTTTAGCTCCTTGTATTGGATTTTCGTTTTCATCGATAATTTCCGCATCATTCCAACCATAAAAACCATAATCCGAAGTTTTAACGCAATTAAGATTTACGGTAAGTTTCATAGAAATATTAGAATTCGGAACACAAACCTGACTTGGAATTTCATTGGCGTTACAATTGGTAGCGGCGGTATCTCCGTTCAAAAATTTCAGAGAATAACTTATTGGCGCTCCTAATTCTAGCGGACTGGTTTTATTAGAATCAACAATAGCGCGAAGCATTCTATTGGTTTCAGAAAAAAGTTGATCGTATCCTTTGATGGTTTGTACAACATCACTACTTCCATATAAAAACACCTTAAAAGTAGTTTCTTCTAGCTTACGTTTGGTATTGATATCAAGACTGGCATTTACCTTCCAAGCAGAGCCAGAAAATGCTGCATCTAGTTCTTTCTGAGTTAATTCTGATTCATAAAAAACCAACAATTTCACTCCATACGTTACCTTATCTAAAATTACATAATTAGGATTAGTATTGAAGGTTTTGTTGGTAAAATAATTATTACCACTGGTTTTCTGAATGGTAAAAATAGGATAAGTGTAGGTTACTAAGAACTTATTGCTTTGAGATTTTTCGTTGTAGCCAAATTTCGCCGAAGCATTATATAAACCAGATTTATATGAAACACCTGCTGCAATATTGAGTTCTGTAGCGCTATTTACTGTTTTTTGTTCTAGCAATTGCCCACCACCAACTGGTCTAGAAGCAAATCTTTGGTTTAGAATTTCTGAATTGGCATCAAATAACGCTTCTGGAGTAGGATTATTAACGGTTACCGATTTTAAACCTGCAACGCTAATCGTTATAGGATTTCTAGGAGCATCTATTAAATTGGGATTTCCTTTATTAAATTCATTAAAATCATAAATTCCGCCAACACGTAAATCCGCAATATCATCTGGATTGAGAACATCTTGGTTGATGTTGGTCACGCTTAATGTTTTATATTCAGTTTTACAGATTTTGTCGCCATTTTCCTTTTCTTTGCTTACTCTAGTTACTTTATTAGAATAGCTGTTTTGTGTATTTTTAGTATTAATAAGTGAAATTGTAGTTCCACTTAATTTAATTTTATCAATCTTTGATTTTGCGAAACTGTAAGAAATCTTAGATGAAGTATTAATCGCAGAAGCTAGTTTAGTTTTTTTAATCACATCTAATCTCCCATCATTCCAATAGATAGCACCTTTATCAAAGGAATTCATACGTCTCCATCCTGCTCTATCACTGTCTTTTTCATCAGAAGTAGGGAAACCCAATTCGCCAACTTCATAGCCTGTTTCAGCCCATTTATTCATAATATCTCCGTAGATTGCATAGACTTGTCTGGTATTTGGATTGTAATACACCCAACCTTTTTCAAATCTCAGGAAATATCCGCCAGAACCTGCAGTTGGTCTCATAGAAGCGCTTTCTGAATGTACAGCGCCAAGATTTAAAGATTTTGCTTTCTCCAACATCTGTTTTTCTATTGGATTTTGGTTGCCAGAATTTGATTTTATTGGAGTTCTTAATTGCGCAAACGATATTGTACTAAATGCACAGAATACGATTACTAATAAAATTATTTTTTTCATTGTTTTGGTTATTAATGTAGATGCTTTCATATTTTTAAATTTTATGGTTCTATTTGTATGTTAATATTATAAATCATCGTTTTTTTTGTAATGCCTGCGCCTGCACATTCTCCGCTCCCCATTCCTGTAATTCCACCAGAAGTGGCACATTCTTTTCCGTTGATGTCTATATAATTTCCTTTGGTTTGATCTGGCTTCGGATTTATATTTTCAGGAATTTTCAAGAATATTTTTTTGTTGAAGAACATTCCTTTTGTATTAAATTCTTGCATAGAATAGAACTTAGCATTTCTAATTTCAGGGAAACGAATTAAAATCCCTTCCGGAATTTTTTCTCTTAAAGAATAGATAATTGTAGTGTCTTTTACTGTTGAATTTTCTATCGTTTTAGCAGAGATTTTAGACAAACTAAGTCCCCAAATTTTATTATGGAATTCTTGATCTAAATTACTTTTGCTTTTATCTTTTAAATCCAAATAAATTGCATTTTGAGATAAAAAATCATACGTTTGAGGCAATTGGTAATCTGCTTTTAATTGTCTGTTTCTAGAATCTAAAACGATTTTAAATCTTTCGGGATGAACCGCCATTTCTATATTCATATCATCTGTAAGCAACCAATAAAAAGTTTTTTCGGGCAATTGATAGGGTAATTTTTGTGATTCTAAAACATTAGTAGATTGAAGTGCATAAAAAAATTTTGACTGTATTTTTTGAGGTTTACCACAAATCATTTTTGTTTTTGACACCAATGGTTTGTTGTTATAAAAAACACTTGCGGTTAATAATTTTGCATTGATATTTTCATCTATTTTAAAACCATAGATAAAAGTATTTCTGCATTGTGCCAAGGCAAACGAAGTAATAAACGAGCAAACCAAAATGAAACTTTTCATAATCTATAACTTATCATATTAAATTTTAATAAGGAGATTCAATCCAAAATTCTACCGTTTGAGTTTTAGGCAATGTAGAACAGATGCTATTTTCGCCACAGAAACCTCGAACTGCAAAACCTCTGAAACCTGCGCCTTGCTGATATGCAAATTCACTCCATCTGTTTTCTGGAATTTCGATATGGCACAATGTTTTATCCTGAACCTTCCAAGTTCCTGCTTTTATGGTTTGAAAATGTCTTTTGTCTATGAAAAATGAAATCAATGAAGTTCTAGGTGCTAATCCTCGATAATCTAAAGTTGCTTCTACCGTATAATAATCGGCATTATTATCTTCAACAATTTTGTAAACATCGGTAATTGCAGAAATAGCAGAGTTTTTATTATTCCTCTTCCAACAATTAGAAATGGTAAAATCACTATTGATGATATTTTCTTTGCACTCAGATTTAGTGACAAGAGGTACAGAACTGGTTTGTATCAATAGATTTTCTGGTTTTAGAATATCATTCAGCTGTTCTTTTGTAATGCTTTTTTTAGGAAAATGAATAATTACTTTAATCTTTTCTGAATATCTTTTTAAGGCATTTCCTTTGACCTCATTTATTTTTGATAAATTATCTAATGGTCTTATTTGGGCAAAAACTGCTGTAAAACTAGCATTTAACACCAAAAACAATAGTATTTTTTTAAAAAATAGGGATTTCATTTTTATTAATTTTTGCATTGATTATATTCAAAAACTATATTCATCCAGACTTGTTTCCTTTGTGTTTCTCCTTGATTTACAAAAGCATAAGAAAATTCTTTTTCTTTGTTTAAAATTCTTGATGAAACTGAAGGACAATCCGATAAATATCGACTTACTTTTTCGTTGAAATTAGGTACAAAACGATCAGATTGGGCATCAAAAACGCCTTCATTATTAGGAAGTTTAATGTACAGTTTCGTTACTTTTTCTATATTTCCGAAGGAGTTTTTTTGTGTATATTCATCTTCGAAAATTTGCATTTTCCCTTGATTAGGAGTAATATTTTTCAGGAATTTATAGGCTCTTTTGTTCCACATATCCATTGCCTGAATCAGCTCTAGAGAATACATCGCCCCATTGAAATAAATCCCTTCAATATCCTGAGGATAAAACCATTGATAACGATTGGTGTTTCCTTCACTAAAAGTGATTTTCTGCACTGATGAAAATTCATCAAAACTTCTGATTTCTAGTTTCCCGTTCAGTATATTTCCGTTTTTCAGATAAAGAGTAGCTGGTTGACCTCCCATATCATTTACATTGTTATAAAATGATGAATTGCAAGAAATTAGAAATACCAGCATTATTCGTAAAAATATTTTTGTTAAAGTTTTCATTTGATTAGCTTTTATTTTTAGAAAACAGGTAGCTTTTGCCCACCATTATTAGCAAAACACCAAATCCGAAGAGTAGCAATATCCCTGGCATTTCTTTTAAACTCATTACAAAAATTTCTTGCGGATTTTTTGGATTATAAGCCACGCTTACCTCTTCACCGATATGATATCCTGTAAATGAAAACAACTGTAGAATTTTACTATGTGTTTCTATTTCTTGTCCGTCTTCCGTTCTAAATTTCACAAAAGCACTTCTTCCTTTCAATGGTTTTTTTATGCTGCTATTTTCGTTTTGTACTTTTCTTGCTCCATTTTGATGAACAACAAAACCTGTAACTAAAGCATTAGTTTTATCACCAATAAAAACAACTCTTGATACAAAAACCAAATAGCCAATTACGCAGATTCCCACTAAAATGGAGATTAGACCTATTAATTTTTTGTTACGAATAATCATTTTGAATCTTTTTTACTATGTTCAAATTTTATCATTTTATCTTGAGTTTAAAATAGATAATTGACCAATGACGTTTTAAATAGACCAACAACAATTAATATTAACTTTTTAAAGAAAAAATGTATATTTGAGCAACCTATGAATTATGAAACCGTATAAATGCATCATTTTAGACGATGACGAGATAGATCTTCTAACCGTAATTTCGCACGTTAAAAAAAATCCCATTTTACAATTATCGGGAGCATTTTATAGTGCAGAAGAAGCTTTAAAATTTATTGAAAAGAATAAAATAGATGTGCTTTTTTTAGATATCGAAATGCCAGAAATAAACGGATTAGAGTTTCGTAAAAAAGTAATGGAAATCCCTGTTTGTATTTATATTACCTCATATCCTGAGCACGCCGCAGAAAGTTTCGAGCTAGATACTTTAGACTATATTGTAAAACCTTTAAAATCTGACCGCTTTTCTATTACCGTGCAAAAAATTGAAGATTATCTAGAATTAAAATACAAAGCACAATTATTCGAAAATAGTATTGGCGGAGATACCTTTTACATAAAAGAAGGGCACGAACAAACCAAAATAAAACTTCACGACATTCTCTACTTAGAAGCGTTGAAGGATTACACCAAAATTGTAACTTCACAGAAAAAACATTGTGTCTTAAAAAGCATAGGAAATCTGTTGAAGGAAAATTATTTTCAATCTTTTATTAGAGTACATAAAAGTTATGCTGTGCAAAAACAATATATTTCTAAAAAAAATTCTTCAGAAATTGTACTCAATAACGGGCAAATAATACCCGTTGGTAGAATGTATAAAGAAAATCTAGATATTTAAAATCATTAAAGTACTGAAAATGAAAAAATTAGCATTTTGTTTTTTTATGATTTTGGGATATCATTTTTTGTTATCTCAAAATAGCAATAATGCTAAAGCAGACTCTTTAATACAAAAACTTCAAACCACTTCTGACAATAAAACAAAAATAGATATATGTAACAGTCTTTTTGCTATTTACAGAAATTTAGATACCGAAAAAGCTAACTATTACGCCAATCAACAATGGGAAATTGCAAAAAAAATAAATGATAAAGACAAAATTGCAAATAGTTTAAGAAACAAAGGCATTATACAAACCAATTTAGGAAATTATGACACCGCAATCGAATTATACAAACAAGCCCTTACAGAAAATTCTCTTCCCTTAACCAAAGCTATGATATATGGAAGTCTGGGTAGAACTCATTTCTTAAAAGGAGAACATGCAATTTGTTTGGATTATTCTTTTAAATCTTTGTCTATTTATGAGGCTCTTAAAGACAAAAAATCTATCGCTAATCAACTTAATAATATTGCCTCGACCTATATTGCTCTTGGAGATAATAACAATGCTAGAATCTATATAAATAAAGCCAAAGAAGCATTAGAAGAAAAAACTGAACAAACTGTTGCTGTACCACTAGACAGCAAAACACCTATTCACCAAATAAATCAAACGCTAAACGCAGAACCTTCTGGTGATTTCGAAACCAATAAAGCCGAAATATATCTAAGAAAAGGGACAATACTCTCTAATCAGAAAAAATGGAATGAAGCTGAAAAAAATATACAAAAATCTATTTTAGAAGCAAAAAAACTAGGCAATACAAACAAAATTGCTTTGGCAATAACTATTCTGGGAGACTTATATTTTAAAATTTTTAATGAAAATCAAGATAAAAAAACTCTAGAAAAAGCAAAAGTCAACTATACTAAAGCTCTAGAAATCTACAACAAAATAAATGACAAACAATCTATTTCTATTAATCTAAAAAAACTATCAGACGTAGAGCAGAAACTTGGTAATATAAAAAAAGCTTTAGAATACAATACAAAATACTCTGTTTACAAAGATTCTATATTTAATGATAAAACAAAAAATACCATTACTCATATTGAAGATCAACGAGAAATAGAATTAAAAAATCGACAAATTAAAATCAATAAATTAGAATTAGAAGCCAAAGAAAAACAAAAATGGTTCTATATATCAGGTATTTTTTTGTTAGCAATAATTGGAAGTCTTTTATTTTATCAAAGCTATAATCGTAAAAAAATCAATGAAAAACTGAGACAGCTAAACTCACAACTAGAAGAAGCCAACCGTATAAAAATCAGATTTCTCGGAATTCTAAACCACGACTTACGAAGTCCTGTTGCTAATCTTATACATTTTCTACACCTACAAAAAGAAAATCCCGAAATAATGGATCAAGAAACCAAAGAAAGATTACAAAACAAAACCATTGCTGGAGCAGAAAATTTACTTACCTCTATGGAAGACATCTTACTTTGGAGCAAAGGACAAATGGAAAATTTTAAACCACAACCCAAAAAAATAACCGTAGAAAAATTATTTGAAGATAATAGGAAAGTTTTTTCTGGTTATCAACATATCACATTCGAATACCATAATCCAGAAAATATAGAAATTTTTACTGATGAAAATTATCTAAAAACCATTCTCAGAAACCTTACAAGCAATTCTATCAATGTATTTTCCACTACAGAAAATCCTACCATCATTTGGAAAGCGTGGCAAGAGAAAAACAAATCTTACTTATCAATTACGGATAACGGACCTGGTGCTGAAAAAGAAAAATTCCGAGCATTATATGACGAAACTGAAGTGGTAGGTATAAAATCAGGGTTAGGACTTCACCTAATTCGTGATTTAGCTATAGCCATAAACTGCGAAATTTCTGTAAACTCTACACAGAATAAAGGAACTACCTTTGTTATCTCAATGTAAATATCAAATTGTTTCTTAATAAAAATAATATAATTCAAAAAAAAAATTGTAATTTTGCACCCTTGAATGTGTAATGCACATTTTATAATAAAGATATTGATAACAAAATATATAAAAAAGCAAGAAAATGCCAAAATTAAAAACTAAATCAGGTGCTAAAAAGCGTTTTGCTCTTACCGGTACTGGTAAAATCAAAAGAAAAAATGCTTACAAAAGCCACATCTTAACTAAAAAAGAAACGAAGCAAAAGAGAAATCTTACGCAAACTTCTTATGTTGCTACTGTGGATGAAAAAAGCGTTCTTCGCCAATTAGCCATCAAGTAGTTTTTATAAATCAATCGGTTTATAAGAATTAAAAAATTCAAAAATTTTAACCCTGAAACGGTGCCAAAAAGAGAATTTTAAATAAAATTTCGCCCTTTTCAAAAAAAACAATTAAATTATGCCAAGATCAGTAAACGCTGTAGCGTCTAGAGCGCGCAGAAAAAAAGTTTTAAAACAAGCTAAAGGTTTTTTCGGTAGAAGAAAAAATGTTTGGACTGTAGCTAAAAACGCGGTAGAAAAAGCAATGCAATATGCTTACCGTGGTAGAAAAGAGAAAAAAAGAAGCTTCAGAAGCCTTTGGATTACCAGAATTAACGCTGGTGCTAGAGAATACGGAATGTCTTACTCTCAATTTATGGGAGCTCTTAAGAAAAACAACATCGAGCTTAACAGAAAAGTTCTTGCAGACTTAGCAATGAACCATCCTGAAGCTTTCAAAGCTGTTGTAGATCAAGTAAAATAATGTAAAACATTTTTGTTATCAATATAGAAAATCCCGAGAAATTCTCGGGATTTTTTTATTTTTTAACATGATTATATTTATCTTGTAACATTTTAAGCTCATCTTCATTAGCTTCCAACTTGTTCATATTTCTTTCTAACTCTACATCAATTTCTTTTAATTTTTTGCTAATTTTTTGCTTTTCATCTTCAGAGTTTGCAGAAGCATATTTAGATTGAAGATCTAATTTCTTTTTATTTAACAATAAATTTTTAGAATCAAGTTTCTCTTTTTGCACGAAATTAAGTTCAAATTTTTCATCCAAATCTTTCATTTCGCTAGATTTGCTTGCTTTTGCACTCGCTTCCATTTGATCTAAAGCTCGTTCTCTTTGATAATTTGAAACCTGACTATTATATGTCTGTTGAGAAACACGAGTATTATTTATACTTTCAGCGGTTTGTGAAAAACAAATAATCCCAAAAAAAAGATGGACAGAAAGGATGATTTTTTTCATTGGTTATTTTTCGTAAAAATACAACTTGAGAATTAATTATAACAAAAAATGATCAAAAAAATTAATGCCTTCCTCTCAAAACTTCTTCAATGTCTTGTAGTTTGAAATTTTTGGCTTTGAGTAAAATTAAAAAGTGATACAATAAATCTGCTGCTTCATTTTTGAACAAGTCATCATTATTATCTTTCGCTTCAATTACCAATTCTACCGCTTCCTCTCCTACTTTTTGAGCTACTTTATTGATGCCTCTTTGATAGAGTTTTGAAGTGTAAGAACTTTCTACTTTTTCGTCAATTCTTTGGTTGATAATCGCTTCTAATTCATACAGAAAACCTTTGGTTTCTTTATCTCCGAAACAACTGAAATTTCCGGTATGACAAACCACATTCGTTGGTTTTACTTTAATCAGTAAAGTATCATCATCACAGTCTTTTTCAATGCTTTTTACATATAAATAATTTTCAGAAGATTCTCCTTTTAACCAAATTCTATCTTTGGTTCTGCTAAAAAAGTGAACTTTCCCTGTTTCTTCTGTTAATTGTAGAGCTTCTTGATTCATAAAACCGAGCATTAACACTTGTAATGTAGTTTCATCTTGTATAATTACAGGAACTAATCCGTTTCCTTTTTCAAAATTGATTATTGAGTTCATTTGTTTGATTTGATTTGAATGATTTGAATGATTTGAATGATTTGATATGGTTTGATCTTGTTTGATATGGTTTGATATGGTTAAAAAAATCGTAAATCTAACGTCGTAAATCTAAAATCGAATAGCAATATTTTGTTCTTTTAAAACTTGTTTTAAGTAGTTGATATTAATTTCTCCAAAGTGGAAAATACTTGCTGCTAAAGCTCCTGTAGCTTTGGTTTCTGTAAAAACTTCTGTAAAATCTTCAATTTTTCCAGCACCTCCAGAAGCAATTATCGGAATATTCACAATTTGTGAAATTTCATTGAGCAATCTCACATCGAAACCTTGTTTGGTACCATCAAAGTCCATTGACGTGAGCAAAATTTCACCAGCACCTAACTCTTCTACTTGTTTTGCCCAATCGTGAGTTTTATAGTCGGTTTTTATTCTTCCACCGTTTACAAAAACGTAATCTTCTTCTCCAAATTGTTTAGAATCTATCGCTACAACTACGCATTGGCTTCCGAATTTATCGGCAAAAGTTTTGATTAAATCAGGATTTTTAACCGCCGAAGAATTGATGCTTATTTTATCAGCACCCGCTTTCAAAAGATGATCTACATCAGAAATTTCAGAAATTCCTCCACCAACAGTAAAAGGAATATTGATTTCTTCAGCTATTTTCTCCACCAATTGCACCAAAGTTTTACGGTTTTCGTGTGTTGCCGTAATATCTAGAAAAACCAATTCATCTGCGCCTTCATCCACATATCTTTTTGCCAATTCCACAGGATTTCCTGCATCAATTAATCCCACAAAATTAACTCCTTTTACGGTTCTTCCGTCTTTTATATCCAAACAAGGAATGATTCTTTTCTTTAACATCTTTTCTATTTACGATTTACAATTTTTGATTTACGATTTATTATTTATTATTTCTAGCGGACTTGATTGATGCAACAATAATGGCTAAAATTTCGTTGGCTTCATTTAATAATTTTTGTATTAAATCTTTATGATTTATTGTCTTCTCAAGCAAAATTTCAAGAAAAAAAGTACATTCATCACACTCTTCTTCTACAATTTTGAGTTTATTGATAAAATCATTGCTCGATTTTGCTCTAGAAACTACTCTATAATTTGCACCAACAGACAACGCTACTCTTCCTAACTGATTTTCAATTAATTTAAAAGTTTTAGAATTAGGTAGAATCTCTAACAATTCTAAAATATCCAAAGAAAACTTTTTGGTGCGATTTCTCATTTCTAATGAATTCATAATGATTAGTTTTTAAAATTAAATTTAGTTGTTCATCTTCACAAATCAAAAATCT
>APMI01018775.1_pt1 | contig 16955 bp, 4 predicted proteins | sample 667938 | NCBI WGS metagenome assembly APMI01 (sample SAMN01084076, study PRJNA167559) | wastewater metagenome | biome: Wastewater | place: Denmark: Ejby Moelle, Odense | collected 2011-11-28 | reverse complement strand
AATAATAGATAATTAATCATTCATAATAATTTAAAATCAATCAATTATTTCTTTTAAAATGCAAACATAGCCATATATTTCCTATGATCTCTAAAAATTTCCAAACTGTGCATTTCTGCTTATTTACATAATTCAATAATATCTTACTATAACAATTTTCTTGAGACTGTAATATTAATAACTTATGCTTTCTTCAATTTGATTTGTTAACCGGCTATTGTTACTTATTGATTTTCTGAGGAAATTAGATTGCCTCTTATTGATTTTTCATAGGGATCAAAATACATGTATGGGTAAAATTTATCTACAATAAAATTGGCGTTAAGTTATTTGTTCATGCGGTTTAGTAAATTGTCGAACATTTATTTTACGTGTTTGTTTTAATATGCTTTTTTTATTTGGATTGGGTTTTTCCATAAATCTGCTGTCATGAAGAACATATCGCCTTTTCTTAAATATTTTTTAAGCATTGAGAAGAAACCATGTGTTTCACTTTCAGTCATCGCACCGATTGTCCCTCCTAAGAAGAAGTAAACATTTTTCTATGGTTTATTATTTTGAATCCAGTTTATTCCTGCATCAAATTCTGCGGTTATTGTTGTCATAGCAAGATTAGGCAGCTGTTACTTTAACCTTTTCTATAAATTCTCATTTGCATGAAGGCTGATATCCAGCGGCAAGTATGTAAAGTCATAACCTTTTTACAGCCCTTTTTATATTAAAATTTGAGTTTTAACTCCATCTCCAGCTCCAAGATCAACAAGATTAAATTTTTACTTACCAATCAGCTCCAACATCTTCTAGCAATGCGTCTCAATAATTTCCCTATCGCATTTGAACGGATAGTAAGCAGGAAATTGCTAAATTCTCTCATAAATTTAAGAACCAACTTCATCATATGCATATTTTCCAGGTATTGATTTTCGCTCTTGTTTCAGTCCTTACAGCACCTCTTTAGCAAAAGTTTATTTAGTTTCGGTCATCAAGTTAGTATCTTGGAGAATAACGTTGTTTTTATTTTATTTCATGACAATTGTTTTATTTAAATATAATCAACTTTAGCAATCAGATGTATTAATAAGAAATATAGAAAATATATATTAAAATTTTAGATTTTTCTTAATTGTTTTACTCTATTTTAAGCAAACATTCTACAAATTATATTGTGATCAATTAGTAAGTATTTTAGATGAAAAACTGAAAACACATAAAAGTTAAGTTTAAATCAATTTTTTTCAAAAGCAAAAATTCCCATGTACTCATTACTGTCCTTGAAAATTCCTACGCTCTTCATGTCACCTTTCTCAAAGATCTAAATAACTTCTTCTTCCATAAATTTGTGCGATAGGAACCCATGAATAATTTCCGCGGTATGGAATTTCACTTTCTATTTTCCAATGCGAACTTATTGGTCTTTGCTTGAAATTATGGAGCCGATTAGTGATCTCTGGAACGGGTCATAGAAATGGTACTGATAGAAGTGAGAGCAATCAAAGTCGGCATCAAGTTCTCTGTTGATTCTTACCAAGAGATTTTCTGTGAATTTGTAACTGTCTTCATGCGCATATGCAAGATTTATGATTCTAGGGTCTTTGCAGAGATCAGCAGTCACAAAGAACATATCTCCTTTCTTCAGCTTTGATTTTAGCAAGTCCACAAATTGTTTAATTTCCTAAGGACTTTGGTTGCTAATAGTACCTCCAAGGAAATAGTAAACATTCTTTTCCTGGTTATTTTTCAAAATCCAATCAATTCCTTCTTCAAACTGAGCAGTTACGGTGGTGACTTCAAGTTCTGGAACTTCTCTAGAAATTCTGTTCGCTAAATCGTTGTTAGCATGCAGACTGATGTCAAGAGGAATATATTTGAGGTTATAGCCGTTTTTGACAGCAGTCTATAGAAGAACTTGTGTCTTGAGGCCATCTCCTGCTCCAAGGTCAACCAAATTGAATTTTTCCCGACCAATTAACTAAAGCATCTCTAACCCTCTAGTCTTAAGTATTTCCTTATCACACTTGAAAGGGTAGTAATTAGGATGCTTTTCCACACCAGTGTAAAGCTGAGACCCTCTTTAATCATAAACATATTTCATGGGAATTCTCTTCTCAGGAAGCTTAAGCCCGTCAATGACATCTTTTAAGAACAATTCTTTGTTTTCAGAGACACTTTCTGTATCGTGGAGGACGATTGATGTAATTTTAGACATCTTTTATTTTTATGTTATGTTGTTTCTGGGTTTTTAACAATTGTAAATAATCAAGAATTTAGGGAAATTTAAAGTTATGGAAAATTAATTGTTTGTTTTTGCATGAAATTTAGCGAGCAGCTAGAATATAGGCTGCGATTACTTTTTAGTGTATTTTATTCAATAATGTCCTCTATTATTTCAAAAACATTCTCACATATTTTAGCGTTATTCGTCTATTTTTTCGCCAAACCCCAAATTTATTCTATCTGGGTCAAGAAACTTGGTGAATAACTGAAAAACAAGCAAAAATAAATTGAACGCCATCAAAAGTCTTAAAAAGACTATATTATTTATGAGCGTACGGACGTCTTAAAATTTTTAAATAAAATAACACTAAGTAAGACGATAATTCTCTTTGTATATGAAGTAATTTGCTAAATTACTGGAATCTCGTGCCTGGTAATAATTGGTTGTATGAATATATAATATAAAGCATGTGACAATTGTGATATATTTTTTATATATAGTTGATTATTAATTAAAAGTTAAATAAAGTAGATTTCACGTATATTTGAACTCAGAAATCATTATTCTTTTACTAATTAAATAATTTCTATCGTATTTGATTGAATATTGAGAAATAATTTTTTAATATGTTAGATTGTATTATAAAATGTAAATGTTGATCAATTTATTTTTTTTTTACGTAATTCTTTAATTTATATGTCTTTGTTATCAAGAATTATTAACTTTACTTAATAATATACAAAATAATTAATATCAAATATATAAAAATCCAAAATAGACAATGCTAACCCTGACCCATTCCCTCACCCTTCGCTTATCATTATTACTACTCATGATAATTCCCTCTTCCTTAACATTATACACCTAACTAATCCCAACCCAAAATAACAAATGTTACTTAGGCTCAACATTCCCAAACTAAAACTTATTAGTCCATATAAAAGTGCCAACAATTAACGATCCCATCCAGATAACTGTATAGGCTTATCTGAAAGGTAAGAAAATATTTTAGAAAATATTGAGGAAATCCTAAGATAAAATTACCATCAAAATTAGTTAATAGGGATAGAGATAAGGATATGCTAAACCTACGGAAATGCAGGAAGCTGAAATTTGTATCAAAACTACTATATCTAGTTAGAATCCTACGTAAATATAGCGGATAAGCAAGAATAAGTACTTAGTATGGCTGACAATCCACAACAATTTCATAAAACACGTATAAAATGCACAATCAACCCCTTCATCATCATCATAACCATATTAATAACAATAAGACAACAGTTAACTTTAATAAAATTCCGCAGATATTCTAAAACAGTTGACTATAAAAATCCAAAGAATGAACTAAACTTTCCATGGCCAGGTACTAAAATTCCATCACCATTACCAAACAGATTAAAATAATTAGAAGAAACTAATGGAAATTGTTTAGGATATGTTCAATATGGCGGTTATTTAGGTTGCCGTTATTGGGGTTGTTGTGGTTGGGTATGTTGGGTTCTTTGCGAAATTTTTGTGTTGATATTTTTAGATAAATGAGTGGGAAATTTGAATAAAATTTGGGAAATATGATATATGATTACTTTAAATTCACTTTATTATTTTATATTTCTTTCTATTAACAAATTAAATAACAAATTGTACTAAATGCATCCTTTATAACTATAAAAATATCAATGCTTGAAACTCTCCAAAAACTTTCATAAATATATAAACAATCCGAAAGCAGAGGCTACCATTAGGTCCAAACATCCCAATGTTTTACGCTAATATATTTGCACAAAAATATTTAATAGTCTGATACCTTATTCTAACAAATTAATTACAATTTTCTATTCTAAAAGCCCTATATATTTAATAGAATATGTTGATTATTCAAATAGACCGATCAATGCAACAGCTCCCCCAATTTAACATGATTAACAATCCGATCGGCCCCAAGATAATACTTTCTGGTTCCAACTTTACAATAAGAAGCATTACCATGACTGATTGAATTTTCCCAATTAGTACCAAGAACAAATTCAGATTTAGGTACAATTATGGGTTATTGGGTTTTGTTGCCGGCGATCACTACTTCGATATTGCCATCTTTTAGTAAATTTACTGTCGAAATGTATTAATGAGGTGAGCTTAAGTGTGGATACGATACTTTCCAATGCACTATGTTAAATTATATAGAAATTACGCAAACCAGCGGCCACAAGGGTACCAAGAATACAGTAATAATTGTATGAGCCTGCAAATATTTGGTATACTGCAACTGCGCCGAGTCCCAGACTGGCAAAAGCTGGCAAAAAGTGTCCATATTGTGTTGGTTCTGAGGCAACTATCAATGGAGTCTTGCCATCAACTTACTCAGCAAAGTTTAAGCTCAAGTTATGATGCACCATATCGACGTAACTATTTTATTTAATATATGTGATACTTTTTATGGCTGATTTCGGATACATTGCCGGTTGAAGTTGTATCAGGAAGCTATTGTTTTGAAGTCAGAGCAGATGACGAACTGATTTGTTTGCCACTTGCGAATAGAGCAGGACGTGCCAGTCTTCTCAACACCAAACTATGCATATATATCTAATTATTATTAAATGTATAAAACATGCACCATATGCAAGACAGGATAGCCCATCATCAACACGTACACCTTCATGAAAAATACTATGATGTTTAAATGTTTGTGGGATTTGTGGATGCGATATGTGGCATAAATTTTAACAATAATTATTGTTGGTCAGATTTGTTCTTCTTAAAAATTATTTAACAGTTATTGCAAATGAGTGAACGTCGACTTTGGACAACTTAAGTATATTAATGTTTATTTAGGAAGATAAGATCATTGTTGAACTTGTCAGAAGACATGGCTCCAAAAGATGGACTGAAATTGCTCAGGATATGAAAGTCAAGTATCCACATCTAGCACGCTCATCCAAACAAATCAGAGAAAGGTTAATTTTTATTATAAAATAGATGGTACAATCATCTCGATCCTGAGATCAATAGAAATCCATGGACTTAAGAGGAAGAGATTATTATATTTGATGCGCATCGATAAATGGGAAGTAAGTGGAAATAAATTGCCAAGTTGCTTACTGCCAGGTACTATAAAAACTAACGCAGAACTGATAATTCCATCAAAAATCATTTCTACTCAACTTTGAGGAGGTCTTTAAGAAGAATTAACAAATATTTGGGCTTTAAGAATAGCACGAATCAGATGCGAGTTTTAAAGCCGTCTATTTTATGTAAACTTATTGAAGATGGCCAGAATAATATCGAATTTAGAAGTAAGACTAATTTTATCTTTAGCTCTCATTAATGGCATTTTTCAGTTCGCCAAATTTAAACCCAATAAAGCTACAAAAACGTAGGAATAATTTTTTATTGGCAGCTAAAAATAATTATTTAAGTCTGCCATATAAAAGTTAACATAATTTAACTCCAAGTATAACAGGAACGAATGCTTGAAAACTAAGCAAAGAATTCCAAAGAAATATACCCGAAATTTAAAGAACATTCCCGAACATTTTACCTCATAAATATCCCTAAATTCATAAAAAGATATGGAATCAAGTAGTAATTATAAATACTTGGATATCAGTAAGGCAACATCAACGTCATTGGATCAAGTTAATTCTCAAGAAGGGCATAAAACTAACTAAGAATAATATGAACAGAATGATTGGGAAGAAAGTAATTAGAATCAGTTTGTTAATATTTTTCCAGAATTTTAGAAACCTGATTAAGAAAATTATTTTGTACATATGGGATATAAAGAAGCTCATGATGACGATCCAGAGCAGTAAGAAAATTAGACGTAGAAGTAAAAGTAAAGGAAAGATGGGAAATTCTAGGGGGAAGCAATTTTTCTATGATTAATAATTTATTTATAGCTGTCCAATTAAGGAATCTTTTATGATAAATACCTTTGAGAGACTGAATAATTTTAATTCTTAGTACTTTTTATGATTTTCTGAATTTAAATTAAATAGGGAGCATATCAAATATTCGTTATTTTGGCGTATTGCTTGATTTTTTTAAATTCAAATATGTCGAGACAAAAAAACGAAAAAATTGAATAAGAAAACAGCCAAGATCTTATTCAAGACGACGAGGAGGTATACAATTAAGACGGGCTACTAAAATGTATCAATATCACTAATTCAGGCAAGAAAAGATCATGGACCGCCGATGAAGATGCATACTTGATCAAACTTGTTCAAAAGTATGGTGCTCAGAAATGGACCTCAATTGCTGAACACCTTCCAGGTAATATTAATTTAATGCAGGACGAATTGGAAAACAGTGCAGGGAAAGATGGCATAATCATTTAAACCCGGCGATTAAAAAATAGGAGTGGACTGAGCAAGAATAATGGTTGCTATTCTTATCACATAAAGCTTTGGGAAACAGATGGGCATAGATTGCTAAGTTTCTCAATGGAAGAACTGACAACTCAATTAAGAATCATTGGAATTCTTCAATGAAAAAGAAGATCCCAGAACTCTATGACAAGTTAAATTTTTGAAAATTTAGGTATCGGAGACAGAAAAATTTATTTGACTCCAAGTCAGTGAACTTAAAATTGAATAGTTCATAAAAAGCACTGTTTTAAAAGCTAGAGTCAAAGCCTTAAGAGGATATTTAAGAATATGAACATAGGCCTCGGCGTTATATTCGGCAATAAAATCCATCGATGGCGAATTCCAATCAGAAGTAAAACCTACATGGAAATTGTTAATCTGGTGAGGAAAAGATGGAAAATGAAGTCGAAAAGAAACTTTATGAGAATATTAAAGAAGAACCGATGAAAACTAAGAAAAAGAAACGCAGATCAATGCTTGACATATCAAAAACAAAGAGTGATATTTTTGAAAGCACACCAAAAGTCTCACGCGAAAGAAACCTTCATTTTAACATTCCACTCGGTCTAAGTCCCCCAGATTTCTCAGCCATGAAAATGCATAAATAACCTAATGAAAATGCTGAAAACCATGATCATACCGAACGACCAATGGCAACTCTCGAAGTACTTTTTAAAGAGGTACCTCAGTTGTTGATGTCGCCATTCTTAAACTTAAGCACCCCTCGTAAATTTGGTATGGAAGATAAGTCCAATACTTAAATATCTAAGAGGATATTATTCGAGTGATTTCATATATTCAGATATCGAAGTTAATTTATTATTATTGATCATATGTGTAAATAAAAGTATATATTACTTTTGTAAAATTCATAAGAAAAATGTTAGATTAATTAAAAAAGAAAAGACTTAGTTTAACTCATGGCTTTGATCAGAGTAGACCTCGAGTGAGTTCAGTTTAGAAAAGAAAACAGATATAAGCTAATCTATAACAGTTCAAAAAAGATGTTTAAGAGTCCAAAAATAATTCAAGATCTAACTCACCTTTCCAATCAGCTAAAAACCTCTATGCTTAAAAATAACATGAATAATAATTAGCTCAATCACCAACAATGAAGGATTTGATAGACCCATTAAAGAAGATCGTAGAGCAGCAGCAAAATAAGAAAAACGATGAATTGGAAAGTCCACGATTTAAATTACCTCAATAACCTGAATCGTAGCCTTAGCATAAAAATGATAGCCCAAATTTAAGTTGTGTAAAATAAGAAGTAGAGAAATTAATTACTTAACAAACTAAAAATTAAGCAGATAAATAAAACGATACTAATTCAAAAATTTAATTAAAAAAGTAAATAGCTCCTTTAGCTTAAGAAACTATCTCACAGGTACCAGATAAAAACACGAGTGAAAAACTCGAAAGACAGCTTAGTTTTGGAGGAAATTAGCTTGAACAAGTAATGTAAAAAATAAACACTCCAAAAAATAAATAAGACATAAATAGCAAGTTTCAACCTAGTTACTAAAAACCATAAAGCAATAATAATGATCTTCATTTTAATTACAATGACAGCAACTATGGGGGATCATCAGATGGCTCATCTGCGATATTTTTCACTAGCCAGTTCCGTGAATTTATCAATCAAGCGAAACCAGCTGGTGAGCCTGAGAAATAGGCAGAAGTGAGGCCTATAACTTTACAAGAGCCCTCTCATTCATCATAATCATAGCCAGCTAAAAAGCCCTAAAATTCATCATAATAAGCAAACAACACTCACAGCAATGCCCATAACAACACCCACACATAAAAATAGATAGGCTAATCATTCCTAAAACTAGGTTAATAATAATTTTCGTAATCAAACTCATAATCGCGTGCCGTCCTAAACCATAACCATAACCATAACCATAACCCAACAGAGTCCTTAAATAAGAAATTATAACACAACCAAAGTGGCAGAAGTCTAGCATTCAGTAATAATGACTAATCACTATTTCTGAGGGACAGTAAAGCTAATTAAAGTATCAGTATAAGTAATAATAATGCGCAGTATCAACATTATCAAGATATTGTTAATAGGAAATTGGATTAGGAATTGGTGCTTGAAATTTAACATTTTGGGAAAAATTGGTTTAGGGAATTTGTGTAAAAGTATTACAAAATTAAGAAATAGAATTAAGATCAATTCATGTGTAAATAAACAAGTAAATAGCTAAGATTACTGAGTAAGTTATTGAAACTTAAGGAAATGTGTTAAAAATAATTGAAAAGATACTGCTTTGATGGTTTCATGGTTTTGAAGTAGTTTAAATTTGAGTAAATGAAAGGGCAAATTAAGGCTGACAATTTTATTAAATAGTTAAATTAAAAATTATTAAAATAGACGTTTCTAAGTTGGAAAAATATTGGATTATAGCAATAGAAAAATATTATCAAATTTCATGATAGAAATTATGAAAAAATGAAGAAAAACATATTCCAAGTCTTCAGAATGATCTGGTTCGACTCAAAAGTTAAACATCAAGTCGATATGTACTACCTGTCAAAACTGTTTTCAGCTTGGAAAACTGCCGCATCGGCCTAACGTAAAAAATCTGAAAACTAGGCCTTGAAACAGTACTGCAGATCGTTAAAGCGTCTCCACTTTTACAAATTAATCGAAGGTGTCGAGGCAACTAGAAACTAACGACTTAATCAAGAATTAGCTATTGAGCATTACAGAGGTTGTACAATAAAAAAATATTTTGATGCTTGGCTGGAACAATGTGACCGATCTCCTCAATATGTTAGCCTTACTATGACATCTAAAAATGTTTTTAAACAAACTTTAGATAATAAGTGGCTAGGAATAAAAACTGTAGATTTTAAATAAATAAAACGATGATTCTAGAATTTTTAATTTTTCTGATCTTAGCGAACGAACTTGATTAATATCACTTGATAAAATAGAATCACCTAGGGTTGTAAAAAATGCACTTAATATCATTTACATGTAGAATAAATTTGTGAGTAAAAGTAAATAAATATCAAAAATTATGGTTCTCTTCTTCGAAAAGGTTGAAATCATCGTTCACTAAACGAGGATGATCCATTTGTAGTCCATTTTCGTAGAACTGAAAATCAAATGGGAGACTATCTCTGAGTAATGAGAAAGATTTCTTCTTTTTGAAAATAAAATTGTTCACACTGTAGTCAAGTAGGTCAGGAGCTTGTTGAGGTTCAGCTTGTTTTACTGGTAGTTTCCCCTTGATCATCCTCTAGATGGATGCAGACATCGAAAATCTTTGACTTAATGTGCCACTTTTCGAAAATTTGTCTGTGCTTTAACAGTCACTTCGTTTTTCGTTAATGCTTTTCGAAGCAGTATTGCCATAAGCGTGGATCATACTAATAACATTCTTGACCTACTCGAAAGATATGAGTTCCTCTTGGGAAATTGCTAGCCCAATCAGCTTTTAATACAGTTCATAAGATGGATTAGATTTTTCTGAGCATTAATTATTGGCTCTACACTCCTCAAAAATCTTAATAAGCTGTTTTTCCTTAATAACTTTCTTAGGCTTAGGTTTCATATCCTTTTCCACTTTGACAATCTTCCTCATAATTTTTCTCATGGCTCCATAAAATCTATTTTTAAGATTATTTTAAGAACGACCGGTCATTTCACTACTAATTGCAACCCATTTGGTGCCATGCTCTCTGAACTTTTAAAAGAGGAGACGATCATCCTCTTGGGTCCAGCCAACCCGCTTAGGAGTTTCAAAACTAAATCTAACGTAATTTATGTATCGGTCTCTACACTGTTTTCCTGTTCGAGAAGAATCAGGAAATTTGTCATTAAGGATCTGAGATATTTTTTTCCAACTTGAGATATTATCTTCTTATTTTAAAACCTTTAGCATATTTTCTTCTTCCATAGTCCAATTTAGTCTTGAGGCCATTTGGCGTTTCGTTTAAATTAATTATAAATTTACTTTTTTATTTTACTATTAATAGAATCAAATTACCATATTATTCTGATGCTTTTCCTTCCCAACTAAAATATTTCAATATATTCAAGTTAGTCTTAAAGAATAATGGGCAAAACGCTCAACTAGCACTTCAAGTTTCAAAAACTTTTTGTTTATATATAAAATTGAGTATTCGTTTTCGCGTAGAATAATCTATGGACATAAAAATTCGTTATTTTGAACATTTTTATCAAATTATGTCAATTTATGATCAAAATGGAATTTAATATTGGAAAATGTTCAGTTTCATAACAACAGAGATTAATATACATGGAAATTTTGAGCATAACAAACAATTAAAATATTTTTCATTAAAAAAGACCTTATGTAAAGTCCATATTTTTTATTAAGAAATGCCATATCATATATTCTCAAAAATGATTACGTAATATTTTGGAGGAGGTTAGGTATAAAACTACACAAATAACAAAAAGACATTACTCTTGGCAAATTGAGGAAAAATATGTAAATGTTACATATTGATTTTATATATTGTCGGTGTCATATTCAATATTAAATTGTATTTATGCTAAAGGGACATGAGAATTTTAATCATTTTCTTTTCATGTGTTAAAGTTGATTATCATAATAAACCATAGTAAAAAATATGATTATTTTTATTTTATATTAATTTGACGTTCGGGACGGCTGATATTATTTTGTTTAATTGGGCTTACTTATGTCAATCTTTAAATTTTAATTATTTAGTATTTTTATTCGATATTTTCTGTGACATTTAATAGTTTCTATCTTAATTGCTAGCTTAAAGTAAATTCAACTTATTAAATTTACAAGCCAGACAATCCAAAACATTTCTATGACAGATTTTGTCAAAAGAATTCAAATCATCGATCTTGAGAATTCTATAACACTTCAAACATTCTAATCATGATAACGATCATTTACCTAGTTTTTAACAGGCTGAATTCTTTAAATATAGGATATCTTATAATTTTCAATATATTGATGAAAAATAATCGTAAAAATATCAATTAAGGTCTTAATTTCCACTATCTTGAACATCTTGGTCAATCGCACATAGTTTCTAATAATATTTATTAAGCCAGATCTTATGATTATTCGTTAGTTTATCTTTACGTTTTCGCCTAAACTTTTACAGTAGTCGGGCATGCCAAATTTTTAATAATTTTTATTTTTGTTCATGTTGTTTAACTCGCTTTAATTTTTATTCAATAAGATCGTAGTTTTTGAGATGAGTGTATGATTTATGCCAGTTTGAAAGCATAGTATGTGCTTGTTTGTAAGTTCTATTAATTTAAAGCTTTGTGCTTTGGATAGACAATTTTTTTATGTTTAGGAATTTTACGTATTATTTTTTCAGATTTGATATGAATTGACAATTTTTATTGTATAAAACGATGTAAGAGGCTTTCAAGTACAAATCTTATTATTCAATTTTATCAGAAATGTTATCTTGAAGATTAAATAAAAATATCTTTACTGAGTTAACTGTTCTTAAAATTTCAATTTTCTTAATTTTAGTTAATCTTTTCTTCCATGCAAGACTCAAAGCTGAAAAACATAGCTAGATAATTTAATCTTGCTTTTTATTTTTGAATCCTTCGATTTTACTGCTTATTTAATTTGAATAAGAAGTCTCGCTTTTTATTCCATTAAAACATTTGAATAATATTTGCCTTCTTTTTCTTTATAAAAATTTCTCGAGCTTGATTTCATTATCTCGTTATTTTACTGTCTCATATTTTAATGCTTGATACGACTTCTTAATGAGTAAATTTTATGTAATTTTTGAAAATTTTGAGCATTTCATTAACTTCTTAAGACCAAAAAAAGATTTCGCTAGAATATTAGTCCTATAGAATATAAGTGCGGTCATATTTTCCTCTTAATTCTGATTATTAGCCAAAAATTGCGCATTTTCCTATATAACAGTTTATTGTTTATTTTGCCATAAAGCCTAAATAACCTTCATTTTCAAATTCCTTTAATAAAATCCGTTCATAACTTGTTTAATATTTTTATTGGCGATATTTTCTCTACAAATATTGAAGAATTATTTAGTTCTTTTTGTTTGAATATATTATTTTAGTCTGTGTTTTTAGTCTTTTAATGAGTTTATGTTTGATTAGAGACTTTTGTTTGAGGCGTATTCATTTATAATTTGGTATTAATGATGTAGTTATTGTTAGCGATTGAGATTAGGGTGATTGGGATGGCGATTGTGTCTTTTTTTATTGTGGGGATTTTTCTATTCTAAACTCTGCTCTTATTATTATTGTTAATATTGCTATTATTAATATGGCTCCTGTTAAAGGGATAACTGAGATTGAATTTTATTAACAATACTGGTTAGGAAGTATATTTTCCAGCGTAGAAAATAGTTTCGCATTAACTATGCTGAATTTAATGGATTTTTAATAAAATTTTGTTTTAGTTATTAAATATACTATTCAATAGCTATAACTGGGTCTTTATCTACTTGCTCATACTCGCCCCCATCATCATTTTAGTTATGATATTATTATTACTGCTCATAATTTTTATTATTTTAATGAGCTGGTACAATATATTTATCTAATTAATCGCTCTCAGTAAATATACGAGTATTTTTTTTATTATTATTTTTGATAATTTTAAAACAAGGGTAAAATACTCGCGTGTTTAATAGCGAACCTAATATTTGAGTAAATACTGTCAGTCTACTTTGTTGATAGTATGCAGATGATGATGGTACGGAAAGACAAGGGTTATTATGGGTGGGAGAGTAGTTTGGGGTTGGGGATGTTGCTGGTGGTGGGGATTTCGTGTTATTAATGAATTCATTATGCTATTATTACTACTATTATCCATTTGCATTATTTTGCTATTGCGCTTACATTTCATCTTGCTCTTAGTTTGCATTTTTTTAATCTTAAGCCACTTCTCTGAGCACTTTATCGCAAAAATTACGTAATCTTTAGAACTTAAGAGCTTCAATAAATATTTTCTTATCCAATTGTATTTTCAATAAGCTCAAAATTTCCATTTTCTTCCGATCAGCTTAAGTAAATTCCTTCTTATTAGCAATAGCCTTCTTACTGTTATTAATATTACTACTATTATTTTTGCCTTTATCATTACTTTTTCTTGTCTGTTTATTATCCAAATTACCATTATTACCATTATCATCATCTACCTATATTTCCATTTAAATGACCATGATAGCTAAATTAATATTAACACTATTTCTCTTTTTCCTCAAATTTTTCAAATTTACATAATTTAGTAATGTCTGTATTTTCAACTGAGTAACTTATGATATTATTTAATCAGATTATAACAAAGAATGTAGAGCACATTATAGCATCGATAATGGTACAATTATAGGCGGGTTCAATATATTCGTGAACAATTATTACATCGTATGACTGATTTATAATGTATTTAGAATTCTATTATGATTTTGCTATGATTATGGGTTGTTTTGAAGGTTTATTTGCTTTGTACGGGATGATCTACTTTTAATTATGTTGGCTTCATTGTTATTGAATTGCTATTTTGTGAATAAGTTAGCTTTGACTTCATTCGTACTTCTCAAACTCTTAAATTTATTATTCTATTTCTTAAATGTAACTTAATACCCATTATTTTCCTCCCCATATCCCAATTATTTCTTATTTTTCCCATTTCTTAATTTTCTATCGTCCTGTCCCCTACCATTGACATTGCCAATATAATGATCAGAAGGTATGGCAGCAGGCACTTCTCTATTTTAAATCTAATACTCATTATCACTTGGGTGTGGCTAATCAAAGCTATCAGGTTAGAAATCGAAGGAAGGCTCGTAGGATTGGTTGTGCATTTTCGGTGTTTAGCCAGTATTTTAAATTATTTATCATATTTTGTATAGGCATTATATACTATACATCGAAATAAAATGCAATCGAAAAGTGCGATAGTTTACAGAAAATAGTGATCGCCATTATATTACAATAAAAGTTAAGCATTGTTCTTTAACTACAAACATGTGCTATACTTTTGTTTATTGTAATATCAAACTATGGTAAACTTACAGAATATTGCAGTATTTATCATTTTATAGCCTTTATCTGACTTTCATTTCTTTTCATAATACTTTTCTGGATCGTTTTAAATATCCGGTTAGGCAAAATCTCTCAAACTGGTATATTTCGGTTTCGATGCCAAAAATGCCTTATTAAGTTGTTAAATATCTCTCTTAAGTTCTTCAGTATATTTAGCATCTTGCTCTTCAGTAGCTTTCTTCAATTATTATTTCTTCTCCTAAATCAACACTCCTAATCTCTAACTAATATATTCCTGAGTTCTAGCCCTATTCAAATATTTCAACCCAGCATGATTTTGCATATATTAATCAGCTTATTATAATACTTTTTGTTTTTAGGGGGTTAGTTCGAAACTATTACCGAATCTTGTCTGCTGCCTATGATAATGTTATTGAGAAATATTTACTAGCGGATTTTACGGGCTTATTGCACTTTAGTTTATTTACGTAAAGCGACGAAACATTGGTATACTACGAAGCAAGTTGTGCCTTGGATTACTAACTTCACGAATGTGTTTTTCATATATATATATATGCTCTATGTTATTATTATCGTATATATAGACAGAATTATTATTCACTAAGTTAATATATACATTATATCTTATATTTTTGTCATGTTACGTTTTGAGCATGTCATAATTTTTACATAATTGAGTCAGTATCGAAATTAATAATTTTGATAATTTAAATATTATAAATTGTAAAGAATATTAAATAATGAGCACAAACAATCCACAATCATAGACGCATGAGCATCTGAACAATAGCCACAATATCAATAGTGAATAGCAATAGAAACAATGTTAATAATTACTGCTAACCCTCCTGCATTTTTACCAAAACATGCGAAACCCGTCTGCATCAGTGATCCAATCCATCAACACAAAATTCACAACCCTACAGAAACAGATAATAAAGGTAGTATAAACTCGCAAATAGTTATAAAATTCCCTCACTTTAACCACAATATAATAAAAGTATAGTGACAATCTCCATTAATTATACAATATACTTGATAAATATTAGAATAAAATATCAGATTTAGTAAAAATTATCCACATTAAATAAAATTAGAATATAGGATTGAAATTATAGTTACACAAATATTAGAAAAATATTTAAAATTAAGAAATAAGGAAATTGGAGAAAATTAATTAAAGTAAAATTATTACCAAAATTTAAAATAATTGGAGAGAGCTTAGGATCGGAGTCAAGGGCTTGATTGAGGAAGTAAGGAAAATGGGAGATAGTAAATAAGGAGGTAATGGGACAGAATATGAATGTAGTTAGAGTGAGAATTAAAATAAAAAGATCAAAGATTTTCTTAAAAATAAGTAAATATTAATCGATGACAAACTAAAAATCTTGAAAATAAAATAATAAATGATACAATAGTCTAAAAGCCAATCATAATTATACACATAATCATTAAGATAATCAGTAAATCTGTACTAAAAGTACATAAAAGATAATTTAATTCCACAAAAAATAAACAACAACGACAGATCATAAAAATAAAGCGAATAAAATTATGAACGAGTGGAAAGTAAATAATTATAATATCTGAAATTATGTCGTGAGAAAATTGCTGAGTATTAGAAATAAATGTTGAGAATCAAGTAATTATATGAGAAAAGTTAATAAGAAGTCATTAAACTGATTAAATAAAATGATGATAAATAGAATAGAATTATGCAATTAAATGAATAATTTACAAGCCTACGTCATCAATTGTAAGAAGCAAGTAAAGAATTAAGACAGTTGTAATCGGACAACAATGAATTGCAATAAAATATCGATATAAAATAACGATAACTTACTTAATCATTATAAAACATAAAGAAATTATAGGCTCATTATCAAAATGAACAAAAAAGAAACTAATAATTGTATTTGTAGCTGTCTAAAATACAATAATGGATTGGTCAATTATAAAACACTATTTAACAAAAATAAATTAAAATTGTTTAATTAGAGAAATAACAATTAAAAGCTAAATAAAACGAAAAGCAATTTAATCAAGAAATTAGTAAATTAAAAGGAATAATTAAATAATTGTAAGCAAACAACTAGAAAAGTTAAAGTTAAAATATTAATAGGAAATAACACAAAGAAAATACTTAAAAATAAGTTAAATAATAAAATTCAAATAATAGTATTACAATAGAAGAAATAGAGAAGAAACATGATAAATAAAAACAGTTAATTATATAAAAACACGAAAAATAATTAAAATCAAAATAGAGAAAACTAAAATAAGTCCTAAGATAATCAAAGACTTTAAAATAATAATTAAGTCAATTATAAAACAT
>APMI01020565.1_pt1 | contig 16956 bp, 14 predicted proteins | sample 667938 | NCBI WGS metagenome assembly APMI01 (sample SAMN01084076, study PRJNA167559) | wastewater metagenome | biome: Wastewater | place: Denmark: Ejby Moelle, Odense | collected 2011-11-28 | reverse complement strand
GCCACACCATCGTCAAGCCGCCGCGCGCATGGCGCGGCACGCCTGCGGAAAAAGCGATCGCGCTCGACGCGATGACCGAGCGCGCGACTTTCTTCCGGGGCACCGCCCGCCAGGCCGCGCGCGACTACCCGCAGAACGCCAATGTCGCGGTGATCTCGGCGCTGGCGGGTCTGGGCCTCGACCGTACCGAGATCGAACTCGTCGCCGACCCGGCGGGGACGCGCAATCAACACCGCATTCACGCCGCAGGCGACTTCGGCACGCTCGACGTCGCCATCGAGAGCCGCCCGCTGGCGGCCAATCCCAAATCTTCGGAGATGACCGCTCTGGGTCTTGTCCGGCTCGTGGAGAACCGCTTCCGCACGCTGGCGCGTTGACGGGACAGGGAGCAACGCAATGATCGCCTATCCCGAAATCGGGCTCTATGTGAACGGCCGCTGGCGCGCATCGGCGGACACGCTGCCGATCCTCAACCCGGCCGACGAGACGTTGCTCGGCCGCTGCCCCGTCGCCTCGATCGGAGATCTCGACGACGCGCTCGAAGCGGCTGCGAGGGGGCTGGCCGTCTGGCGCCGAACCTCTCCGCACACGCGCGCCGACGTGTTGCGCCGCGCGGCGGCGCTGATGCGCGAGCGGCAGGAGGAGATCGCCCACGCCATCACGCTCGAACATGGCAAGCCGATCGCGCAGGCGCGCCTTGAGGTGATCCGGGGCTGCGAGTTCTTCGAGTGGGACGCGGGCGAGGCGACGCGCGTCTATGGCCGCGTGATTCCGAGCGAAGCGGGGGTGCGCTACATCGTCCACCACCAGCCTATCGGCGCGGTCGCGGCGTTCTCGCCGTGGAACTTTCCGATGAGCCAGCCCTGCCGCAAGATCGCCGGAGCGATCGCGGCGGGATGCTCGATCATCATCAAGGCCGCGGAGGAGACGCCGGCGGGGGGGCCTGCCGGCCGGCGTGCTGAACCTCGTCTTCGGCGTTCCGGCGGACATTTCAGGTTATCTCATCCCGCGCGAGCCGGTGCGGATGGTCGCTTTCACCGGTTCGACGGCGGTGGGCAAATGGCTGACCGCGCGCGCGGCGCAGGCCATGAAGCCGGTGTTGATGGAACTGGGCGGCCATGCTCCGGTCATCGTCTGCGACGACGTCGACGCCGCGCAGGCCGCGCGCGCCTCGGTCATCCGCAAGGCGCGCAATCAGGGACAGGTCTGCACCTCGCCCACTCGCTTCTTCGTGATGGAGAGCCGTTACAAGGAGTTCTGTTCGGTGTTCGCCGAGGCCGCCAAAGCGTTTCGGATCGGCAATGGGCTTGATCCGTCCACCGAGATGGGGCCGGTCGCCAATGATCGTCGGCTCGCGGCGCTGGAGACGCTGGCGGCGGACGCGCGCGCCAGAGGAGCGAGGATTCTCTCGGGGGGCGAACGCATCGGCGATCGCGGCTACTTCTATCCCGTGACCGTGATCGCCGACGCGCCTGACGACGCGCGCGCGATGCGCGAGGAACCCTTCGGGCCGATGGCGCTGATCGCCCCGGTGCGCTCGCTCGAAGAGGCGATCGAGAAGGCCAACGCGCTGCCCTTCGGCCTTGCGGCCTACGCCTTCACGCATTCGGCGCGCAACGCAGACGTGCTGACGGACAGCATCGAATGCGGGAATCTCTCCATCAACACGCTGGAGGCCTCCGTCGCCGAGACGCCGTTCGGCGGCGTCAAGGAAAGCGGGTATGGGCGCGAAGGCGGCGCGGAAGGGCTGCACCAGTACATGATCGTCAAGAACATTTCACACCGCATGGCGATCCAGTAAGCGCTGAACGACGCCACGCGGGAACGCGCCGACAGGAACGGCGCCACGGCAGGGAGTGACCCATGAAACTGACGCAATCGCTGTTCGCCTCGGCCCTCGCTCTGTCGATGATGTCGACGCCGACCGCCGCCCAGACGCCCGTGAAGATCGGCATGATCACCACGCTGTCGGGCCCCGGCGCCTATCTGGGGCAAGATGTGCGAGACGGCTTCAAACTGGCGATGCCGGACGGCAAGCTTGGCGGCGTCCCCGTCGAGTTGCTGGTCGAGGATGACGGGCTGAAGCCCGGTCAGGGCAAGCAGATCGCCGAGAAGTTCCTCAAGACGGAGGGCGTGAAGATTTTCACCGGCATCATCTTCTCGAACGTCGCGGGCGCGACCGTGCCTGACGTCGTCGACGCCGGCGCGCTGTATGTCAGCCCCAACGCCGGGCCGTCGAATTTCGCCGGCAAGGAATGTCACAGGAATTACTTCGTCGTTTCCTGGCAGAACGACACGCTGCACGAGGCCGCCGGGCAGAACGCCACCAATCTGGGCTTCAAGAGGGCGTTCATCCTTGCGCCGAACTATCCGGCGGGCAAGGACGCGCTGGCCGGCTTCAAGCGCCTGTTCAAGGGGGAGATCGTCGGCGAGGCCTACACCCGCCTCGACCAGACCGATTACGCCGCCGAAATGGCGCAGATCCGCGCCGCCAACCCGGACGTCGTGTTCCAGTTTCATCCCGGCGGCCTCGGCATCGCCTTTCTGCGGCAATATCAGCAGGCGGGCTTGCTTGAGAAAATTCCGATGTCCCTTGGCGAGCCCTCGCTTGACGCCGTGATCCTGAACGCGGTCGGCGAGGCGGCCGCCGGTCTGAACGTGACCGGCCACTGGAACTCCGATTTCGACAACCCCGCCAACAAGACATTCATGGCGGCGTGGACGAAGGCCTATAATCGGCCCGCGACCTATTATGCGAGCCAGGGCTACGACACCGGCCTCGCCCTCGCCTCGGCCTTGAAGGCGACCGGCGGCAAGGTCGACGTCGAGAAGCTGCGCGAGGCGCTGCTCAAGGCCGATTTCCAGTCCGTGCGCGGCAAGTTCAGGTTCGGAGCCAACCAGCACCCGGTGCAGGATTGGTACGCGCTGAAAGCGGAGAAGGGCGCCGACGGCAAGCTCGCCATCGTCACCAAGGGCTTGATCCTCAAGGACTACGGCGACCCCCACGCCGCCCAGTGCAAGATGTGAGACGGCGATCAGGCCCTTGAACGCGAAGGCGCGACATGATTCTGGTCGTTGAACAATTGCTCAACGGAGCGCAGCTCGGCGTCATGCTGTTTCTGCTGGCGGCTGGCCTGACGCTGATCTTCGGCGTCATGGGCGTGATCAATCTCGCCCATGGTTCGCTTTACATGATGGGCGCGTATGGCGCGGCCTTCGTCGCGGCCAGGACGGGCTCGCCGTGGCTGGCGGTTCTCGCCGGTCTGGCCGCCGCGGGCGTCGTCGGCATGGCGATGGAGTTCTTCGTCCTGCGCCGTCTCTACGCCCGCGATCATCTCGATCAGGTGCTGGCGACCTTCGCGCTGATCCTGTTCTTCAATCAGGCGACGGCGATGCTCTTTGGCCGCCAGCCGTTGTTCGTCGCCGCGCCTGCGCTGCTATCCGGCTCGGTGGAGTTGTTCCCCGGCCTTGTCTATCCGGTGTTCCGGCTGGCCGTGATCGTGGTCGGCCTCCTGGTCGCTGCGGGACTTTATGTTCTCATCAACAAGACGCGCATCGGGATGCAGCTTCGGGCGGGCGCGACGCATCGACAGATGTTGCGGGCGCTCGGCGTCGACGCGCGGCTGCTGTTCACCATCGTGTTCGGCCTTGGCGCCTTGCTGGCGGGGCTCGCCGGCGTGATGGCGGGGCCGCTGTCGGCGGTTCAGGTCGGCATGGGCGAGCAGATTCTCATCCTTACTTTCGTCGTCGTGGTGATCGGCGGCGTCGGTTCGGTGCGCGGCGCGCTGTTCGGGGCGCTGATCGTGGGCATGGTCGATACGCTCATGCGCGCCTTTCTGCCGGGCGTGTTGCGCTCGCTCATGCAGGGGCCGGACGCCGACGCGCTGGCGGCGGGCCTTTCCTCGATGGGCGTCTATCTTCTGATGGCGCTGGTGCTGCTGGCGCGGCCCAAAGGATTGTTCCCTGCCGATGCCTGACGCTCCTTCTTCGGTCCGCGCCATGTCCGTGATCGGCATGGCTTCGCTGTGCTGCGCGATGATCGCCTTTCCGTTCTTCGCCGATGCGATCGGGCAGGCGGCCTGGACGCCGCTCGTCGCCCGCATCCTGATCTATGGAATTGCGGCCGCGAGCCTCAATCTCGCGCTCGGCTATGGCGGGATGGTGTCCTTCGGCCACGCCGCCTTTTTTGGCCTTGGCGGCTATGTCGCGGCGGTGATGGCGCAGGCCGCGCGGCTTGGCGAGCCGGCCTTCGGCGTTCTGCCGGCCTGCGATCATCTGTTTGCGGTCGTCGCCGCCGCGATGGCGCTGGGCGGGGTTCTGGCGAGCGTCATCGGCGCGCTGTCGCTGCGCACGAGCGGCGTGCAGTTCATCATGATCACGCTGGCTTTCGCGCAGATGGCCTACTTCCTCTTCGCCTCGCTGAAGGCCTATGGCGGCGACGACGGGTTGACCATGCGCCGGCGCCTCGCGCTGGGAAGCCTCGACATGCGCGATGACAAGACGCTGTATTTCCTCGCCTTGTCAGCCGCCGCGATTGCGATTTTTCTTGGATGGCGCATCGTCGTCTCGCGCTTCGGGCGTACGCTGGCGGGCATCCGCCAGAACGAGGCGCGGATGCAGGCCATTGGCGTGTCGCCCTACCCGTACAAGCTCGTCGCCTTCATTCTGTCGGGCGTCGGCGCGGCGGCGGCCGGCGCGCTGATGGCCAACCAGATGCGCTTCGTCTCGCCCGACATGATGCATTGGACGAAGTCGGGCGAACTCATGATCATGGTCATTCTGGGCGGCGTCGGCACGCTGCTCGGCCCTTTCCTCGGGGCGGCCGCTCTGGTGGGGCTGGAGACGTTTCTGGGCGGTTTGACTGAAAACTGGCAGTTCTATCTCGGCCCGCTGCTGCTCGCCGTGGTGCTGTTCACGCATGGCGGATTGATGGGTTTGCTGACGCGGCTCTTCGCCCGGAGGTCATCATGACCCCGCTTCTTGAAGCGCGCGCGCTGTCCAAGCGGTTTGGCGGGCTGGTGGCCACCGACGACGTGTCGCTCACGATCGCGTCGGGCGAGATTCATGCGCTGATCGGCCCCAACGGCGCAGGCAAGACCACATTGATCAGCCAGTTGATCGGCCAGCTTCGTCACGACGAGGGCGAAATCGTGCTGGACGGCGAGAGGATCGACGCGCTCCACCCCGCAGATCGCGTGCGGCGCGGGCTCGGCCGGACGTTCCAGATCACCCAGTTGCTGCCCGACTTCACCGCGCTCGAAAACGTCGCGCTGGCGGTTCAGACGCATGAAGGCCACTCCTTCCGCTTTGTGCGGAACGCGTCGCGCGAGGAAAGGCTCAACGCGCCGGCGAAGGCGCGGCTCGCCGCCGCCGGACTCGCCGCGCAGGCTGATGTGAAAGTCGCCGATCTGTCGCAGGGCGAGCGCAAGCAGCTTGAGCTTGTCATCGCGCTTGCGGGCGAGCCCAAACTGCTGCTGCTCGACGAGCCGATGGCGGGGCTTGGCCCGGCCGAAAGCGCCGAGATGGTCGCCACGCTCAACGGCCTGCGGGGAAAGGTCGCGATGCTTCTGGTCGAGCATGACATGGAGGCGGTGTTCGCTCTCGCCGACAGAATTTCCGTGCTGGTGTATGGCCGCATCGTCGCGTCCGGCGCCCCGGACGCGATCCGCGACGATCCGGCGGTGCGCGCGGCCTATCTCGGCGAGGGCGACGCCTGATGCTCGAGGTTCGCGCGCTTCAGTCGGGCTACGGCCCAAGCCAGGTGCTGTTCGATGTCAGCTTCGCCATCGCCGCGGGCGAAGTGGCCACGCTGCTCGGGCGAAACGGGATGGGCAAGACGACCATCGTCAACACTCTGATGGGGCTGATTCCGGCCTGGGGCGGAGATGCGCGCTTTGGCGGGGAGACGCTGATCGGCCGCCCGCCCGAACGTATCGCCCGGCTCGGTCTGGGGCTGGCGCCGGAAGGGCGGATGACGTTTCCCACGCTCACCGTGCGCGAGAATCTCGTCGCCGCCGCCGCCAACCGGCTGGGACGGGCCGATCCTTGGACGCTGGCGAGGGCGTTCGATCTCTTTCCCCGCCTCAAGGAGCGGGCCAACCAGTTCGCGCGCACGCTGTCGGGCGGCGAACAGCAGATGCTGGCCATCGGCCGCGCGTTGATGACCAATCCGCGCCTGCTCATTCTCGACGAAGCGACCGAGGGGCTGGCGCCCGTGATCCGAGCCGAAATCTGGCGCTGCATCGAGACCTTGAAAGCCGACGGGCAATCCATCCTCGTCATCGACAAGAATGTGGGAGTGCTGCAGAGGATCGCCGATCGCCATGTCGTGATCGAGCGCGGGCGCAGCGTCTGGCAGGGCACGAGCGCGGAACTGAAGGCCAGGCCGGAGATCGTGACGCGCTTCGTCGGCGTGTGAAACCGCGTCATGCGCGCATGGTTTGGAACGGCCCTTCGTCGCCACGAACGAAGAAGCCGAAAAACCAGAGATAGTCGCGCGCCGTATGTTCGTTGAGAATCGGCGAAGTAACGGCATTGACGGCGTGGATCGGCTCGGAGATGCCGGTCGGGACGTGACGGCGACGATCGTGTCCGTCGTGACGGGGTATGTGCCATCCATGCGGCCGATACGCGTCACGAGGCGTCTCGTCTCTGCGTCGGCGGTCCGCCACGGATAGCTGAAGACGCCATTGGTCGCAGGCGATGAATGACGGATATATGTCGTCGCCCCGTCCTGCGCGGCGTCCGCGTCCGTCGCCCAAGGCGTGTCAGCCGGCCGCCCGGAGGGGCCATCCGCCGCAACAGGAATGGGACGGATGCGCGCGCGTCCACACAGGTGAGAAGGAAGGCGTCGCCGCGACGCGCCTGCGTGCCGCGGCCCTTTGGATCGCGCCGCCGGCGCTGCAAATGGGGCCCTTCCTGAGCGCGGTCATCTGGATCTGAAGCTCCGGCCGATAAGCTGGCGATGGATCTGGTTGGTGCCTTCCCAGATCTGCGTGATCTTCGCGTCCCGCATCAGCCGTTCGGCGCGGTGATCGCGGCAGTAGCCATAGCCGCCGTGGAACTGGACGCATTCTGTCGCCATCTTCATGGCCAGATCGCTGGCGCGAAGTTTGGCCAGGGACGCCTCCATGCCGAAGTCGGCCTCGCCGCCATCGACGAGATCGGCGACATAGTCCATCCATCGCTCCAGCATCAGCAACTCGCCTGCGAGATCGGCGAGCATGAACTGATTGCCCTGGTGGTCGAGAACCGTGCGTCCGCCCTGCACGCGCTCATTGCCGTAGGCGACCATGTCCTTGAAGGCGGCGCGGGCGATGCCCCGCGCATGCGCGGCGACGGACGGGCGCGACTTGTTGAGCGACGCCAGCAGGATCTTGAGCCCGTCGCCCGGCGCGCCGAGCAGATTGGCGCGCGGCGCGCGCACCCCTTCGAACGCCAGCGCGCATGTGGACGAGCCGTTATGGCCCATCTTCTTCTCTTTCGAGACGACGCTGAAACCGGGCGCGCCCTTTTCGAGAATGAGGACGGACATCGCCTCCTTCGGATTGGCGATCCCGCTCCACTTGCCGAACAGCAGATAGAGATCGGCGACGTCGCCGTTCGAGATGAAAATCTTGGAGCCGTTGACAATGATGTCGTCGCCGTCGGGCGTGAAGCTCGTCTTCATGCCTGTGGCGTCGGAACCGGCGGTCGGCTCGGTGATGGCGAGGGCGCCAAGCTTGCCCTCCGCGATGCGCGGCAGGAGGCGGGCGCGCTGCGCGTCGTCGCCGAAATCGATCAGCGGCTTCATGCCGTGATAGGTGGTCGCGTAGATGATGCCGGTGGAGGCGCAGGCCTCCGAGATGATCGAGACGATCTCCAGATAGAGCTTGTAGCTCGTCGGCGCCCCGCCATAGGCTTCCGGCACGAAGATCGCGTTCAGGCCGAGCGCGGCGAGGGCGTTGACGTTCTCCCACGGAAACGCGCCTGTCTCGTCGATCCGCGCGGCGTTCGGCGCGATCACCTCGTCGGCGACGCGCTGGACCATGTCGAGGATCTGACGCTCGTCCTCGTTCCAGTTCCGCGCGCGGGAGACTTTTTCAAAGAGCTTCATCAGTGGTTCATTCCCTGTCCGCCGTCGAGATAGATCGTTTCGCCGGTCATGAATCCGATGTCCTCCTGCACGATGGCCGCCACCAGCTTCGCTACGTCGGCGGCCTCGCCCGCGCCGCCGACCGGAATGCGCTGACGCATCCACGCGACGACCTTCTCCCTGGCGAGAAACTCGCGGTTCAGATCGGTGCGGATGTAGCCCGGCGCGACGTTCATGACGCGCACGCCATGCTTCGCCCATTCGACGGCCATGCAGCGCGTCATGGCCGCCACCGCGGCTTTCGAAGCGCAATAGGCGAGATTGTCGGGCACGCCGAGCTTGTCGAAGAACGAGCCGATATTGACGATGACGCCGCCCTTCTCCTTGAGATGAGGAAACGTTTCGCGGGCCATGACCATGACGGCGGCGGCGTTGAGCGCCATCGTCGTGTTGAAGCTTTCGGTGGAGAGGCTGGCGATGGGACCGCCGATATGAACGCCGGCGTTGTTGACGAGGCCTCCGATCGGTCCGTCCTGCGCGATGTGCGCGATCGTCGCCTTGAGCGCGGCTTCATCGGTGACGTCGCAGGCGTACCCCTTTCCATGCGCCGCCTCGCCCGAACGGGACAGACACGCAAGCCTGTAGCCGCGTCGCGCCAGTTCTGCCGCGATGGCCGCGCCGATGCCCCGGGAGGCGCCGGTGACGATGATCTGACCCTCACGCATCGCGAAACTCCGGCCTGCGCTTTTCCTCGAAGGCCGCCATGCCTTCCTCGGCGTCTGCGGTGCGATAGGCGAGAGTCGACAGGTCCGCTTCGATGCGGAGTCCTTCGCTCAGCGACACGCCGCCGCCGCGCTGCACCGCGCGACGGGCGAACTCCAGAACGGGCAGGCTGTAGCGCGTGAACTGCGCGGCGTAGCTCTTGCCCGCCTTCATGAGATCGCCGTAGATCACGCGATGAACGAGCCCGATCCGCTCGGCCTCGTCCGCCTTCAAGGCGCGCCCCGTCATGATCAGTTCGAGCGCCCGCCCTTCGCCGATCAGGCGCGGCAGGCGCTGCGTGCCGCCATAACCGGGGATCAGCCCAAGTTTGACTTCCGGCAGCCCGAACACCGCGTTCGGCGCGGCGAGGCGGAAGGTGCAGGCCAGAGCCAGTTCCAGCCCGCCGCCGAAGGCGTAGCCATTGACCAGCGCGACCGAGGCGATGGGCAAGCCGTCGAGCCTGGCGAAAACGGCTTGTCCAAACTCCGCGCCGCGCTTCTGCTCGATCAGCGGCCTGTGGCGAAGCTCCTTGATGTCTGCGCCGGCGCAGAACGCCTTGTCGCCTTCGCCGGTGATCAGCAGGGCGCGCACGTCTTTCATCGCCGCGACGGCGTCGAAAGCCGCGCCGATATCGGCGAGGATGCTGAAGGACAAGGCGTTCAGCGCCTCCGGCCGGTTCAGACGGAGAAGGGCGAAATCGCCGGTGCGGGTGAGTTCGACGGGCATGATGGGTCAGGCCTTCGCCACATAGCGGACAGGGCAGGGGGCCAGATCGCCGCGCTTGACCATCTCGGCAAGTTCACGCTTCAGGATCTTGCCGCTGGCGGTCAGCGGAAACGCTGCGACGGCGACGAACCACTCCGGCATGTCGTATTTTGACAGACCTTCGCGCGCGAGATGATCCAGGAGATCGAGCGCGCCGACATCGCCGATCACCGCGAGGCAGACCTTCTCTCCGAGCCGCTCGTCAGCCACGCCGAAGGCCGCGGACTTGGCGACTTTGGGGTGGGTCAGCGCCAGCGCCTCGATGCGCGAGGGATAGATGTTGTGTCCGCCGCGAATGATCAGGTCCTTCGCGCGGCCCTCGATCCTGAGGTTGCCCTTTTCGTCGAACGAGCCAAGATCGCCCGACATCAGATAGCCATGCGCGTTGAAGGTTTTCTCCGTCGCGCTCTGGTTGGCGAAATAGCCGAGCATCATCGCCGCGCCCCGCCCGCCGATTTCCCCGGTCCGGCCCTGCGGCAATTCGCGATCGGGATGTTCGGGGTCCCAGATCCTGACCTCATAGGCCGGGCCGCCGCGCCCGCATGTCGAAATCCACACGTCCCTGGGATCGTCGGGATGCGTGTATTGATGCGACGAGCACTCGGTCATGCCATAGACGTTCTGCGGCGTGATCCCCTGATCGACGAAGGCTTTCGCCACGATTTCGGGAATGGGCGAACCGGCCATGTAAAAGGCGCGCACACGGCCGATGCGCGGCATGGCGCGCCGCTTCTGCTCGTCGAGAATATCCATCGCATGGGTCGGAACGCCCATGACATAGGTCGCGCCCGTTTCGACGATCCAGTCGAGGCGATGGCGCCCGGCCGGTGGATCGTCCGTCACCAGCTCGCCGCCGCACACAAGCCATTGCGACACCGCCACCCAAGCGATGTGATGGGACAGCGGGCTCAGCGAGAGGATGACGTCTGCGCTGGAGAGCGTCCAGTCGCGCACGAGATCGCGGGCGTTCGCAAGCAGCGTGTTGCACGAATGCATGACGCATTTTGGCCGCCCCGTCGTGCCGGACGTGAAGGCGAGATAGGCGATGCTGTCGGGGTTGTCGTGCGCGATGCGATCGACGCAGGTGATGCGCTCGGGAAAGCGCTCGGGGATGTAAACCTTCCGCAGAAACGGAAGAGTGGCCAGCATCGCGTCAAGATGTCTTGCGGCGCGGTCAGCGCCCCAGCCCGGCTCCGTCACCAGAGCCTTCGCGCCAAGCACGCTCAGCAGATCGACGATTTCCTCGCAGGTATGGCTGCGATGCAGCGACGGGTTGCAGGCCAGGCCCTCGCGCGAGGCGGCGAGAAACGTGATCACCGCCTCGACGCGGTTCGACATCCAGATCGAAATCCTGTCCCCCGCGATCAGCCCGCGCTCGACAAGATCGTCGGCCAGCGCGTCGACGCGCGCCTTCAGGCTGCGCCAGTCAAGTTCGATCCGGCCGTCCCGCAACGCCATGTCGTCCGGGCGCGACGCCGCATGATCCCTGAGCAGGGTGTAAAACGTGTCGTCCCGCCACAACCCGGCCTCGTAGAACCTACGCGCCGAGCGGGGATCATGCAGCGTGAGAAAGCGCTTCATGGCGGCCTCGCCTTCTAATGCCCGAAGGCGGAGGGGTCGGGCTTGCGACGCTCGTTGAAGCTCGCGTTCACTTCCTTCTGTTCCTTGGTGCCGAGATACTGGCTCAGCAAAAGATCATGCGTCACGCGCGAGAGGCCGCCGACCCCGCCGTGACGGGCGTTGAAGGCGCCCTTGATCGCAGCCAGCGCGAACGCGCCGCGATCGGCGATCTCAAGCGCGAATTCACGCGTTCTGAGGGCAAGCTCCGCGTCGGGAACGACGCGGTTGATGAGGCCGATCTCCCTGGCCTGCGCCGCCGTCATCTTGATGTTGGCGTACCAGATTTCTTTCGCACGTTTCTTGCCCACCAGATCTTCGAGATACCAGGTGCCGTATCCGGCGTCGAAAGACCCCATCATCGGCCCGACCTGCCGGAAGATGGCGCTTTCCTTCGCGATGGTGACGTCGCAGACCATCTGCAGAACATTGCCGCCGCCGACCGCGAAGCCGTTCACGCTGGCGATCACAGGCTTCTGCAACTTGTCGATTGCTTCATACATCTCCAGCGTCGGCAAAACGCCGGCATAGAGCTTGGTGTCCTCCATCCCGTCCTTGCGCCCGCCGATGCAGAAGAACCTGTCGCCGGCCCCGGTCAACACGACGACGCGGGTGCGCGTTTCACGCCGGATGCTCTCGATGCAGTCGCGGATTTCATGGCACATGGTTTGTGTGAACATGTTGCCGTCATCGGGGCGATTGAGGGTGATCGTGCCGACAGGCCCGTCCTCGGAATAGAGAATCTCCTTGAAGCTCATGTGTTCACGATCCTTGCGTTGCGCCGCCGACCATCGGGAGACGTTGATTGCTAAGCTCGCTGAGAACGTCGTGCGTATGTTCGCCCAGACGTGGAGGCAGCGACCGGGGCGCGCTTGAGCGTCCGTCAATTTGCACGCCAAGGCCGATCTGCGGAACCATCCGCCCCCGTGCGTCGGTCGCCGCGAAAAACAGCCCGCGCGCCTGAAGCGCGGGATCGTGCGCGACCTCGTCGACCTGATTGATCGGGCCCGCGGGAACGCGCGCCTGCGCGAAGATCGCCAGCCAGTCGTCGCGCGAACGGCGACGCAGAATCGTCTGGATGTGTTCGACGACTTCGCCCCGGCGCTCCCTGCGCGCGGCGTTCGAGCCCAGATCGCTGCGCGCGCCGTAGCCGACGTCGCCCACGGCGGTCCAGAAGCGCGTCCAGATCGCGTCGGAGCCAAGGCCAAGCGTGATCGGGCGATCCGCCGTCTCGAACGCCTGATAGATGGCGATGACGCTGTCGGTTCCGCCCGAGCGACGCGGGGCCTGGCCCGACCCGAGATAGGACGATATCCGGCAGGTGAGAAACCGCGTCATGCTTTCGACGAGGCTGACGTCGATCCTGCGTCCGCGCCCGCTGCGCTGGCGCTCGAACAGCGCCGCCATCGTCGCCATCGCGGCGTCCTGTCCCGCCAGCATGTCCGCCGCGGGCGCGCCGATCTTCTGAGGGCGATGCTCGGCTTCGCCGGTCAGGTCCATCACGCCTGAATAGCCTTCGGCGATCAGATCGTAGCAGGTCAGTTCGGCGCGCTCCCCCGTCAGACCGAAACCCGTGATCGAAACGAAAACGAGATCCTCTCGCACTGCGCTCAGCGCGTCGTAATCGAGCCCAAGCTTACTTTGCACGTCGGGAGGCTGGTTCGTGACGAACACATCCGCGCGTCGAACGAGTTCGTGCAAGGCCGCCATGTCCTCGTCGCGGCGCAGATCGAGGACGACGCTCTTCTTGTTGCGGTTCACGGCGATGAACCACAGAGCTTCGCCCTCCAGAAAGGGCGGACCCCATTTGCGCGAGTCGTCGCCTTCCGGGCGTTCGATCTTGATGACCTCGGCGCCGAAGTCCGACAGCAGCATGGTCGCGTAGGGGCCGGCGACCGAGGTCGTCAGATCGACCACTGTGACGCCCTCAAGCATGCCGAAGGACGCCCCGCACGCGACGCGCGGAAGTCTCTCATAAGGCTGTCCGCCAGAGTCCGGCATCACCGCGCTCCCTCGCACGTCATCGGGCATGCTCGGCAAGCGAGATCGCAAAATCCGTGCCAGCGCCGATGCGGCTGCGCCGCGCAAGGCGCGCCTGTCGCATATGCGAGGGACGGCGACGCGCTGCTCGCAGCGCGGACACGCGAGGACGCCTCGCCGCGCAATCGACGTTCGGCGATCCGTTCTGATCCCCAAGAATAATGTCCTTGAAAAGGTCAATCTATTGCGATGTTGTGCGCGACAAGAACAAAAATCGTTCGCATCCTAGGGAGTGTGCGCCATGACCGAGACTGACGGGATCGAGCACATTACGGGGGTTGCGCTCATCACCGGCGACGGCCGGATTCACAGCAGCGCGGGAATCGCCGCCGATCCCCGCGTGCGCGCGCTTCTGGGAGATCGCGCCTGGCTCGACGAAGCCTGCGAGAAACGGATGGCGCCGATCATCCTGCGCGACGTCAAGCTGATCGCCTTCGTCAAACGGACAGGCGACGCCGTTCTGGTGATCCTGTCGGTCACGGCGGCCGATACGGTGATGAACTTCCTGCTGAATGTCGATTTCGCCTATGACATCGTCGCGCATGTGCTGACGGACCCCTATGACGCCATGGCCGTCGTCGACCGGGACGCGAAGATCGCCTTCATCTCGCCGGTGCATGAAAAGTTCTTCGGCCTGCGCGCGGGCGAAGCGATCGGAAAGCCGGTTCGTGACGTCATCGAGAACACGCGACTGCATCATGTCGTTCGCACGGGCATCGCCGAGGTTGGTCAAATTCATCGGATGAAAGGAAGCGATCGGGTCGTGTCCCGCCATCCGGTCAAGCGGGAGGGCAGGATTGTCGGCGCGATCGGGCGCGTCATGTTCAAAGGGCCTGAACAGGTCGACGCGCTCGCGCGCAAGGTCAATGCGCTGGAAAAGGAGATCGCGACCTACCGCGCGGCCTCCGCGAAGACACGACTGGGCGAAGAGCATCTCGACGCGATCATCGGCCAAAGCGTCGCCATCCAGTCCGTGCGCGAACAAATCCGCAAGATCGCGCCGCTCGATATTCCTGTTCTTATCCGCGGCGAAAGCGGCACCGGCAAAGAACTGGTGGCGCAGGCGCTCCACATGCTGAGTCCAAGGCAGGACGGTCGATTGATCACCGTCAACGCCGCCGCGCTGCCGGAATCCCTCGTTGAAAGCGAGCTTTTCGGTTACGAGGAGGGGTCATTCACGGGCGCCGCGCGCAAGGGCAAGGCGGGAAAATTCGAACTCGCCGACAAGGGCACCATATTTCTCGACGAGATCGGAGATATGCCCATCGAAGTCCAATCGAAACTGCTTCGCGTGTTGCAGGATCGGATGGTCGAACGCATCGGCGGCGAAAAGCCGAAACGCGTGGACTTCAGACTGTGCAGCGCGACCAATCGCGATCTCGAATACTTCGTCGAGCAGGGCAAGTTCCGGCTCGATCTGTTTTATCGCATCAGCCCGGTTGAGATCTTTCTGCCGCCGCTGCGCGAAAGGATCGAGGACATTCCGCATTTGTTGGCGCATTTCGTCAGCGATCTTGCGGAGCGGTACCATCGCGCGACCCCCGAAATTCACCCCGATCTCCATGACTACCTGACGCATCGCGCTTGGCCCGGCAACGTGCGCCAGCTCCGGCATGAGATCGAGCGCGCGTTCGTATTCTGTGAGGACGGCAAGCTCGGCGCGGACAACTTCAGGACGGACGCGACGCGCCCCTTGGGCCCGACCGTTCACGCCGCGCAGTCGCCGCTTCGCATGACGGCGCCATCGGGCACTCTCAAGGACAGTCTCGAAGCGGTGGAGAACACCCTGATCGCGGACGCGCTCAACCGCTTCAAAGGCAACAAGAAGAAGGCCGCGGCGCATCTGGGCGTCTCGCGCTCCTATCTCTACAAGAAGCTGGAGCAGATCGAGACTGGCGCAGGCGCGCGCGGCCCGTGAAGGGCGGCGAGGGAATCTCCGGAATTCTCCCGTTCGCCCTCATGTCGTCATCCCTTCTTGACGAGGGAACAGGTCGATTGATCGAGAGGCTTGTAGGCTTCCGCGCCCGGAATGGTGCGCAGAACCTTCATCAGGTCCCACTCGTTCTTCGAGTCGCCGGGCGCCTTGGCTTCGACGAGATACATGTCATGCACCATGCGCCCGTCCGCGCGGATGGTCCCGTTCTTGGCGAAGAAGTCGTTGATGGGGTTCGCCTTCATCCACTGCGTGACCTTGGCGGCGTCGGTCGTGCCGGTCGCCTTCACGGCCTTGAGGTAATGCGTCGTCGCCGAATAGGCGCCCGCTTGCACCATGGAGGGCTGGGCCTTCACGCGGTCATGGAATTTCTTTGCGAAGGCGCGGCTGTCCTCGTCGCGGTCCCAGTAAAATCCCGTGGTGAACTTCATGCCCTTGGCGATCGGCAAGCCGAGCGCCTTCACGTCGGTGATGAAGACGAGCATCGCGGCGAGGCTCTGGCCGCTTTTCTGGACGCCGAATTCCGAGGCCTGCTTCACCGAATTGACGAAGTCGGTGCCTGCGTTGGCGAGGCCGATGATCTGCGCCCTGGAGGATTGCGCCTGCACGAGGAACGAAGAGAAATCCGTCGTGTTCAGCGGCGCGCGCACCGAGCCGAGAATCTCGCCTCCACCCTCTTTCACCACGCGCGTCGTGTCGCCCTCAAGCGCCTGCCCGAAGGCGTAATCGGCGGTGATGAAAAACCAGGATTTGCCGCCTTCCTTGACGATGGCCGATCCGGTGCCGGTCGCCAGCGCATAGGTGTCGTACACGTAATGGATGCTGTAGGGCATGCAGGCGGCGTTGGTCAGCGCGGTGGTGGCCGAGCCCGCCGCGATGACAACGCGCTTTTTCTCTTCGCCGAGCTTGTTGAGCGCGATCGCGGACGAACTGTCGGTGGATTCGATGATGACGTTGACGTTGTCGACGTCGAACCATTTCCGCACGATCGACGAGGTGATGTCGACCTTGTTCTGATAATCGGCCTGAAGCACCTCGATCGGTTTGCCCGCGACCGTGCCGCCGAAATCCTCGACCGCCATCTGGATCGCCTCGACCATGCCGGGGCCGCCGTGGCGCGAGTAGATTCCGGTGCGGTCCATGATCGCGCCGATCACGACCTTGTCCTGCGCGCGGGCGGGCGCGACGGCGCCGGCAAGGCACATGGCGGCCGCGCTCAACGCTGCGGCGCCGCTCCTGGCGAATACGGTCATATCGATCTCCCTTGGGCCGCGCGGATTATGAAACCGCGTCTTGAGCGGCGGTTGCTGGCGGCGCGCTGATCGTCAAGACGCAAGGCGCGTGCCAAGCTCATCGGCGCCGCCGCAGCGTCATGCCTGAGCGCCATGACGTCGCGCGCGGACGCGGCGGCGAGGGGCGTGCGATGTCCGCGCGGACAGCATGTGCGTGCGGCGCGGACACGGCGAAGCTCATGTCGCCATGCATCACGAGGATGCGAGGCGCCGCCGCTGCATGGTGTCATGGGAGCGAATCTGACGCCCAGCCCGGCGCGGCGGGACCGTCTCAGGCGTCCCCACATGGGGCGAAGGTTCCTGTCCCGCGCGTCTCGATCCCCGCGGCGCGGCGCAGCAGGAACAAGGCGTCGAGTCCAAGCTCCTTCGCCTTCGCCAGCCCGCGCTCCGCTCCAAGCGCCATCAGGCCGGTGGCGAAGGCGTCGGCTTCCATCGCCGTCGGCGCGAGCACGGTCACGCTGGCGACCGCGGTG
>APMI01000021.1_pt1 | contig 16973 bp, 21 predicted proteins | sample 667938 | NCBI WGS metagenome assembly APMI01 (sample SAMN01084076, study PRJNA167559) | wastewater metagenome | biome: Wastewater | place: Denmark: Ejby Moelle, Odense | collected 2011-11-28 | reverse complement strand
AGGTGGTGGGCCGCGGCGGCGGATTGAACCGCGCCGGCGCACGGTCGCGCCCGTCACCCGGCGTGGACCGCGCGCCCGAACCGTGGGCGTTCGCGTCGGATTCCACGTTCAAACTCCATCGCCGCCGTAGTCAGCCGCCGCGGGGCGCGAAGGCCGCGCCGCCGTGCCGCGCGCCTGTTCAGCGGGCGTTCATGTAGCAAGATAGCAATCCTACAGGCGCTCGCCTAGCTCCCTCTTGGCGAGCGATCCACCCTTCGTCCCCGCGACTGTGATAGGGTTCAGAATTCGGATCGTCTGTTCCACCTTGCGCTAGGTCATTGACTAACTCAATTGAACACGGTTTCTAAACGCCGTGCGCCGGAAACTGAAAAAAGGGCCCCCCGCCCCGGTCATTGAGGGAAGCACTCCCGAGACGCGATCCGTCATGTCCTCGCGGATGGGCAATCGCCCTGCCTTAAGTCTGGCCGTGCTTTCGATTCTCGGCGTGCTGGCGGCGGTCGGCTGCATTATTCTTGCGACAGCGCCGGGATGGCTAGGCGCGCGCTTCGCGCCGGGGCCGGAGGGATGCGCTCAGATCACCGCGTTGTCGATCGGCGGGCCATTGAAGCGCGCCGGCGCGCAGGTGGGAGATTGCCTCGTTTCCATTGACGGGGGGGCGGGCCCGGTCGTGATCGTCGCCTCCGATCTTATCGAAGACAGCGATCAGTTGCTGACCCGCGACTTGCAGGAGGCGTTTTTTCGCCATCAGAGCGCGCTGACGCAGGCGCTCTCCCAGCCGCGCGTCACGCTCGTCTTGCGACATCCGCGCATGGGCGAGCGAAGCGTCGCGCTCGCGCCGGGAGAGCGACCGCTGTGGGCGTTGCCGGCGTTGTTCTGGCTGGGCGTCTTTTCGGGGTTCGTCGGCCTGGCGATCGGGGGCTGGCTCTGGATGCTCCGCCGCGGCGATATCGCGACGACGTGGATCGGCGCGGCGGGCCTGGGGCTGGTGCTGGTGGCGATGACGTGCGCTGTTTACAGCACCCGAGAACTGGCGCTGCACGGCGACGTTCAGATAGCCCTTTCGATCGCCAACCATATCGGGGGATCGTTGCTTGCGGGCTCGCTCGTCAGCTTTTTCCTTGTTTACCCGCGCGCGATCGGGCCGAAATGGTTCGGAGCCGCGGTTTTCTGCATGTTTGCCGCGATTGGCGCGGCGGACGTCGCGAAGGCGCTGCCGGTCTCATGGTTCTACACCTGCGATTTCATTCGCATGGCGAGCGTGCTGACGGCGTGGGGAGCGCAGGTTCTCATCGCAGGATCGGAGCCTTCGAAGCGCGCGGCTCTGTCATGGCTTGGCATATTCGTTCTGTTCTTCGTGCTTGCCGGAATCCTCGGCATGTTCGGGCCCATCGTCGTCGGCGCACAGCCCCTGCTGTCGCAGAACGTCTATAATGCTCTGTTCGCCGCCTTCTTCGTCTCGATCGCGGTCGGCGTCCAGCGTCACACCATGTTCGATCTGGGCCGATGGTCCTACCGCGTCCTCTTCTACGCGGTCGGCGCCGCTGCGATGATCGCGATCGACGCCGCGCTCATCTACGGACTGGATTTCGGTCGCGGACCGGCCCTGATGGTGTCGATGCTGGCGATCGGGGTCACCTATCTGCCGGCGCGCGAGGCTTTGTGGCGGCGTTACGCCGAGCCGCGACGACCGCCCGCGCATGAATTCTTCGCAACCGCGATGGACGTTGCGTTCGGCCTCGGGAAAAGCGAGCAGGACAGGCGCTGGCGCGACCTGCTGCGCGATTTGTTCGATCCGCTTGAAACGCACAGCGCTGAACTCGAAACCGCGACGCCTATGCTGGCCAATGGCGGGGTCGAACTGATTTTGCCCTCCGTGGCGGGGTCGCCGGCGCTGCGGCTGCGCTATCCGTATGGCGGCAAGGCCTTGTTCCGTTCCGGCGACGTCAAGATGGCGACGCGCGTGGTGGAGCTTGTGCGTCGCGCCGAACGCGCGCGCGACGATTACGGGCGCGGCGTCAGCGAGGAGCGCGCGCGAATCGCCCGCGATCTGCACGACGATCTGGGCGCGCGCCTGCTCTCGGGCGCGGTCGGCTCGCACACCGACGCGCGCGCCTTGTCTCGGGCCGCGTTGGCGGATCTGCGCAGCATCCTGTCCGATCTTTCGGCCGGCCTCAGCGATCTCGACGAGGGTCTGGCGATCCTGCGCCATGAAACGGCGGAGCGGATCAACGAGGCGCGGATGAAGCTGGACTGGCCGCCGATCGACGAATCGCTGGCGGAGCGCAAAATCTCGTCCGAAACGCTGAAGGCGCTGACGTCGAGCGTTCGCGAGGCCGTGAGCAACGCGATCCGGCATTCGCAGGCCACGACCCTCACGGTGCGCGTGACGACCGTCGATGACGTTCTGCGTCTCGAAATTCAGGATGACGGGCTCGGCCTGCCCGTCGAAGCGGCGCAGGAGGCGGCGAAGTCCAAGGATGGGGCGCCCGGAAGTTGGGCCAGTTCGCTCGCGGACGCGTGGGCCGATGTGTGGAGCGGCGGCCGGGGGCTGCGGAACATGCGCGAACGCATGAGCGCCGTGGACGGCGAGGCAAAGCTGGACACCAGCTCCCGCGGCCTTACGGTGACAATGCAGATCCCGCTGAAACCACGCAGCCCCCCTTCTTAAGCGCTGGACGGACCCGCCGGGCCGCGCCAAAATTCAACATGGTCCAAATGCATCTTTCCGAGGATCCGGGCGCATCCGCCTCACGCATTTCGGCGTGCCTTGTGGTCGAGGACACCGCATCGACGCGGCTCTGGCTCACGGAAGCTGCGGCGCGCGCGTTTCCCGGCGTCCAGATCGACGCAGTCGGAGGCGTGCGCGACGCGCTGGAGTGGCTGCGCCGCCACGACGCGACGCCGCGCGCGATCTTGATCGTCGACCTCGCCTTGCCGGATGGATCGGGGCTCGACGTGGTGCGCGCGGCGACAGCCTGCTCATTCGAGCGGACGGTCGTGGTTTCGACCATCTTCAACGACGACGAACACCTTCTGTCGGCCTTTAAGGCCGGGGCGCAGGGATATCTTCTCAAGGACGGCGATTTCAGCGCGATCGCCGAACGGCTGTCGCGCGTGTGCGTCGGCGAGCCGCCGTTGTCGCCCTCCATCGCGCGACGGCTGCTGCGGCACTTCCGCGATGCGCCAGCGGTTGCGAACGACGCGGAGCTGACGCCGCGCGAATCGGACACGCTGCGCCTGATCGCGCGTGGTCTCACGGTGTCGGAAGCCGCCGCCGAGCTTGGTCTGAAGCCGCAAACCGTGGCCGGCTACGTCAAGATCATTTATCAAAAGTTGAATATTTCTTCGCGGGCGCAGGCGGCGCGTGAGGCTATACGTCGCGGCATGGTCTAAGATCGAGGATTCGCAAGTCTATGTCCGCGAAGTCTCAGTTCAATACCCCCTGTTCCGGGGCGCCGCACGAAAGTCGTACACCCTAGAGTATCGCTCAGCGTAGGCTGGGGGGCCTCGCTGGGGGGAGCGCGGCGGATTCGGGGTTTCCCACATCCGCCGCCTCCTGCTCCATCCTGGCGCCTACGGCGCTCCTCCGGGCTCCGCCGTGCGGGGCGCGTTATTCGCAAATTTCTGATTTCTATGACGGTTTCCACGCTTGTCGGCGCGGGCGCTAATGCCGCCCGCCGCGCCTTCAGCGCATGGGTCCCCTGAGCCGCGAAGGCTGCGCCTGCCGCTTGGTCAGGCTATGATCGCTCTCCGGGGCCGCGACGTTCACGCCTTCCTCAAGCTCGGCCCTCGCCATTTCACTGCGCCAGCAAAGGGATATGCGATGCCCGCCAAACCACAGATCGACGCACGCGCCGACGAGTTGCGCGCCGTTTTCGAGGATCTCCACGCCCATCCCGAGCTGGGCTTCGAAGAGGTGCGCACATCGCGAATCGTCGCGGACGCGCTCCGCGCGGCGGGCGTCGACGAGGTGCATGAGGGCGTCGGCGGCACGGGCGTCATCGGGGTTGTGAAGGGCGCGGGCAAGGGCAATCGCCGCATCGGCCTGCGCGCAGACATGGATGCGCTGCCGATCAAGGAGGCGACCTGCCTGCCTTACGCCTCCAAAAACGACGGCGTGATGCACGCCTGCGGACATGACGCGCATACGACGATGTTGCTCGGCGCGGCCCAGTATCTCGCCGCCACGCGCGATTTCGACGGTCAGGCCGTGCTGATCTTCCAGCCCGCCGAGGAAGGGCTCGGCGGCGCGCGGCGCATGATCAAGGAAGGCCTGTTCGAGCGTTTTCCGGTCGATGAGCTGTATGGAATGCACAATTGGCCGGGCGGCAAGCTCAATCATGTCGGATTGTGCAAAGGCCCGGCGATGGCGGGCGCGGCTTTCTTCGACATCGCGATCAAGGGCGTGGGCAGCCACGGCGCGATGCCGCAGCAGTCGCGCGACGCGCTGATGATCGCCTGCGCGCTCGTGGGGCAACTGCAAACCATCGTCGCGCGCAACGTCGCCCCGCTCGACGCGGCGGTGCTTTCGGTCACGCAGGTTCACGCCGGCGCCGCCTATAACGTCGTGCCCGAGACGGCGACGCTCGCTGGCACGGTGCGTTATTTCCGCAAGGAGGTGTATGACCTCATCGAGACGCGGATGCGGGAATTGTGCGCGGGCTTCGCGACCGCTTATGGCGTCGAGATCAACGCCGACATCCGTAACGTCTTCGACGTTCTGATGAACGATTCGGACCTGTCCGACGCCTATCTCGACGCCGCGCGCGACATCGTCGGCGCCGACGAGGTGGATGGCGCCGAAGCGCCGGCGACCGGCAGCGAGGATTTCGCCGACATGCTGCAACTCGTGCCCGGCGCCTATCTCAAGCTCGGCCATGCCGGGCGGAAGGGACTGCACAATCCCGGCTTCGTGCTTGATCCGGCAATTCTGCCGGTCGGCGCGTCGATCTACGCCCGGATCGTTGAAAAGCGCCTGCCGCTGAGCGGGGGAGCCGCGTGATGGCCTCGACCGACCGCGATCCGCTCGCCCTGCCTTTCGACGAAGCCGACATGATCGCGCGGCTGCGGCCATGGATCGAGACGGAAAGCCCGACCTTCGACCCGCAGGCGGTGACGCGCATGATGGAGCGCGCCGCCGCCGACATGAAGGCGATGGGCGCGAGCGTCGAGATCATCGCGCCCAGCGGAGGCTTCGGCGCGTCGCTGCGCGCGCATTTTCCGCACCCCGACCACGGCAAGGCGCCGGGAATTCTCGTCTCCGGCCATATGGACACGGTGCATCCCGTCGGGACGCTCGAAAAGAACCCCTGGCGCGTCAAGGACGGCAAGGCGTGGGGGCCAGGCGTCCAAGACATGAAGGGCGGCAATTTCGCGATGGTGGAGGCTGCGCGCCAACTCCATAAAGCGGGATGGACGACGCCGCTGCCCGTCACTTTCCTGTTCACGCCGGACGAGGAGGTCGGCACGCCATCGGCGCGCGGGCTGATCGAGGACGAAGCCCGAAAGAACAAGGCCGTGTTGCTGCCCGAGCCTGCGCTGCGGGACGGCGGCGCGGTGATCGGGCGTTACGCCATCGCGCGCTACAATCTGGAAACGACAGGCAAACCAAGCCATGCGGGCTGGGCGTTGAAAGAAGGGCGCTCGGCCATCGCCGAGATGGCGCGGCGCATCCTCGACGTCGAGGCGATGACCAGCGACGACTGCACCTTCTCTGTCGGCGTGATCCATGCCGGGCAATGGGTGAACTGCGTCTCCTCAAGCTGCCGCGCCGAGGCGTTGAGCATGGCCAAGCGGCAGGAGGATCTCGACGCGGGCGTGGCGGCGATGCTGGCGCTGTCGGGCGAGCGCAACGGCGTCGAATTCAAGGTGACGCGCGGCGTGACGCGGCCGGTGTGGACGCCGGACCAGCCCGGAACAATGGCGCTTTACGAAACCGCCAAGGCGATCTGCGCGCGGCTCGGCTTCGAGTTGTCCGCGCAAAGCTCGGGCGGCGGCTCGGACGGCAATTTCACCGGCGCGCTCGGCATCCCCACGCTCGATTCGATCGGGCTGCGCGGGGCGGGTCTCCACACGCTGGATGAGCATGTGGAGACGGCGAGCCTTGTGGAGCGGGCCAGGCTTTCTGCCGCGCTGTTCATGGAGATCCGCTGAGCCATATCGAAAACCGCGCCTCGCCCGCCCTCATCCGGCGATGCGGGGCGCAAAACGCCAGCGCGGCAGTTTCATGCGACCGGCGCCAGCGGCGGAGATCACCATCACGCCGCGTGGCGAACGCTCGGGAAGATCGGCGCCCTGCACCATCGCCCCGCGCGGGCTGACGCGACGCAGAAACACCCGAACGCCCTTGCCGCCCGCGACCTGCGCGCGGGCTTCGACGAGGGGTGACGGGATCGGATGGTTGACCTGGGCCATGACGCGCTCCGCTGATCTTCAGCAGAACGCAGGACGCCCCTGCATGTCACGCGCTTCAACGCAACAGGGTTACGCGATTGCTTCCAAACCCCGCGCCGCCTCAGGCGAGATGCGCGAGGGCGCTCGTAATGGCGGCGATCGAGAGGGCGGCGCACAGAACGACCGTGAAGAAATAGCGATCCGCACGTTCATTGTGAATTTTGCAACCGACCCGAGCCAGCGTCGCATCGATTTCGCGGGAAGCGGAGGGGCTCATTCCGAAACCTCCTGCAATAGCGGAGGGGACGCGCTCCGCGTTCATGACACACAACGCCACAGTGCGGCCCGAGTCGCCAGACTGCGACTCCAATAGCGTCACGATCGAATGATCGCTTTAAAACCACGTTAAAAAGGCCCGTCATCCCCGCAGAACTCAGCCACGCGCGCGCACGTAATTTTGAACCACATGGACGGCGCGCGCGGTCGAGCCGTCTCATTTCCGGGCCGCCGCGCATCAGCGTCAAAAAGGGGATCGAGATGACGACGACGATCGCCCATCGCGAGCGCGACCTGTTTCCAGACATCGGCGTCACAAAAAGGCGATGTCGCAGAGTACTACGCCGCCCTCCCCCGAGCGCATGTCGCCGCATCTGGGGCGCCCGCCCGTGTCGCTGTTGCGCCCGCCGGAGGGCTCGACGCGTCGCGTTTCGTTCGACGCCATCTGCTGAAAGGCATGAGCGAAGGCCTGATCGAGATTCGGGACGACGGCGCCATCTATTTCGCGCTTGAGGGCGCGCGCGCCTTGCGGCGGCGGCGCAGTTCGACGCGTTCCAGGTTCATGGCTGGATCAGCGTGGTGGATGGGCTCGATAAACCGGATCGGATGATTGTCGATCTCGACACTGGCGAGGGCGTCGGCTTCGATCAGGTGAAGGACGCCGCACTTGCGATCCGCGACGATCTCGCCGCGATGGGCGTGATCAGTTGGTCTCTGATTTCGGGGGGGGAAGGTGCGCATATCGTCGCCCCGCTCGACCTTATCCGACGCGTTCAACATTCACCCCGCGCTGGAGCGGCGCGATGGATGGGATTGATTTTCCGAAGTGCGTCAAGCCATCGACGCGCGGGCTCTCGTCAAGACGCGCGCCGATTGAGGCGCGGCGCTCACGCGGCCTTTTTAAGCTTGCGCGCCCTGTTTTCACACTCGCCCTTGGCGGCTTCCTGCGTCGCGCCGGCGCCGGATTCGACGGCGTCGCCGTCAGCAGGCTGCCAGAACCAGCGCCAGCGCTTGTCCTCCGGCCCGTCCGTCACATGATCGACCCGCGCGACGGTGCGCCCGTCGTCGAGAACCAGCATTTCATCAAGCGGACGATCGCCGCCCGGCCACGTATGTCGCCAGCGCATGAGTTCGCCTCCTGTGTTTTAAGGACAGTTAAGCAAAACCCGCGAGGGCGACTTTGGTTCGCCGCCATGAGACGGCGACCCGTGCGCGGCGCAAATTTTGGAAGAGATGGCTGGGGGACCTGGATTCGAACCAAGATTAACGGAGTCAGAGTCCGTCAAAAGGGCTTCTACGCAGTTCCACAGAACACGACGGACGCGGAAAAACCCTGCATTTTCGGGCTTCAATCTTCCACACAGTTCGACGCAGTTTCCTTGAAATCTACGCCATGAGGTGACATGGTGGTGACACGGTGACATGCTCCGCCGATCTAGCGGCCTATGTCGGGTTTCGTGTCACCACGGGGCAGTCTATGAAGCTCACTCAAAAGACAGTCGACGCGATCGAGCCGGGCGACCGGAAAATTTTATGGGATGACGCCCTGCCCGGCTTCGGGGTTCGGGTGACCGAAGGCGCCGCATCTTACATCGTCGACTTTCGCGTCGGGGCGCAGCGGCGGCGCGTCTCGCTCGGCTCGACCAAGCTTCTCACGCTTCAGAATGCGCGCGACCGCGCGCGAGAGGTTGGCGTCGCCGCGCGTCAGGGCGTCGACGCGACCGTCGTCGAGCCTGCCCGACGCGATCCGAAGTTTCATGCGGTCTGGCGAGAGATGATCGATGAGGTTGATAAGCCGCGCCTCTCGCCGCGAACAATCGCAGATTATGAGGAGCGCGTGGGGCGCCACGTCCTGCCCCGAATCGGCGATATGGGAATTTCGAAGGTGACTCCCGCCGACGTTGACCGCTTGCTCGCGAAGGTCACGGGCGCGCGCAACCGGGCCTACGTCGCCGCGCTGATTCGCAAGACCATCAACTTTGCCAAGCGCGCGCGCTATCTGCCCGCCGACGCGGGGAACCCGGCCGATGGACTCGTTCCGTCGCGCACGAAGAGCGTTGCGGCGCGCGCGCTGGAAATGGATGAGGTCGTCGCATTCGGGCGCGCGCTCGGCGCCATGGAAGCCGAAGGCAAGGTTTCCCCTTGGCTCGCCGGCTTGCTGCGCCTGTCGCTGCTATGCGGCCTGCGCCCCGGCGAAGCGGCGTCCCTCACGTGGGCGCGCGTGAACCTGCCACGCCGCAAGATGATGGTCGAGGGAAAGACCGGCGAGCGAGAGGTCTTTCTTTCGGACGCAGCCGCCGAGGTCTTGAGCGCCGTGCCGCGGGTGCAGGGCTGCGATTACGTCTTCGCCGGGCGGCGATATGGGAAGCCGATCGTCGGCGTCCACAAGGTTCTGAAATCGGTCCAAGAGCGTGCGGGCTTCGAGCGATTCAGACCATACGATCTTCGTCATAGCGCCGCGACCGGCGCCCTTGCTGGCGGCGCCGACGTGCGGGCGGTCCAAGCCTTGCTCGGGCATTCCGATCTTAAAACGACCGCCGGCTACCTGCACGCCAGCGACGCGCGTCGACGCCTCGCCGCTGAACACGCGGCTGCTTTTGGGCGAAGTGTTCTTCCGATTAAGGGGTGACGGAAATGGAAGTCGTTGGCACCACCCTATTTTATGATGACGCCCGACGCGCCAGGATCGCCAGCGTGCTCAAACAACATGGCATAGTCCCAAGCGATCCATTTGAAATTGATAATATTCTCGCCTTTGCTCATTTTGAGTTTGATTATTCAGGCGCCAATTCGCAGACACGGCGACAATTGCAGATAACAGCCAAAGGAATATCTGACAATATAATAACCATCCTAACAGATATAGAAAATAAATTGCGACAGGTCAACGAAAATATGCGCCTTCCGAGATTACGCGTTGAGATATCGAAATTACTAGGTCCAATCACGCACGATCTATATTGTCTCGAATTGAATATTCGCGATACGCTTCGAAAATCGGAAGCACACGAGTCGAATTTGTCAGAAGAGAACAGGCCGGGGCGCCGGAAAGCTATCGGCTTCGATAGCTATATCAAATTGCTTGACACGCTGACTAAATGCGAACTTTCTTTGTATAAAATTGCGACACTCGCACGCGATCTAAATTTCATCCTACCTTGCGAGGCGAGAAACACTCAAGTCGACACGTGGTATAAGCGCACAAAGCAATATAGCGGGCGCAACGATCGAACGTTTGACGCGAACAACGCTCTTTTATGGCTTAATATTTTGGCCGAAGATGACCCTGATGTCTTGATCCCAATGTTCGATTTTGAAGTAACCGTTACGTCGGGCTGCTATTAGTGATATGCCTATGATAACGCTACTGAAAAAATTCTCTCCGTCAGAGATGACGTTGTTTCTTTTGAAGTGACGCATCGTTTCCACCATTCATTACGCAGCACCCCCTAGCCGGAGACGCTGCGATGAACACCCAAACCGACCCACTCCTTGATACCGAAGCCGCCGCCAAGTTCCTGAATGTGACCGCTTCCTTTCTGAACAAAGCTCGGTCGTGCGGTGGCGGCCCGCGCTTCGTCAAGATCGGCGGGCATTTGGTCCGTTACAAGCCGACCGACCTTCTCACTTATATTGAAGAGGGGACGCATGAGCGGATCGCGCCGCGCCGCCGCCGCGTGACGCTGCCGACGTCGTCCGTGCGTGGGGGTTGAGCCTCCCTTAAGCGAGAGGATCGCCCCGATGGCCACATGGCCGATTGGTTGGACGATTGGTGTGCGAGCACAAGGCTGGTTGGATCGTGTTGTGTCAGACGACGCAGTCGGCACGCCCGTTGTTGCGACAGCCTACGTTCTTGCTCGTCATTGTCGAGAAAGCGGCAAAAGCGCCGGCCTTTGTTGGCCGAGCCACGAGACAATTCGCAACCTGACCAACAATTCGGAGCGCACGACGAAGGCGCACATCGCCGCCCTGATCGCGCGCGGACACCTCGAAATCGACCGTAGCGGCGGGCGAAAACACACTCGCTATCGACTCGTCCTGACGAATGTTGAGCAACCCAAAACTGCCCCTCGAACCGACCGAAAAGGCGACTTCGAGGGGCAGTTTTCTGTAGGCGAAAAACAGTCCAGAGGGGCAGTTCAGCGTCATTCGAGGGGCAGTTTAGCGTCAGTTCGAGGGGCAGAATTTTGTAATTCAGAAGCCGCAATTTCGAGCGACGAAAGACTGAAAAGAAAGGGAAAAACGGCCTTCGAGGGGCAATTCAGCGTCGCCGAACATACGAAGAGAACATACGAAGGAACAACCGCTCGCGGCGCGGCGCTTCCAGCGCCTGCGCCACTCGCGGTCAAGCAGGGCGAGGATGTCTCAGAGATTCTGGACGATCACGAATCTGAGTCTTTTACCGACACGCTCGCCCGCGCTCTCGGCGGCGACGACGAACCGCCGGACGAACCACACGACTTCGACTCCCTCATTTTCTCGGATGACGACCTCGCTCGTTTAGACCCAGGTCCCGACGACGACGGCGACCGATCGGCCTTCGATGTTCTCGACCAAACGAATCAGACCGAGTCCCCGACGACGCCGCCCGCCTCGCGGCGGCGCGCCTCGCCGCGATGAATGACGACAAAAGTAGGAGCTTCACCTGACGACGCGGCGCGAACCTCCATCGCCGCGCGGCGCGAACCGCGGCAAGCCCACAACCTACCGCGTGAGGATGCGCCGCCATGTCGACGGCGCGGGCGTGTCCTACACCGGCGAAATCTGGGGCGCCCGCGCCCGCGTCTCCCGCAATCCGAACCGCCCCGACGAGATCGAGATCGAGATCGAAATCCGATCGGCGCTCAAAGCGAAGTCGACGCGCACAAAGCCGCGGCACCGCGACCGGCGCGCGATCGACCAATTTACGATCGACCAAGAGGCCGCGTTTTTCCCATGACCGACGCGCAACCCGAACCGCGTCCGAAGCCCTGAAGACCAGAGCGCAAGAGGGGGGGCGTCTCGAAGTCTTCCCCGACCAAGGGTTCGCGACCGGCTTGGGTGTCACGCGCACCTTTTTTCCTCCGGTAGAGATTAAAATCAGAGGGGCTATGACCAGCAAACGAACCTCGGTCCAACGCCAGCGCAGGCTGCGACAGCGCCAGCGCGACGGCATGGTGGTGGCGCCTGTTCTTGTGGGGCTTCCCCTCGTCGAAACACTGATCGCCTTGCGCTGGCTTGACGAACGAGAAAGCGAAGATCGAACGGCGATCGGAAGCGCCATCGGCGCCATGCTCGGCGAGCTTGCCGACGCTCGAAAGAAATAGTGACGCGTTAGCATACACAGCGCGCCGCGCATGGTTCGATGACAGCATGAAAAACCATCCCATTCCACTCCGCCCCACCATCGAGCCGGAGCCCGAAAACCAAGCCCTTCCCTTCTTGCGCCTGGCGCTCGCAATGACCCTCGCCGGCGACGGCGGGACGGAATACGCCATCGAGATCGCTCGCGGACGATGGGGCGCGGAATCACGCACGGCCCGCACACTCGCCGACATGCATACGAGAGGCTTCGTTGGCCTTGTCGGGCAAGAGGGCGACTGGGGCCATGCCTTCAAGCAATCAGCGGCGTCATTTTGGTCCGCCGTGCGCGCCCGATCGCTGATCGGGCAGATCGGCGGCTTCCGCAAGACCGTGCCTTTTGCGCCAGCGGTGCAGATGACGACGGGCGCCGCGGCGTCGTGGGTTCCCCAAACTGGTTATATCCCGCCCTCTTCCCTGACTTTTTCGCGCGAGGGGCTTGAGCCTCGCAAGGTCGCGGCGATCATCGTGATGTCCGCCGACCTGATCCGTCAACTCGGCGTCGCCGGCGAAGGAAAAATCGCCGACGACATGACGGCCGCGGCGGTGGAGGCCATCGATGCGGCGTTCTCCGATCCTGCGAACGGCGGCGTCGCCGACACGAAGCCGGCTTCGGTCTTCCACGGCGCTACCTCGATCGCGGCGACCGACGATCCGGCCGCCGATCTTCGCGCCCTGATTTCGACGCTTGACGGCAATCTCGCGACCGCTTCTCTGGTTCTCAATCCGCTTCGAGCGGCGCGGCTCGCCGGCCCGATATTCCCACAGATCGGCGCGCGCGGTGGATCGCTACTCGGCATCCCCGCGGTCGTTTCACCGATGGTCCCTCCCGACGTGATCAGTTTGGTCGACGCCGAAGCGGTCATGATCGGCGAGGGCGAGCCCGAACTGTTTCCCTCAAACGTCGCCGACGTGTCGGTCACGTCGACCGGCGAGCTGATCAGTCTTTGGCAGCATAACCTCAAGGGCATTCGCGCGGTTATGCGGACCAACTGGAAGCTGATCCACGCCGGCGGCGCGGCCTACATCACAGGAGCGGCCTACTGATGTACCAGCTCGAACATGACTTCCAGAAAATCTTCCGTGTGCTGCGCGACGACGCGGACGCGGAAGTTCTCCGCGTCGTCGCGGAGGGTTTCGACGAGGCCGACGCGCGCGCGTTCGGCGAGATCGTCTTTGACCACAACCTTTCGCGCTTTTTCGAGGCGCTGGGCAAGCTGGGCGTGCGGGTGACAACCCCCGACGCCGATCCGATCAATTGAGGGCGCAGCGATGGACGCGAACACCAGAGCGATGATCGAGGCGCTTGTCGAGGCGATGAAAGACGTCATCATCGACGAGCTTGCACCTCTCAAAACGCGCCTCGCCGCGTTGGAAGACGGCCAAAAGGTCAAGTCTCTCACGACCAACCAGAAGCCGCGCCTGCGCCGCGCCGGCGTTGTGGGGGACGATCTGTGACCGGGACGACGCGCCGGGCAGAGGCATGACCAGAGATCAGATGAACGACGACCCGCGGCCTTCACGCCGCGTGAAGCCGTATCCCGAGCGCCCCAGGACGAGCCGCACACGCATCGTCGCCGCGATCGTGCGTGAACTGCCTGACGTCGCCACGACGCAGGCCAACGCGGTCATTGACGCGTTCATCGACCAGATCGTCGCCGAAGTCGCAGCGGGCCGGCATGTCGCGATTAAGGCGCTGGGAGAGTTCCGCCTGTCGCGCGCGGGCGAGTTCCGCGAAGACTACATCGCCTTCCGTTGCGGCCGCGCCGTCCGCGACAAGCTCAACGGTCGCGCCGCGCGCAAAGGCCCGGCGCCTATCGAGCGCGCGGCCCCTCGCGCTCCGAAGCCGAAGAATGACGAGGCCGAAGAAGCCCGACGCGCCGAGATCAGGGCGCGCGCCGTCCGCGCCGCCGAGGAAAGCATGAGGGCGCGCAGGGCCGGGACGCCGTGATGGTCGAGGGCGAACCCGCCGCCTCAATTTTGAGGCGTTCGAAATCAAGGACTTAGGCGGCTCTCCAAATTTGGGGAGTTTAAAATCAAGGGCTTGGCGCGCGGGGCGCCGAGCACACGCGAGGGTCGGAAGATTGTGCCGACCCTCGCCCGGCCCCGCCCGCGTCGAAGCCATCCCGACGCAGTGCGCCGGGATGTAGGCTCAAAATTGAGCAGACACAGCCCGCACGCCCGAAAATTCCGGAACTTTCGCCCATCGCGCCCGTTTCGCAGCGCGCGAGGCGTCGCAAAGTGTCCCAGCAGCGGGACGCTCGTCGCGCGCGCGGGCGCGAGGTGTCGCCGTCTCCGCAGTTTTGCTGAGGCGGCGTCCTCGCCTGCGCTGTCACTCCAGCAACCAGGCTTCGGGGAACTCCAGAGCCGTCGCCAACGCGGCCAGCGTGTCAGCCGTTCCCTTGCGGCGCCCCGTTTCGAGGTCGCTGAGATAGCCTTGCCCAACGCCCGCGCGCTCGGCGAGATCGACCTGCGTCATGCCGCGCGCCTTGCGTAGGGCGGTCAGGAGCGACGCGCCCTTCAGGATATGCGCGGAGACTTCGGGCGGCAGCGCGGCGTCGCGCCCGGCGGCGAGATCGGCCATCCGCGCGTCGAACATCGCGGCGTCCGCGGCGTCTTCGTCGGCGTCGGCCACGGCGGCGACAAGGGCGTCGTATTCCGCGCGGGGGAGCACCACAAGTTCCTCGCCGGCGGGCGTCTTGATGATCTGGGGAGCGCCCATGTCACTGCCTCCTGTAGGTCGTGGTTTCGCGCTTGCCGACATAGACGGCGAGAATCGTGATTTCGTCCTGCGCGAACAGGACGCGGAAACGCCCGACGCGGAGCCTGAAGCCGTCCCGTCCCGAAAGCCGCTTCACGTCCCCGCGCCCGTCGATCGCATAACCGCACAGACCGTCGAGAACCGCCGTCCGCGCGTCCAACGGCAGCGCGTCGAGGTCTTTCGCTGCGGCGTGCGTGAAGACGACCGTTTTCATACGCGATAATATCGCTCGCGAATGCCGCGATATCAAGCGATAATATCGCTATCCCCGACGATTACCTGTGAGGGTTGTTTGAGCCGCACGCCCGGCCCGCCACCGTTTTGCGCGATGAATTCGACGCCTGCCGCTTCGAGCGCGGCGCGGATGGCTTGGACCGCTTGGTCATTCGACATGCCAGCGTCACGAGCGGCTTCCTTACGGGTAAAACTGGTAGGGGCGCCCCTGCTAGGTTTCGGGCGTCCACCCCCCGTTTCCCGTCTCGCGCACCCTGCCCGGCTTCGATCTGCTTCAACAACTCGCCCGCGCAGCTTCTAAAAAAGAAAGCCCCGCCGAAGCGGGGCTAAACCGTTCAGTGATCACGTGACAGATCAGCCGCAACGCTTCATCGGCACCTTCCGGTGCGAAACCGCGACGTCTCGATCTTGGCCGGGCGCGGGCTTCGCGAACACGGCCTTGATCGAGGGGTTGGACATCCACCCGCGCATACGAGCTTCCATGCGGGCTTCCGCCTCCTGCATAAGCTTGATTTGCTTGTCACGGTCGAGCGGCGCGCTCATGGTGCCCTCCTTGGCTCCTTCGCTCATATAGAGCTTTCCCGCCTCATCATCCACACGTATCTTCCATGATAGCTGTCCGCGCGCCCCGCACGGTATCCTCTGTCAGCGAAAATACGATTAACTTCCCAAAACTTGGCTAACGCAAGTTTTGGCAAGTTCGCAGTGTGCGTGGACATGCTAACGATTTCGGGGCGCACGACGTCAACCAACATAGCGACGCAACCCATAAGCGCGGCGCGGATCACACTGCGATCTTCCTTCAATGGAAACAGTGGCTTAGTCGCCAAACCGTCCCAGAAGTCCGACCAGTCGCCTGAGGTTTGACAAAGGCCGACCACGCTGAAGCTCAATTCCATATAGGCGCCCGGAACCGGCGAAAGTGCGACCGCAAGGGAAAAGGTCTTGTCGGTTTCGCTATCGTAGCCGATCGCCAGCCTCGCGATGAATTCGCCATTTGCTTCAATTACATCTACGTCCAAGTCCTCATCGGGATCGAGAGTGCACACGAACGACATTACGTAGAGGCCTCTGCCGTGATTCTTGATTGCATCTTACGGAAATTGGAGACGTTACGCTCGCCCCGCGCAGGAATTGCAAACAGTCTTCCGTCGGAAGCTGATATACGAGGCGCTGCACTCCGAAACGCGGCATGGGGGTGACTGGAAGAGCGATCAACCGGCAAATTTGCCGCTTGATACGACGCCGCAGTCGGCGCCCATCGCGACCGTAGCTTTCCGCATGTCGTCACCCACGTAGAGCCCGCGCCAGCAGCCGCCGAATCGCTTCCGGGCGCGACGGGCGCGGTTCGGGTTGCGCGGAAATCCATGCGTCAAGGGTGGCGAGGTCGGCCCGCTCTATCCTGACTGTGACCGCCTCAGAGTCGACTGGCGGTCGGCCACGCCCTCTTTTTTTGCCATCATCTATTGACATAGGCAATTTATAACGGCAAATAATGCGGGCGGCAAGAGGTCTGGAACACCTCTCCCGCCCTGACCACGAAACCTTGCATGGAGGTCGCGATGGCTAACGCCGCGCATAGCACGACTCTGCCCGAAAATCCCGCCCCGACGAGGCGCGGCCTGTTATTACAAGGCGCGGTCGCTTCCGGCGCGATGGTCGCCGCCTTACCGATTTCGGTCGCCGCGGGGCCTGCGATCGACTCGGGCGAAGCGGCGGCCCCGACTCGCGAAACCCTCGAAGCCTATTCGACCTGGCTCTTTTACGAGAGACGCCGGCTGATGGTCGAATTGCACGGCGTCGAAGGCGCCGCACGGTTCGGCGGTTTCGTCCGCTGCGACAACCCGGCCTTCTATTTTCACTTCCCCAGCTTCGACACGCCTTCGCCCGCGCCGTCCGCGCGCGCTGTCGCCGTCATGGCCTTGGCGGGCGTCCCCGACGCCATCCCGACCGACGGGCCGCGCCGCAA
>APMI01015930.1_pt1 | contig 16986 bp, 19 predicted proteins | sample 667938 | NCBI WGS metagenome assembly APMI01 (sample SAMN01084076, study PRJNA167559) | wastewater metagenome | biome: Wastewater | place: Denmark: Ejby Moelle, Odense | collected 2011-11-28 | reverse complement strand
TATGACTGCTGTAGTCATCGATGAGTATGGAGCCAAGCCGCATCTGAAAACTGACTTTCCCATTCCAGAGATCAACGATGGAGAGCTGCTCGTGAAAGTAGAGGCATCAACCATAAATCCCTCCGACCGCATCTTCTTAGCAGGACACTACTTCAAGAGACCTTTGCCGGCCATTTGCGGACTGGAGGGCACGGGTACTGTTGTCGAGGCTAAGGGCGAAGCTGTTCAGTCGTGGATCGGCAAGAGAGTCTGCTTCACAACTCGCTCCGGCTCTTGGTGCGAGTACGCCGCTGTTTCACCTTTCACCTGCTTCGAACTTGACAAGGAAGTCTCAGTTTCTTCGGCAGCTTCAGGCATTGTCAACCCCCTCACGGTTGTTGGATTCGTGGAGAACTTCAAGGCACTCGGACGCAAAGGTATTATCCACACTGCAGCCGCTTCTGCTCTTGGAAGAATGTTGAATAAGCTTTGCTTGACAGAAAAGATCCCTCTGCTCAACATAGTAAGAAAGCAAGAGCAAGCGGATTTGCTGAAAAAAGAGGGTGCTACTCATGTGCTTATTACCACTGGGGACTGGGAGAAAGAGCTCAAGGCACTGATTGAAAAAGAGGGCTTTGACTGCTTGTACGATGCTCTTGGAGGAGGACCAGTAACCGAAACAATAATCACGAGCTTAAAGCCCAATGGGATAGCCCACATGTATGGAGTCCTCGAGGGAAAACCATTCCAGCTGAGCAACTCGTCCGTATTCTTTTCGGGACTCACTATCACAGGGTTTATGCTAACTCCGTGGTGGATATCCATAAAGAATGAGGAGAGAGAGAAGATTAGGGGTAAGTACAGCAGCTTGTTGAAGAATGAGCTACTGACCAACCTTTATAAGGAATACCATCTGAAAGATATCTAAGAGGCTCTCCAAGTCTCCGTGTCCAAGTCTAATTAGGGCAAGGTGCTGCTGAAAATCTGATATGGCTAGCTTTAAAATGTTATATTCTTGGCTATCTAAATATTTATTCGATAACAATTTTAAGTGAGAGTTGATGCCCAGAAAATACCTTGATATTTTAGCAGGCTCAACTACTCCCGGTAAGGACTGGGGGTATCTACCATACATTTTTATTTCAATCGGCAACATCATATGGCCAGTCAGCTGGATCTACGTCAGCTAGCACAATATTAACAACGCACAGTCATTTCTTATTCGAGGAATTACATTGATAATCGCAAACTACATCATGTGCCGGCTCTATGGGACGCCAATTGATATGAAAAACCCAAGTAACTTCCGATACTTGGTTCTGCGTGCTTCAATGATGACTATTCATAGTTTCTTCTTCGCCCTCTCCATGTTCATTCTGCCACTGCCGATCGTGCACACCATAAACTGTACAGGCACACTTTTCATTTTCCTTATTGACTACTTACTTAATAACGTGAAAATAAACTCCAAACAGTCAGTGGGGATCTTCATAGGCATAATCGGGGCGATGCTCACCACCAACGGCAGTCTTATTTCGCACTACTTCTTTGCAGACGAAGATACTAAAACAGATTTTGCGAACTACATCACACACGATCCCCTAATCATTACTCTCTTCAGCTTCCTGTTCATGGCCGGAGTGGCGTGCTGGGCCCTAGGTATCGTGGTCACCAAAAGAGCGCATTCGAATACTTTCCTCATAAACTACACTTTGGGCTTTGCGTTCATTGCTTATGGGGGGCTCTCGTACCCCTTTTTCGAGAACAAGTGCACCAAGATGGACTTAGTCATTGGTATTTTCACCCTAGGCATTCCGCTGATCATCGGCCAGTGGTTCTACATCGGATCTTTGACAATGACCAAGAACACAGGCGTGTTGAACATGATGAACTTTGTCACCATAATCATCGGATACCTGTTCAGTATTTTTCGATACCACGAATCGCCCAACTGGATTGCGACATCTGGTGTTGTCCTCGTCTTCATCGGAGTGTACAAAACCATCTTCAATAAAGATCAACACAACTGAAATACTTAATACTCACTCGATACTGAATACTGAATAATTTGTATTTTATTACACGATACTTGACAATACTGTGTATTTGATATAACACTACACTATGATTTCAATACTTTGTGATACGATTAATACTATCGATTGCATTAATTAATAATATTGATACTATTAATACTATTAATGATGCATGATAAATCACCAGAGAAGGTTCCTCTGCCACCAGTTGGGCTTGCCATTGTTGGTGTCCCGGTTGATGAGGAACTTTCTTGACTCCTCCCACAGCAACAGGAACATCGAGAACCCGAGCCCCGGTATGCCCAAGATGAAGAAGTTGAGCGGGCGACCACCAAACACCTTGTTGACTCCGGGCACGTAAAGCAGGAATATGAAGAGGATGGTCTCGCACAGGACGCCTCCGAACATGTGCTTGTTGAACCCTGAGTAAATCAATGAGACCTAGAATAGAAGAAAGAAGTACTTTTCGCGATTTACAGGCGAAGACGTTGGACCACTGGACCATAACCACAGTCACGAAGTAGGCACTCTGCGCATAGAAGATCGACTCGGTGGTGTAGGCCACATTGGCTCCACTGATGCTGCTGTACGTGTTCAGCACGTCCAGCGGGAACACGAAGTCAGGCACATACCGTCCATCTACGCAACTGCTATACACGCCTCGCAGGTCGATCTTGTTGTTTATTGTCGACAGCCAGTTCGGGAAACCAGAGTGTGAAATATAAGAGGCCTGGCACGGAGTCAAGAACGCTGAGCATCCCAAGTTCGGCGCGAACTGATCGAATGGGCAGTTCTCATTAAAGAAGTAGTTGTTCTCATACTCACCCTTCGTGTTCAGGGTCTGTGGAATAATGGCTTGCTTGGAAACTAGGCCGAATAAGATATTTGGAGGGAAACCATACAGTCTCATCACTACAAAGTAAGTAAAGAATCCTCCTGCTGTAGCAATCTCGCCCATCTGACCATAAGCATGGGCCAAGAGTCTACCTGAGACCAAGTGCTCGTCAGGTTTTCGCGGTCTTCTAGTCATAATGTCGACTTCAGCCTCCTCATAAGCCAAAGAAAGAGCTGGATATATGTCAGTGCCCACACAGATGCACAACATGAAAATGTTTGACAGGGGCAATGGGATCTGGATCAACACTAAAGCAATGAATGGCCAAATTTCAGTCATGTTTGAAGTCAAAAGATAGACAATAGTTTTTTTGAGATTATCGAAGATTTTTCTGCCCTCTTCAACACCATCGACAATAGAGCCGAAGTCATCATTGAGTAAAATCATGTCAGCTGCATCTTTGGTCACATCAGATCCGGAAATACCCATAGAAATACCTATGTCGCCTTGCTTGATGGCTGGAGAATCATTCACTCCGTCACCTGTCACACCGACGACGTTACCGATTCTTTGGCAGGCTTTGACAATGAGCAATTTTTGGGCAGGGGTGGTCCTTGCGAAGACAATCTCAGGCTTGCGGACCCACTCAGTCAAAGTTGCTTAGCCTTGCTCGTCTCCTTCCTCGTAAGCCTTGGTGATCATGTCACCGTGGATAACAATAGCGTTGGCCTTTTTAAGAGCCTCTTGCGGAGTGAACCCTTATTCTTTGAGGTCCTCGTTAGTTTTAAGTCGGATAATACCGATCTGCTTGGCAATTGCTGCTGCTGTTGGGGGTTGATCACCAGTGACCATGATAACTTTGATACCAGCTGATTGACATTTCTTAATGGCGAATGGCACACTTTCTTTTGGAGGATCCATCAATGAGATTAAACCCACGAATATGTAATTCTCAAGTGGGAAGTTAAAGTTATCAGGAGTTGAAGTAACAAATGGGTATCCTTTGTGGTACACTTACTTGTTGAGAGGGAGCATAGCGAAACCCAGCACTCTTTCACCATTCTTTCCGAATCTCAAATTGACCTTATCAAAATTTTCTCTCTCCTCAGAGCCGATAGTTTTGAATTTGCCTTCGAACAAAATTCTTCCACAGTATTTCCAAACTTTTTCTGGAGCTCCTTTAATATAGGCTACATAATGATGATCGGGGCCTTCTTGTTCAACAATGGACAAAGCATATTTGTTAGTTGAATTGAAAGGCATCTTTGATTCTGAGCCATCTTTACCCTTCGCAAAGTGATAGAGTGATCTTGTTTTGAGGATGTCCTCAATCGGCTGATAAAATTTAACCAAGGCAGTCTCGGATGCATCACCAATAACCGAAGCAGTTGCATACTTGAAGTCGTGGGCTCTCTTTTTAGCTTAGTCCACGTCGAATCTTGCTTAAGAGCAGATCATTGCTGTGTGGTGTAAGACTTTGAAGGAGGGGTCATCTACTTCGTACTCATACTCAAAATCTTTGCCTTTGATTTCTTTGCTGTGGCCTCTTCGGACTTCTCCATCATACCACAGATTCTCAACAGTCATCTTATTTTGAGTGAGTGTTCCTGTCTTATCTGAGCAGATGCAGGAAGTAGATCCAAGGGTTTCAACAGCTTATAAATTCTTCACGAGCACTTGTTTCTCAGACAATTTTTTAGCTGTAATGGCGAGAGAAATGGTGATGCAAGCAAGAAGTCCTTCAGGCACATTAGCAACCAATATACCGATACCAAAGATGATACATTGTAGGGCTGTATATCCAACAGCGAATAAGGCCAAAAAGAAGAAAACCACACCTAAGCTAATAGCGATGATGGTTATAATAAACACAAATCTGTCCAACTAAATTCTTAGAGGAGATTTTTGAGTTCCTCCGGAAGCAGCAAGATCGGCAATCTGACCCATGACTGTTTTCTCAGCGATCCCGACAACGATACCCCGACCTCGACCTTATTTACAAAGGGTTCCGAAGAATGCAAGATTTTTTGTTTCAAAAGGATCATCAGCGTGTGTGCATTCAGGGCTTCTGAGCAATGGCTCGACTTCTCCAGTGAGGGCAGAGTTATCGACTTTCATCTAGACACAGCTTATAATTCTCAAGTCAGCAGGAATCTTCTCTCCCATAATAACTTCCACGACATCGCCTCTGACTAGTTTTTCGGGATGAATTTGAGTAATCTTGCCGTCCCTGAGCACTTTGCAGACCGATGGCAACATGTTCTTGAAGCCTTCCATGAGTGCCTCAGATTTAGCACCCTGCGCATACGTGATGGCCCCAGTAAGAAGCACCACGAACATCAGCACGAAAGCCAAATACAAGTTGGGTAAGTTACCGTTGGGCTGGATGATGTAGATCACGATGCAGAGGATAGAGCCCACCCACAACATGATGGCGAACCAGTTGGTGATTTACTTCAGGAAGCGCAACCATGCTGGCTCTTTCTTCTTTTCGGGCAGCTTGTTGTCGCCCTCTTCGGCGTTTCTCTTGATCGCCTGCTCGGTGCTGAGACCCGACTCAATGTTAGTGCCGAACCTGTAGCAGAGTTCCTCCAATGGGATTCTGTGCTCGTCCATTTTCTGGATCTCTGATGCCTTCTCGTTGGCCTTCTTCTCCTCCACCTCCTTCTCGTTCTTGGGAGCCACTAAATAAGCGCGTAGGTGTACCTGGAGACTGGTTGACGGGCCTCGGGACGTCAGGGTTTAAGCCCTTACTCAGCCGAGAGGTCTTTCTGGACTTGTCGGCAGCCACATTGTTCTGCACCATCTGACTGACTCTACGGAACTCAGTGATGAGGCCAGTATTGAGGGGCTTGTCTGCGTTGTTGCCCTTGTTTCGGTTGGACTGCCCGGAGTAGTCCACTTCCATTTCCTACCTCATAGGATATTTCGCAAATAAATAATGTTGATATAATATCCATCCATCTATTCATAAATAATAAATAAATAAAGGTGTAAAGTTCAACTCACCTTCAACACAACTCGCTATTTATTAGCCGTTATATATTTGTTAAGCCTTTTGCAATTTATTTAACAATGCCTTTGCCTGTATTAAAGAGATTGCACTATTTTGGTGCAATGTAGGTAATATATTTCTAGTTGCTGATGATATTTAAACTTCTGCATCTGCATCTACATCCACATGTTTCAGTTTTGTGTTTATATAATATTGATTCGACTTCTTAGAAATAGCAATACAATAGAAATAGTATGTCTGCATCCCTAACCACTTAGAAACTGCTGGTAGCATTGAAAGATAACAAATCATACTCGCAGACTCAGCCGTTTCTGAAAGCCATAAGCGATCACTCTGGCCAGTCAGTAATGTCAGCCATCAACCAGGCCTTGATGGAGACCCTGTCACAGCAGAAGAACTCGCTGGTGTCCAAACTGCTGGTACTGCGCATGGTAAAGGACATCTTCATCACTGGCAACATCGAGTACTTCGACCTGCTGGACGAGGAAATCGAGGATGCCATCATCACGGCTGCTGCGTACAACCCGCAGTACAGGGCCAAGTCCAAGGGCAAAAATTAAAGAGGCAGCGCCTACTTTGTCGAAACTGAACAGAGGCCCAAAAATGCCGACACTGCAAAGTACGGCAATAGCTTTGTATTGCTAGCCACGTAGATGGTTAAGAATTTCGCCACCCTCCTGCCATCGTATCCAGATGGTAGTCCCTTCCGGTTCATCGAGTACTATCAAGAGTTGCAAAAGCTTGGAGTTGCCTTCGAAGAAAACATCTATTTCGAAGAGAGCGACAAAAAGACATTCCAGGTAAACTTTTAGAAATGGAGATCACAGTTTTTAAAGTCCCAAGAAAGTGCTGAGTCTATGAAAATTAGTGAGAGTGCCTTAGATGACAAATTGAAAAAATCATCTCTCGTTAGCTCAATTCCAGATGTATTGGGACGATAAACAGAAAAAGATCGAGCATTATGGAAAGCAAAACTGGACTAATAGCTTTAAAAATATGAGCTCTTAAAGAGAGGACTTACGAAGCAATACGAAGATTAAATTACTTAACTAAAATATCGAAATGAGTAGCAATAAATCAAGATGAGGGAAGCAATAGCCAAGCACCAAGATTTATAGACTAAAAATCGGAGCTACGAGATTGAAAAAAAAGAGCTGCAGGCTCAAATCGAGTTGGCCGAACAAAGAAACGGTAAATTTATACAACAGATTGCTGATCATGAAGCAAGAATGGGTTAGTCAGAGCTAAAAGGAAGGACTATTGAAATGGAAAGAGATAAAAACTAAAATGAAAAGAATATTCAAATAAGTAAACTAGAGCAATAACTACAGAAATTGTAACAAAACAAAACATAAATATATGACAGGATGTGTAACATTGAAAAGTTAAAGTAAAAAGTTGATGAACAATACAGAGTGTTAAGAGAATAAAATGCTTAGTTGAAGGAAGAACTTAAGCGATACCAAAACGCAAAAACAGATTAATTGAACAAACAGATTAGATAATAAAATGTGATATTACAAACTAGAGTGAGAATTTTGTAAGAGTAGCTGTCTCAAATGGAAGAAGAAAATCTACGAGCAAGGTAGTAAACCAAAAAAGTGACTGTTCTCATGAAGAAATAGCAGAGTGAGAATTCTAAGTTATTCGACTAGATTGTACAGTAGCAATAATACAACAAAAAAATGTTGCAACAGTCAACAAATGTTAGTGTTTAATATAATTAGAGGCCTGAGTCATAAAATGTGAACGTGAAGCTTGCAAAATAGAAGAGAAATAATGATTAAAATAAAATGTAGGCATTATTGTTTCGAATTTGCGATAAGTAGAACAATAATTAAAGTAATATCAACAGCCAGCTTAAAAATATTGTTGATGTTTGTAATACCGAGCCCAAGAAACAGCCAGTTCAAATGAGTTTAAGCAAGTTTCTCTTCAATTAACAGTTTTAATAGACAGCGAGTAACTGTCAACAAGCTCTTAGCCAACACCCTGTGACTGATGGGATTCATGGCCAGTTTTGCAAGAAAAGCAGTCAGTCATTACATAAAACATAATCATCAAAGCACAGAAGCTGGAAACATGCAAGGGGATCAGTCAATAATCATAAACAAAGTGTGTTACAAGATTACACCAACAATTACAATTATAATTTCAACAACAATCAGCATTATATTGATCAACCTCCCAATTTAGTATTAAAGAATGTGATGACTTCTGTGTTCCCATACATGAGTTAGTATTTTTACCCAATTGTTTCATTAAGTGAGAGTTAACAGTTTCGTAAGTGCTGTGCCTTGCATAACCATTGTGACAATACCTTTTTTTAGGACAAATTATTCACTATGCAGATTATAAAAAATTCCATAGGTGATAGCACACTCCATCAGAAAGTCAGTAGCAGAGACTGCCAAATTCTCATCCGAAATAAGTCCCCTAACCCAATAAGTCTCAAGCTTATTTCCGAAACAACGGAGGTGGTTATTAAAAGTAGTAACCAGCACAATATTAATCAGTATGAAAAAATAGGTGGATTCATGAAAGCTGTTTATCAACTTGGCATTAACGTGGCCAGCTTAAATTTTCGCTTCCCTATTTTTAAATTGCAAGTAGTGCAAGATAAAAAGTAGTCAGTTTATCGCGTTCCGATTCCAATCACGCTTTTAGATGCTCTTGAACTGTCTCAGTCAGTCAGTAGTTTGCGCAAATTCAACAAATTTTAGTAAAATTTTTACAAAAAGCACAGAAGTGAATGGATTACTGTGAAATCTTCACTTTATAACACAACCGAGAGTATTGCTCTTGCCTTCCCCTTGTTGCACTTTAAAGAGATGGCCTCGTGTTCATCTCGAGAGAAACAGCTCATAAGTGAGTGCATTGTCACCTTCGCTAAGATACCAGAAGTCGAGATCAAGCTGCGGATAATACTGCATTAACGGGCTTGTTAGTTCGAGACTGAGTTTCTAACTATGTCCAAAGTCTCAGAGGATTTCTCAAAAGTGTTTCTGCAAGTGTTGATGTTTATTTTCCAATGATCTATACGATATATGATAACATCACAAATAACTTTAAACTAAGGAATGCCCTATAATGAACCGTTAACATTTTGTTAAAATGTTGTTGCCGGATAAAAGTTATAATGTATTTTATGTAGAAATAGGAAGTGTTTTAAATTGTAAGAAATTACCGCAAGTCCCGGGTAATCAAGCACAGGAGCAGAAAGGCAGTGCCCCCCACCTCCATGCGCACCCGCAGGATGGCCAAGCGTGAAGAAAAACTCAACTACAGCTTCATTAATGAACTGGAAGGTATGGGTGATGCCTCTCGCTTCTCGCAGAGCAGAAACTGGGACTCATAAATCATTTTAAAAGACTTGACCTCTGAGAATTTAATGTGCTCTGACAAGCAAAAAGAAATCTAGGCTGATGAAACTCCTTTTGGGGAGAATCAAGGCGAACATTAGATTCTTTAACATTATCTCAGTGTGCAAGAAAATTGATTTTTTTTTACTAATTCATCTAGCCTTGTTTTACGTTATTTATGTTTTGAACCTCCTACCTTTGCTATTTAAAAAAGCGTTTATATTACTAAAATAGTAAATGATACAAAAGTAACAGACTCAATGACTAGTTATATATATCATAAATGAAATATGCTCAGAGACGTTTCTAGACGTGGGCGGCCCCATGTTCGTCGTACTCCTTCTTGGAAATAACGAACTTGTCGAACATTTTCATGGAACCCATGATGGTCGCTCCTAACCAACTTGAAATTGACTTTTCATTCCGCTCATTGGTGGTAAAAACTTTCATTTTGGAGCCCATTCCAAGAAAGTCGGCTTCCTGAAGCTAACGTTGCAATCGGTCGGGAGTGGTGGCGAAAGATGACCCTCCTCCGATTAGCTGAATGTTGGGAATGAGGTCTTTGCGCTGTTCAGCCTCACACTTCTCTAAACTTTGGCTGATCAAATTGTGAATCCCGCGAAATCCTTACTATTGCTTCTCGGCAAAGTAGATCTCGGGTGCAATGAAAAGCTCCTTTCCGAAAATAATCTTGTTTTTATCAGGCAACTCGTAGGCCGTGTTGTCAGTGTAGTCGTTGTAGGATAGTGACTCATCACGACTTTCCAGAAGATGGCAGTATTGATGTTTCACTTCCCTCATCATTTCCTAAATAGAGATAAAAGTACCATCATGCTCCAGTAGTTCATGTTCGCTGTCAGTTGGTCCTGGTTTGCGAAGGTGTTTTTATACTTGCCGTTGTTAAGCGAGCATCTGACCAGTTAGCGCGTGATAGATTCTCCGCCAATATTGGCTCGCATAATGCCCTTCCAGTGTATGAAGCCCTCGTATACCGGTACCACGTGTGTGAACTCGGCCCCAATATCAACTACTAGCGAGCTCTCTAGTCCGAATAAGTAGGTGGACAGCACTGGCGCCTTATGCATGAACAGCCCATTGAACTCGTATTGCTAGAAAAACAGCTCGATCAGCTTCTGTCTGTAGTCCTTACTACTAAAAGGTGGCTCAATATAGAAGATTGGGCACATCGATGGAGTTAGTTGCAGTTTCTTGCCTAAATTGAAGTCGGTCAAAATTTGAAATCCTTCCCAATCATCGATGAAACAATTTTAGAGGATGCTCTCAGGATCACATTCCTCCTTCGCGAAGCTCTGAAAGAAATCGATCTCGCTCTTCTCTCCGCTCTGCTTGTTGACCTGCACGTACTAAATACATAAGAGTGCATACTGAAGGCGCAATCACGTCGGGTCGGTCCTTGCCTGCAAACCCGATTTTGGTGTTCAGTGAGCCTACTTCCATGATGAGCGGGATTCCATATAGATGATTAAATCTTTAAGGAATATACATATTTAGTTTCTGGTGAAGCTATCAATACAATGTCAAATAAAGTAATATTTGCATACTAATTACATTCATGCACTCTTTATGGTGACAGAGCAAATTTAATTTGCTATCAGTTATTGATATTAAATATGTTCTATAGCTAGTCTATCAAGCTTTGCCGTGGTGTTCGAACACTTTTTGTAGTTCATCGTAGAGCACTAACACCAGAGAGCTACCGATGCTTCTCCAGAAATTGGACAAGTTGCCTTTGAAGAACCCTGTGACTCCTTCCTGGCTCAAGATTTTCGATGCGCAGTCAGTTGTCCCTTTGTATTGCCTCTCTGAAGGTGCCTTACCGCTCTCCATCATCAATCGTCTTCGAATGGTGTCCAAAGGATATGCCAAGGTCTATGAGCTCGATGTTACGAACTGAGCGAAAGCAAATTTGGCTAAAAATGATGCTTTCTTTTGCTATTCGGTTGTTCCCCAAATAAATCTTTTGCCGGCGTCATATCCTCTGCATATAAACACATTTTTACCCGAAGTAAAAGGCTCTGTAGGTGAAGATTCCTAATACTGACACCATGAAACCCTGATAGAGTCCTTGGATTCCGTCTTTAGCAAGAATTTGCCTGCAGCAATCAAACAATCCTGAGAACTGTCTCTCACCTGCAGCCTTTCCAACATCGGCTCCCAGCCTGGTTCTGGCGAAGTCAAGTGGATACACAAATATTAAGCTGAAGCTGCCAGCGAGCCCACCTGAGAGCAAGGACATAAGGAAATACTTTGTCTTCTGAGTGTCGGCCGAAACTCCCTGCAGGAATATTCTGTTGAGTGCGTCCTTAACACTGAAATTTATGGCTTGGGTAGGGAAATATCTCAGCACGTTTGCCCAGTTACCCCTCCACAGCGAAACGACGCCCTCCTCTCTAACACACCTTTGGAAGCAGTCGACGATTCCCTTGTAAGGGTTGTTCTTCAGCTTCGGATTGTTCTATTGGGTTTGCAGCAGGAGCTTCACTCTCTCGATTGGCGCGGCTAAAGTTTTGGCAATTGCGCCTGAAGTTCCTCCCAAAATGAAGTCTTTGATAATTTTTGATGAGGTATTACTGCCTCCTGAGGATGGGGCTGGAGAAGATGCTTGGACCATTCTTCAAATCTTTTCAAATGTAATCTAAAATAAATATTAAGTTGCACGTCACATAAGTCTTAAAAAATGTGGAATTATCAAAAATCTAATCAGTCAAAATTATATAGAATTGGCACCGCCTTTGCCTTCGTCCGCGAGGCTATCTCCAATTACGTGCTCATAGAGTGACTAGATTCTGATTTATTTCTTTTTATTTTTGATTCCCCAGATGGTGGACCCTCTGTTTTTGATGTCGATGCATCCGGTTTGAATTTCCTTGAGGAGCGTTAAATTGCCGCAGAAGTGATCATAGCCTGCTCCTATTTTGCCCATCTGCAGGTAGAAGTCGCTGTACATGACGAGCACTTCCCGCGCTTAAACTGGGATAATCGGAGGGACTGTGATCAAAGTGAGCAGATGAGAACTCCGTGTCATTGCTCGCAGCGCTGCCAGAAACAGAGGGAGCTCTGCTGATTTGTAAAAATACGACGGCAGAGACGACAGTACCAGTTTTATCAATGTAGTTGATTGCGGGTTTTGAACCGTGTTTAGGTAACTTTATTAGATTTTCTTGTAAAACTCACTAATTGGAATGCTAGGATATGCATGGCAGCATAACAGAAGTTCATTGAATTTGGGGACTTATTTTGAAAGGTCAAAAAATATTGCGTCTTCTCTAATGGTGAGTTAGCTCAGATTAATATTCATGCTGTCATACCTCCAAGCGATTTCCGATTTGCTTTGCTTTGCTTGTTCACCATCACTCTTTTTCTATGCTTTTTTAAGAGGAGGGGCTACGAGATACTTCCACTTGCCTGGGTTGACATCATACACGATGGTCGGTCTGTCCTCGCAGTAATTGGCGCTGACGAAGTACCTTAGCAGTGATAAATAATTAGTTGTGGGATGGTCCTCTTCTACGACCAAGAGATGCCCTCGGTTCAGATTGTTATGGAAAATAGCATCCAGGTCTGGGTGTCCGAAACTTGCGTGTTGAGATTGATTCGGCTTCTCTACCTTTTTAAATGAAGACTTCATTTCTTAAATTTTTATTTTACGATATTTGATCAATATTTTCTTTTATCTTGAATAATTAATATAATCAAAGGAATAATAATTTAATAAAATTGATTAAACATGATGATGCATCTAAATAGGCACTGTGTTGAGTAAATAAAATTATTTAGTGTAAAATATAATATAACATAACACAGCTTTACTGTCCCTTATGTCTGTAAATGTAAAATATTGACCATAGTAAGTAAGTACGAACGATAAAATAGTAAAGTTATATAATAAAAGCAGGCGATGACGGAAAAGAAGAGCCAGCATATCATGACAATCCAGCAGACCCTGGCCTAGTTCGACATCTAAACCCAAGTTAAGCGTATCACACTTGAGACCATGGATGCATACATGCTGGGGTACGTACCAATATCAGTTCAGAAACAAACAAGCATTCGCATATATCAAATAATGGGAAAGCAAAATAATCGAGTTCTAATCACGTCTGTTCAAAGCAGAGAACTACTACAAAAATATTGAGCTTAATGTAAACTCGAAGATTGAGGTGACCAACTCAGTTAACAAGAGACTGGAGCAGTTTGTACATGTGCTATCATATTTAGGCGAATGAGTTCTGGGCTGGCATGAAGGAGTCCACCGAGTCCGTCGAACAGATGAGGAAGAATTACATGAACCTTGTCAAATAAACAGGCATCCATGCTAACACTCTTAAGTCTTACTAAAAAGATTTCTTATAAGTGAACAACAAGGCCGATCGATTGCAGTCAGCCTTGCTTGAGCAAAATGTTGAGCTCAACAATAAGATTTCAAGAGTAGACAATTAAATTTTGCTAAAGAATAACTAACGTCGTGGAGAATTTGAATCTATTTTATAGAAGTTTTCATTGGCAAAGTCCGAATTAAACTCCAAGTCTTAGCTGATAGCAGAGCTGTGTCACGACTTAGAGTTGTACAAAAATGAAAAGATTAGTATTAAATCTCAGATAGCAACTATCCATGAAGAACTAGCTCAGAAAGTATAATTATCATAGTTCAACAAAATAAGAGTATACATCGACAATAATGTGACTGAGCTTGAAAGTAGAATCACACAAGCAAAGAGAGAAGTGGATAATAAAATAAATATAGAAATTCGTGCCCGAGAGAAAGATGTCTCTGATGTCAACAAAATTGTAAACGAAAACAAAATAAAACTGAGTGCTGATGTTCAATAAACGAACAAAAAGTTTTAATCAATGTTTACTGAACTGTCTGACAAGCTTGTCAAGTTAAATTAGAAGATGGAAGCAAATTTTATATATACTGAGCGGCACATTGAATAAAATAGTCACAAAATACAATAAAATAGTTCATCAATATTGTAAATTCTGTAGAAACTATAAGCTATAAATACAGACTTGGAGGACAAGAAGAACCACATCATTGAGGCCGAAAGCAATATATTGAGCATCAATGCACAATTGAAGCTAATCGATCAGTAGAACGGTAGAAGAGTTTAATAATTGGCCAAGATACGATCCGCTGCTGATGACAAGAATAACCTTGGGGATCAAGTGCAGAAAATGGTTTAAAAACTATTACTGCAGGAGGACACCATTATAAAACTGTAAGAAAGTGTGCTTCTGCTTAGTCGTAATCTAGCTAGCCAAACTAGCGAAATAAGATAGCAACACATTAAAGAATTCAGTATTGCTTCTTCATCTATTGCTACTCTCTTCAGTCAGCTTAGCGAATAATCGGGGCGATTGAACAACAAGATTGAATAAAAAGTACAGATTATTTAAAAACTCATCGAAACAAAGCACGCACTGGCAATCGAAACTTTCACGACGTCGCTGGCGGATAAAATTGATAGAATAAAAGACAAATTCGAATTTATGGCCAGTCTTAGCGCAAGTATGGAACAGTTCAAGATCACATTCCAAGAACAACTTACTATGAACGATCTGCTGAACAAAGAGATCAAGTAGAAGATGGATAGGGTTTTTGCCATGTTCACGAAGTTGAAGTCCGACAGCTTTACGAAGATAGAGCTGTTGAGCCAGGACATAAGCAAAAACGCCGGTAAGCTAGCCAACACGATTAAGACCATTAGTGATATCACTGGGGTACTGAGTCAGTTCAATGAAGATATTACTGCCATTCTGTGTGTGCAACTGGCAAGTGAAATCAGCCAGGATCCTGCCAACAACAGCAGCACTCAACAGCAGGAGCAAGAGTACAAGCTGGGGTCCCTTATTGAGGGGTGGGTGCTCGAAGCATCCAGAGACCGGATGAAGTACCGCAGTGATGTAACCACACGCAGAAGTATCGTTCAGCTTATGCTGGAGGAGCACGTGAGAAGTGGCGACAAAATAAAGGGAGGACTTATCGAAAACGGCAAAGAAATATATAACAAAATGGCAGGAGCAAGTGAAGATTATCAAGGGACAAGAAGAAGATCATTGTCAAGGAAGAAGCACAGACAGTCTGAGCTGCCAAAAGTATACAAATGAGCTGGTATTTTTACGTTATAAGGCAACTAAGTGTCTATTAAAGCAAAATAGAGTGTTCATTTTAGCATATTTGATTTCACATCATAAAATTAATAATTATAGTCGTATATTAGTACTTATATAGACAAAGACATGGACGATCATTAGACATCAGTCAAACAAAAAACAGGCTAATTGTAGAAGAAGATTAGTAAAACAAGTGCACCAAAAAATTTCTTTGAAATTGAAGACATGGAATAATAGGCTCAGCAGTCCCAATTAATAAATGATGAGACTACTTCTCCAACTAAGCTACCCGACCAGTCTCAGGCGAGTCCGAAGCGGAACATAGTAATGAAATCCAAAAGTATTAAGTTGTCACCTTTAAAAGGTCAAAAACCTCAAGTTATACAGGTCATGCATTTTAACGAGAGCCAGAAAGAAGAAGAGAATCCCTAAAGAAACAACGCAGACAATAAGCATTATAAGAAAAAAAATTCAAATCAAAGGACAAGATTCAATTTCGATCTGTAAAGCTCTGATGAATAGAAATAAGAAAAACATTAGAATCATGAGACGAGTGATAATAAACACGATAAGCAGTAAATAAAAATAAGGAGCAATAAAAATAGAGGCAGTTAAAATTTAATCAAGAAGGAAAACATATCATCGGATAATTAGATAGAATAAATTGAGTTTTAATAGAGAAGACCCAACACTAGGAGTAGAAACGAGGAGTAACGTGTAGAAGTAGCGCAGATGAATGAAAACGAGGGGAGGCAGTAAAGTCTTTAGGAAGAGCACCATCAAAACGAGCATGACCAGGGGGACCATGAGCTTGGTCAACCTCTGATCATGCTTCATTCAGTCCCATTTCTAATTAGAAGAGACCAAGAGTGGTTGAACAAAATATGGCCTCAGTTCCATCTGCATCAAATGTCTAACAATGAGAGGCACATGTCTGCCAAATTGACTGGAAACAATGCTTCTACTACTTTCGTGATGAGTTAAAATAAGAGCGACTTCACCTAAAATGGGCCGCACTACTTAGGCAAAGTGAAGGCTAACTTTATCGGCAATGTCATCAATGTGTATGGGCCTGGGTACAATCCAACTGATGCAAAAGCAAAGAATCAACCATTAAGAGAAATTATCGCTACGGTCGAGTACTAAACTAACTTCTTTGGTTCTACTCGGCCGCGCAACTTCAAGTGCTACATACTAAAAAAAGGAATTTCCTACTACAGGGACCTTGATGGACCCGTCCAGTATGAAGATGAGCTGCCACTGAGCTAAATATATGAGCATGGAGAGAACAAAAACAAAATGCTTGTCATGCAGAACAGGAAGCCTCAATGGAACGAGCGCATCAAGGGCTTCATGCTAAACTTCGGAGGCAGAGTCAAGAAGGCCTCCATTAAGAATTTCATTATGGAAGATGTCGACAACAATGACATTGCCAGGCTCATGTTCGGTAAAATTGATGATAACGAATTTCGATTGGAGGTCGGGGATCAAATTTCGCCCACTGTTGGTTTCGGTATTGCGCTTTCCACCTTCGGAGGGAAAATTGGATGTGAATGATTTCTGGCATGCATAAAATAATGGTGTTGATGATTTTAATTGCCTAAACTATTGTATTTTTAT
>APMI01010878.1_pt1 | contig 16988 bp, 13 predicted proteins | sample 667938 | NCBI WGS metagenome assembly APMI01 (sample SAMN01084076, study PRJNA167559) | wastewater metagenome | biome: Wastewater | place: Denmark: Ejby Moelle, Odense | collected 2011-11-28 | reverse complement strand
GAAAGGAGGCTTGTTGGAGAGTTTTGCGGCTTCTTCTAAGTGTTGTCTTGCATCGATCTGCATTCGAGAATTTGATTGCAGAATATAGGCGTACAGACGATGAAGCACTGCCATCTTGTTCCGCATAAGAGCAGCATCTAGCCAACGGCTGGCATCTTCTAGTAGGCCCGACTCGATCAGCAAGTGAGCGACTTCGACGAAGGCTTCTGGGTCTTCGTCGAATGCCTCCAACAATAAACTCGGATCAGACCCTTCGGCTACTGGCATCGCAAGGAATGCCTCCGCTCGCAAGATGGGTTCAAACGGGCTCAAGTAGTGAGCATTGAGAATTTCCGGTTTTTCCTCGGTGGCTCCTGTATGACGTCTCACCGCACCTTTGAGCCACCAGGTCAAAGGGTCATCAGCGTTGTACATCAGAACCGAATCGAGGTAGGTGTCGGCAAGGTTCCAATCGCTGCTTTGGCAAGCTCGAATGGCAAGCTTGAGGTAGGCCAAGTGCCGGACCGAGGTGTCGAACGTTTGGTCAAGAAGCTCACGTTGAGATTCTTCGTCTTGATTAGGGGACTCATTGAGCGAACGAACGACCGGTTCGAATGCCGGCAGTTCAAGAACTTCTCTGTCTGGATCAAACCGAATAACGTCTTCTTTGGCGGGTGACCGCAAGATTGCGGTTCGGCAGGGCTCTGGTAACTTGCTCGTGAAACCTTTGAGAGGGTCAATGTTGACGTTAGCCTCAAGAACCTTGCCGAGTTCGGTCACCAGCAATAGTTTATGGTCTTCGGTCATTTCAGTCGTCTGAATGGACACGAGTTCGCTTGTCAGAAGGAGAGAGCCTTCTCGCGAGATCACCGGTGCGGTTTCGAATCCGCTCACAGGCGTTATGCTCGCCGACCAAGTATCCACTTGCCGGCCATTCAGTATTCTTTCGCTTGAAAATCGACTGAGGATCGTTCCACTTGGCGAAGTGAATTGTCCGGTCATTGGAACCGTTCCAACTGTGATCGCGAGTCCCGCAAGCCGCGAAGTGTCGTAGATTGCAAAACCGTCCTCAATCGATTGAAGGGCTCCTGGCGAATGAATACAAAGACCGGAGTTGTAAGGAACTGAATCTAGTGTTCGGTTCTGAAACCGTGTCTCGATGATCAGTTCAGAACGGTCGTTCGGCAACTCCAAACGGAAGTTGAAACCAATTCCGGTTCCGTTCGAATGTTCAAACAACCAGACCGCGCCTTCAGACGTTTCATCCGGCTCAATTCTAACAGTCCCAAGGGCGGTGCGTCGCGTGGCATGATCGACTAACCACTCAATCCCTGTGCTAATTTCCGCGCCTCTAGCGCCGCCCGAGGTTGCGATAAGTTTGCTCGGGACAGGAAGACAGTCCGTGTTAGTCCGTTTGTCGAAGTAACGAAAAATCCGGCCACCTAGATCAGGCAAAAGCGTGACGCCGACTAGGTCGTTTTCGAGAACAACCGTTCGAAATGACCGTGATTCGAAACGATTGGTTGCCTCAAGCCGTGGATACGGATAAGAAGGATCCGACGTATCGGTTGGCGCGATAGCCTCAACAAGGCTAACGGACAATTCAACGACATCTTGGTACACGCGACTTGGCATAGGTGGCGAATCAGGTTACCTCTGGTACAACGTATCTCAATGGCGACAGAACTAACTCCGTTAGGCAAGTTTGTAAAGTGGGTTGTCCTTCCAGTGGCCTGTGGGCTTTTTGGTTATGCCGTCGTGGCTCCACGCTTACAGCATAAGGTGAAAATTTCACCGGAGCTGGCACCCAAACTTGGGATAAAGCTGCCACCGTCGGAACCTGAACCAACAGTTGAGCAGCCCGAGACTGGATCTGTTACGCCGAAACCGATCCGAACCAAGAAATCTGTTGAGCCCAAGCCGATCGAGGTTGCCGACACGCCTTCTGTTCAGGATGCTCCGCCGCCGACAGTCGACTCGCCCCCATCTGATCCATCCGTGTCAAATTCAGATGAGACGTTGACCGTGGCACCTGCACCGCTTAAGCATAAGTCTGTCAAGAAGAAAAAGAAGAAGGTCGCTCCTCCAGCGGAAGAAGCGGCCCCTCCGGTAGATCCAACAGAAGACCCCGCGAGTGGAACTGCTGTTGGCGCTGGCTAATCAGATTTGCTTTTCTCTTGTTTTCGGTGGGGTTGGCACGCGCCAGACATGCATGTACCGATGCCAAGAGAAGGCAAAATCCATCGCATGGTCACGAACCAAGCTGCCAAGACCAATAGGAATTTGAGAGGCTCACTCATTTGTCTTGGGCCTCCTGAGGTTCGTTAGCGAATCTGCCCATCGCTCGGTTCAGCGAAGCTACAGCAATCCTTAGATCGATTTGAGCATTCACCTTCGCGACTTTAGCGGCAACGAGAGCGGCTTCGGCTGTCTTCAACTCTAGCTGAGGCGAAACCACCGATGATTGCGATACCCCGACGGCATAGCGTGATTCTGCGAGCCGAAAAGCTTCTTCTGCCTGAACTAAACCGGCCTCGGCAAGCTTTATCTTCGCTAGAGAGAGGCGGAGGTTTAGTAAGCTAGATTCGACCTCGAGTTTGACCTGATCAACAGCCTGTTGGTGAGAGCTTTCGGCGACAGCAAGATCTGCTTTGGCCTGTTGCACGCGCGACTTTGCCAGACCGCCATCAAAAATTGGGATGCTGAGCGCCACAGTTGCGACCGTTGATCTTTGGAGTGTAAAGACGCCGTTGTTAGGCTGATAGTTGTAACCGAGCCCGGCCGTCAGGCTTGGAAGCATATTTCTTTTTGCGTAGTGGATTCCGTGTTTCGCTGCGTTCACCATGGCGGCACTCTCAAGGATTTCGGGCCGTAGCTTTGTGGCAGTAGCAAAAGCTTCACCGTCGTTTAGCGATCTCACCGGGAGATTGACTCCGACAGGAATCTCAACGATCCGAATGGGAGTTGACTGATCTACACCAACCAGATTTTTGAGGGAAGCCAAGGATAACGCTTCGCCGGTCCTTGTTGCGACCATGTTTTGCTCTGCATCAGCTACATCGCGCTCCGCACTAACCACATCAAAGTGCGATGCTACGCCAACATCCTCGTACTTCTTGGCGTCAGATAGTCGCTTTCGGGCGGCTTTCAGGTGGGATTCGGCAACTTCGCTTTGAGCTTGCGCTCTTTGAACTTGAAAGAAAGCATTTCGCACCTCGAACACGAGTTGATTCCGCACACGATCTATGTCAATTCGGGCGGCTAAAGCGTTGTACTCGGCTTGAGACTCGGCAGACCGAACTGCTCCAGAAATATCGATCTGCATTCCCAGGCTGGCGGAATACATTGGGTTCCACCTTTCTGCAATGACCATGGGTAGGCTGCCCATCCCCATCATTGCGCCGAGGTCGATGACATTTCGCCGGTCAAACTGCATCGCCGATGCGCCTAAGCTTAGTTGAGGCCAATAGGCAGATCTCACTTCGCCTAAACCGCCTTTACTTTTGCTGAAGTTTGCAAGCGCAACACGCATTGCTGGGTTTGAACGAAGGGCCATTTTCACCGCCTCGCTCAGTCGAATGGGCTCAGGGGCTATCTGACTAGCTTCTTCGGCATTAGCGAGAGAGGTCAACACAAGTGTCGCTAAACCTATCGTCTGGATTCTCTTCATGTTCTCTGTTTCTGTAGAGACATCGACTCTTGTAGAGGATTCATTCGAGTTGTGATTCTGGTTTTCTGAATCGTTTTTCGACCTACGTGTCTCTACCCAAACAGATGCACATGCGAGAGCACGGAAAGATGAAGAAGATTGTTTACGGTTTTTCAGGAACGGCGGTGTTGGCGCTCGCCTTAACTGGCTGCGGGAGCCAGAAGGAAGAAACAGCAGAAACGAAGCCGATTCAGACGGTTCACGCGACCCTACTCACGGTTACCGAATCCGACGTTCAAGGAAACTACATGGCTTCGGGAACGGTCAAAGCGCTACTCAATTCGACTTTGTCGAGCAAAGTGATGGGACGAATTGAGACAGTTAAAGTTCGAGAAGGTGATGTCGTTCGAAAAGGCCAAGTCCTTCTAACAATCGACCCACGTGAGCTTCAAGCCTCGGTTGCCATCGCCGATGCAAACTATGGAGCAAGTGTTGCCGGGGTTTCAAACGCAAAGACCGCCGTCGAAATGGAGAGCAAAACGAGCCGAGCAAGAATTGCCCAGGCTGAAGCCCAAGTTTCAATAGCGCAAGCCGCGCTCAAGGTCGCAGAAGCAAAGCGCGACCTAGCCAAAGCGGGGCCACGTCCGCAAGAGGTTGCACAGTCTCACATTGCTGTCGTGCAAGCTCAGTCCAACCTGAAATTGGCAAAGCTTGAGCTAGATCGAGTTCGAAAACTGGTCAATGATGGCGCTCTTGCTCGACGAGAGCAGGATCTTGCCCAAAATCGCTATGACTTAGTGAAAGGTCAGCTAGACGCAGCATTGCAGGGGGAAAAGATCGCGCTGGAGGGCACCCGGAGTCAAGATCTTCGCGCCGCAGAAGAAGGTGTCGCACAAGCACGTGCCGCATTAACTCAAGCCAAAACAGGAGTTTTGCAAGCCAAAGCCTCCGCGATGCAGGTGGAGGTCAGGCAGAAGGAGGTTCTGGTTGCTGGTGCACAGGTTAAGCAGGCAGTTGCTGCTGCACAATCTGCCAGAGTCGGGCTAGCTTACACCTCAATTGTCGCTCCTTTCGATGGTCGAGTAACGGCAAGACTAGTCGATCCAGGCGTCATGGCGAATCCAGGATCGCCGATGATGACAGTAGAAGGTGGCGAGTTTCGGCTCGAAGCTGCGGTACCTGAATCTGTGATCGGCTATTTGAAGCTTGGAAACAACATCAAAGTGAGCGTCGATAGCTTAGGGGCGGGAACAATTGATGCGAAAGTATCCGAGATAACTCCCCAAGGCGATACCACAAGCCACTCGTTTACTGTGAAACTCTCGCTCCTTCGTTCGGTTGGCATTAAGTCAGGAATGTTTGGCAGAGCCAACATTCCGACGGCCTTCAAGAAGCAGATACAAATTCCCAGTTCCGCGACCTGGGTCACTTCTGGGTTGAACTACGTGTTCGCCGTCGATTCAGAAGGAATTGCACGACTTCGAATCGTAACCCTCGGCGACTCCAATGGTGACAAGGTTACGGTGCTGTCCGGTCTTTCGAAAGGCGACCGAATTGTGGTTGGAAACCGAGAGTCAGTGACCGACGGCGCGAAGATCGAGGGTAACTAAGATGAAATACGGATTTGCGGGACGCCTTGCGGCGGCCTTCATCAACAGCAAGCTCACGCCTCTCATCATCATAGCATCGCTGCTCTTAGGTGTCTTCGCAGTTCTCAAAACTCCTCGTGAGGAAGAGCCTCAGATCATCGTCCCGATGGCTGACGTTTTGGTTCGTATGCCCGGTTCGACCGCAAAGGAAGTCGAGCAGCGAGTGACGACTCCAATGGAAAAGCTGATCTGGGAAATACCCGGCGTGGAGTATGTTTACTCGACGAGCAGCCCGGGACAGTCGATGGCCGTCGTGCGTTTCTTGGTCGGGCAAGATCAAGAGCGTGCTTTTGTTAGGCTGCGAGAAAAGCTACAAAGCCATTTCGATATCATCCCTCCGGGAGCCAGTCAGCCGATCATCAAGCCTCGGTCGATTGACGACGTCCCCGTTTTGGCCCTGACCTTACATAGCAAGAAAGTTGATCCTTACACGTTGAGGTTGGTCGCTTCTCGAGTGGAGAAAGAGCTGAAAAGCGTGCCAAACGTGAGTGAGACCATGGTGATTGGTGGCCCGAAGCGGGAGCTTCGAGTGCAACTGGATCGGTCGAAACTCACTGGGTTTGGCTTGAGTTCTGATGACGTCATAGGCGCGATCAACGCGACGAACTCAGGAGCTTCAGCCGGACAATTTGCTAGCAAGAATCTCGAAATAGTTGTGAAGGCTGGGGAGTTCTCCAAGACCCAAGCTGAAATGAGCCAAATGGTTGTCGGCACCTATCAGGGCAAGCCGATCCACTTGGAGGATGTCGCTTCAGTATCCGACGGCCCACAAGAAGCTTCCAACTATGTGATGTTTGGGTACGGTCCGGCGACTCACTCGAAGAGTGAAAGCACACTTGAACCGGCCGTTACGGTTAGCGTTGCTAAGCGACAAGGCACTAATGCGATTGACGTTGTCAAGCAGGTTCTGGCGAAAGTTGACACGCTGAAAGGCACGATCATACCGAGCGACATCGAAATTACGACGACCCGAAACTACGGGGCTACTTCGGAGGAGAAGTCCAACGAACTGCTCTATCATATGGGCATCGCCGTCATCTCGGTGACAATTTTGATTGCGATTGCCTTAGGTAGAAAAGAGTCGCTCGTCGTGCTGACTGCGATCCCGGTCACGCTGGCGCTTACGCTTCTTGTTTTCTACTTGTACGGGTTCACGCTGAACCGAATCACACTATTTGCCCTGATCTTCTCGATTGGAATCCTAGTCGATGACGCTATCGTTGTTGTCGAAAACATCGTTCGACATTTGCGAATGCCAGAAGCCAAAGAGAATGGCGTCCTCAAGACGGCTATTCACGCGGTTGATGAAGTAGGCAATCCCACGATTCTCGCGACTTTTGCGGTTATTGCGGCGATTCTCCCTATGGCGTTCGTCGGCGGATTGATGGGGCCTTACATGCGTCCGATTCCGATTGGTGCTTCGGCGGCGATGATCTTTTCGCTTCTGATCGCGTTCATCGTGACACCGTGGGCGGCGGTTCGAATCTTAAAGAAAGGGCATCATCACGGAGCCAAGCATAGCGGGCATGAAGAGGGCCCCGAGGATGCTTTGACCCGACTTTATCGCCATATCATGACTCCGCTATTGAGATCGTGGAAGCTGCGAACCCTCTTCTTTGGGGTTGTCGGTGCGCTGCTCATTGGGTCAATGGCTTTGGTTGGCATGAAGGCTGTTACCGTCAAGATGCTGCCGTTCGATAACAAGAACGAGTTCCAAATCATCGTCGATATGCCAACGGGCACGACAATGGAGCAAACGTCGGTCGTTGCTCGAGCACTCGCCGATTATGGTGCCAAGATTCCCGAGGTCACGAATTATCAAATCTATGTCGGTACGGCGAGTCCGTACAATTTCAATGGGCTGGTCCGGCATTACTTCATGCGCGCTGCCTCCTACCAAGCTGACATTCAAATCAACTTGACTGACAAGGGAGAGAGAAAAGCTCAGAGTCACGATATCGTGAAGCGGATAAGGGAAGATATTTCCAAGATTGCTTCTCAGTACGGTGCTCGGGTGAAAGTTGCTGAGGTGCCCCCAGGGCCACCTGTGTTAGAAACCCTTGTCGCCGAAGTCTATGGTCCAGATCAGCAAACTCGGGTGGATGTTGCCACGAAGGTAAAGAAGATCTTTAGCACCACAGAAGGTGTGAGCGATGTCGACTGGTACATGGATGACGATCAGCTGACTTATCAGTTTGCCGTCGATAGTGAAAAAGCTGCGTTGGCCGGTGTGAGTGTAGAGAGTGTCAATCGAACGCTCGGAACTGCCCTACATGGTGCCCAAGTTGGAATTCTTCACGACGAAGGCGCGAGCGAGGATGTTCAGATCACGGCGCGGCTTCCCCGAAGCGAGCGAAGTGGCATTGACCAACTTGAACAGTTAACGGTGAGGTCGCGCTCTGGCGCTTTGGTTCCTCTCTCCGAACTGGTTATCTCGAAGCAAGTCTCCACGGACAAAAGCATCTATCACAAGAACTTGCTGCCGGTCGTCTATATCACGGGCGATGTTGTGGGGCGCCAAGAGAGTCCGGTGTATGCCATTCTCAAGATGAACCAAGCCCTCGACAAGCTGGAACTACCGAAAGGCGTCAAGCTGAATGTGCTTTCTACGCATCTGCCCGATAACACGAACAGCCCTTCGATGAAGTGGGACGGTGAATGGCACATCACCTATGAGGTCTTCCGGGATCTTGGGATCGCATTCGGAGCGGTGCTCATTCTGATCTACATTCTCGTTGTTGCCTGGTTCCAGGACTTCAAAACCCCAATCGTGATCATGGCTCCAATTCCGCTAACTCTAGTCGGTATCTTGCCTGCTCATGCCATGATGGGAGCCTTCTTTACGGCGACTTCAATGATTGGATTCATCGCTGGCGCAGGCATTATCGTCCGTAACTCGATCATTCTGGTGGACTTTGTCGAACTCAGAAGACGGCAGGGAGAATCTCTTGAACAGGCTGTCATCGACGCAGGAGCGATACGTTTCAGGCCGATGCTCTTAACAGCAGCTGCGGTGATTGTGGGTTCCTTTGTGATCCTGTTTGATCCGATCTTTCAGGGGCTGGCGATTGCTCTCATGGCCGGAGAAATCGCTTCAACTCTGCTCTCTAGGCTTGCGGTGCCAGTGCTCTATTTTCTCTCCGAGAGCGCATCCGAAAAGTACACGAAAAGGCATCCGCACAAGGAAATCGAATAGACCAGAACATTGTGAGCCTATCCTTGCCATGAGGTCGTCGGATAGGCTCTAGTACCAGTCGTCTACCTTCTGAGCAAACAATCAGACGTGTTCATTTTATCGATTATATTGCCAAACTAACGAAGAGATATATCACATTAATGAAACTATTCTAAAAAGTATAGTTTCATTAATAGTGGAATCGAATCATCATAAATGCAAAAAGATATGCCTTGAATAGATGCAAATCTAATGATCGGTCAGTATTGGCCGTGGATGATCATGAAAACTATTCAAGCAATGTCAGTTGTTGTTTTATCGCTATCTGCTTCGGTAGCGTTGGCACAGGTTCCCTCTCCATCAGACCCTGGACTACTGGGGATTACTCATGCTGATACATGGAAAGACTTAAAGAGTAGCAATTACACCACTTTCCCAGTAGTCTCAAATGAAGGAAGTGCTTCGTTAACTAAAACTGCGGGCGGTGCCTTTTTCGCTTCCTCGTCACTATACGGCGGTTACTCGACAGAATCAAGTGAGTTTGATCTTAATGTTGCTTCTGCACTCTCATCAGTTAAAACTGTTGTCTTTCAGGCTAAGATTGGGCAGGGCTATGGTGATTTTTCAAGCCAACCAGTCCTTAACTACACAACATCTTTGGGGACAGGGACAATCACAGCAACTCAGCAAGTTCTTGCGCAAGAAACAACGACGAGTGCATTTGGTGACGTGTTGCTTTCGCTATACAAATACCAATTCGACCTTAGCGATATCTCTTCGCCTGTGACTTCTTTTAAGGTGAGCTATGGTCAGTCGATGCACTCCCAGTTGTACAACATCCGACTGGACCAGAGCACTTACGATTACTCAGCTCCTGTGCCAGAACCAGCATCACTAGCCGTGCTTGGTCTCGGGGTGATTGCGTTCATTAAAAAGCGTAAGCAAACGGTCTGATTCGATATCAACGCAGGATAGTAAATCTATCCTGCGTTGATAAGACTATTGTAAATCCCAGATTGCCTCGTCCTGAAGTGTTCCAACTCCCGGTTTGTCTGGCAATAGGCGAACATGACTGTCGGTGTAGACTACAGTTCCGCGATCCATGTGTCTTGCAACCGGCTTGCCGAAAGGAACACTTGAGTGCATAAGTGTTGCCCATGTTGAAGGTGGGTCACTGTAGTAGTAACCCATTGCATAATCAATCTTTCCGTTAGAGTAACCCTGAGACTCGACCAGCATAATCGTATCTGAGGGCTGAGCAATGGCACTAGAGCTGACCCCAATATAGTCCGAACCGTTAAATGTATTGAGGTAGTAAGTGTTATAGCCATACGCAGGGGTCAAGCTAAACCAGTATTCGTAGAACGAATCATCGCGGTTGTCGGCGATGGATGGGCAAAAGACAATTTGAGGGGCCTTCGTCTTCGAAGTTGTTTTCGCGTAGATTGGGACGGTGAAGAGCGGCCAACGAGTAAAGCCACTGTATTGACGAGGCGGGAGACAGTCGTCGTAATCGTTCCGATACATTTCGAAGACATATCCCATTTGCTTGGCGTTACTAACACAAGCGGTTTTCTTTGCGGCAGCTTTGGCTTGCGCAAAGACAGGAAATAGAATTGCCGCCAAGATTGCAATAATAGCAATGACTACAAGGAGTTCGATCAGAGTAAAGGCTAACTTCCTCATACTTTACTTTTTAGTGTAGTATCGAGGGCTTTTCGTAGAGTCGTCAAACTAATGATTGTTTGATCGTGTTGACGAATCGATCTGATTCCGATATGGAAAAGCAGTTCTCCTGTTTTTACTATCGTCGCGACTAGATTGCAGAGTTGCACTATCTACTAGAAATTCGGTAATTGGGAATACAAACCGCCTTGTGAGAGGAGTTATGATCGCCGAATAGCTATGATAAAGCCGTTTGATGCACTTTGCGCAAACAAATGAGCAACCTATTTTGTAAAACAAAGGATGCTAGGAATGCTAAGTAAATCCTGAATATGGGCGAAATATGAGTTCGATGCTTGTGCAGAATTGCGCTCATATTCCCGGCTTGGAATATGTTGTTGTCAGGTCGTGTACAAAATGACACTAAGCCGGATAAGATGGTTAGACGGTAGTTAACAACCGTAATGGAGGGTTGGTGATGATTTCTCTACGTTCGAGAAGCAAGAGCGTGATGCTCAGTATTTTTATCGGCGCAATGATTGCGACGGGCTGTTCCAACTCGGGTGGCTCTGAGTCATCTAGTACAGGTGGAGCTGGTGGCGCTAAGGATAGTGGCAAGAAACTTGTCGTTGGATTTGCACAAACGGGTGCAGAAAGCGGTTGGAGAACTGCCAATACGGAATCGATCAAGTCTGAAGCTCAAAAGCGCGGGATTGATCTGAAGTTCGTCGATGCACAATGAAAGCCCGAGAACCAGATTACGGCGATCAAGAACTTTATCGCGCAAGGCGTCGACGTGATCGCGTTTTCGCCAAAGGTTGAAGATGGTTTCGAGCCTGTTTTGCAGGAAGCGAAGAAAGCTGGCATTCCTGTCATCATGTCGGACCGCCGCGCCAAGGTTTCAGATGATCTTTATGCCACGTTCATTGGTTCCGACTTCGTTGAAGAAGGCCGCATGGCGGGTAAATGGCTCATCGAAAAAACGAAAGGTAAGTGTAATATTGCTGAGTTAAGCGGTTCGCCTGGAAGTGCCCCTGCGAACGACCGAAAGACTGGGTTTGCCGAAGCGATCAAGGATCAGCCAGGCATGAAAATCGTTTTCTCGCAGACAGGTAACTTTGAGCGCGCGAAAGGCAAAGAAGTTATGGAAGCGCTTCTGAAGAGCCCAGTCGGAAAGACCGTAAACGTGGTTTATGCTCACAACGACGATATGGCAATCGGTGCCATTCAGGCCATTGAAGAAGCCGGCAAGAAGCCCGGAACAGATATCTTCATCGTTTCGATTGATGGCATCAAAGATGCATTCAAGGCGATGGTTGATGGCAAGCTAAACTGCTCCGTCGAGTGTAACCCTCTACTTGGACCGTTCATTATGGACGCTGCCGAGAAGATCAAGAAGGGCGAGAAGATGGACAAGCGCACTGTCGTCAAGGACGGTATCTTCGATCAGTCGGTCGCTGCGAAGGAACTTCCAAACCGCAAATACTGATGGCTGGAGAACGTCCAACCTGTCTACAACTTACGGGGATCGGTAAACGATTCCCGGGAGTTGTTGCCCTCGCTGGCGTTGATTTTGATCTTCGTCAAGGAGAAATTCACGCTCTGCTCGGCGAGAACGGTGCCGGTAAGAGCACTCTCATCAAGGTCATGACCGGTGTGTACACCGCGGACGATGGAACCGTCGACCTGAACGGAAAGCAATACGCTTTTAAGACTCCACAAGAAGCTGTTAACGCAGGCATCAGCACGGTTTACCAAGAAGTAAACCTGCTGCCAAACCTCTCGATTGCTGAGAATATCTGTCTCGGTCGAGAGGCAAAGGGCGCATTCGGAATCAAGTGGAATGATGTTCGCGCGAGAGCAGTCAAAGCGTTAGCAAGGCTTGACCTGAAGCTAGATGTGAAGGCTCCTTTGAGCAGCTTGAGCATCGCCTTGCAGCAGATGGTCGCGATTGCTCGTGCCCTCGATGTTTCGGCAAAGGTTTTAGTGCTCGATGAACCTACTTCGAGCTTGGATGCACACGAGGTAGAGCAACTTTTTGCCACCATGCGCAAACTACGTGAAGAAGGTCTTGGCATCATTTTTGTGACTCACTTTCTTGACCAGGTTTACGCAGTTTCAGATCGAATCACGATTCTGCGAAACGGTCAAAAGATCGGAGTGTGGAACGCGAGCGAGTTGCCGCGCCTTGAGCTTGTTTCGCAAATGATTGGCCGTGACGCTGCCGTCCTTGAATCGCAGGGAACCGCCAGCCTCACGACCGAGACTTCAACGCCGTTCCTTACTTTTGAAGGTGTCGGGCGGAAGGGGGCAATCGAAGGTGTTCAACTGAATATCGGCCCCGGACAGGTGATGGGTTTCGCGGGCTTGCTAGGATCTGGACGGTCGGAAACCGTACGTTTGATCTTCGGCGCAGATACAAAAGACTCCGGCAACTTTCTGCTCGATGGTCGAACCATCCAACGATTCAATCAGCGAAAGGCGATCTTAAGTGGCATCGGACTCTGCCCTGAAGACAGAAAGAAGGAAGGCGTCTTCCCAGAGTTATCGATCCGTGAAAACATCCTGGTGGTTTATCAGGCAAAACGTGGCTGGCTACGGAAGCTGAGCCTACCGAAGCAGAAACAGATGGCGGGTGCGCTCGCGAAAGACCTCGGCGTGCATCCACCTGATATCGAGCGTCCAATCCAGTTTCTGAGTGGAGGAAACCAACAGAAAGCTTTGTTGGCTCGTTGGATGGCGGTTGAACCTAGGCTGCTTCTCCTCGATGAGCCAACTCGTGGAATTGACGTTGGTGCGAAGTTTGAAATTATGTCTCTTGTGAGTAAACAACGAGAAGAAGGCAGATCGTTCGTGTTTGTCTCTTCTGAGCTTACTGAGGTCGTTCGAACTTGCCAGTCAGTGCTAGTGATGCGAGATCGAAAAGCCATCAAAACGCTAACCGGTAAAGAGATTACTGAAGACTCGATTATTCACGCCATCGCGGAGGATAGCAAGTGAAAAAGCTACCGCCGTGGGGTTGGGCTGTTATCGTTCTTTTGCTTGTCTTGCTGTTTAACCTCGTCAAGACTCCAGGCTTTTTCGAATTCCATGTTCGCGACGGGCGAATCTACGGCAGTCTAATCGATATTCTCAACCGGGCAACCCCAGTTCTCTTGCTCTCGCTTGGAATGACCTTGGTGATTGCAACGGGAGGCGTCGATCTTTCCGTGGGTGCCGTGATGGCGATGACAGGCGCTACAGCGGCATGCTTGATCGCTCAACCAACAAACAGTCCGCTGTCTTCGATTAACGTCCACCAGTCGATTCCACAGATCATCGTGATCTCGTTGTTTGTGGCCCTCCTCTGCGGAACATTTAACGGAATGTTGGTTTCTTGGCTGGGTCTGCAACCGATTGTCGCAACGTTGCTCCTCATGGTGGCGGGGCGAGGCATAGCTCAGTTGCTCTCCAATGGGCAGATCATTACATTCCAGTTCCCAGCGTTCCAAGCAATCGGTAATGGTGGCACGTTAGGGCTACCTAATCCGATGTGGATCGGTGTCATCGTAGCCTGTTTGTTCGGCTTGCTCGTTCGAGGCACTGCTCTAGGGCTCTTTGTTTCGGCGGTCGGAAGCAACCCCATAGCTGCGAAGAACTCTGGAATCAATCCGGGCAGGGTGAAGATGGTGGCCTATGTACTGACCGCGCTTTGTGCAGGAATCGCGGGAATCATCGGCACTGCCGATATTCAAGCGGCGGACGCGACCAACGCGGGTTTGAACCTAGAGCTGGACGCGATTCTGGCAGTCAGCGTTGGTGGAACGTTCTCGAACTCCGGGCGATTCTCAATCTTCGGTTCGGTCGTAGGCGCCATTCTCATGCAGACACTCACGACGACGATTTTGACTCGCGGGGTTTCTGCCGACGCTACGCTCATTATCAAGGCTATTGTCGTGGTTACGGTCTGTTTACTGCAGTCTCCTGAATTTAGAAACTTATTCTCGAAGCTAGGATCGTTTGTTCCGAAAAAGAGCGGAGGAGTAGCATGAGCCGAGCAAACCTGCAAGCCAAGCTGCCGGTCATGATCACGGCGGTCGTTTTCCTGGCACTTTATCTCGGAGCTGGACTTCACTTCGACAACTTTTTAACGTTACGGGTGTTCTTCAATCAGTTCTCGACGAACTCATTTTTGGGGATTGTCGCCGTTGGAATGACGTTCGTGATTTTGACGGGCGGTATCGATCTGAGCGTTGGCTCGATGATCGGCTGCACCAGCATCATGGCGGCTTCGCTCATGAAATTCCATCATGTGCATCCGCTTGTTGGGCTTGGTATTCCGCTTCTATTCGGAATTCTGATTGGATATACGCAAGGTGTCTTGGTGGCAAAATTTAGTCTGCCGCCGTTCCTTGTCACCCTTGCCGGATTGTTCTTCTGTCGTGGTGTGGCTCTCTTTATCAGTCAAGAAACGCTCAACATCGAGGACGAATTCTTCAAGAAAAGTCTGTCGGAAGTGTCGTTCCATATCACCGATAAGGCAACGGTCTCTGTCCCTTCGATCATTTTCATTCTGGTGGTAGCGGTTGGAATGTTTGTATCGCTTCGCACTCCTTTCGGAAGAAATGTGTTTGCGATCGGAGGCAATAGGCAATCTGCTGAACTGATGGGTTTGCCAGTACGAAAAACTTTGATCGGTGTTTACACGCTGTCCGGGTTTTTGGGAGCGCTTGGTGGTGCCGTCTTCACGATCTTTACGAGTTCAGGTAACGCTACTTCGGCAACTGGACTAGAGCTTGACGCCATTGCTGCAGCTGTCATTGGTGGCACTTTGCTCAGCGGTGGCTACGGATCAGTGTTTGGTACGTTGCTAGGCGTTGGCATTCTTGGTGTCGTTCAAACGGCGATTGCCTTTGACGGCAATTTGAACTCATGGTGGACGAAGATTGTTATCGGAGCGTTGCTCATGGCGTTCATGCTCGTCCAAAAGGGAATCGAGCGCGCGGCAACTAGAAAGGTAACCGTGTAAAAATAGGGGAATGCAGTTTGAGTGGAAAGGCGTATTCCCCGCCGTTACAACCTTGTTTCATCAAGATCTCAGCCTCGATCTAGACCTGACCGCTAAACACCTTCAAGTCTTATTGGACTCAGGCGTTACCGGCTTCGTGATGTTGGGTTCCCTAGGAGAAAATGTCTCACTTTCGAGAGACGAGAAGAGAGCCGTCCTGAAATGCGCGCTAGAAGTCGCTAACGGGAAGATCCCGGTTGTGAGTGGCGTTGCTGAGTTTAGTGGACACGATGCGGCAACGTTTTCCAAAGAAGTCGAGCAACTCGGCGTCAACGGATTGATGGTGATGCCTGCGATGTCATTCCGACCAGATAAGGAAGAGATCAAGGCGCACTATTTGACGGTCGCTAAGGCAACTGGGTTGCCGGTGATGATCTATAACAACCCGATTAGCTATCACGCTGATGTCACCCCGGAGATTCTTGTTGAGCTTGCGGAGCAACCGAACTTGGTCGCCATAAAAGAATCATGTGGAGACACTCGTCGAATCACCGACATCATCAACACCGTCGGCGACCGTTACGCTTTGTTTGGTGGCGTGGACGACCTTATTCTTGAAGCCACAATGCTTGGTGCTGTAGGTTGGGTAGCTGGCGTTGGCCTCGCCTTTCCAAAAGAGAACCAGTATCTTTGGGATCTCATGATGGCAGGTAAGTGGGCAGAGGCGGTCGAGATTTACCGCTGGTTCTCCCCCCTGCTTCACCTCGATATTGGAACTAAGTTCGTCCAGAAGATTAAGCTCTGTTTGCAGGAAGTTGGACTCGGAACCGAGTATGTTCGATTGCCGCGCGTTCCACTGACAGGTGCCATTCGAGAAGAATCACTTGCTATCATTCGTGAAGGTATCGAGAAGCGACCGACGATTGCTTAACGATGCGAATTCCTGCCATTGATTCACATACGGGCGGAGAGCCAACCCGTGTTGTCTTGCAAGGTGGAATTGACCTGCAAGGCAATACGATGGCAGAACGGCGTCTTGACCTTGCTACCCGACTAGATCATCTTAGGTCGGGCATTGTTAATGAGCCAAGGGGCTCGGAGGTTCTCGTCGGCGCTGTTCTTACGCCACCGGTCGAACCCGATTCGATTTGTGGAGTTGTCTTTTTTAACACGGTCGGGTGCCTCGGCATGTGCGGCCACGGGACGATTGGTGTCGTCGAGACTCTTCGACACCTTGGGCTTGTTCAGTCTGGGCAAATTCGAATTGATACACCAGTAGGGACCGTTGCAGCTCTACTTGAACCAACAGGCGACGTGACATTGACCAATGTTGAGAGTTATTGCTACAAGCAGGATGTCGAGGTTGAAGTGCCAGGAATGGGCTTGGTTCGGGGCGACATTGCCTATGGTGGAAACTGGTTCTTCTTGGTTCATGCTCCGAATTTCGACATCGGACTACATAACCGCGTCGCGCTCACAGAGACCACGCTAAAAATCCGGCGAGCGCTAGAAGAAAAGGGAATAACTGGCGAAAACGGTGCTGAAATCGATCATATCGAGCTTGGCGGTGAATCTGAAATCAATGATTCGCGCAATTTTGTGATGTGTCCCGGCGGTGCATACGACCGTTCGCCATGCGGGACGGGAACGAGTGCGAAGTTGGCTTGCCTATTCGCTCATGGCGAACTTGAAGAAGGAGCTGAGTACCGACAAGAGAGCGTTACGGGTAGCGTTTTCAGAGGGCGAGTCGAAGCCTACGGTCGCGGGGTGATTCCGACGATTACGGGCCAAGCGCACATTACCGCCGAGATTACGCTGTTTTTCGATGAGTCCGACGACCTGAAATGGGGTCTGCCAGTATGAGAGTCGTAGTCATTGGTGGTG
>APMI01014664.1_pt1 | contig 16993 bp, 7 predicted proteins | sample 667938 | NCBI WGS metagenome assembly APMI01 (sample SAMN01084076, study PRJNA167559) | wastewater metagenome | biome: Wastewater | place: Denmark: Ejby Moelle, Odense | collected 2011-11-28 | reverse complement strand
TGTTATATATATAATATTATAGCGAGATCAACTTGAAGGCAAAAATTAGTCAATTTTATATATTAGAGGTAAAATTAAATAATTATATTTATTTATGATACGGTTTACAAATTTCAAATATTAAATCATTGTTACTGATCTAACTTTGCTAGGAACTACGACCACAATAGCTTATCGGGATGCAGTGAGTCTTCTGAATACTAGAATGAGGTCTAGGTTGCGCAGGAATGCTCCAGTTTCTAGATTTAGGAATCGGACGAGGTCCTCGACAACAAAGTAGTCCTTCTTGTCAAGATCTACCTTGTCTTTGGTAAACTTGTCGACCTTAAATTCTCTGATAAGATTCTGGAATGTGTTCCTTTTTATTATATTTCATCTGATAATTTGTCTTATTGCTATATATATAGTATTATAACGAGGTCAACTTGACGACAGAATTATATAACAATGGACCACTCTTCCAAATAGTTGGTGAATGAGCCCATCTGCGCAATTTGCCATCGACATAATGATCAGGTACTCATGCTTTCTTGTTAACATGACCCATGCATCAACTGTGCAGGCAAACATTATTTCAAAGGAGTCCAATATCGTAAATAATATCGACTACCATCGTAAGCCAACTATTGGTGTCAGATTTGTTTTGAACCTACTCTTATAGACAAGTCTAGTATATAAGAGTTGATTCAATACGAAATGAAGAATAGCAAAAGAAGTAAAAGTAAAAATAAGAACGATGAAATTAAAAGATCGAAATCTCAGCGACTGCGATTAATGAGCAAGTAGCATATTGAGTAAGCTAATCCATATAACATACCATACATGAAAGCAAGCAGTAAGTAGAAAAATAAAGACAACAAGAGGAGGTCGTCTAAATAAGTATAAGATTTAATTCAATTAGCATCAAGCCATAATTTTCAATCTCCAGGTCAGGCTCCTCCTTTGCCACCGAAATCAAACAACATGCGTAACAGCTTCAAGAACTCGAACAGTTCAAAGAATCTACAGTCTTCAAGCAATATTTTAAAAAATATTTTAAACTCCTGTCTGAAACATGATGACGAATCTCTCACTTATTATTGTTTCAACTGTTTGAAATGCGTATGTGTTGAGTGCGCATTGCATGGCTCACATGTCGGGCATCAAGTTGAAGCTGTTAAGAAAGCGACATCTAAACTTAAAGGGATTTATGATGGGCTTTTGGCCTAGTCTCAGAAATGCAGGACAACTCTATAAAATGGGATCAAAAGTATTGATAAAATTGTAGATGCTGTCAAACAATGGAATTAAAAATAATCAGGCTTACTTAAATAAAAATTTGCATAGCTACACGAACTACTTTCTCAAAAGTAGTAATCAATAATGTCACAGATATAACACATACAGGAATAAGCACTTTCATTATTAATTTCATAAAAATAGTACCAAAATGAGACCCTGACTTCAATAAAATCCCTCCGCAAAAAGTTAAAATTATCCTTAGCAGTATAACCTCATCAATGGAACATATCTGAACTATAAAACACAAGAGCAAAAGTACGATAAATTTGTGATAAGCAATCGTCAACTAGTTGGAGCGTAAAAAATATAGAGAAAGAAGTAACATATATACAATCTGGACTTTTGCTTGAGGCTATCGATACAATTTCATAGTTAGTATAGTCATTCAAAATTGAGACTAGTCATACAGCCAACCCAAACCAAGAGGAAGACTGATTGATTTTTATATAATACAGTTTTTGTGCTTTTATTCTATTGACAAAATTTGAGAAATTATGATATGATATACATGTATGTTTATTATTTATATGTGTGCTTCATTTATTTCACTATTGCTATTGTTATTGTTATTATTGCTGAAGCTGCTCTCTGGTTTTTGAGTCATACTCTTTTTCTCTAATATCCAGCTCAATATTCCTATTACTATTACTATTTAGAATTTCTTGAGCTCTTAATAGCTAAGCCTCTAATTAATTGCCTAGTTCTAATTAGTGTTAAATCTAAATTACACAATATATACTTTTTATTAATCCTATCGCTGTCGTGTATTATAGTATCCGGTAAGATGATCCAAATATTTCTCTCGTTCCGCAATCATCCCCTCAACAATATCATACTTGATTCGATACTCAGCTATAGTACTGGCGATAGTCTAATAAAATTGTCGATTTTGATCCCGTTCAGCAAGTAATCTGTCACGGACTTGTTACTCTTTATAGCACTATTTCTCTACATTAATTATGGTGTACGTAAATGAGCAAATTCTGTATCCAACTGTGAGTAATCCATTGAGTTGTAGCTTGCTTATTTTGATATTTTTGTCAACATTTAGTGTAAATTTTTTGTCTATGAGGAATTTCGGTGGATTAGCGATGTTTGGTGTTACCTGCGTTATATGGAAATTACATGTAAGAGAATAATTAGGCAAGAGATTTAATATCCTCTGTTGTAGGTCTACTCTATGTACCCATTACTATTTTATCAGTCTTCTCGAGTCTGTCCTTAACGCCATCCACCATTTGATACACTATTTTCTCAGAATACTTTCTGATTTTGGCAAGATCACTGGCCAGCTCATTACGCTTATCCTGCAGCTTCATTTTCTTTTATTCAACGTGCTCAGCATACATTTTTAACATTTATGGAATCGTTTATGACTTTATGAGCTCAGATACTTTCTCGATTGTGTATTTTCTTATTTGACTTTTTTTCTTCATTGTTTATATATTTTTATTACTATAATTTCACTCTGTGTAGAGCTGTTATATATTTTAAGACCTAAAATATCAATTATTAAATGAAAAAATAAATCGACATTTCTGTTATTTTTACTTAAATTTTTTGTAATTATCACTTATATACGAATAAATTATTTTAAGATGTTTTGTAATACGTTATAAATTTATTTAATATAAATCTGTGTATTTAAATTAGTTAAAGGTGAAATAGGTGAAAGGTTTGTAAAAATTAAACTAATCAATATCTACTTACTATATTATTAAGCATTTTAGATACCATTCTCTATTGTGTTTCTGGTGAATTCATTTTTAATATACTATGAATAGGATGAAATATGCAATTTTAAAGAATCTAAGTTATATGAAATGAGTTTCATCATTAAATAAAGCATAAATGTTGAGGCATTTACAGTATCTTTAATAATATTATTGAAGATATATCACCAATGGGTAATAATGCACCTTCGATTGAATACGCTGTTCCAATTTCAGCACCGAACCCAGGCTAAACTGCAGTTTATCGAAGCCCTCACTTCAAAGATGGATTTATTTATGGACCGACTGAAAATTCAAGAGACTTAAAAACTGCAATTATATCATCATTTGAAAAACATGCATAAAAATAATGTCTCGGCGCTATTGTCAAACAAGAAGGGCAAAAAGACAAAATTGAATTTACAACTTATGGAGAAATATTTAGGGATGCGGTAGAAATAGGAAGTGGCATAATTCATGAAAAACTATAAAATTAATAATAACTGCACAACTATAAGCTGATCGGCATATTTTCAAAGAACAGGAAATAATGGACTATCGTCGATATTGCTTGCGTATTGTTTAGAGTTACAACTGTACCACTTTACGATACTCTTGGCGAGTAAGGTATCTCTCACATTTTAAAAAGTTCAAGTATTAAGAGTTTGTTTGTTAATGACAGTAGTCTTAAAGTATTAATGAAAAGTAAATTTTATGGAGATCTTAAGAATATTATCAGTTTTGATAAATTTACAGAAGAGCAGTAATCGTATTTTAAAGGAATAGGAATAGCGCTTAGACAATATAAATAGATCCAGTAAATAGGCAAAAATAATTTAAAAGATTACAAAAGTGAGTAATTTAAAGTTTCTCCAAAAGACTGTGTAACTTTTGCGTATACGAGCGGGACAACAGGTCCACCAAAGGGAGCTATGATTTCACATGAAAATTTCTCTGCATTACTTGGAGCCGTTGCTTCAAATAAAGATACCGAAATAACAAGTTAAGATATATCACTGTCCTACTTGCCTTTGCCTCATGTTCTTGAAAGATAATATTTATACCTTGTTTTGACAGTAGGAGGAAAATCTGTGTATTCTTCAGGTGATCCAAAGAAAATTAAAGATGATTTGTAGCTTGTAAAGCCGACTGTATTCGTTGCTGTGCCTTTAATCTACAATAGGTTCTATGAAGCAATTAACGGTAAATTTAATACAATAAGTGGCAAAATAAAAGCAGCTATTGATTATGCGCTAAAGTCAAAAATATAAACTGTAAGCACCAAAGGAATTTACACTCATAAAATATACGATAAAATTTTCTTTAAGAGAACTAAAGCTGCTTTAGGGGGCAATGTAAAGCTGATGATCTCTGGCAGTGCTCCATTACTGCCATAAATACAAAAATTCATGAAAGTGACAATGTGCGCTCCACTAATGGAAGGCTATGGGCAAACAGAATCAACTGGCGGCTGTTTTATAACCGCATCTGAAGATCCCAATGTCGGTTATGTTGGTGGTCCTGCAGTATTTATTTATGCTTATTTAGTCAAATGCGGAGTTCAAGCTTGTCGACATCCCAGAAATGAAATACACGAGCAAAGACACAGACGAAAATGGTCAATTAAGGCCAAGAGGTGAGATATGGCTAAGAGGACCATGTGTGTTTTTAGGTTACTATAAAAATGAGTAAATCACAAAAGAAACAATCACTGAAGATGGCTGGCTGAAGACGGGCGATGTCGGTGCAATATTGCCCGGTAACAATGCTCTCAAAATTATTGACAGAAAAAAGAATATCTTCAAGCTATCCCAAGGTGAGTATGTGGCTTCTGAAAAAGTTGAGAATGTCTATATTAATTACAACTTAATAAGCCAAATATTCTTATATGGAGAGTCATCATAAAGCTATGCGGTGGTTATTATTGTACCTCATCGTCACTTGCTATAATAAAAAGCCAAATTATTGGACATTTAAACTGAATCATACGAACAGCTATGCAAAAATAAGCAAATTAGATTAGCTGTTATCACAGAAATGAATGTAATTGGTCGAAAGAAGGGGCTAAAGGGATTTTAACTGGCGAGGAATATATTTATTGAGCCGACTAGCTTTGAGGTTAAGAAAATATTAACTAACACGTTGAAAATACAAAGACATTAAGCCAAACTCGCTTACAAAGAGGAAATTCAAGCCATGTATAAATAAGGTAAGATTTAATAGTCAAGTTAATCTAAATGATAACAAGTAATCACATTATATTTTCAAGTTATTTAAACAAAATGTATGCAATTTGAATATAAACAAATGTAATTATTATCAATTCCATAAAAATCTGACCAGAAGCAGGAAAAGAACAATTGCTACCGTAATGTATGTCCTTCTTTATTTTTTGTTTTGTTTTTATTTTAATCGCTTTTCTTCTTCCTCTTTCTCGTGATCAATATTTGGCTGGCTTTCATCTGATTCAATTAGTCTGCGAATCTAATCAGGGACATCAGTAGTCTCAAGCTATTATTTTTATTAAGGATCCTCGTATCTCTTTTGATTTTATTTATACCATTACTCATATTGTTGTTTTTGTTATTCATCTTACTCTTAGTCCTATTCTTGTTCCCACTTTTATTTTTATTTTTACTTTTGCTCTTACCTCTTTTACTTTTTTTGCTATTACTTCGTATTTTACAATGGTTTCTATTGTAATTGTGTTGACTTTTTATCTTATGTATTAATGACAATCTATGCTTTAGTATTATTTAAAGATCCTCGGTTTTCTTTGATCCAAGCTGTTTGTAAATCATACCTTTGTGAGTACTTCTTAATTTTATCGATTCGATAAGTTCTGATCCATGATATGCATTCTTCACAAGATTTCTTCAACTTCTCCTGTGAGTCTTATTTTTACAAGCATTTACCTAGTAACCCTCTGAATTCTGCCACTAGCGCTTCCTGGTTATATATTTTAAGCATCGAGTATATTTTACTACCATTTCGCTTAATGAAATCTTTCTGATACGCAATCAACCACTAATTTTCAGGCATTAGAGTATACGGTCTTAAATTTTATTTTGCTAATTCGAATTTCTATTGTTCGTCAGCTGCTGCATTTGCGGCTTTCTATAATTACTATATTTGTAATTTCTTCAACTTATTTGCTGGATTTTCTGTTTTTTAGGGATTCTCACCTGTCTTTTATTTTTACACTTGTTGTTGAGGTTGCTATGGTTAAGGGTTCTCCTTAGCTTCTTTATTTTTGTCTAGCATAAATTTGAACCAGTTTTTCGATTTTTCCTGTTATTTTTCATAGTTGTCCTTTGCTGCATGCATTTCAGCCAGTAATTATGGATCTTTATCTATATTGTATGCCTATTTCAGCTAGAAAATACCCAATTTAATATCGTTAATGTCTCGATTCACATACTTCAAATAAGCTTGTGCTTTTCTATAATGCCCTTTTACTGTGTTTTTAATTTTTAAGGCTTATTCTGCGCTTAAAATAGCATCTTATTTTTTATTTTGTTTGGTCAAGCAAGAGCAGATATTCAAATAAAGAGCAACCATGTGCGTCTCGTGTTTCTCTCGTAATTCAGCCGAAAGACTCGAACTATCGAAATTGTGATACGATAAATGTTAATCTTTCATGTTCTCATAAGACTTAGACTAAATATACCTGAATATGCCCAATGCTTCCTAATATTTACTAAGAGCTTCATCAAGTTTGTTTTACTTATAGAAAGCATTGCCTTGTTCTTTGACTTTATTGCTAATGCGATATTGATAATGATAGTTCTGTTTTCTAATCAGCTCATACTTTTTGTTGTACCCGAGACCTGCTTTCAAGAATTCAGGTAGAGACTCGTAGCCTTTGCGGTCTTTCTTCAACTGGTGTTCTTTTAGTTGAGCTGCCTCAGTGAGAATTTGTTGGAAATTTTACATGACAAATTAATTATTAATTTAAGAAGATTATTATAATTAGATTTCTTTTAAAAACCAAAATATCTAAATTTTTACAACTTAACATATTACTCATGCACTTTTTTCATAAGAGCAAGAAATTTTCGTATTCATAATTCGTCAAATTTCTTAAAAATTGGCAAGAAAGTATTCATTATTATCGAAATTGCTACAGTGTTCTGTAATAATTATATAAATCATCGTGATAATTTTATAACTTATATGGCAGAACAAAAGAAAGGAGACCCAGCAGGCACAGCAGCAGTCAATAAAAAAGTCGACGTAGTTTCACAAGACCGAAATTGGGTTCTGAGAATTAATGGTGAACTTGACTCCGAGAAGAAGTGGGATGGACAATGGGGATTCTTGTCGAAAGGTATACACTAGCTTATATCTAGGATTCAGTCCAGAAAGAACTGGAATTAAACCTTCTATCAACGATAAAATACAGTAGCTTGAGAAAGTAAAAATTGTAAACAATTTAGTAAATCAATGAAATCGATGGTAACATATATGGTAGGACTAATTAAGCGTATGGAAAAGGGCAAAAAGTATAATTATTCGATAATACGAAATACAACATACATGAAAATAGTGATCTACGTGCATTATAGAGACGATTGCCTAAGGGATGGAAGAAACAGAAATGGACACCGCCAGTTGATCCATTCGATCCTTTGTCAAAAATGGGAAAGAAGAAATGATTGCAATGACCTATTTATTTAATATATTCTAATTTTTGATTGTGTTATGTTAAAATTTAACATAATCATTACACTCTCCTAAAAGGAGCTAAACATTATCTTCTTATATCTTCTATTTATCGCTCTTTCTCTAATAAGTGCCGTCTTAATGATTAGATCTCAGCAAATAGCACAACGAACAGTGAGAGATGGTCTTGTATTCGCTTAATTAAAGCTGTATCATCTGTATGTCGCATTTTATACTAGTTGAGATCTTCTTATTTCTCTTCTACAAGCCTATTTAATCGATCGATTTATAATGCTAGTAATTGCAACTTAAATTAAAATAAATTTGTACCTTTTCTTGTGAAAAGTGACTGTTCAATTATTTGAGCTGAGTCTCAAGCTCGTAGTTGCTAGTCTTAAGTAATTGGTTTTATTTTCGTACTTATTGAATTACTTTGTTCATCTTATCGAACTATATTGTCATTTTCGATAATCTATTAATATTTAAAAATTTTACTTATTTTAATATTAAATTAGCTTTTGTCTTGAACTTCCTTATATTTGCTAGTTCGAGGATGCGTACGAGCGTAGCCTTTATAATTCACTGCTCAACAGTATTATCTTCTATTCCATTTCATATATGACTCGCTTGCTGCTTCCTCCATTTTAATTAGCTTTTTTGTGGAGCTCTTAATTTTAAGCTAAAGCATTCTTTAGCTCATTTTTCAACTTAGTCAGTTGATTGACAGACAGCCTTAAATTATCTTGAGCTGTCTTTACTTACTAGCCTAAGTTAGTATTTTCAGAAGACAATTTTGTGATTTTTCCCTTCATCATATCATTTTATCTGTTGTTTTATTCTATTTTGCGTTTGTATTATTCTATTTATTTCATCATTTTTTGGTTTTGACTAACTGACAGTCTTAAGTTCTCCTGTACATTCTTCATCTATTATTCTAGCAAAGTATTCTAATTTACCAGGCGTGATATTCTTTCTTGTAGTGTACCTATAGTATTGTTAATTTAGTCAATCTGATGCAATTTATTGTTCAAATTATCAACCTGAATTGTCTTCTTTTATAGTTATTTCATAATTATTGATATTTTGTTCTCGTATTCGACCAGATTCTTGGGAGAGTCTGATTATTGCAAAGTGATTCTCTTCAAATCATTATTTTACTTAGTAAATCTAGTAAGTTCTGCAGTGATCCTTTCTATTTATAATCCTAATTTCGCAATGTGATTACTTGATAATCTTAATTTTTATTGACCTTCTCTTACTTCACTATTCAAACTCTCATTTTCATTAATTAATATTTGAACTCTTTCGCCAAGTACTTTAATTTGCATAGTTAGATGTTAAATTTCTTTAGAGTCTTATATCGATGTCTTTGCTTGTTTGGAATTATTTTATAGAGCTTTTGTTGCTTCATCAACTCTTCTTTTAAGTTCATCGTTTTCATTATATAATATTTTGATCTCATTATTTAGTTTTATGATAGTATTTGAAGCTAATTGCAAATTTTCGTTGCTTTGTTGCAGTTCAGATGTGAGTAAGCTAATATTTGATTGCCAATTCGCTTACTTTGATTTAAGCTAATTGCCTTATTCGATCAGATGGTATTCATATTATTACAACTTTCTGTTATACTGACCTATTTCATTATTTTTCTTCTCAATTGTGGTATTAAGTCTGTCAATTTCTTGTGATAATATTGCGATTCTAGACTAAAATTCTACTATCGATTTCTTATTCGCTCCACCAAGCTGTTGATTTGCTTGTTTAGATTATTCTAGATCATTGTAAGCCATTTTTAGCTCATTGTTTAACTTGGCAATAGTGTTTGATGATACTCTTAGATTTTATTGCGCATTATTTATTTCATCGTTTAATAATGCATTTTCAGTCATTAGCTTATTGACTTTCTGCTTGTAAGTATCAGATTAATGATTGTTATTGCTTAGTTGATCCTTGTAATCATTTAACTAGCTATTCAATTTTAATATCTGATTTGCAGATAATCGTAATTTTTATTGCACTTCTATTATTTAATTACTAAGATGCTGATTCTATTGAATAAGCGTGTGCATTTTACGTTTTATTCCTTCGCTCTCAAAACTATTTTATTAGATTAGCTTTTTAAATTAGCTTAGCTATTGCATAGTTTTTGACTGTTGATTCTGAGACTGTCTTACATTTTACTGAGCGTTTCTGTACTATTAAGCCAAATTTGCATTTTAACGTAACAAATTTTGCATCTTTTTCTTAAGTGCCTCATTTTCTTACTCATTTTCTTATAATTTGTCTTTATAATCTCTTAGTTATCTTTGAATCTTTTGATTTTCTTGCGTTGAAAGTCTAACATTTTCCTGCATACCCTTCATATCATCATCTAATCCCTGATTCTAGATCATTAACTTTTTAACCCGTTCTTGCAAAGTAGTCACAACAATTGTCACTTCCCTGTATTACTCTATTTATTGTTTGCAGGTACCTATTTAATTGTTTCTATTAGATATTATTGAGTTGAGTCTTTCAATTTATTGTGAAAGTAGAGCAATTTGATTTTAGTATTCGATTATTTTTTTACTTAACTCACCTGCGTTTTTTAGATGATTTTGAAGTTACTCGATTTAATTACTAGCTCTGTTAAATTAAATGTTTAGTTTTGATATTTGATTTGCAGAAAGTCGTAAATTTTATTGAGCTGTTCTTAATTAATCACCCATATGCGAGTTTTCAGTCAATAAACCTTGTATTCTCTTTTTAAAGTTGTCAGATTATTGTGCACTTGAACTTAACTGATTTTTATAATCATTTATTTCGTTACCAAGCTTTGTAATTTGATTCGATGACAACCTTAAATTTTATTGAGTATGTAGAACTTACTCATTTAGGCGTCCGTTTTATTGAATTAAATTTTGCATCTTTTTCTTAATGCTTTAGTTTTGAATTTCATTGTCTTGCATTCTTTGCTTGTAATCATTTAACTCATTTAATATTTTTTGTTGTTGAGCATTGGACATACGTAAATTTTATAAGGCCATTTGATGTTCATCGCTTAAAAATGTGTTTTACTGCATCAATTTTTGCATTTTCTTTCTCATTTATTCATTTTATCTATTATTAAAGTTCATCACTTATTTATGTTCATTTAGTTATTGAATAAGTTTAGAAGATTGAGCATTAGAGAGTCTTATTTTATCTTGCCCTTCTAGTATTTAATTATGAAGATCTTTATTTTCATTAGTCAATCTCCTAAATTCTTCTCTAATTTGGTTAAATTGTCTTGCAATATCTTACCCTTCGATAGCTCTTTAATTAAGATCCAGAATTTATTTATTTTTCCCTTACACTATGCCACTTAACCGATTGATCTCGTATCCAGCATTTTCAATCTTAGATTCGAAATCTCTGCATAAATTTGTGATTTAATACAATTTTTTCTTGTTTGCTTAATTCTATCTTTACACTTCTTTGCCTAATTCTTGGTCTTTCTGTAAAATTTGAATCTTACTGCTCATTTGACTAAATTTGGATTCATATTAATATAATCTTTCAGTTAGTTCTGGAATTTAATTAGCTTTGGATTACAAACTTGCTATTTTGTGTTTATACGATTATATTTAAAATTGAGCTTAATGCATGTTGTTTTGAAGATTATTGAATTAACCATTACGATCCCTAAGGACTCGGTTCAGCCTCTCAATTTATTGACTTGCCATCACTATTTTACTTTCGTAATCGTAGTTTTTCTTCTAGGTGCTTACGAGTCTTTGATTTATTTCATTTATTTTTATGTTTAACTAATCACATTAGACATTTCTCGTTGAAATAATGTCTTTCAACTTTTTAGTTTAAGCTTAAAAGTAATTTCTTTCGTTTTATACTTTTTCGTTCATGTCTCTTGCATATCTTTCAAATTATGTTTTTCTTTTAGATTCTAAATTATTTCTCAGTTATTCGAGCTATTGTGCGCTGGCTCTTTATAAATTTTCATATTTATTTCGCCATCCAATAATTTCATTTTTTGAGTGATTGAGCTCGCTTTTAAATTGAGTGTTGTCTTTTACTAAAATTTACAGCTGCTTTAAAGATTTATGATATTTAGATTGTAAATTTGCATCCATATCTGAAGCCTTCCTCTGTAGTTATTCAATTTCACCTGTCTGACGCTTAATAAATTCCTTAAGCTTTTGATTTTCTTGCTGAAGTGCATCAATTTCAGCAACTTTCTGCGCCAATTATTTAATTTGAATTTCAAACGAATGCCTATCTAGATCTCTTTTTTCGACTTATTTACACCTAAGTTAAGCTAGGGTTACTTTGATTTAAATTGTTAGAGATTTGATGCCAGTCTCTCCATTTATGCTGCTTGGAACAAACATATTAACTAGAGATTATCGCCCATGAATCTAGGCCTGGCGCCAGGAAGACGGGAAATTTGTGATCTGCGTAATATTGTTAATACTTGCGGATATCGTAAGGATCGCCGGGATCAACTGCATTCCATATGTTATCTCTACCCCCTCTCTTGAGTCCGAAATAATCAGGATTCAAAGATCTTGGAGCTGCTTATATTGACATAAAAATTTATTTTATTACTTAACAGATATCTATTAGCATAAAAGATTTAAAATACGGCATTAAAGCTCATAAAGTTGACAAATTATTTTGATTTACAAGGGATAAAATCGATATTATTAATAGAAGTTCAAGCTATAGATTTCTGAGTGGGAACTGGTTCAAATTGTCCTGTTTCTTGATTTAATATAACTGGCTGTTTTGTCTTCTGATTCACTTTCGCTTCAAGGTTGTCTCTCAACTTCGTGATCCTTTCATTCAAGAAATTGACAAATCCTTTATCTTATTCCCCCTTTCTTTTTTATTTTTTAGGATCTGCAGCTCGGATTAACTTTAATTTCAGTGATTTGACAGGCTGATAGAAAGCTTAAGGCACTTTAATTTATCCTAAATGACTAATAACTTTTTCAAGAATGGCTGCTCTATTAAAAAGTGGAATTAATGAATCAATACACTTTAAATACAATATGGATTGAAGAGTTTCCTTGTTATCAGCGTAAAGTATGCTAAATATAGCCATTAATTCAGATTATATTTCAATATTGCGAGTCAACAAAATTTGATGACAGTAATTACTATTCGGTTTCAAAAAAAGTAATCGAATATAGCACTAATTTCCAAATGAAGTGCCTTAAATTCTTAAAACTTCTAGCCTCTCTTCGATGCATTTTACAAAATTATCTAGCTCATCTTTGAGTATGTATCGTCGATATTGTACAATCTTGAGTGAATAATACTAAATTTTACCAATAATTTCATCAGCATAAGTCGATGCATAAGTTGGTAATATTTTAACTAGACAAATCAATAAAACATCTGATAAGTGCTGAGGACTTGGCGAAAAGTATTATAAAGCCATATTATACACAACTTATTTTTGGCTCTACTTTAAAACTTGATTGTTGCTGAAGACAAACTGTTACGCTAAGTGTTGGACTATGCCTGGAAAACTTGGATTTTTTGAAGTCAAAGTTAAACTTTTAGAGCCTTATTAAGATTATGTATTCATTGAATATAGAAAGGAGATTAATTTTTGTGGATTTTCTGTCCATATTTTACAAGCTTGAACCATATCTTTTTGAACAGTTTTATTAATTTCATAAATCTGCTTTGGCTTATCAGACCGTTTATCTGAATGATGATCTAAAGCAGTATCAAATTAAGGATCAATGTTTTATTATCGTTTTTGATTCCCTAACTGAAAATTCACTTTTAATGCAAAAGGATCATTTAGATTAGGCTAATATTTTTCAAACTAATCGATAGTTTATTGCTTTTTATGAATAATTTAATGGTTTTACTTCTCACTTAGATAATCCTTCATATTCCACGTCTTATGCTCTTGGATCTATTTGTCTGATTTTATATTTTTTTCATCTTCAACTATTTATTTAACTATTGATGCTATTTTATTATGTTTAGGTGCATGAGTATATAATCGTGTTTACTGCTCTTAATTTAACTTCTTGGGTATTACAATCTAATGTAAAGTCTTCTCATGTTATTATTGTTTTGTGGATTTTTATTTCTAAGGAATAGGCTGAGCAGCTTGTGCTTTCTTTAAATACTTTTGTTTCAGCAATTATATTTGTGGTTTGAGCACTTGCAATTTTTCTTTATCATTCTGTTTGTCCATACTTCACGTATTAATCATTTATACATTAAAAATATCAAATGTTATAAACGATTTACGAATCTGTAATAAATCAGAATTGACTGACACTCCTCTCCGATTAATTGCTTGACTAACTTTGATCATCAGACTCAATTGAATTTGATTATTATGGATTGACTTGAATCTGTTAATCAATTTGTTTTATTTCCATTACTCCATTTCGAATCTGGCCTTGGAATGTGCCTGTTATTGTTGCGTCTCCATCTGAGGAAATGTAATCTCTGATGAAGTTGCCTTCGAAGGTATTTCCGTTGATGAATTTTAATTTTCCAAAACCGTTTGCTTTGAGATTATTCACCATTCCGAAATATTCGTCTCCGTTTGTATATTTTTTCTTGCAATTAGGACCTGACAGTGTCTCCACATCAAAGCTCCCTTAAACAATACTTCCATATTTAGTTGTAAAAATACCTTCAAGTCTTCCATTTTTAGCTTAGCCTTCAAATCTAGCCCCATTTTTAGTGACTACTTAACACTTTCCTGAAGGTTCCCCATTGATGAACTGTCCTTTTATAAATGTGCCTTGTTTAGTAATTTGTTCACCAATTCCATGTCTTTTACCATTCTTCATCTCTCCTTTGTAAGTAAAAGTGTTTGAACATAAGAGTATCTCTCCATTATTTCTGATCATCTCCTCGATCATGAAAGACACCAATCTGTTCTTCTTGACTTAGTTACGAGGTATTAATTTTTCACAACAGACCGGACACTTTCTTTTTTTAAATATGCTACCCACACATTTATTACAAGTTGAGTGCTGATTGAAACATATCATCATAGGGATAATTCTTAAAAGATCATATTCTTCAAGGCAAATTGGGCATTATGTTTGGTTGTCCATTACTTGAGATTTTATCATGTGCCGGACTTATTTATCTTAACTGCAGATTCTTCTCGCTGAATTTTTCATGGCAACAATAAAATTGTATAAGAGACTAGATATATAATGGATAATTGACTTGTTATTCTTGATCATTTCCGATAGAGACTATTTAGATAAAAATATTAAATATCAGGGTTATAAAAATTAACTTGTCATCTGCAAGAGCTTCTCCCGACCACTGGAGCTCTTTTTAGACGGTTTCGCCTTCTTAGCTCTCTTTTCTAGTTTTTCTTGTTTGATATATCTCACAGTCATGATCAAATATATCCCAATTCCTAACCCTGCCAAAATTAGAAAAATCATGATCAACTGGAAGATCAAAAAAAGATGTCTCCAAGCACCCAAAGAGTTGCCATTAAATCCTACTTGTTTATTCTGTTTGTCGAAGGTGATGATGTAGTTTCTCATTAAACTGCCTCCGATCATAGTTGGACTTTATTCATTTAGTGTTCTTCCTATCAGTAAAATGCAGCCTTCTTCTTGCTTTTTGAAATAAGATTCTTGAGAAATCTCGATTGAAACATCTTGAAAAACAAGCTAAATTTGAGGCCAGTTCCCAGTGCAAGGACATATTGGCTTATTACTGGCATCAATTTTGCAAGACGCAAAAAATTTGGTCATCACCAAATTATACAGCTTAGGATTGACATACATCATATTAGTAGTCGTATCAATAAGCATCCGCTTAGTAGCCACATTGGAGTAATCATATCCTCCTACTTTCATATTAAAAATTTCCACTTCCCACAGTTCTGACCCAGTAACTGGTACATATATGTTCGATATCTCTAAAAACGATGGTAGCTGATTATAATACAGTACTGAAGGCTCTCCGAATCCGCCCATCTGCAATGCAAAAATCGATGACTAAATTTGGTTGTTTTAAGCTGCGTTGTCAAGGAAATTAGGAATTGATGAATAGCCCATTCCTAAAATCCCTCCTATTTCAGGCAGTTTGGGTAGATCTAAACTTTTGTTCGTCCATACGATGAGACTTCGTGTCGATATATTGGTTGACTGTACCGTTACAATATCAGAGCCAAGACTTCCCTCGTAAATACTTCTGTGCATGTACGTAACTGCGGTTCTATTTGTGATCTCAAAAGTCTCAGATTCGTTCACGTATGTTTCATTAAGTGGGAACCATATTACATCTCTTTGAATATCGATTTGGAAATTAGCGAAACTGGGTGGTGTCCCAAGTCCTAAATTAACGTAGTATATTTCGTCCTGACAGTTGCCCATTCCGATTTCAGTTAAGTTATTAGTATCGAGCACCCAGCAATCATCATCGATTTCCAGAGTGAGCCGAAACAGCCTCAGAATTTGAGTATTGACTTGCATCGTCAACACCGCTATGAGAATAAGCAGGATATAGGATTTCATGGTAGAGCACCAAGCAACAAATGATATATTTATAAATTAAACCTAACAACAAACTACGTACTAAATTACATCATCAGCTGTGTTTATCTACTTCAACATGGTCAATAAATAGTACTTTTGTTATGATCGCTATGGGCTTGTTGGATACTGGCTTATAGTCAAACTATGTCTGTGTTACAATTGTATTGTATTTATATATGTGTACATAATTACACCATTATAAATTAAAGTCTGTTCAGTAATATTCGTCGAAAATCAATGAAATAAATAAGTTACGTTCGATATATTAATTATTTTTTGCTTTCTTGCTATTATGAATATTATGTGCTTAAATGTGGTATTAATACAGCGAGAGAATAGCTATCAACAATGAGTAACAAAAAAAATCAATATTAGTAAAGTAAAAAAACAACAAGCCCACAATAACATTTTAAAGTGGACTGTCAATGTTGCCGTTTTTTCATTATCCATCGATGCTTGTGTATTATCTTCCTCTTGGGTTGCTCCTTAACTTTGCTGTTTGATGGTTAGAAACTGCTGTTATCTTCCAAATGAAACTAAAGCAGGAACATTTCGCTGCTGGTCTCCAGCTCAACTGGCTTGAGCTCGGGAGTCTCTGGCTTGAACAAGCTCAGATCTTCCATGAAATTTATGAGAATTTCTGTGCTTTGACTGTGGAATTCCATCCAGCGATGCAACAAGGAATATAATATTATAATTATTATTTATCTAATTTCATTATTTTACTAATTCTTTTATATTCTGGTAATTCAACATCGAACCAAACTATTATGAAATTGTTTTCATATATATTTTATTTTGATGAAT
>APMI01029617.1_pt1 | contig 16999 bp, 13 predicted proteins | sample 667938 | NCBI WGS metagenome assembly APMI01 (sample SAMN01084076, study PRJNA167559) | wastewater metagenome | biome: Wastewater | place: Denmark: Ejby Moelle, Odense | collected 2011-11-28 | reverse complement strand
AACGGGTTGGCAAGCGTGGGCCGGAGGCGCTTCCAAAGCAAGAAATGAGCGTTATCCGTCAGGCAAATGCCGTGACAACCGAAGCGGTATATAGCGCGGTACAAGCCCAAATTGAAAGCCTCAACGCCGATACGCGTAAGCAGGACGAGTTGGCACTCGAAGGTATTCAGCAAGGCATTCAAATATCAACCCAAGCCCGGAAATATGGATTACCTCAGTATCAGATGCAGCGGGCGTATAAGCGCGTGCATCTCATGATTGCTGCTGAGCATGATCCGACCGTAAGAACATTGCGACCAGAACGGCGCGTCAAATATGTTTTTACCTTAACAACAGAAAGTGCCGCTGCGGTAGAAAAGCTGGCACTCAATTTGCTCAAGGAGTCCAAAAGTTATGAAAAACTTGTGGCATTACACGCGCACATCAGCAATTTAGCCATTAGCACGACCGCTAAATACTTCAATATTCCCACCTCAACGCTGCGGTATTACAGCCAACAGGTCGGGAGACAGCTTCAAACGCCTACGGAACCGGCGCGGAAGGAAAAACAAATACCACACAACCACGATGCGTTATCTCTGCCTGAAATCACTGTCTATGTTCGGGAGAGCGCTGCCGATTAACTTACCAATGGACGCACGTTAGCCGTGTTCATGAGGAGAACTACCTGCTTCAATCTCATCATGCAATTCGTCTTGTAGCTCAAGCAAACGTTCTCGCTTAAAGAAACGCTCAATCGTATTTTCGTTTTCATCAGCTATTTCTAGTCTTCTTTGTAGGTCGGCAAGTTCAGCTTGTAATGCAGCAGATGAGGGAATTTCAGGAATAGCCATTGTGGAATAGATATATCATATCGGGCTACCCAATGTCACTATACGAGGCTATTTACATACGCCAAAACTTATTATTCCAGTAATAAAATGTTCGTTGATGCTTGGAGATTTACAGCAATCGGCGATCATAGAACACTAAATTCTCAAAACGCTTTTGCCGGTCTCTTTTCTCTGCCTCTTTTTGCCGTATTTCTGCAATATGTGTCACGGTGAAACCGCCGTTATCTACCAAATCCTCAAATTGGCAATGAGAGCAACAGTGGTGATAGTAGTTATAGACGGTATCCGTTTCATCGTCGTAGTATTCTTCCCACTCCGGCACGATCATCGCCTCTTCACAACATTCACATAGGAATGGTTCGAGGGATAGCCGGTGCAGTTTTAGTTCAATTGCAGGAGGTTGATCGTCATAGACGACATCATATTGCCCGGTAAATAAATTTTGCTGCTCAACTTTCATAGCATATTTCAGATTGTTTTTCGGTCTTTATTTTAGCAAACCATTTGTAAGATGAATTTGCAAGTAAATGTAAGTGATATGCATTTTTAGGGGGTTGAAACGCACCTGAAAAACATGCTATTTTATTTATCCAACTATGCCGTGGCACGAGAAAAATCACACAACTCCATTTGATGCTCAGCCTCCACAGGGCTTGTATTATCTCGATGGTGATCTTCTGTCTAAACGCTACCACCAAGATCGCACACAAGGCAAAAAATATCCTGTAATTTCCTATCCCTCCGGGCTTCAACGGGAATTGTGGGATAGCTCCGATAACGGAGGGATTATCAACGTATTTGGAGCCTTAGAACTTCAGCGAAAAACGACCCGCGATGAAGGATTTGCTGGAGCAATGGATTTTGCCTCTGAGTATGGGTATACCGTAGCCAAGCGAGGGGAAAATGACCTCTTGGTATTTAATCCGTTTACAGCTCAGGGGTATGCCGTAACATACGATAATCGAGTGCATACAATCACCAATGTGAAACGGATGCCGTCGGAAGTGGCCGAGTTATTAGATGGCGAGAGTCGGGCGGTTTTGCCAGAGCTATACAGCAACGAACATTTAGGTATGGACGCTATTGCCCCGGTTAAGTTCTTTACGCCGGATAGCAACTGGACATGGTATGCCAGTGAATATGACGGTGAGGATACGTTCTTTGGCTTAGTATCTGGGTTTGAGGTGGAACTTGGCTACTTTAGCTTGACCGAACTTGAAGGAATTCGTGGCGGTCTTGGGTTGCCGGTTGAACGGGATTTATATTTCCAACCAACCTCGCTTTATGAGCTACAAAAACAACACCTTTGACCTATGCTGAAGGAGAATGTCCCACTTCAAATTGATCTATTCACCGGCCAAGCCGTTGATGCACGAACGAGAACTCAAAAGCAGACCGACCAAGGACGGCAGAAACCCCAGCAGATTGAAATGTTTGCCCAGCGCGAAATTGCTCAATTTGGTGTGCGGGCAAATCCACACCTTCCGCTTTCCGAACACACTAGGCTTGTATTGATCCGGGAAGATCCACGCACTGAAGAAGAAATTGAGCGCGACCAGATGCGGGAAGCCGAGCAGCTTACGGGTACGTTATTTTCTGATAACTCACCTCAGCCAGAGGTGAAGGCTGAAGAGAAAACAAACGACAATTCCCCTACCATACGAAGTGCTTCACACCCGGCTCAGATAGTGGGGTTTCGCGCTTTACAGCGGCGAAAGAATATCTGTGTGCGTACACGAACGGGATACTAAACAAAATGTTCGTTGAAAATCCTTGAGAACAAATCACTCGATAGAGTTTGAGCTGTTAGTCTCCCTCAACTCACTAACATGCGAATTTACCTTATTATAGAAATGTAAGCGCATTAATTAGTAGGAGAATTATGTGGCGCGACTTGAAACCCTCCAACCTAATCTGAAGGTACGCGGCATTATTCCTAATCAAGCTGTGATGGTGATTACTGTTGAATGGCGTGGGTTGAATGCCATTCAAGTTATTTTTCAGCAAGTCGATGGCAAATTGGATCATGTACTTCTGTATCGCGAGAATGAAGCCAACTTAGAAATTGTGGCCCATGAACGGCAGTGGGCATTTGATGTGGATGGAGCGCTCTTACGGCTTATTTCAGAAGCCTACCGCATCAATCTAGCCCATCTTTTCGATCCTGTCTTAGCGGTGCATACTTCGCTAATTGATCCCCTGCCCCACCAAATCACGGCAGTCTATGATGAGATGTTGACTCGCCAACCTCTACGCTACCTGCTGGCAGACGACCCCGGCGCGGGCAAAACGATTATGGCTGGCCTGCTAATACGGCCTGCTAATACGTGAGTTGGTCGTCCGGGGCGATGTCAAACGCTGTTTGATTTGTGCGCCGGGGAGCCTGACTGAACAGTGGCAAGACGAACTCTGGAGTAAGTTTCAACTCGATTTCACCATTTTAGGTCGTGAACTTGTAGACAATAGCCGCAGTGGTAATCCTTTTGCCGAAAACGACTTGATGATTGTTCGCCTCGATCAAGTCAGTCGTAGTGAAGAACTACAAGCCCGACTCCAACAAACGGATTGGGACTTGGTAGTATGCGATGAGGCCCACAAAATGTCAGCCTCATTCTTTGGCAATGATCTGAAAGAAACGAAGCGCTATAAGTTAGGCAAGTTGTTGGGCAACGTCACACGGCATTTGCTGCTAATGACGGCCACACCCCACAATGGGAAAGAAGAGGATTTTCAGCTTTTCCTTGCCCTACTTGATGAAGATCGCTTTGAAGGTCGCTTCCGTGATGGGACACATCGGGTCGATGTTTCAGACTTAATGCGCCGGATGGTCAAAGAAAATCTACTCAAGTTTGATGGCAAGCCTTTATTCCCCGAACGCCGCGCCTATACCGCTAATTACGCACTGTCAGTCGAAGAAAGCCTGCTCTACGACACGGTGACGGCCTACGTGCGTGAAGAATTCAATCGGGCAGAAAAACTTGAAAGCGATGGGCGTAAAGGCACAGTCGGCTTTGCCTTAACGGTTCTTCAACGTCGTTTGGCATCTTCCCCTGAAGCCATCTACCAATCCTTGAAGCGACGGCGGGAACGGCTTGAACAGAAGTTGAAAGAGGCTGAACGCACCCGTCAAACCAGCCTGAAATCAGAAGGCGTGGTCTTCGATGATGACTATTGGGAGGAACTGGACGACGCTCCCGAATCTGAAATTGAGGAACTGGAAGCTGAACTGGTGGATAGTGCCACCGCAGCTCGTACCGTCGATGAACTGAAGATTGAAATTCAGAGCCTACGCGAACTGGAAGCCCAAGCGCTGAAAGTGCGTCGCAGCGGCAATGACCGCAAGTGGCAGGAACTGCTCAAGTTGCTCCAAGACACGCCAGAAATGAAGGATTCAGCAGGCAACCGACGCAAGCTGATTATCTTTACTGAGCATCGCGACACCTTGAATTATCTGTATGAACGCCTATCGACACTGATGGGACGGCAGGATGGGATTGTACGCATTCATGGCGGGATGCACCGGGATGAACGGCGCGGCGTTGAAGACCAGTTCCGCAACAACCCGGATGTGGTGATTTTGCTGGCAACCGACGCCGCTGGTGAAGGTATTAATCTGCAACGTGCCCACTTGATGGTGAATTATGATCTACCTTGGAACCCCAACCGCCTCGAACAGCGCTTCGGGCGTATTCACCGTATCGGACAGACCGAGGTTTGCCATCTCTGGAATCTGGTTTCGGGAGAGACGCGCGAGGGTAATGTTTATCAACGATTGCTGAAGAAGCTGGAAGCCGAACGCAGCGCATTGGATGGACAAGTCTTTGATGTACTGGGCAAGTTGTTTCAGGACACGCCCCTACGAAAATTATTGGTTGATGCGGTGCGCTACGGTGACGATCCTGTTGTTCGCGCCCGACTGGAAGAGGCTGTTGATAATGCGGTCACACGCGAACGAGTACGCGACATCTTAGAAGAGCAATCGCTGGTCACAACCGCTATGGATACCAGCCAGATCATGCGAATACGTGAAGACATGGAACGAGCGGCGGCGCGGCGGCTGCAACCTCATTACATCAAAGCCTTCTTCTTGAGCGCCTTCGAGCAGTTGGGGGGAAGCCTCCATGAGCGTGAAAATGGGCGGTATGCCATTAATAATGTGCCATCGCTTATTCGCACTTGGGCTAAGGAACGGGGATTAGGCTCTATCTCACCCAAATACGAACGAATCTGTTTTGAAAAAGGACTGATACAAATCCCTGAGAAATTACCTGCAACCTTCATTTGTCCGGGACATCCCCTGCTCGATGCCATGATTGGACTGTTATTGGAGCGCGAAGGCGAACTACTCAAACGTGGAGCTATTCTGGTGGACGAAACTGACCCCGGACGTGAGCCACGCGCCCTGTTTTACCTTGACCAAGCCATTCAGGATGCGTCATCGACCAAAACAGGAGAACGGCGTGTGATTTCACGCGAAGTCCATTTTGTGGAGATTGATCATGCCGGGAATGTGTTAGAGGCAGGCGGCGCACCTTACCTCGATTACCGACCCGCAACGGCAGACGAAATTGCAGTGATACAGCCTTGGTTAGAACTGGATTGGCTAAAAGGTGAGACGTTGGAACGACAAGGCGTTGCCTATGCAGTTGAGCATCTCGTTCCACGCCATCTCGCCCGTATCCGGGAGCAAAAACTCAAACTCATCCAGAAAATGGAAGATGCCGTACAAGAACGGCTGACAAAGGAAATCAATTACTGGGATCTTCGAGCAGCCGAATTGAAAGCGCAGGAGCAAGCGGGTAAGGTCAATGCCCGGTTAAACAGTCAACGGGCGCAGGAACGGGCTGACCGATTGGCGGGACGGCTTAAACAGCGAAAAGAACAACTGCAAAATGAGCGCCAAATTACGGCTGCCCCACCGCTAGTTGTCGGGGGTGCATTGATTGTGCCGATTGGTCTCCTACTGGGCAATCAGACACCACAGGAAATCCTTGATCGACGAGTGACCGAGTTGATTGCGATGAAGGCTGTAATGCAAGCCGAAATCAAGTTGGGCAACGACCCGCGTGATGTGAGTGAGCAGAAAATCGGCTATGACATTGAGAGCCGTGATGGGCAGACTCATCGCTTGCGCTTCATCGAGGTCAAAGGCCGCCGCGCTGGAGCCGACACTGTAACGCTGACCTACAATGAGATTCTAAAGGCGTTAAACACCCCAGAACAATTCATTTTGGCGCTGGTGGAAGTGGAACGTGAACGAGCGCGACCAGCTCGTTACGTGAGAAATTATCCGTATCGCGAACCTGATCCGCTGGCAACCAGTGTGAATTTTGATTTGAATGAATTACTTACGATGAGTGTGGAGACAAGTTAAGTTGGTAAAAACTATTCAGAAAATACAATCATGGAACAAAAGATGGAGACTATATCAGCGGTTGGAAGGATGCCTAGTAAACATCCTGCGAATATTCTGCACTGTAACATTGCTAGCTGTGGCGGTAGCATATGGTCTGTCTTTGATACGTCTAGATATAAATATGATCCTAATTTTCGCGATAATTTTTTTCATTTGGTTTACGCCAACAATCGCAAAGTATTTTGAGAAAATAGAATTTTCACGCGACGGTAGCAAAGTGGCTGTCAGTGTCACGATGACTAAACTACTTGGAATAGAAAGAAAGGCTGAAGAAGCCAATCTTTTGCAAACGCCACAAAATCTATCAGATGTTGAGCGGTTCGTTCAAATAGCTAAGATAAATCCGAATGCAGCACTAATTGCATTACGTACAGATATTGAGAGAAAACTTCAACAGATTGTTGAAGCTGCAAACATCGACACATCAACTATTCGTATGAAATCAATGAATGAACTACTCCGGGTATTGGAACAAGAACGATTATTGAGTCGCGAAGAAAGCAAAGTACTACATGAGCTTCGAAATACTCTCAATCAGGTGGCACATGCTGCGGATGTAGCACCTGATGTTATTCAATGGGCAGTAAATACAGGCCCGTTTATTCTGACTGCTCTCGACAAAAAACTAACAGATATTCCATCCAAGAAATAAAGGTTAAGTGTTCATGGCCTACCGTAAAAAACTGATCGAAGTGGCGTTGCCACTGGAAGCAATAAATGCAGCAAGTGCTGCTGAAAAAGCTAATCCTTTTCTGAAGGGACATCATCGTCAATTACATTTATGGTGGGCACGCCGTCCATTGGCAGCTGCCCGAGCAGTGATTTTTACTTCTCTGGTCGATGATCCCGATAATCCCGACGCACTACCTGCATTCGTGGAAGCTTGTAAACAATTACCGAAGGGCAAAAATGTTGCTGCCAATGGCGACACTCCACGTATGCGACTGTTTGACTTCATTGAGCGGTTGGTAACGTGGGAAGCAACTACTGATGAAGTTATTTTAGATCAAGCACGCAAACTCATTTTAATTGCTACAGAAGGCAATCCACCGCCATTGCTTGATCCTTTTGCTGGAGGTGGTGCTATTCCCTTAGAAGCTCAACGTCTTGGTTTGGAAGCACACGCAAGCGATCTAAATCCTGTCGCCGTAATGATTAATAAGGCACAGATTGAAATCCCACCGCGCTTCGCTGATCTACCACCGGTAAATCCGCATGACCGCCAACGAATGAACAGCAGCGAAGGTTGGAAAGGTGCTGCCGGATTAGCTGCTGATGTACGTTACTACGGCGAATGGATGCGCGAAAAAGCATGGGAGCGTATCGGACATCTATATCCAACAAAGAACGGCGAAACGGTAATTGCTTGGATTTGGGCTCGGACAGTGAAAAGTCCCAATCCTGCTGTAAATGTCCATGTACCACTTGTTCGTTCGTTCATATTGAGCAAGAAAAAAGGACGTGAATGTTGGGCGAAACCGATTGTAGAACCTGTAGGAACACAAAACACTGGGTTCAAAAACGGCTCCTTACAATCCCACAATATACGATTTGAAGTAATGAAAGGGACACCACCCAAGGGAAAAGACGGCACAGTTGTACGCACTGGTGCAACCTGCATCATCTCTGGTGAACCAATCCCTTTTGAATATATACGTGAAGAAGGCAAAGCTGGGCGCATAGGTACAATTCTTATGGCGATTGTCACTGACGGCACAAACGGGCGTAGTTACTACAGTCCCGATGCTCAACAAGCGCAAATCGCTGATGTACCGATTCCTGAAGAAACACCTCGTACAAGTTTACCCGAGAAAGCGTTGAGTTTTCGTGTCCAAGTCTATGGTATGGATGAACATTACAAGCTGTTCACACCGCGCCAACTGACTGCCCTTACCACTTTCAGCAACCTTATACAAGAATCCCGCGAACAAGCTTACATAGATGCGCTTGCAGCGGGTTTGCACGCTGATGGTATTCCCTTACGGGATGGGGGAAGTAGTGCTTTGGCATACGCGGAAGCAATCAGCGTTTATTTAAGTTTGGCACTTTCAAAATGGACTGATTATCACAACACGATTTGCACTTGGAATACCACCAACGAAAATATTCGAAACTTATTTGCAAGGCAAGCAATACCAATGACTTGGGATTTTGCCGAAGCGAATGCACTTGGATTAAAATTATCATTTAATCAGAGCTTCACTTCAATTGCTCAATTGCTTGAAGACATGCTTCTTGAAAATACCTTGGTTGGATATGCAAATCAGCAAGATGCCGCGCAAATTAACTACAATAAACCCATCTCGCTTTCGACTGATCCACCATACTATGACAATATTGGCTATGCAGATTTATCCGACTTTTTCTATATTTGGATGCGTCGTAGCTTGCGAGATGTGTACCCAGATGAGTTCGCAACGGTGCTTGTTCCTAAAGAACCAGAATTAATCGCTTCACCATATCGATATGGTGGCAAAGAATCCGCAAACAGGCATTTTGAAAATGGCTTACATCAAACTTTTCAAAATATTAGACTTTTCATCACTCCGGACTATCCGCTGACAGTCTATTATGCATTCAAGCAGCAAGATGTCGAATCCGGTGATGAAAAAGATGATGATGTAAAGGCAAATTCTAAAGCATCTGAATATATTACCAACACAGGCTGGGAAACAATGCTTACTAGCTTGGTTGAATCTGGTTTCAGCATTGATGGTACATGGCCGATGCGTACCGAGAGAGATGCCAGATCTGTAAGCATAGGAACAAATGCTCTTGCTTCATCAATTATTCTTGTATGCCGTCCACGTCCACAGAATGCTCTAACTATATCCCGCCGAGGATTTGTTGATACACTGCGCCGTGAACTTCCTACCGCACTCAAGGAGATGCAATCTGGCAACATCGCCCCGGTTGATCTCGCGCAAGCCAGCATCGGCCCCGGTATGGCGATTTACAGTCGTTACAGCAAGGTGTTGGAAGCTGACGGTTCATCTATGAACGTGCGTACCGCGCTGGGACTGATTAATCAGGAACTTGATACTTACCTCGCGGAGCAGGATGGCAATATTGACGCTGATACGCGCTTCGCTATCGCGTGGTTTGAGCAGTTTGGCTTCAACGAAGGTGATTTTGGGTTGGCGGACAATCTGGCTCGTGCTAAGAACAGCAGTGTAGATGGCATTTCCCGCGCGGGACTCGTTCAGTCCGGGCGAGGCAAGGTGAGGCTAATCCACTGGAAAGAATATGATGCTGGATTGTGGAATCCAAAGGAAGATCACCGCCCTACTATCTGGGAAGCAACCCATCATCTGATTGAACGGCTGAACACTCATGGTGAAAGAGGGTCGGCCATGCTCATGACCCAGATGCCATCCGATATGGCAGCTGAGGCGCGTAATTTGGCTTATCGACTCTACAGCATTTGTGAGCGCAAAGGCTGGTCAGATCACGCACAGGATTACAATGCGCTGGTGATTAGCTGGGCAGAGATCGGTGATGTGGCGGCGCGGCTGCGGGATGAAGCAATTGAGGGAACGGCGACGGAACAGGGACGGTTGTTTGAGTAGTCATTTTACTAGGATCTTTTTTCAAGGAGTTGAGTTGCAATGCAGCCTTCTATGCGCGTTCCCAAGATAGACCCGCATCGTTCGGATATGCCAACATTAATGAGTGATATTCGGACGGGGGTAATTCGTATTCCCGGTTTTCAGCGTGATTTTGTATGGGAGCCGAAGCGGATTCAAACCTTATTGGATAGTATGTGTAAAGAATATCCGATAGGTACTATTTTTCTTTGGAAAGCACCAGCCGAATATAATCACTTGTTACGTGATCTAGAGATTATTCAACAACCACCTCTTGAGGCAGGACAACGTTATAGTTTTTTATTGGATGGTCAGCAACGTCTCACTTCGCTTTATGTAACCATAAACGGCTTGACCGTGAACGGTGAAGATTACTCTAAGATAGTTATTGATTTAGAGCAGAGTGATCCGGATAAATCTTTGTTCAGCAAGCGCCAGCGTATTGATAATCTCCGTTATATCTCTGTAAAAGACTTATTGGCATACGATGATACTCACCTTGTGAGAACACTTCCGGACGAGAATCTAGCGCGTTATCAACATTACCGTAGGCTTCTATATGGCTATCCATTCTCCGTTGTGAGCGTGTCAGATATGAAGATTGATGATGCGATTGAGATTTTTGAACGTATTAATCGACAAGGGCGTCGGCTTGATCGTTATGACTTGATTGCAGCAAGCGTTTTCACGAAAGACTTTGATCTGCGCAAGCAAACTGAAGCCGACATCCAAAGCAAAATTAGCAGCGATTTCGGTGAAATCTCCTATGGTGTTATACCTCAGATGTTAGCGCTGATCATAAAAGGAAGTGCTGAATCGAGCATCCAGTTTGGTCTGGAACCAGCAACTGTTCAAGCAAATTGGAAAAAGACCGTTGACGCTTTTTTTTCGGCGCTTAATTTGTTGCGAAACCACTTTGGCATTGTTCGCGAGCAGTTCCTCACTTACGATGCGATTTTACCTGTATTGACATACTACTTTTCCGTCAGCGGCTTGACTGAGCCAACAAGAGACCATCTCTTACAACTAGAACGTTGGTTTTGGGGAGCAACCTTTTCTGATCGTTATAGTGGTTCAAGTCAAACTCGCATAACAGAAGATGCGGGCTGGATTCGAAATCTGATTGCCAAAAATGCTGAATTTAGTAATTCAATCTCGACAGATGTCAACTCGTTAATTGAAGCCTTAATGACACATACTACTTCGTCGGTACGGAACGGATTGTTGGCTGTGTTGAAGCTACAGAGACCTTTGCATTTTGAAAATGGGACAGAACTTCAAATTATGTCCAAAGAATTCATGAAGCTAACAGATGCTAATCGCTGCCGCATTTTCCCTAACTCGGCTATACGCAACGGAATGTCTGTCCATAGCTTGCCAAATTTCTGCTTTATTCCTGAAAGTGTTACCTCGCAATTTGATATGACGAATACGCCTCCTAGTCAGTATATGCAGCGATTGAAAGAACACTTTTCCAACCCGGCAGATTTTGAACGTATTATGGCCTCTCACCTGATTCCAGTTGACGACGAATCTGGCATCTGGACAGATGATTACCGTCTATTTTTGGAACAACGATCAACTTTAATTTTAGCGCGAATCTATCAACTGAGCGGTGTTGAGCAAACTATTACGGAAGAAGATCCTGTTGTTAACGCTATTGAACAAGGGCTACGGAATGAATTGCATAATAAGTTACTTACGACTCATGGCGCAAACTATTGGAATACGCATATTCCTCGCGATGTAAGCAGCGATATTGCTAATGAAATTCGTAAGTACATAAATAGAACACCGGGAGCGACAGAGATTGAATTTTCTGATCCGAGGCAGAAGCTGGACTTTGCAAATCCTCGTGATTACTGGAAGATCATCGATGGTAATCGGGGTGACTTTTCCGACCTTGCAACGCCTAGAGGAGAAAGACACCTATCTGATTTTCAAGATTATCGCAATACTACTAAGCACAATAGGAAAGCCGATACGTATCTGAGCTCGAGGGGATTAGCTGCATTTATATGGTTCTCGCGAATACTACATATTGATTTAAGTAAATTTGGGGTCTTCTAGCCCAGTTGGAGATATTCATGGCAAAGAGCAATCGTGATCGTGTCAGCGAAGTTATGGACACGCTGAAAGATGGGCTAGGCGCTTATGTGCTACGAGAGTACAAACAGGTTCATAAAGGCAGCCATTATCTAGTTGAACTTGAAGAGGTTTTGCGACAAAACAACAGTTACCATGCTCGTGATCCCCTTACCAGCGAAAAAGAAGCCCTCGCTACGCTAGATGCTCCCGCGTGGCTCAAAGCCATGATGTTTAGTTGGAATGAGGTATTTCGTACCAAGTTAGGCCATTCTGAACGCTCCTATGTCAGTGAGTTACTCGCGGCACGTAATGACTGGGCTCATCAGCAAGCGTTTACCAATGATGACGCTTACCGTGTGGCCGATACAGCGACCCGGCTCTTAGAAGCTGTTGGCGCTCCAAATCAGGCAAAGGTTGCGCGTGAAATTGGACAAGAACTACTGCGATTGCGTTTTGAGGCTGAACAGAAAGCCTCTAAAAAAGCTACCGGCCCTTTGAGTGAAGCTCCAACTATGACCTCCCCCGGTCTTAAACCTTGGCGAATGGTGGTAAAGCCGCATGAGGATGTGGCAAGTGGTCGGTATATCCTCGGCGACTTCGTTGCTAATATCGCTGATGTAATGCAAGGTAAGGCGGCAATCGAATATGGTGATCCGAAAGAATTCTTCCGACGCACTTATCTGACTGAAGGGTTGCTTGAACTGCTTGTGACTGGCGTAAAACGACTGAGTGGTCTGGGCGGCGATCCAGTGGTGCAGCTTCAGACGAGCTTCGGTGGCGGCAAGACGCATAGTATGCTAGCACTGTATCATCTCTTTAGTGGTCAGATTGGCTTTAGCGAGATACCGGGTGGGGAGAATATCACTCAGCGTGTGGAAAACATTGACGACCGTATCAAAGCTAATTGCGCGGTAATTGTTGGTGTTGCATTCAGTGCCACCGAGCCGCGCCGCTACAATGTAGCAACAACCCATACATTATGGGGCGACATTGCCTTTCAGCTTGGTTGGGCAAAAGGTGGTGAAGATAGTGCGCTAGAAGCCTATATGATGGTTGAAAAAGCTGATCTCGCAGGTGTTAGCCCCGGTTCAGATACGCTAGTAGAGCTATTGGAGAAATTTGGCCCCGCCCTAATCATCATTGATGAACTCGTTGCCTTCGCCCGTAACCTATATGACGCTCCTGAACGTTTGCCTGCGGGAACATTTGACTCGGTAATGACCTTTGTGCAGGCGCTCACAGAAGCTGTCAAACGCTCCAGTGACGCGATGTTGCTAGTTTCTATCCCTGAAAGTGATATTGAAATTGGTGGTGAAGGTGGCAAAGCAGCACTAGAGTTTTTGGCGAAAATCATCGGGCGTATTGAGTCGGTTTGGAAGCCTGTCACTGCGACAGAGAGTTTTGAGATTGTACGCCGTCGCCTGTTCTCAGACATGGACAAAGGTGCTTATGCTGCCCGTGATGCCGTGCTGACCGCTTTCCGCGAAATGTATGCAGGTAATAGTGGTGAGTTTCCTAAAATTGCTAATGAAGGCGATTATCAGCGCCGGATGAAAGAAGCCTACCCTATTCACCCGGAACTCTTCGCAAGATTATATGAGGATTGGTCAACACTAGATCGTTTCCAGCGCACACGCGGTGTGCTGCGGCTTATGGCGACAGTGATTCATCGGCTGTGGACAGACCATGACCAATCACTGATGATTATGCCAAGTTCAATCCCGTTGTGGGCGGCGACTGTGCGGAATGAGATGCTGCGCTACCTGCCAGAGAATTGGCCTGCAATTGTGGATGCTGACATTGATGGCGAAGACTCGAAGCCCTATCAACTGGACAAGAGCATTCCCACACTCGGACAGTATATGGCAAGTCGCCGTGTCGCACGTTCAATCTTTGTCGGCAGTGCCCCTTCAGTTGCAGGTCAAAACGTGCGCGGTGTTGAAGAAGTCCGCATTCGGTTGGCAACAGTACAACCCGGTGAACAGTTGGCCGTTTTCAATGATGCATTGCGTCGTATGAGCAAAGAATTGACATATCTCTACACTGATGGTAGCCGCTATTGGTATGATACGCGCCCAACTGTCAACCGTATCGCGCAAGATCGCGCCCAAAATATTCATCCCGATTTGGTCTATCAAGAAGCCGTTAATCGTCTGCGTGCAGTAAAGCCACGTCGTGAGGATTTTGCGGCTGCTCATATCGCGCCTCAAAGTTCTGGCGATGTAGCCGAGGACTGGCGTACTCGTGTTGTGGTATTCGCTCCTGAACATGCTCATAAAAAAGGCAATGGCATTTCCGAGGCACAGCGTTTTGCCCAAGAAATTCTTGAAAATCGTGGTAACTCAGCTCGTGAATATCGAAACATGCTGGTGTTCATAGTGCCGGATGCAGGTGACATGGAAGCTTGGGAAAAGGCGTTGCGTGAATATTTAGCATGGAAATCCATTCATGAAGAAGCCGAGCCGCTTAATTTGGATGCCCAGCAGCGGAAACAAGTTGCTTCTGCGCTCAACCAGACGGAAAAAACGCTTCTCTCTCGTTTACAGGAAACTTATAGTTGGTTAATCGTCCCAGTGCAGCCTGACCCAACCGGGCCAATTGAATACCAACCCCATCGTATTGCTGGTCAAGATAGTTTCTATGACCGTGCGGCTCGGAAACTACGGCAGAGCGAAATGCTGATTACACGCTGGTCGCCGGATAACCTGCGGATGGAAATGGATAATTATCTGTGGCGTAATTTGCCGCATCTTGGTGTGAAGCAGCTTTGGGAATATTTGGCTAAATATTGTTACCTGCCACGTCTGTATAACGAGGATGTACTGTTTGAAGCAATACGGGATGGTGTTACGCGAGCCGATGCACCATTTGGATATGCCACAATGGTCGGCACAGATGAAAAATACAAAGGGCTTGTGTTCGGTCATGCTTCATCGAATATTTATTTTGATGATAACTCGGTACTTGTTCGCCCTGAAGTTGCCCAAGCTCAAATTGATATAGTTACACCGCCTATCCCACCCGGCCCAAACCCACCGCCCATAGTTCCGCCATTACCACCACCCTCTCCTGTTCTCAAAAAGACTACCCGCTATCATGGAACGGTTTCGATTGATCCACAGCGCGTCAATAAGGAGATGGCAACCATCGTAGAAGAGATTATTCAGCGGTTGACTAGCTTGACTGGGACGGATGTGGAAATCACATTGGAAATCAGCGCCGAACGTCTATCAGGATTTGATGATGGCACCGTTCGTACCATCAATGAGAATAGCCGCACACTGAAATTTAGGGATCACGGTTTTGAGGAGTAATACAGTGTTGGTTATCAACTCTGCCTAGCGCTCTGAATAGTTATCCAATAATGGCTTGGGGCGGCATCTATAATGATTTATTATGACCGCCCTACTCTGCTGTACTGCCTTTTGTCTTTACCCGTAGCTCTGCATTCTCTTGATAGAGTTCTCTAATCTGCTTATCTTTTTCCCCGAGTTGCTTTTCAAGTAACTTCACCTGCCCTATCGCCATATCGCGCTCGGTTTCAGTTGTCTTGAGCTGCGTAGTGAGACTGCCTAACTGATCTTTTAAACTGATGAGGAGCGCTGGTGATGTATAGGGAACAATATCAGTGTCCGAGTCTGGAAGATCACCACGTTGATTGTTTTGAAGCGCTAGGTGAACATCTTCCCATCGTAGTCCCCGTTTGTGGTAATCATTGACCAGCGCGAAGACTTTCATGTCATCAATGTTGAAGAATCGCTTTTTCCCTTCGCCGGGCCGAGCTTGTGGCGACAAATAGCGGTTGAATTCATCACACCAGTTTTTGACGGTCTGATGAGACACCTTGAAGGTTGATATAACGTGTTGAGTGCTGAAGATTTCGTCCATAACTGTCAACTGTACTCATAGTTGCGTTTTATCGCAACTTAGATCAGCCTTGCGTCAAGAACGTGAAAAAATGGTTGCGGTATAGTTGTAAAGTTATGTGTCGCATATAGTGTGTTGCACACTATAGTGTGCAACTTGAAGCAATATAGATAAAATAAGATAAAAGTTGATGCAATATAGCGTTTACTTGCGATTAAAATAGCAATGTGTATCTAGTGCGAGATGTAGAAGAGGGTAGGGCAGCATTTTACTGTTTTGCCTTTACAACCGAACTGGGGTAAACGATAGAGTGTGTTACGCAGGGCAAGATTAGTAGCGTTACGTCAGGAGTGTAAGAGGATGAATGAAATCACATTAGTCGTGGACTACGATGAGGAAATCGGTTTTTACTACTTTATTGTGAAAGAGGGTGATATGACTCTTCACTTCCGTCCGGGTTTTCGCACCCGTGAAGAAGCAGCGCAGGTTGGTGATCTATGGATACGAGAACATCTTGGAGCAGCCCCAAAGCACGGTGATAAGGACTATCCCCAATGAGCCATTTAGTACATAAATGTCTCAACTGTAAACGAGCATTTACCCCGACTAAGATTGACCAGAAATACTGTTCTTCAGCATGTCGGCAGGCCGCCTACCGAAAGCGTTTGTTAAAGCATCGAGGGATACGAAAACCACTAGAGGCAAAGCCTCTTATCACAGCAACCTGTCTTCATTGCGGCGGTTCGTTCTGGGCGCAACGGAGCAGGGCTATCTTTTGTTCAACGAGTTGTAGAAGCCTTCACCACAGGGCATTAAAAGAAGCTATGCCAGGTGCACTGGAAGCCGCCTATGGCATCCCCAAAGAGAAAGCTGCTGATATTGTCGATACTCAACCTATTTGGCAGGTGAGGGCGCTTTTACGAGATCGTGGGTTTTCGTATAGCCATGATGCAAGGATATGGAAAAAGGTTTGATTTTCTATGTGACCCTAAGTGAAACGCTTTCAAATTTCACCCGATCATCTGTCAGTTTCCATGCTTTGGTATCACGTGCTGTGCCACTCTGAACAGAAGTTCTTAAATTCAGGGAATTGGGTAATGCATGATCACGATCAAATGTACTCATTGAAGCTGGGGCATCAGCTACGTTTGAAAAAAGGCCTATTATCGTTAGATTACGATCATCAGCCTCATCTTCCATTTTCATAA
>APMI01000948.1_pt1 | contig 17008 bp, 7 predicted proteins | sample 667938 | NCBI WGS metagenome assembly APMI01 (sample SAMN01084076, study PRJNA167559) | wastewater metagenome | biome: Wastewater | place: Denmark: Ejby Moelle, Odense | collected 2011-11-28 | reverse complement strand
ATCAACAATAACAAACACAATACTAAAACTACTCACCACAAAATCCAAATCTAATATTAGAAAGATCACTCCCATAATGCCTAAACTGTGGTCAGTTCTATAATAAATCGCTTCAGTCAATAACCTCTCCCTGATCGATCACATATATTCAACAATATCGCCGTTATTACAACTATCAAATAATAATAAAATTCCATCACTTTTGTTGTTTTAGCCGTTGTTAGCACTATTGTGTACTTTATTGAGAACTAAGCCTATCCTTAATATTCTGCATTTCCATACTGTATAACTAATATCTTAAAAATTCCATAACAAGTTAAACGGAGAGAAATACAGTCTAAATACAAGTATGGCATATCTACAACATTTCCTATTCTATGGCAGTACCATCATCTGCGCTAATATATAAAATAGTCGATCTGTCAAATGTATAATATAAATGGCATTATTAAGTATCAATACCAACTATGATGATCAAGGATTACCCAGAACTGAAAGTCAAATGTATTAAGGTGTGGCATTATTGCAAAGTGTAATCGCGTCTACTGCTAAAATTATTACTAATGAAATATGGTATGCTATGCTTTAGTGCATATTTGCTAAATTTAAGAATAACGATATAGTGTATGATTTTTTAAGAGCAGGGTTAGCTACATGTATCAGTTTGATCCTTGCTTTCGCATACAAATGCTTGAAATAAGGATAGATCCGTTCATTATTATAGATAATGCTAGCCTCAAGTTACTCATTCACCTACCCCCAAAGCAGCAAATTATTCACAATAAGCCTAATATAGCTCTTATCTCTACCTAATATTTCCCCCTTTAGTACCCATTATTATAGTATACTGAACACAACAATAACCCTATTAAAACAGAAACAAGTAAACAAAGACAAAGCCCTCCAAAATCAGCAATACGATACTTAATAATCCCATTTTATATCTATACAGTAAAGATGTATGACCTGTCTTGATATTGTTGATTAGTTCTAGTTGTTCGGCAAACAAATTATGAGAATCAAGGCATAAAATGGGGAATTACTGGAGAAAATATATAGCAGTATGACCGAAGATAAGAAGCAGTATTTTAGGGAATTAGGCAGAATTAGGACAGTTGGCAAATAAGCACGAATTATATACAAGTGTAAGACGAAGAAATATAATAATATAAGTGACAGTAATAATAATAATAATAGTAAAAGTATGGATAGTCTAGCATAAAATAATAGCAATAATCATAGTCAATAAAGTAGCATGATGGAAAATATTTCAATTGCTGATAAGAGCAAAGATCAAAGCATGAATTAATGAATGACTATTCTTTATACTATTTTCTCATTTTTAAAATTTTATGCGAAATATTAAAATATAAATAATAATTTGGTAACTTAGCAGAGCTCATTAATATTTGTCCTTGTTATTAATTTTGAACTCAATCGTGCGGAAAATGTTGAAAATGCGGCAACTATTTTTTACTTTGACTGCGAGAATAAACACTAGCTGTAGTGCTTCCCTTTGAACTGGCTTTACAAACCATATGCCTTCGTGCTATTTCTTTGGCGACTAGGCTGAGTTCACGCTCCATATCTTTGTGTATTTCGTATTGATGTTCCACTATCTAAATATGATTCTGATGCAGAGTATTGTATGTGTTTAGTAAATCTTGTAGTTAATACTGTTGTTTTTAATTCTTTTTGATTTATTATGACAGTTTCTAAGTTAATCTTTTCTTTTAGAATTCATGTTCAAGTATTATTTTTTATAGTTTGCTTACTTTCTCAATGCCCTAAACTCGACTATTTTATATTTTATCTTTCAAATGATTACTTTATTTTTGAGCCAATTGTAACATATTTCGATTGCCTTTCAATTATTAAAGCAGTTCCTTCTGCCTTTGAGCTTGATCGTAAATAGTCGTATTAGATTTTTATTGTTTTTTAAGTAATTACTTAAGTTAACTTTACAAATTTAATATTTTCTTACTCTGTTACTGACACTATTTCTATTTTAGTAACATCTGCGATTACAAAGTTTGGATGTGCTGTTTCTGAGTTAATGAAGATGTTTATAGTAACTTTATTGACTGAGTCTTTGCATGCAGTTGATTATTAAGTTCACTGATTTTAGCTTATAACTCAACTATTTTAGATTACATGTCCTTTATAAGATAATTCTTCTCATTATTGGATACCATTATCTATTTTTCTTCGCTATCATGTCTTACTTTGAGATCCTGATACTCCTGTATTTTTCGTTAGTGTTGCACTTGAATAGCTCCATACTTCTTTTTGTATTTTTTTACTTAATCTCTCAAAACGGGCATTTCCTGTAAATAGAGATCTTTGTAATATTTCGCTTTATCTTGCAATACTTTATTACTTTTTTAAGAGTCCTTCAAAGCTTCCTTAAGTTTATATATTTTTTAACTCAGCTTAGTCTCACTATGGTCTCTATACCTCTATCGATCTCTTGATTTTTAGTTCGACATGAAGGTATTTTCATTAGCAAAATAAGTGTTGTATGGACTGTTTGAACGGAATGAAGGCGGGGAATTGTATCGTTTGTTATTTTGGCTACTCTCGCGATGATGGCTCATTTTTCAATGCTTGATTCCACTATTTATTACATCAATAGTCAATCAAATATTACTCAGTTAATTTAAATAATTTTACCACTCTATCCAATATCAAATTATGATTTATAGACGACTGATTTTAAATATAACTGGGCTGTAAATTCTCAATTAAACACTGATATTTTAATCCCAAATAATTTTTAATATTTAAATAATGATTATGTATCACAAATTAGTAAATTTTATTACAATACAACTCTTTAAGATAAGATTATCATGGTTGTTCTTATTATAATTTTGAATTTATCTAATAAAGAATAAAATATATTGATTTTAACAAATTTTTAATATTATAGGCATCGAATATCAATCAAGAAATACATAATATTAGATTATATTAGATTATATCAGATTGATTAGATTTGGTCAGAGCAAAGTTTAGCATCTATTATAAGTAATTTATTAAAAGAGTTTAATAATTTATATATGACCCGCTAAACTTAATCAAATAACAACCGTCGGAGGAGAAATAACCGAAGACCCCGCCGTCAGCTAAGTGTAAGCGCACCTTATCATCTACCGCCTGCCTAGCACATAGACAACACTTCTATCAAGATAGAAGATCCGAAACCTTTCTATTTTACTGAGTCATAGAAAAAGAAAATCGCCAAACTCAAACCCCACATCTACGCTCAAATAAAAAGATATCTCGTATATGATACAATACTTCTGTAAAATTAACAACAGAAATCATAAAATAAATACAGTTAGTCTTAATAAAAACTAACGAAAATTTAAGAATAATTGATTAAATGATAGTTTCATATTTCCACATTTTTATTTCAAATATGAGGATTTAAATTTGCTCTTGTATTATTGAGAATAAAATTGAACATATAATTTATTCATTAATACTTTCTGTATAGAAATAATGTGTTAATCAGCATAGAATATATGACATTTCGATATTCTCAAATAGGCGGCAAGAAATACAAGACGTAATTCAAGGACGGTCGTAATTCTAATGCTAAGAAGATTGTCATTGAGGAATTGCTTTTCAATCAAATGAAAGAAAATTTAGGAAAAAGTATTACCGATTATGTTCAATCAACACGATAGACACTTGAACATGCAGGACCTCTGAAGACCAGAAAGATAGTGTTAGCCGTGTAAAAAAACTTAAACAAATTCATGAAGTAACTATAATCTAAGTTAGAGGAAGCTACAACGATAAAATTCGACTAGCCTCAGATTTCTACAGCAGCCTCAAAATCTTAGACCGTGACAGCAGCAGTACTCAAAATCCGCCATAAATATTCAATAGAAAATTACTACTTAAATAAATTCAGAAGCAAGAATCATGCATAAAAATAAAATAATAGCAAGGTCATCTTCGTAAAACACTGGCTGCAACAAGTCGAAAATAGTACAGAATGCAACCACATATGAACATCGTGTTGAAAGATCGTCGTGATCAGTGTTATTCAGCAAGACATCATCGGAGGAAAAGTTGTGCTGGATTTAATGTTGTGATGAATAGATGAATCTATGTATATATTTACGACTGTTAATTTCTTATTATTTACTTAGTAAAATAAAAGATAAATATTTTACAATAATATTTTTAGTTTCAAAATTGTTAATTATTTACATGCAAATTATGTTAAAGTCAATAAAATTTACCTGAATATCCTATATAGGCATATAAATAGAGCGAAAATCCATTATATCTAAAATAATATTTGGCGCCGATTTATGAGCACAAGCACCCAAGTCAAAACCAAGGCTGAAGTTGAAGATTCCTACACCAAATTCCAAGAGCTCTTCATTAAATATTACTATGCCCAATTCAAGAAGGCCAACGAAGCTTACAGTCTCGACAAAATAAAATCTGAGATCATTGAGAAGTGGAATTCATTTACAAGGTCAACTCTTAAGGAATTGTTTATTATCTATGAGAAGACCCATAACTTGGACCATTTTGCTGAGTTTGATACCAAGAAGGGTAAATCCAATGAACATAAGATTAATGATGACAATGAGAACTTGCCCTATGGAGTGAAACATTTTAAGAAATGTTTAAAAATGTTTGGAACATCACATTTCCCTACAAATTTGACTTTCGAGTTCTAAGAGCAAGGCGAGCAAGGTCCACAACACTTGGTCTATAAAGCTGATCAACTAAAAACACCGATCAAGAAACAAAAAGAACAGTTATGGCATTTGGAAACTCAAGAGCAGACTGAGAAAAAAGAGAAAGAATAAAAAAATAAGAACTCTAATTTGAAATAGAGAATCAAACTCGAGCTTGAGTTTCTAGAGCAAAACTATGAAAGTTATACTCCTGAAGGCGACAAAAATGTCAAAAAGAGCAAACCCTCTAAAAAGACAAAGCAGATCAAAAAACCAGCTCTGCCAGCTTGATGTAATTCATAGCTTCTCTTTACTTATTTTAATTAATAGTAATGTCAATAGTTTTACTCTCAAAATTTTTGAAAATAAGAAAATATGACTAATCATTAACCAAAGATTCGGGTGGAGATTAAGTTGAAGTATGAATCTGCAACACATGATTTCGGGATGTCAATTTTGGAATTGCATGTGGGTTGAGGTCCTAAGAATTTATCGAAAATTTTATCTAAACTTCCTTAATGTTTTACTCCCACCTTAGTTAAACCATTTACAAGAGAGTTTAAAGCCTTATCAATAAGTTTATTGCTCAAAGTTCCTTGCTTTGGTTATATACAGTTTTCAGGACTACAGCATGTGATAGCCCCACTACTGACCGACGCCCCACACGCTTTTCCTCCAGCATTTGTACACATCGAACTACAAGTAGTCTCACAGCTCACACTTAAATCTTCTACACAGAAATCTCCATACCATCGACTATCACACCCTTTATCTGCCTTACAGCAACTTTTGATTGCCTTCCCGCACAATTTCCCTTTGTTTTCAAGGCAGCACTGATCACTTTCGAGATGTTGTCTGTAGTCAGCTCCTCTGCTTGATATTTTGGACTAAATTGAGCAAGCTAAAAGTCCAAAGAGGAACAACGAATATTTCATGTCTAAAGTGTTCTATATTTAAAATAACATCAGTATCCTAATTTCGATACATTTAAGCATTAAATTTGATGTATTTTATGCTCAAAATTTCATGGTAAATCAGTTGAAATCTATTTTTATTAATAAATAAACTTGACAAGTATGTTTCTACTCTGTTTTATGAATCTGATTGAAATTTCTTCGAATTACAAAGCATAACAAAATTTCTTAAAATTTTTGGGTAATAATTTAAGATGATGACTTAATACATAATTTTAAAAACAGATGGAATTCGAGCTCCAAAATAATTTAAAGCTAATGTCTAAATTGGATTTCATAAAATACATAAAGTCCATTGTCGATTATATAGACAATCTGTATATAATAACATTGATCATAAAATCAAATCAAAACAAACCCATCAAATCCTAAACATAAATAACGCACTGATATCACTATAATTGACTCATGATGAACTTATAGAAGCTACTGAGCTCGTAACCCAGCTACCAGAAACTGCACCCTAAAACAATATAATCAATAAAAGCAGATCCTGATAAATAAAACACTTTGCGCAATTTAGTACTGTTCTGTAAGCAAGTTTTCTCATCGAATTCGAACCAGAGAAAAAAATACTTGTGTCTGCTTGTAATTTTTGTGTTATTCAGTTCATCAAAGATATATTTTAAGCTGTCAATAGCTAGTATTATGAGAAATTAGTTGATTAATATCTTGCGGCTAAGATTTTTCATGCTGTTCAGACTTACCTTTAAGGTAAAACTAAAGACACAAAATATGAAGATAGAGAGACTGCAGATAAAGTATATGCTTTCTCAGTCTAAACTATAATATTTTGGGCAAAAAGGTTGTCTTTCATGCAGAAATCAGCCTTTTCTCAGATGTACGTCTAATTAAAGAAATTAAAAATATAGCTTCCTCGTTAATTCACATATTACAAGCAGGACATGCTACTATAATTATGGAAATCAGGATAACACAATGATTACTCAATAAAATAAAATTCCTCTGTTCTAATAATGTAACTGGACAACAAGTTCAAGACTTGTAAAGATCAGCTATAAAAATAAATAAACCAGTCAGTCGCAAACGACTAATAAGTTCGTACAAAGAACATAATCGACAGTTTACGTGACTATTTATTATATTTCTTCTCAAATTATCGAGAACTTGAAAACGAACAATCATCATAACGAGACATCGTCATCGTGTATTTTCATATATTGAACAACATGTACAAACGAATTTGTAATCGAATAACATTGTCCATTCAGGAAGTTATCAGTATTACGAAGGAAATATTCGATGCTGTTTACCCCAGTGATTATGAATCTGTTGATCGTATGGATATGATTTAGCTTGCCGGGGTTTTCAAATATAATGCGTTAACTGTTTTTCAAAGAGTAAATATAGTGTTATTGCAGATACATCAGCGTATTGAGAAATAAGATGCAATTTTAGGAACATTTAAACTTAATTTGAATCTTTAGCTTAATTAACGACCTCCCTTGCCTTCAGGACTCGAAGGAAGTATGCTTTCTGGATCTAGAGTGGCTTCAACTCATCGCTTCGCGCGTACTAATAATAATTGAAGGGTATATTAAAAATATAATGATAATATTATCTAAATCTTAATAAATTTAATTAATTTGATCGGAATTCGATAGCAGCGTTTTATGATATAAAATAATGGAATTTATGACAATAGCAATAAATTTAACTGGGAAAAATCATCTCCATTACTCGATATATGTTTCTATAGCATCGTTTATATTTTTTATTACATTATTAGTGTTTATCTTATCTATTGCCTCATCGAAATGATCTTCTTTGATTACTCCAATAGTATTTTCTTTAGTTTTTGTTCCAATCAATACTATTTTTGCTGGTTATTACTTTACAATTGGGGTTTTATCGTGCTCGATGATAATATTTTAGCGCAAATTGACATTCTCATTTCTTTAAAGATATCCGACATCTAGATAATTATGCGAAACTTGCCTCTTCTGAAAGCCTAAATCAGTACATTGATGATTTTTGATTCATGGTTTGATGAGGACTCATTACAAAGATTTAAATAGTAAAAAGATTGTAAGCAAAATCATTAGCTTAAAGACACAAGCATTACTGGGACTGATTTGCAAAGATGTCAAACTATTATTACTTAATATGCTGTTTCTAGCTTAGTCAGCAAATGCAAATGGTTGGCATGCAAGCGAAAGTCAAAGCGACCATATAACTGAGAAATACAGAATTTAAAAGATTGTATTTATTGAAATTAAAGAGAAAATTACGATTCAGGTATATTTTTCGTCTTTTTATGTCAAGAGATGAGAGTTTCTGATATAATCATTTTAAAATGAAAAAAACGAACAAAAATAGCTTATAATGGAGCCATTTTCATGAATTATAAGCAAGTCCCAATAGAAAAATCATGTTGATGACTTCTCCCTTTGTCAGAGAAAATTAGAGAGAAAATAGCTAAACAGATTAAATTGTTTGGCTACTTAATGAACGTATTGAAAATAAAATTGACTGGGACCATGAAAAGCTACTCTTTTGGAATTAAAACTAAGACTAGTTAATTAATTCTCTTTGGCAAACATCTTTAGTCCAGGAGTCTATTAAATCTGAGAGAGAACCAGAAATTACTAATTTTAGGAAATAACCAATAAAAGACTAAAAATTGTAAATAAGGACTCCTTAGTTAGGCGTGGTTTGCGACCCCATAAGTTCTATTTCTGTAATGTTGGATCTCTCGGGGGAAAATTAAAAATAGTAAAATTCTCAAAAATGTCACTGCAAAAAATCACAATGTCTGAAAATGTACTGCGATTGTTTCCGAGCGGGGAAGTAATGCAAAAACTGTGGTTGCTGTGATTGTAAAAATAATTCTGAAACAAAAAAATAGAGAAACTAAGCTATCAAGATGGTGATGCAAAAGGAGCCTGCAGCTTTTTCAGAACTCGGCAAATATAAAGGTTGTCGATGCACGAAGAGTCAATGCTCAAAAGGCTATTGCGAGTGCTATTTGAATGGGCTCCGATGTGGAAAGTATTGTAAATGCAGAGATTGCACGAATTGCAACCATCCACGAAAGACCACTAAAAAGTGTAATAATTAATCCAAAAAGTGATATTTTATAATTATACTTGTCTTAACCAATAACTGATTTGGAATTTTAAGTGCTAAGTCTTACTCATTAAATGATTAATAATCAATTATAAAGCTAGAAAAGCGAAAAGAGCACAAATTAAAACAGGAATACATCATCAACTAAGAAAAGATCATTAAAACATTATTTTCTCAGAAATTTGAAATTTTGTATAGATGAACATATTTTTGTTTATTATGGTATATTATTAACTTTGATTTTATCATGCTTCGTAGTTTTACTTGTCTTGATCTATTAATAACTTACTTGTTGCTTATTTTTTATTATTACAGTGAAATTGACTAAATATTGGTTGTTCATGCCGACATACTGGTGACTAAAATTAATTTGGAAGTAGTATTTGTTATATAACAAATATTTATTAAAATGATAAAAATTAAATTGTCAAAATGATGAAAATATTAAAAATATAACAATAATCATACTATTTTTAATGAGTCCCTTCGTCGATAGAACAAAATATACGCTGATGAACCCTTAAGATCATCTTAATCAGCTTTTCTAACCGAACTATCATTAAATTCCATCCATTTATCATTATTTTTTGCATATGCGGTATAATGCCCTCCACCAAGCCCTCCATAATGATTGCTAATTGCATACAATTCATATTCTGGCTATGAGTTTGGGTTCAATTGAGGAGTATAAGCTGGCTCAAGGTATTTTCCGCATTTTTTAAGTTCATTAATGTATGACGAAATTGGAGTAGGGTCGATTACGTATTTTTTCAAGTTTAGGATCAAAGGAAAATCGACAATAGTTTCATTTTTTTATTTCAAAATGATACCTTTACTTTTAAATCTTTTCAAGTGCAAAATTAATATCTATGGAGCTTTGTAAATTGTCATCTATTTTGTTGCCTGTTTATGCTATTTACATTTTGGACAATACCATTAATTGCCAGGATCTAGCTTCTATTTTTGTTAAAACACACTGAAGCATTGATCTAAGGTAACTGTGACCTCTTCTTGATGTGATTTTTTCTTGTTTGAGAGTTTCTCACCGGTATCCTTGAAACTTTTCAGTTGCTAGAAATCAAACATTTTAACGGTATCTCTAGTAAATCTGACGTCAAGTTCGCAATCGTTAATATCAATATCTTTAAGAACATCTTCTAGTTTAAGATCTTCTTTGTCTAACTCAATTTCACGAGCGAAATCAGTCTCAACTCTTGTATAACTTCTTTAAATAGTCTTTTTGTATTTAAGCACTAAAACAAAAGGCTTCTATTTCTACATTTTTGCAGAATAGGTTTCGTAATTCAATTTTCCTGCAAATGAGGAAATTTTGTATAAAAACTTTATCATTCTGGTCGCAATATCTGATATTTTTGTTGCCTTTTTTTCGAAAAAGAACGGGCGCTTGAACCATAAATTATCGTACTGTGATGAAAAATATGATGATTTTTTACAAAATCTCGTGACTAACTAAATTTTCTATTTTATTGCTTTTTCTTCAGGAGTTAGTTCAAGTAAAAACACAAATTTTTTCTATACTGACACTTTATGTAAAATCTAATTTTTCGAAGTTGAATCGAATCCATAAATATTCTCAAAAGCAGAGAGAACATAAAATTTAAAATCAGTCACTGATCTATTAAGCAATTTAGTTGCGTTTTAAAGCCATGCTTCAGTGTCAGCCTTAGCGTACTGAAAGCTCATTCTTTGGGCTTCGATCTAATTATTTTGAAAAATGATGTAGTAAGTTAATATCTATGGGGTTGCTTATTATGGAATAGGTAATGAAATAGTAGTGAAAGGATCGAATGTTATTGACTACAAACTGCAAGTCGGACAAATAACTTTTGACTTATATTGTCCTGTCATTATATCGACGATAATTGATTGATTTCTTTGAGTGTGTGCAATCCAGCTCTCAAGAGCTACAATGTTATCAGGTCTATTTTTGCTATCAACTGATTCAACATAAGGCTTCTTAACAACTCTGTTCAAGTCTTCATGAATTCCATCAGCCAAATATGAGAAGAATTATTGAGAGTCATGCTGAGCATAGCCAGAGAATATGTTATTTAATTTAGCAACTGCACCTTTTAAGTTATAAGGGCTGAATGTCGACTAGGATGAACACCACATATTTTTGATGAATTTCGCATAATTTCGAGCAAGTTTACCCTTCGACCCCAACACGTTATCCTTATTAATTTACTTTTCATAGTACCTGTTCAAAAAATATTGAGTCAATAACGTAGTATTTGAAAGACATTGCAGACAGCTATTCATGAAGCAAGTATTTCCCAAATTTGATAACCCAACTCTTCCGAGCATGCTATTGGGAGTTATTATCATCTGTATTTCTTCATTCATTTCTTGTTATTCAACAAATTTACAGTCTCTCATATGGAATCTTTTGTCTCTTTACTGACATTCTTCCGTACAATATGCAACTTCTTTGCATCCGCACTTGAATGGTAATTTTTTCATCTTGTAGCAACCTTAGCATTTAGCTTAGTCTGGGTCCTTGAAGAAGTAGGAATAATACTAGTCACTGACTTCAGCAATAAAATATTCTCCAGTTTCAAGATTCAAATCAGCAACACTGGCTCCATCATTATCAATGCATTTGCCTAGACCCTCGAATCGATATAATGACAGCATTGATCTTGTTTTTTATTTTATGTATGCGTAAATTTGCTCAACATTTGTATCTTTTTAATTATTTCGCCAAAGCTTAATCTTATATTTCAAAGAAATATTCTAGTTTTTACGGATTTCAGAAATCAAATTTTGAATAGTGTCCTGGAATGGGAATTGAATAGCCCTAATTAATAACTATTTTGCCGTAATTCTTCGATGATCAATTTCAGAAACATCTTTATGATCTAATTTCAGATATCGTACAACTTCCAAATAAATGGGTACTTTTTTCTAATGATTGGCAATCACTGCATTTCTTTTTATTTAGTAGCCTTTTGGTGATCGAATCAGGTTGTATATATTTTAGTTAATTATTTAAAAATCTTGTTTCTCGACAAGACCTTTCTTAAGCTGTCCGCCTGCGTCAACTAAATCTTAATTAATACAAGGTAGTTCAAATCGTTAGTTATCGTTAACAGTACTGTACTCGATCCAATCTTTAAGATAAGTCACTGAGATAATGTAATATGTAGTCTCATCGGAAATTGGAAACCTGGACTGTTAGGAATCAAATATTTATTTGAATTTGCTATATTTGTATTTGACATCTTGGATTTCGTTGACGTCCAAGTATACTTTTCGTCTATTGTTCGGGTTCACAGTATCTGAGTTCATATTAATATTGGAAATTATAATTAAGATTTTTTATGCATGATGATCATACTTTATCAGATTTCTGCTTTTTTATATATTTCTTCGATCACCTTGGTAATCCTTTTCTTTGTTATTTCTAGACCAAAAACTGTGAATTTAATGGATTTAAATGCATTTTGGCACAAAGAAAACTTTTATAATTTTTATTTCATTATTTTCATATTTTCAGGCGAAAAATATTCAGGCTAGTGCTATAAAAATAATGATTTAGTCGAGAGTAAACAAAAGAGAGTTTTTCAAAGTTTTAATGACTATTAATTATTTTATTATTAACAAGGACATAAATCAATTTTTATTTTCAAGTAATCCTAATATAGACAATGCAATAACATTTGTTAAATTACATAAGTTTCTTGTGGAAAATTTAATGTATTCTATGGTGTACTTATTCGAGAAATAACATTAACTTTATTTCAATAGTTTTTTTTTGATATTTTAAAATATTCAATCGAAGAGAATAAAAGTTAAGAACATGAACAAAAGATCAAAATAATGGACAGCGAAGGTAGTTCCTCTTTAATTCAGGAAATAGAGCTCCTGGCATCTATTAAGGCAAATCAAAAGCAAAAGAAATGGAAATTGATCGCAAAAGATTTCCAAAAGAAGGGTTTAAGGCGAATCAAACAAGAATGCCGCAACAAATGGGTAAACTGTCTTGACCCAGACATAAATCACAAGCCTTGGACATCAAATTAATTACAAATTCTATATGAATAATATAATAAAAACTGTTCCCAATGGTCTACTATTCAAAAGTCACTACCTGGAAGGTAATTCATATCTGATATAGGACTCAAATAAAGATAAAAAATCATTTTTATGGCGTTATACGCAATATAATTCGCAACGTGCTCAAATATTTTAAGGAAATCCAACAGAAATAAAGCAATTACTCAAACCGAGTGAACCCCAATTCACTGCAGCTAATTTATCGAGGAGAAGGAGGTAATCTTATATGTTATTTAGAGTATTCCTTTATGGGATTGACCATCAAGAATGCTGTAGAAAAGATGAGCTTCAGGTTCGATAAAGAAATCCTGTTAAAAATTGTTGATCAGTAAAAGTAAAAGTTTCGTAAGCTGAACGAAAAAGTTGTGAACGAAGTCTAAAAAATAGTCAATGACAAATGCTAGCATTAATAAGTACCACCCCATGGAATTTGCTAGTCGGAACCGGAGGAAGTCGAAGCCTTAGTGCAAAATATTATACAACAAGAAAATAGTTAATTTAAAACAATAACTTCCCACTGCAGTATGTTACCTGCGATGGAATGTTGGCCGAATCAAGCTTGCCAATTTTTCACAACTCAAAATTTAGTACAATTTAATTATGTAAATGTTAATCCAGTAGTACAAATTATGCCTACTATGACGTTTAAACAGGAAGAGCCAACTTGTCCCTTGAATTTCTACATGAATTTCAATAATTACTTTACCAATCTCACCTGATTCTTTGAACTCTAATATTTTCAATAATTTACTAACTAGTCTCACCTGTGCAATTTTCAATCTTCCATAAAATTGATAATTCCCTTTTATAGATTTTATCTTAATTTTTTTTTTTTATATTTACTGAATTTTATTTCCGCTTTATCTTATAAAACAGACCCCTCAATAACTGACGACTGCTGAGACTGTCAAAGCTGAAGAATGCTGGACTGTCAACCAATATATTTCTATTGTCTTCAATTTCCCTGTCTATTAAAATAAATAAAGGAATAATTTAGTAATATAAATAATCAGTTTCATAGAGTTACTTTCATTAAATTAATCATTTCAGTTAATTTTAGTTCGTCTATCTTCTGATCTTTTGTTTTATAACAAAATCACGACCAGGTGCATTCTTCATAACAGGCTTCTTGATATTGTTATTATTATTCATGATGGAACGCTTCGATGCATGTGAACTACCTATATTTTGGTTCTGAATGTTTGTTGTCGTTGCTAACTTTTTCACCTATCCCTATATTTTTTATGCGAATTCGCTGTTAAGTTTATTTGCACTATTTTTTGCAATTTTTTTTAAATTTTCAATTCGGTTGTTAAAAGTCCCTAAGAAACTTATTTTCTGCACATATATCTAGTTAATTCTGTTAGTTTTTCCTTTACAAATCAGATCGAATCCGCCTACTTGATCTTAATTGCCTGAGAGACTAAAAATAAATAAAAATTTACAATTTTTCCATATCGACAACTAGAAGCGTATCTTAGAGTAATCCCATCTTGAGTTGGTAATCGGCTTGAGTGTTCGCGGTCATCGATGGACTACCATTAACTTCAATTAACCATGGTTCAAGCCTACTGTCGAATAAAATATCGAAGCCATACAATTCGAAGGAATTACAACGATCGGAAGCCATAGTTTTTTGTAGAGCTTACAATGTTTTAACTATTATTTATTGAACTTTGTAAAAAGCTGTGTTTGTCTTGTCTTGCCCATATTTTGAAGCTAAATATATTTTCAGTTTGTCTAAGTACCACTTTCCACCCAAAGCCTAGTCATAATTATCTGAATTTTTCTGCACAGCCACATTGGTCAGATGCATTTAAGATTGGTTGAGTTTGCTCTCATCATATCTTACATGCGTAAATCTAGCAAATCCGCTTCTGTACAAATAGACAGTCAGCGGAGAGTATCCAAGTACTAGAGCATATATACGCATATCGAATTTCTTACCTCCGATCAGCAGCGGATCGCTGATATATTTCTGCACGATGTAATTCTAGGCCTGAATTAATGTAAGGTATTACTGAATGATTTTACCACTGAGAAATCTGTGAGAGTTTGTTTATTAAAAATATACCTTTTCCTTGAGATTTGCCTGTCGGTTTCATGATCCAGACATTTCTTTTCTAGTCTATAGCTTGATATTTCTTGAACTCGTCTGCGAAAATTATGTACTATGATGGCAGTACGTAAGTTTGCGGGTAAAAGTTATAGGTCTGTGCTTCTGCTTGCTTGCTTTATCGTTACAGGTTCTTCTTATGCTTCTTTAAATTTTTGATCAAATTATCCTTTCTACAAAGTTCATAAAAATTTCTAAAATGATTAACTCGTTGATGAGCCTGCAATCGTTTCTCATAAATTTAATTAATAAATTATTTTTAACTCCAAATAATATCCCAGTCGTCAGCTTATGTTCTTTCGTACCCTTTTTTTTCAAATGCATCATTAATACAATTAGTAAAATTTGTTTTGAATTTTATTTTGGGACTATGTGTAAGGGGATGCGTACATTAGTGAATGATATTCTTGTTTTATGTTTCTCATAAAGTATTATGTCATTGCGGACAAGAGGTTGGGTTTCTTATTTATACGGATTAACTGTTATTGATATAATTTTTAATCATAATGCTAGTTATTTTCATATTCGACAGAACATAATATAGGGGTATAATAAAATAAAATATCAAAAGTTGAATAAAAAGTAAATATATAAATTAATCAATCGTAACTGTTATCTAGATTCTAATTCCTATTGTTTTTATCCTTAATATTAGGATCTTATTCCACAGGCATATCGATGACAAATTCCTTATTTTTCTAAAACCGCTTCTGCTATATAATTTTCTTGATCATAAACTAATCATAAATTTAATTATTCTTCAATATTTTATCAATAATTTCTTTTTCTCTATTGATATCCAGTATACCCTTCATAGTAGGATCACCCATACTTCTCAAAAGTAACGAAATATGATCCAACAAAATAATATTAAGATCGTGATCGCTTTGGCTTTGAGTTGCTTATAAAGTTTATTATATTCTTTGTTGCATGAATAAATTTACTTAGTCTAAGTTGTCGATCAGGGTTTGATCCATGTGTTTGCGTAGTGATTGTAATTATTATAAAATGCAGCCCATTATTTTGTTTAATCTTAGAGTGCAAGCTAGGATGCGGTTTGTGCGGAATTGTAAACTCATTGTTTTGAAATATTTGCAGTATTAGTTCTCGATTTTAAACACTGAGCATATCGTCTTAAATATACTCTTTACCAATTGATTTTTAGATAGTTTGAACTCCACATTGAAGAAATTGTATAACAGCACTAAAATCTATTTAACAGCCTCTGCAATCTAAGAAATCCATTTGGGTGTCTATTCTTATTATTATTCAGCCTTAGCGATAGGACCCTATACATCGGCATAGGGCTATACTTACTTGAAGATCAATGTCCGGAATTTAGGATGTTGTAAAATACTGAGTGTTTTGTAATCATACTCGATGTACCAATTTCTGCCTTGTTAAGCTATGCTGCTCATATACTTGGCTATCTATGTGTAACACTGTTATCTCTATATTTGAATTATATGCGCAATCTATTATAATAATTATTGATAAACAATAGCGTATTTTTATGTTTACAATCATTTGTTCCTTGTGCTTTTTTGACGGCTGACTATTTGCGGTTTGTTCTGTTTTGTAATTTTATGAGTTTTCGGGATAAGCAGTTCTAATTATTTTTTACTAATTTACCCCACATTTAACCATATTTAACTTGGAAGAGGTTCATCTTACTCTTACAGCATTTCATTGTAACACTACTCTAATTATAAAAGCCTTGCTTAAATTCTAGCTTTTGTTTATTACTTGACATCTGAGATTGCAGTTTTCGGTTCAACAATTTATCTTTATTTTATTGGTGTCTCAAACATGTCTGATCTGAATTATTTCTTAGCATTGGGCGTCGACTTATTGTCTTCATCATAATCGAAATATTTAACAAGTGCTTTCTCAAGTCCTTTATCAGAATATTCAAGCCATTTCTAATAGACCATGGCTTTTATAGCCTTATCAGAAGCTTTCGGGTGCTTTTTTTTATATTATTTGTAGAAGTGCTTGACAAAGGCTTATTAAAAGGTGCTTTATTTTACGTCTGGTTT
>APMI01005488.1_pt1 | contig 17010 bp, 13 predicted proteins | sample 667938 | NCBI WGS metagenome assembly APMI01 (sample SAMN01084076, study PRJNA167559) | wastewater metagenome | biome: Wastewater | place: Denmark: Ejby Moelle, Odense | collected 2011-11-28 | reverse complement strand
ATTCGTTGCGAGCTCGCTTCGAGTCGTTACTAGCTGATGGTGCGGCGGGACTTTTGAAATTTGATCAAGGCTGTCTCTAGATCCGCTTTGGGCAATATGTGGCTGCCGTAGGCGTTGCCGTCTTCTATTCTTCGGCCAATGTCACGCATCCCACAAAATTCGGCGAGTTTGGCTGCCTCTGCGTCGCTAAGCTTCTTCAGATGTGCTTTGATTTCGCGGCGTTCTCCTACAAAGACCCAATCCCCCCTCTCTGTTTTCTGCAGGCCCGATCGATAGAACCGTGTTGCTTGTGGCTCGCCACTTTCACGAATCGATACTCCTTTAGGTTCGCAAAAACATAGCCCATAAATTGCCGTACCTTGAATAGAGAAGATCCAATGTTCGGTATCCAGCCATCGACCTCCAAGCCGATTTTGCCGGGCGGCCTGCCTGGTTATATCGGTGTCGCCTAGACCCAAGGCAAGCCGCATCCCTTCGGCCAATCCTGTCCAACCATTCTGACAAATAGTACGAGAAAGCGAAATGAACGGTTCGTTACTGCTACCTATATGGGTTATGCCAGAGATTGAAAGTGCGTCCGGCTCGAAGCGGTTGGCTTCCTCCTGCGTTATCTCTCCTTTCCATATTTTTTCTTGCAACTCATCGATGGAAAGCGGCGCGGTTGGATTGGCCGTGATGCACAGCGCGTTGTTGTGTTCGTTTATCGACCCTGAGGGATAGGATGGGGCAAGCTTTCTTTTCGCTGTCTCCTGTGAGAACGCCCATAGTGCGCCGGCAATATTGCGGAAGTACTTAAATTCGTCTTCCATGATTTGAAGGATAACTGGGCCAAACAGGCATATATCCTTCTTTTCAGCGGCGGCAAGCGGCGCCCATGCGGGTGCCCCGAAGGTCTCTGCTCCAATCTGCCGGGCCAAATGGACAGGGAGGTTTAAGTGGAGATGGTGGTCAAGAATGATGTCCATCCCGGACGCGCAATTGCTCAGGCAAGAAACCATGTATTGCCGATAATCCAAAGCCCCCGTTGCATACTTACCAGCCAACGATTTAAACCCCGGAAGAGTAGACATGCGCTTGATCACGTCGGGGTGTGAGGTGCCGTACATGGGAATGCCTTCGAGTGACTTCAGTGCCCTGGTTCTCCCCGTTGCACTGACTGACTCGAAAGACGGGGTAACGATATCGACAAGCGGCCCGCTCTGATCGATGATCCGGATACCGGTTTCTATTGAAACCACTTCGGTTACAACAACATTATTCCGATCGGCCCAATGCAACACAGAAGCAATCGCGTCCTCTAGCGACTCGGCGTATTGAATGAAGTCATCTAGGCGGAATGACAGCAAGCTGTCCCCGGCCGACACTACCAGAACGTAGCTTTCCTCGCGGGGCGGCGAGAGCAATCGCGACACGTACTCAAAGTCGCGCTCAGTAAATCTGTCTTCCAGTAGGTTTTGAAGACGCCGTTTTGTTGGCGCCGGAAGCTCCCTCTTGGACAGGGAAGCATGAAGGCGCGTGGCGGCCTTCGCAAAAATTGAATCAGACATGGTTTTCTCCATCAGTGATGGACGCGGAGGCGTGCGCATACCATTGCGTCCGAATCAATGACGGGGACAGGTAAGGTAAAACATGAAACGGCCCGCTTTGCCAGCTTCGAATGAAGGCGCACGACAGGTGCATGGGCAACCGGATTGCAGTCTATCAAGCGTGCGTACTGACTGCAACCAAGCAACTGGCGTGAGCACAGATGGCCATGAAGTAATTTTCCAGGTCATCGTGAGTGTTTGTTGAATCCAGTCTTCGAGTCAGGCACAAGTATGGTGGCCAATTACTTGTCTCTTCATCGCTCAGGCGACTTGCCTGCACGCAAAACGCTAGCAGTCTCTTTCCTTCCGGGTCGTTGTCGGTAGTCCAATCCTCGTCGATGCATTCTTCGGCATCGTCCTTCATCAGAGAGATCCTTGTCTCGACATCGAATTTTCCAACTTTAGCCCAGATGCCCTGCAGCCCGGATTCTTGGAGAACGCTGGCAAACCCCTTCAGCGCGTTCTGCCCTGCCACCGTATAGGAGAGGTCGACGCTTGGTTGAAACGGATGGGACTCAAGCCCCGGGAGGGGAAGCGCAGGCCGCAGCACTATCCGTGATTCTGCCCCCCACGTTAAGGTTTCAATTTTCTGCTGTTTGAGATCGATGGGAACGAATTGCGAACCCGTTGAATGCCCTGTGTGCCCAAGTGATTGAATCCTCAACGTCGCCAAGCAGCCTTCCCAGTTAAGGTCACCAGCAAGCGCGGTAAACGTCAATCCATGAAAAGGAAACGATTCAAAGCTCTGAATAAACGCTTCAGCGATGCGCGAGAAGCGTTCTGCTGCGACGCCGCATGCTCGTAGATACAAAGCGCCATCCTCTTGCGAGCCAAGAGGCGCCTCTTTCCCCCACTCGGCCCACGCCACGCCCTCCCTTGAAAGGGTTTTGAACATATCCCGGAAGGATGTCGCGCATGCAAGCCATTCATGAAGCGCCTGACCAGCAGGTTGATCTGTGACGTGGTTGCCACCGGTCGAGTCTGGCGCCTTGGAAAGTAGAGCCTCGTAGGGCAAATTGAAGCTCAGGCGCGATAAAACATCCAAACATTGCTGAGAGGACAATTTGACCTTGTAGGTCGCGAGAATCTTGGACAGTTTGAAGGCGTCAGCCTTCAGTTGATCCACCTGAGTCCGAACCATGTTTGCTCCTTATAGCGGGCATGCACGACCGGCAAGCCGGTTGGTTACCTGGCATTTCCAGACACACGCCCACAGAAGAGTCAGTGGTTGGTGATATCGATATGGACAGCTCGCCGGCTATTCCCCGTTCGCTTGCGCGATGCCCTTCAGGCCCCAGGTCCGAGAGGTCGCCACCCCAGATGCATTACTTCGTACCTGCGGAAATCATAGCACCAGCAACCCGCGATTTATCGCTTTGAAAGCTACCTTGCAGTGATGGATTGGGTTTGAAAATCCATCCCGGATTTCTTTCAAAGCGGGGATGCCTTGACTCCCTTGAATTCGGGCAACAAAAACTCAGTGGGTATCGGGATCGTCTGCCGGCGACGGCGCTGAACTCTCTGCAAGCCATGCCTTGTTTTCAGCGTCCCATGCCATTTGTCGTTCGTCGTGTCGAGTCTGCCAGCACCAGTGCTCATGCCACGGGCCAGCCAGCGTAGGCCATTGCCCACCCACCCGAGGAGCGTCCCTCAAAGTACGAACCCAGTCCCCTAGCGTTGGCACGAAGTGACATTCCGGCAAAGGCAACGGATCGTCAGGGTACTGCTCCGATGTGGATGGGTAACGCACGGGCCGCCGGTTCAAATAGACACATTGGGCGAGATAGGTGACAACCTCATTGGCTTCATTCTCATTGGGGGTTGCACCTTCTCGACATAAGACCTCAACTGAAATCAACGCTTGGCGCAAAGGGATACCCATCGCTTCGGCTTCGGCTGGAAAGGCAAGTCCAACCAGGTTGTATGCGGAATCTTCCTCGTAGGCTGCGCCATCGAGCCGCAAGTGAGCCGGCATTGCCGCCTGGCGATCGGGAGACAGCAGAAGTCCGCCATGGCTGCCCGTGATGATAGACACAACGCCTGGCGCGATCTCTTCCTGTTCGTCGATTGGCCCCCAGGGTGAGTCATTTGCCTGCATCTCGCGGCGGCTTCTTGGCGTAAATCCGGCACCAGAGGTTGATATGGCTCGATAGACAGCGCCGTGGGTATAGTCAAATCCCAGAAGGCGAGCCATGCGACCCGCGAATTCGGTGAGGGCGCCATCTGCCTCACCATCGAGATAGACAGGTTGGTGTGGCGCCTTGAGACAAATCGCTAGCTGTCGCCAACTGGGATGCCCCATGGCCTTGGCTAATAACTCTTGGGTCTGCTGGAGCGTCAGGAATTCCGAATCCGGATCTCGGCAGTCGGCGGCTAGGCCGTGGAGCTGGAGGGCATCGCACAGACGCCGGGCCATTTCCTTGGCGTCTTTCAGATGAGCGGGCAGTAATTGCATGATAACTCCTTGCTTGAGAGGTCATCGGTTGCTCGCTAACCATTGACCTCGACAAGAAGTGAATGGGCAATCAATTAGATGGTATTTAGGCGATTAATAGAATCAATTACTTGCAATCGCTTGCCATTGGCAAACCCCGTCTGAATCAGGCTAAATCAACCTGTTTCATTCGGGGCGTGTCACAACCTCGGCACAGACCCCCGCGCTGGTTTCCCTGATTTCACCCCGGTGATAAGCTATGTGCCCGTACAAGGCATCATGGATCATCAGTGACGAATCGAGACAAACTCGCGGCCTTGATCGAGCGAGCGAGCATTACCCGCGCTCAGGCTGCGGAATACATTGCAGAGGAAACGAAGCGGCCCTGCGGCTGGCGTACGATTCAATCGTGGCTGGCCGATCCGTTATTGTCCAGCGCCAGGGGTTGCCCTGATTGGGCTATAACCAACCTCGAAGCCAGGCTAAAGCACCTCAAGCTCATTGCTTGACCATATGCACGCGTGCATATACGATGGCATTTCTAGAAATGATCTAGGAATGCTCTCCTGTGCCGAAGAATTTAAAAACCATCCTGCTTAACAGCGCCATTTGGGGCGTGATTTACGTGGTGCTGAATTCGGGATTCCAGTATTTACGCGATCGGGGTAATTCTCAACCTCCGCAGGCTTTAGCAAGGGCATTACCTGCCGCGATACCTGCCTGTGGCCCGTTACCAAGTCTGGGCACTACGTCCATTCTCGACGGTGGCACGCTACAGCGGGAGAATGTCCAATACGGCGCCCTCGCCATCAAGAACGATCAACCGGTGACAGTGGTCGCGATTCTTGCGGACGCCTCGATGACCCGTCGCTATCAGGCCATCACGGTAGGCGCGGGCAGCGAAACACAAGTACAAGTACCCAGTGGCCACTATGGCTTAGGCATCATGTCTGGCCGTACTTGGTGCAGTCTTGATCGCGGCTTCACGGACGGAACGAAACATTCGGTCAACGGCGGCGTAACGGTCAAGCCGGATTCCACAATTCAGACTATTGTCGGAACTGGGGCTGCACCCGGCGAGATTTCCCTGCTTTACCGCAACCAGTACCGCACGGAAGAATTCCGAGAAGGGGGACTGGAAGTGCGCCAGTCATTGAGGGGCTACATCACATCGGGAACCATTAACGGCAAGCCCGTATCGTTCATGATTGACACTGGCGCTTCGCAGGTGGCGTTACCAGCCTGGCTGGCCGAACAGGCAGGCATTCGATGCACTCGGTCTGCGCAATATTCCACATCAGCGGGTTCCGTTACCGGCTGCAACGGCACGGCAGCCGAAGTGTCCTTTGGCCCGTTCCGCCTTCAAGACGTGGAAGTGGCCGTTATTTCAGGTGCCGAGAATGTCCTGCTCGGCATGGATGTATTGCGCCGTTTCAACATGGTGTGGCGCGGCGATGCTGTGCGTATCACGTCCCTCGATGCCGTAGGACAACTTCCCGGTTCTTCGCCATCAAAATCCTTTGCGCCTGTTGTGCCTTGGATAGCGCCTGCGCCGCCCTCGGCGCTATTCGTGCCGCCTGTCGCAATGACGAAGCACGATGATGGCAAGTTCCAATGGTTTGGCGACCACTGGCTAACGTTACTTGCTGCTTTCATTGGCGTTGCTTGGGCCGCGTGGAGGCAGCGGAAGAATTCTCCGGCCAGCCCAAAGCCAAAGTCGAAGAACGATTACTACTACAACCCTAAGGAATTCCGGGCAGAACGCCCCTCAACTCCACCTCCACGGCCGCAGACGGCCGGAACGCCACAAAGCCGCCTCTTGCTTGCCTGCGGTGGGGATAAAGCACGCATGGTCCGCTTAATGGAATATGAGACTCGAAAAGCGCCATTCATCACGGATTCCGAAGCGGCAACGCGTGCGATTGATCGTATTGAACGCGACAGACAGTAACCGCTATGCAGATGCCTCCTTCATACATTTATTTGTTTGTCGATAACAACAGCGGGCACTTTAAGGTCGGCAAGTCCAACAACCCACCTAAGCGCGTGGCGGATGTAACGGACATGGATCGGTTGGACCTCAACAAAAGTCTAGTAATTGCAGCAACATCTGAGCGACTGGCATATTTCTTTGAAACGGCTGTCCATCGCTTGCTGGAGACTAACAAACATGAGTTAGAGCGTTCCCTGGCCCATAAAACTGACGGAAGTACAGAATGGTTTAACCAAGCAGGCTTCGATAGCGCAGTGGTATGGATTAATGACAATGCTGAGAAATTTGGGCTGCTGCGGCCCCAATCGTTCGCATCGTTTCAAAACGCGATAGGAGAAGCTACGGAGATACGCTCATGGGATGAGCAGCGACTACACCGGGCGCGAAAATATTTCAGGATTGACGCTCCATGCAATTGGTTGCTGCTGGTTGGCGATCAAGGGCTTGCCAAGCGCGATGTAAATTTGCATCAGGCAACTTCGTACAAGAAATGGCAATTTCAAGCTACTGATGGTCGTCGCTGCGGAAGTTATACAGGGAACGCAATTCACGGGTTCCTTTTTGATCAGATGCTCAACCTAGCGATGCGCCTTTCTTCTAACCGGGACGCCATTTTTGCTTTGCATGCCGGAGGGGGAATGCTACTAAAAGTCGCCTGCGACGGGCCAACGGAACGAGCGATGCTCTCTCAAATGAATTGGGAGACAGTGAGCAAATCATCGGACGGTCGGGTGGCTCTCGAAGATACGAACATTAAAGCGTATGGTTTTATTCACGCGCAACCTGCCAATTTTATTAGCTCGCTTGTAATCATCAGCGCCATGAAGTAGTTACAGGGCATCGTCGTACGCGAACGCCTTTGAATTCACCGTCAAACCACACAACAAGGAGAACCGCAGTGACACACGACCTCTTCCCTCTTCTTCACAATCGCATGAACCGAGAAAACCAAGTCGTTCCTCAGTTCATCGGCGAGTTTTACGGCGTGGATTCATTGCCCAAGGGAGAGTTTCCGGCAATCTATTTCTGGGTCGACAAGCAACTCGGCGGAAACATCCGCCTCTCATTTAACACGCCACTGCTGGAAGACTGGTGCGTCGAAGAGGCACGAAAGATCGGACTGAACATCGGCATTGAAGACATGTCCGTGCGAATGGCTATCGCAACTCTTCAAGATATGGCTACGCCTGCTTTCCAATCGATGCTATCCGAGATTGCGAAGTAAAAAAGGCTATGTGCAATCTAGGGTTGGAAACCTGAATCTACTCCAAACGTGATAGCTCCCTGTTTTGTGCAAAACATGGTTGAAAGTTCCAGCCGGTCTGATAGACTGTTTTGTGCAAAACTTGGTTGGAGAACCACATGGCAGAACAGACAGGCACGGGCGCATCGCTTGCGGATTTCATCTGGAAAAATGCTGAAGACCTTTGGGGTGATTTCAAGCACACGGATTTCGGCAAGATCATTCTGCCGTTCACCCTGCTGCGTCGATTGGAATGCGTGCTGGAGCCGACCCGTGAAGGTGTTCGCGAAAGCCATGCCGCCTTCAAGGATGCCGGGATCGACATTGACCTGATCCTGCGTCAAGCCACTCGCTACCCGTTCTACAACACGTCTGAGTACGCGCTGGGCAATCTAGGTAGCACCAAGACCCGCCAGAATCTTCAGGACTACATCGCCCACTTCTCCGACAACGCTCGGGTGATCTTCGAGCAGTTCGATTTCTCGAATACTGTCATCCGGCTCGACAAGGCCGGTGTGCTGTACAAGATTTGCAAGAACTTCGCGGGCATCGATCTTCATCCCGAAGCGGTGCCGGATCGGGTGATGAGCAACCTGTACGAACACCTGATTCGTCGCTTCGGGGCTGAAGTGAATGAAGGGGCTGAAGACTTCATGACGCCCCGTGACGTGGTGCATCTGGCGACGGCGTTGCTGCTTGATCCCGACGATGCCCTGTTCGAGTCCAATCCTGGTCTGATCCGCACCCTGTACGACCCGACCTGTGGCACTGGCGGCTTTTTGACTGATGCCATGAACCACGTTGCCGAGTACGGCAATCGCTTCAAGGTGCCACCTGTTCTTGTTCCGCATGGACAAGAGCTTGAGCCGGAAACACACGCCGTCTGCCTGACTGGCATGCTGCTGCGCACACTCGAATCCGATCCTGGGCGTGACCTGTCCAAAAATATCCGCTTGGGCAGTACGCTCTCCAATGACCAGTTCGCCAACGACCGATTCCACTACGGCCTCTCAAATCCGCCATTCGGCAAGAAGTGGGAGAAGGACGCGCCTGCCGTCAATCTTGAGTATCGCGACAAGGGTTACGACGGTCGTTTTGGCCCTGGTCTTCCGCGCATCAATGACGGGTCGATGCTGTTCCTGATGCACCTAGCCAGCAAGCTGGAGTTGCCGGAAAACGGAGGTGGCCGCGCCGCTATCGTTTTGTCCGGGTCGCCGTTATTTAACGGCGGGGCGTCGTCGGGGGAATCCGAGATCCGACGTTGGCTGCTCGAAAACGATCTGGTTGAAGCCATCGTGGCGCTGCCCACGGAAATCTTCTTCCGCACCGGGATTGGCACCTACCTCTGGATTCTCTCGAACAAAAAGGCAGCGAATCGGGAAAAGAAGGTGCAACTGATCAACGCCACCGGCTTCTGGACTTCGATCAAGAACGAAGGCAACAAGCGCCGAGTTATCAGTGACGACCAGCGCCGCCAGGTTGTCGACATCTACGCTGCTGCCGAGAATGGCGAACATAGCCGAATGCTCGATTACCGCACCTTTGGCTATCGACGGATCAAGGTACTGCGTCCGCTGCGGATGTCGCTGCACATCGAAGAGGCTGGCCTAGACAAGCTCAGGGCTGACAAGGCATGGCTGAAGCTACTGCCGGAGCACCAAGGCGTCTGGGAAGATGCTCTGATGGGCCAGATTGGCACGACGCAACCCTTTGGTTGGGCGGAAACGTTCGCAATCGACGTGGTGCAATCCGCGCTGGCTGCTGGCAAGGTGATCAAGGCAGGTAAGACTTTTGTCAAAGCCCTGACCAATGCCTTCGGCCAGCGAGATCCAGAAGGCGAGCCGGTTCTGGATGCAGATGGGGAAATCGTCGCCGACTCCGATCTGACCGACTACGAAAACATTCCGTTGATGGAAAGCATCCAGGACTACTTCGCCCGCGAGGTGTTGCTGCATCTGCCGGATGCCTACATCGATGAAACTTTCCGCGACGAGAAGGACAAGAAGGTTGGCAAGGTAGGTTACGAAATCAACTTCAACCGCTACTTCTATCGGTACGTGCCGCCGCGCAAACTGCATGACATCGATGCGGAACTGAAACAAGTTGAGTCAGAAATTGCGGCGCTACTGGCTGAGGTTGCTACCGAATGACCATTGAGGCGTCCCTGATTCTCCCTAATGGCGAAGTCGATTCAGTGTCGTTGCTTGAATACGATGAGGCTCGTTTGCATCAGCTTCAAGAGATTGTTGGTGGTTGCATCGAGGTCGTCTCCCTGTCTGGTGAGCGTTGCATGGTCATCAATGAGAACGGCAAGGATGGCCCGCACATGATCAACCATACCGCAACAGCCATTGCCCGTGAGGCAGAAGCCATCATGGCTAGCGACTACATCGCCGGGGTTGCCGTCATTCTTCCGAAAGAGGTGTTGCAATGAGCGACCTGATTCCTGCCTTGCTGGAATACAGCGCAGTCCACTCCGAAATCGTCCTACTATTGGATGCCGCTCGACGCTCCGCTGCTCGTAGCGTCAACGCCGTGATGACTGCGACCTATTGGGAAATTGGGCGGCGCATTGTGGCATTGGATCAAGGTGGGCAAGATCGAGCAGCTTATGGAGAAGCCCTGATCGAGCGCCTATCGGCTGACCTGACGCTCCGGTTCGGTCGGGGCTTTAGTCGGCAAAACCTGTGGCAGATGCGGGCGTTTCATCTGGCGTGGCCTGAAGCTCAGATTCTCCAGACACTGACTGGAGAATCTGTCGACCTTAACGGGCTAGCCAAAACCTTCCCGCTTCCCTGGTCGGCCTACGTTCGCTTGTTGTCCGTGAAAAACGAGGCCGCACGCCGTTTCTACGAAATCGAAGCGCTGCGCTGCGGCTGGTCGGTTGCGGCTGGTCGGTTCGCCAGTTGGATCGGCAGGTCAACAGCCAGTTCTACGAGCGCATTGCCTTGTCACACAACAAGGCCGCGATGCTGCAAAAGGCCGAGAAACCCGCGCCAACCGACATTGTTACGCCAGAACAGGCGTTGAAAGACCCGTTCGTTCTGGAATTCCTGAATCTCAAGGACGAATACTCGGAATCGGAACTGGAAGAAGCACTGATTCAGCATCTCGCAGACTTCCTAATGGAACTCGGCGACGACTTCGCCTTTGTGGGTCGGCAACGGCGCTTGAGGCTCGACGATAGCTGGTTCCGGGTCGATTTGCTCTTCTTCCATCGCCAACTCAAATGCCTGATTGTCATCGATCTGAAGGTCGGCAAATTCAGCCATTACGATGCGGGTCAGATGCACATGTATCTGAACTACGCCAAAGCGCACTGGATGAAGCCCGGCGAGAACCCGCCTATTGGGCTGATCCTTTGCGCGGACAAAGGCGCTGCCGAAGCCCATTACGCTCTGGAAGGCTTGCCCAACAAGGTGCTAGCGGCTGAATACCAGACCGTGTTGCCAGATGAAAAACTGCTCGCCGAGGAAATTAAGAAGACGCAGCAGGCGTTGGGTGCTCGTCGGCTGGAAACGCCCGGAGGTGAAGCGTGAGCCATTGCAAGCCTTACCCGGCCTATCGAGACTCTGGTCTGGAGTTTATTGGGCAGGTGCCCGAGCATTGGCAGCGTGGCAAAGTTGCCTGGGATATGAAAATGTCGATTGGCTGGACGCCGCCAACCGGCAATCGTAGCTATTACGGAGGCCCTCATAATTGGGTATCTATCGCAGATTTGTCGGCTGGTCGAATTTCCGAAACCAAACAAACACTGACTGATGCCGCTATAGCTGAAATGCGCGGAACTCAAGCACCAGCAGGTAGCCTATTGTTCTCGTACAAATTAAGCATAGGCGAAGTGGCGTTGTTGGAACAGCCTGCTTATACCAACGAGGCGATTGCAGCATTTCATCCATGCAATCGCGTTCATATGCCTTTTTGGAAATATGCCGCCCCGGTAATTCTTCCTCGTTATAGCAGGATGAATATCTACGGCTCTGAACTTCTTAATCAAGAGCTAATGAACAGTGCTCGAATGGCTATTCCTGATGTCTGCGAACAGCAAGAAATTGCCAATGCGCTCGACCGTGAAACCGCCCGCATCGACGCCCTGATCACCAAGAAAACGCGCTTCATCGAACTCCTGAAGGAAAAGCGGCAGGCGCTCATCACGCATGCAGTCACGAAGGGGCTAGACCCGAATGTGAAGTTGAGGGATTCGGAAGTGGAGTGGCGAGGCCAAATTCCTACCCACTGGGAGGATTCAAAGCTCGGTTATGTTGCATCTGAACAGGGAGGGAAAACACCCAGTACAGAAAATCCCGAATACTGGGATGGCAATGTCCCATGGGTATCCCCGAAAGATATGAAAGTTTCGGTTATCTCGGATTCCATTGACCACATTACCTCTCTAGCCGTCGAAGAGTGCGGCATGGCAATGATTCCGAAAGACGCAGTGCTTGTGGTTGTGCGAGGCATGATTTTGGCGCATTCATTTCCTGTTGCCGAAACAGGAAAGCCTGTAACCATCAATCAGGACATGAAAGCTCTTGTACCTATTCAAGATATGCTGTCCACCTATTTGCGGCTTGTTCTTCAAAGTGCGAAATCCTACGTGGTGAGCGTTCTGGTGGCTGAAGCAGCGCATGGGACGCGAGTGCTCAGGACGGACATCTGGAAGCAATTACCTGTGGCATTTCCGCCAGTTGCAGAGCAACGTTTGATCATTGAGCATATAGAGGCAGTCTCCCGGAAGTACGACAGGCTAGCCTCGAAAACACAGCGCAGCATCGATCTGCTGAAAGAACGCCGCGCTGCCTTCATTACCGCTGCCGTCACCGGCCAAATCGACCTCCGGGAGTCCGCATGAGCGACACCGCACACCAAGAGAAGCACTTCGAAAGCTATATCGTTTCCAAACTGGAGTCGCAAGGCTGGAAGGTTGGCGAAACCGCCAAATACGATACCGAGCGGGCGTTGTATGCCGACGATCTTATTGCCTGGCTGGAAGCCTCCGGCCAAGGCGAGAAATGGGCCAAGCTCAAGAAAGACAATGGCGACCGCGCCCTTGATGTGCTGATGGATCGGCTTGCCAAGGCGCTGGAAACTCACGGCACGGTTCAAGTGCTACGCCAGGGCTTCTCCATTGCCGGGTGTGGGCATATCGATCTGACCGAAGCAGCCCCGGAAGACAAGCGCAACGCCGACGTGCTGAAGCGCTATGCCGCCAATATCCTGCGGGTGGTTCCACAGCTTCAATATCACCCGGCGCGCAAGCTGGCGATTGATCTGGTGCTGTTCATTAACGGCATTCCGGTTGCGACCGTCGAACTGAAAACCGACTTTACCCAGTCGGCAGAAGCGGCCATGGATCAGTACCGCACAGATCGTCTGCCGTTTGATTCCAAGACCAAGCGCCGCGAGCCATTGCTGACCTTCAAACGAGGGGCTGTCGTCCATTTCGCTATGTCGGATTCTGAAATCCAGATGGCGACCAAGCTCGACGGCGAGAACACATTCTTCCTGCCGTTCAACAAGGGCAATGACGGCCATGCAGGAAACCCAGAGGGCGATAAGAAAGAAGACGGCACCCATGAGTACCCAGTGGCCTACCTCTGGGAATCGGTTTGCAAGCCGGACGCCTGGCTGCGCGTATTCCACAGCTTTGTCTATGTCGAGAAGAAGGATGTCGTCGACCTGAAGGGTAACTGGTCTAAGAAGGAAACCCTGATCTTCCCGCGCTTCCACCAGTGGTCTGCGGTTAATGAAATGATCGCCGATGCCAAGCAGAACGGCCCCGGCATGGTCTATCTGGCCGACCACAGTGCGGGTTCCGGCAAAACCAGCACAATTTCCTGGACAGCCCATGATCTCGTGAAGTTGCGGCGTGACAATGGCGATGCAATCTTCAGCAGCGTCATCATTGTGACCGACCGCAATGTGCTGGACGGCCAGCTTCAGGATGCCGTCAAGCAGATCGACCATCAGTTTGGCGTCATTGCCGCCATTGATCGCCAGAAATCCTCGAAGTCGAAAAGTCAGCAGTTGGCAGATGCGCTGCTGGCGGGTACGCCCATCATCGTTGTAACCATCCAGACCTTCCCGTATGCGATGGAAGCCATCGTGACGGACAAGACACTCAAGGGAAAGAATTTCGCGGTCATCATTGATGAGGCGCACAATTCCCAGACCGGCACCACGGCTGCCAAGCTCCAGGCTGCGCTCGCCATGAGCGGCCAGGGCAAGATGGCTTCGCTGACCGTTGAAGAACTGCTGGAGCAGCTTCAGAAGTCGCGAGCACGTCCGGACAACATCAGTTACTTCGCTTTCACCGGCACGCCCAAGCATTCCACGCTGATGCTGTTTGGCCGTCCTGCCGATCCGTCGCAACCGCCATCCAAGGACAATCTTCCGAAAGCATTCCACCGCTATCCGATGCGCCAGGCAATCGAAGAGGGGTTCATCCTGGATGTCCTGAAGGGCTATGTACCCTACAAGACCGCCTTCAACCTCGCCAAACAGGTTGAGGACAACAAGCGAGTCAGTGCCAAGGCGGCGAAACGGGCCTTGGCTCAGTGGATGTCACTGCACCCGACCAACGTCACGCAGAAAGTGCAGTTCATCATCGAGCACTTCAGCAGGAACGTGGCGCACCGTCTGGACGGCAAGGCCAAGGCGATGGTTGTTACCAGTTCCCGTGCTGCGGCCATTCGCTACAAGAAAGCGTTTGATCGTTACATCGCCAAACATGCCGAATACAGTTACATCCATTCGCTGATTGCCTTCTCGGGGAAGATGACCGGCAAGCAAGTGATGCATAACGATGACGAGCAATTCAAGGATGATGTGTTCATCGTTGATGAGAACGAGGAATACACCGAGGAAAGCATGAACCCGGATGTAAAGGGTCAGGATTTGCGCCTTGCCTTTGATCGCCCGGAGTATCGCGTGATGCTCGTGGCTGACAAGTTCCAGACCGGCTTCGATCAACCCAAGCTGGTGGCGCAGTATGTCGACAAGAAAATCGCCAACGATGTCGAAATCGTCCAGACCTTCTCCCGTCTCAACCGGATGGCACCGGGCAAGGATGAAGTCTTCATCATCGACTTCGTGAATGATCCGGAGAACGTTCGTCGCGCCTTTGCCATGTACGACGACGGGGCGCAGATTGACGACGTGCAAGACCTCAATGTGGTCTACGAGATCAAGGAACAACTGGACAGCCAGGGTTTGTACGAAACGGCTGATCTGGAAGCCTTCAAGGAAGCCCGTTTCAAGACCATCCGCGACATCACACACGCTCAGGAGCCGCAGCACAAGGCGCTCTACACGGCAACCGAAGGTCCAACCCGGCTATTCAATCAACGCCTGAAGATGCTGCGCGAAGCTATTTCGACTTGGGAGGCCGCTTTCGACAAGGCGCATAGCCAAAACGATCAGGCGGGCATGAAGTCGGCTGACCATCACCGGCAGGAGCACGCCGAGCAAATCAAGACGCTGATGGCCTTCAAGGCTGGCCTTGGCCGGTTCTGCCGTACCTATGCCTACGTGGCTCAGTTGATCGACTTCGGCGACCCGGAACTGGAAAACTTTGCCGCCTTCGCCAAGCTGCTGCAAAAACGCCTCTCGGGCGAAACCCCGGAGAATGTGGACTTGAAGGGCTTGGTGCTGTCTGGCTTCGACATCAAGGGCAAGGAAGATGTGCCCGGCGAAGAAGGTGACTCGCCAGTGCTCAAACCGATTGGGCCGGGAGGTGGCGGCGGCGCAGGCGATACACCACGCTTCCTCACCGAAATTATCGATAAGCTCAATCATCTCTTTGGCGAAGCTACACCGCTGCGCGATCAGGTAGCGTTCGTGAATCAGATTGCGGCCATTGCCCGCGAGAACGACGTGGTGATGGCGCAGGTTGAAAGCAATACACGAGATCAGGCCATGAAGGGCAATCTGCCCGGCGCTGTTCAGCAAGGCGTGGTTCGCGCCCTGACAAGCCACCAGAAGCTCGCCACGCTGGTTCTGAAGTCGGATCGGCAGGCGATGTCTGCACTGACCGATGTGATTTACGAACTGATCTGCAACCAGCGGAACATCGACCTGGATAGCACAAGTGATTGATCTCCTGAATCTCCCCGGCGTCAAGCCGGTGGATTACTTCTCGAAAAATCGCGGACTCACCGTCATTGCCGAAGCGCTCGACGGTGATTTGCCTTTGTGTGCCGACTGCGGGAAACCTATGTATCGGCACGGCAAGCGCCCCAATATCTTTGCCGACACCCCGATGCAGATGCAGCCGGTGCGCCTTGAAATCTACCGGCCTCGCTATCGATGCGATGGCTGCGGGAAAATGGCCACCCCTGAATTGATGTTTCTGGATGAGAAGCGCCGAGCAACGAAACGCTTGGTCGACGCCATCCGGGAACGTTGCCTGGGCATGACCTTTCACGCGCTCGCCGAGCAGACAGGGCTTGCCGTCAACACCATCAAAAACATTGCTCACGATCTGATTGAAGAGCTAGATCGAACGGTGCGTTACGAAACCCCCGTCATCATGGGGATCGATGAAGTGAGCATTGCGGGAAAGTACCGCTGCGTCATCACGAACCTTGCCACGAACAACGTCTATCAGATGCTGGAATTGCGCACACAGGATCATCTAAAGCCCTTCTTCAAGAACCTGCCAGACCGGGAGCGGGTGGAATGGGTCTGTACGGATATGTGGCGACCGTTCAAGCGATCCTTTGCGCAGTACCTTCCCAATGCTCGCCTGGTCATCGATAAGTTCCATGTCGTCAAGATGGCATCCGAAGCCCTTGATGAAGAGCGTAAGAAGTACCAAGCGACCTTGAGCAAGGAAGAGCGCGTGCATGTGAAGAAGTCGATTCGCTGGCTCACACTGAAGCGCCCAAGCTCTTTGAATGCCGCCGAACTGAAGGCGCTGGCAGTGGTGCGTGAAACCATTCCGGAACTGGGTAAAGCCTACGACTTCAAGGAAGCCTTCTTCCGGATTTACGACGACCCAGACAAAGCGTCAGCCCAACATGCCTTTGAGGCATGGGAGAACACTTTGCCGGATGGCGAATTGGCGATGTTTCACAGCCTTGGCAAGACAGTGCACAACCACTACGAAGACATCTTCGCCTACTGGGATTCTCCGGGTCGAATCACTAACGCCTACACCGAATGCCTCAACGGGCTGATCAAACTGTCAAACCGCATGGGACGCGGGTATAGCTACGAGATCATCCGGGCCAAAACGCTCTACGCGAAACATGCCCGAAAAGTGGGTAGCGGTGTGAGGCTATCCAAGCCTTCTGAATCGCAGACTCCAACCAAGAGCACTACTGAGACGGTCGAGTACGGGCCGCACATTCCGACCTTGGTGGAGCTTGCTGAATCCGGTGGTCTGGATTAACAGTGCGCCGCACAATGCCATCAGGGTGTGATTTGTGAAAAAATCGACTGTCTCAGTCCGGCCAATTGCAGCCATTCAAACCCATCAAATTGACGGTCAGCTTGCGCAGTGAAAGCTGACTCTTAGTGCCGTGGTCTCGGGAGACAAAAACACTATATATAGTAGCCAGTGTTAAAACTTGCACTACTGGTAGTTCGGTTTTGCTTGACGACTTTCTGTCGATGCAATTAGAGTAGAGCCCGTTGAAGGTTCCCTACCTAGGGATTAAAAGGGAATCCGGTGCCGAGTCTGACTCGAATCCCGGAGCTGCCCCCGCAACTGTTATCGGCGAGTGCTTCGCCAACCCTAGCCACTCGATGG
>APMI01055039.1_pt1 | contig 17015 bp, 11 predicted proteins | sample 667938 | NCBI WGS metagenome assembly APMI01 (sample SAMN01084076, study PRJNA167559) | wastewater metagenome | biome: Wastewater | place: Denmark: Ejby Moelle, Odense | collected 2011-11-28 | reverse complement strand
CTATATTTAATCTGAATCAATTTTTACTTAAATTGAAATAGTTTATATATTATTGATAACAAATAAATATAATAATAGAAATCTAGATAACTTTATTTTTATCATTTAACTTACAAATTACAAGATTAAAATTTTTCAAGTATACAGTATTAGTAATTAATTATATAATAGTATGACTTTTATTGAAGTCAATCTTTATCTCTGATCTTAGTGCTCTGTTGATTTTATATTTTATTAGTTGAATCAATAAGTTACTCTCTACATTAGATTGTTCTACTTTCTGCTTATAAATTAAATAAGCTTAATATGGCGTTTCATTCTCAATGTTTCAAGCGAATTGTCTATAAGAAGTTGTAATAAAATTTCCTTTTAAATTGCTTAGCATGACAAATTTTTACACCTTCATTTGAACAAACCTTTTTAGGTCAGCTTAACAATCACTTTCTCCAAAATGGCATGTATATTAATAATTAATGGAAAAAAATTAATCAAATTAAGCAACAACAAATAAAGTCGGACCTTATGTGTTAATTCGAAAAATTGGGATGGGATCTTTTTCAGAAGTTTTTGAAGCTGAAGATACACGAAATTCGCAAAAAGTTGCCATCAAAATTATAAGTAGCTAAAAAATCAAAGAACACCAACTCAAGAAGGCTATACTGAATGAAGTCAAAGCACTAAAACTCACTGCATAAGCTTTTCACGTAGTAAAACTTCTAGAATATTTTCATGTTGATGGCAATCATTTCATAGTGAATGAGTTGTGCGAGGAAAATCTCAATCAATACATGATCAAAAACAAGCACTTTTCAGAGGAAGAATCTACTGAAATATTCTGTTAAATTTTACTAGGATTTAAAGTGCTTCATTCTCACAACATAGCCCATCGTGATGTGAAGCCTTCAAACATATTATTAAAAAATAACAAAGTGAAAATTTCCGATTTTGGACTCTGTAAAATTCTCTCAAAGAGGGACCAGGTCATGAAGTCCTTGGTTGGCACCCTCGAGTACCAAGCTCCATAGATGACTCGGTAAGGTCGATATCGATCAAACTGCGATATCTATTCACTGGGTGTTGTTTTCTATAAGCTGCTGTATGGCAAGCATCCCTACAAATCGAGGTCACTATTCGGCTTGCTCGAAGAGTTCTAAACTCATGATGTAGTTTTTCCTGAATAAATTTCAGTTTCCGATAAAAATAAATAAATTCTTAAAAGAATGCTGAACATAAATTCTCTATAACGAGCAACATGGTAATAAGTCTTCAATCACTTCATTCCGACAAAACAACACTCTTAGACGACAACCCAAGACCAAAGTTCATAGCGTGAAACTTACTGCGAATCATAGGCTACAGAAACAACACATAAATAAAGTATCTGCGATTTTGATGCTGATAATGTAGCATTGCTACTAAATATTATGAAAAGACATTAAGCACTTATCAATATGAACAGTGTGGCTTTAAGTGCGATAAAATTAGGGGAGTTTTAATTTGTTGAATTGGCAAAACTGTGTTTATCGAAAATAAATCGGTAATTGAACGGTTTAATCAGTAAAGTTGAAGGTCGAGCATAATTCGCATAAATTCACAACATCCTCACAAATAACTCTAAACTTTTAGCAAAAACATTACAGCCAGCAACAGAACCCGAAATAAGGAGGAAATTGATGAGCAATCTAATAAAATCACAAATAAATAAAATATTAAAGAAAGGTGTCGAGAACAATAAATAGAAAGCACTTATTTTAATAAGAATTATAGACTTGAAAACTAGTGACCGTTTCATGGAAGCCTAATAAAAATATGCGAATTTAACATAATAGTAAATAATAGACAGGCTCTGCTAATTTTATCAGTGATTTTAATAACTTATACTAATTTACTAGCTATTCAACTGATAGCATTAATTAAGACAAATAACATAAACTGTTTCTATATTAATTTTACGATATTATAAATAATTGTAATTAATGTTACAATATAAGAAACTGAATATTCGTGTATAGATAGTTGATAATTATTTGCTTAATTATCCACACACATAACTTGATCTTATCTGAAGTCGTCGCCCAACCCTTAACGCAGTCACCTAAGTTATGGTCTCTTGCTGTAGTTGGGCCCTGACTCGTGATATTGAACAACAGCTGAGAATACGATGATGCCCTTCATTTTACATATACATACATAGATATACTTAATAGATAGAAAAATATTATATGCAGGATCATTCGCTTGTGTTTTATTAGTAAGATTTATTAAAAAATGTTGTGATTGAAGTATAGATTCAGCGGCAGAGTAAGGAGGAATCTGATGATTGTTATTAATTTGTGTGGAAATTTATACTGTCAATTATTTATTTTGATATTGAAGATTGGTCTGATCTATTCTTTGTGAGCTATTATTTCTGTTGATGTAAAACTTATAACTTTTTTTATATTGCTTTTTCTCGCTTTTTCTATTTTTTATCAGTTGGTTTGATCATACCCTTAGCCCTCTGCTTGATTTGTTCGTATTTTTTAGTATCTGAGTCTAGTTTAGTGATGGCCCATTCCACCTTGCAGAATTGTACTTTGGCTTACGTTTTCTTGATCATATCTTAAAGTAATTGATTAGCCTTTTATATTTGATTATTGCAGCACTCCTATGATACTTCCTCTAACAAATCCGCTTATTTAAATTCTATTTGATTATCACTATACTTTTCCTTTTGCTTTTCCGATTTAATAGACTCAATTCCCTGTTAATCATTCTTTGTACTTCTCAGGATGTAAATGTCATAATTTTATACATGAGACTCTATTAAACGAGTAAGCTATTACTATGAAGTTGCTGTGAAGTATTATACTTTATGAGCTGGGCTGTAGTTTATTAATATGCTGCTATGTGTTGGAGCGAAAGTTAGGTAGTTTATGGCGGGCATTTTTTAGTATACTTTACCTATTTTTGTTACTATTATTAAATCATAACATCATCTAATCACCTTATTGATTTTAAGGCAATATGATTATGTTATATTTAACAGATTTTTGCAAAATGATAGAACATAAGTATTATTTATTGTAGATTTGTATGATTTGTCGGATATAAATGTTAGTTACATCAAAAATATATTGAAAATTAAGCCAGTTGCATTTATTTTAAATAGACTATGAAGGAGCGAAAAACAAGCACATCCAAGCTCACTCCCAGTCAACTCGTTAAGCAGCAGTTGGCCGGTAATGGGCTCTTCGAGGAAGCATTAGATAAGCCAAGAATTATCTAATTCCTCAACTTGGCTGATTACTCCATCAACACCGAGTCTTATGTCAACATCGACGAGCCTCTTTTTGAAGCAGTGCCACCTGTTATTCAATTTAGCGATTATTAACCATTGCAAATAAAAGAGAAAGTGTTCAAGTTGAGAAATAAAGATCGGTTTTCACGGCGAGTAAAAATAATACAGCCCGACTCCAAGCTATTTCAAGTTATGATCCCTAACGATACTAAAACTAAGCTATAGTCAGGAACTAAAGTAGCAGCAGGAATGGAGACTAAGTTCACAATTAGATTCTCCCCGTAAGCAAAAATCGACTATAAGTATGAGCTTATTGTTGTAACTTAAAGGGAAAAATTTATAGTGCCTATTGTGGCTGTTGGCAAGAGAGCTATGATTGATTTCCCTGATGTTCTCGACTTTGGCGCCTGTCCTGTTAAATTTTCAACTGAGAAGCCAGTCATCATCAGAAACTTAGGAGAAAAAACGACAAAGTGGAATTTATAATTGCCTAACGGATTTTCATCCAACCAAAAAGAAGGAGTACTTGAACCAGGTAAAAATGAACAAATTCTTGTCAAATTTTACCCTATTGAAGCAAAATTATATCGAGCAATAGCAAAGTTAGAATATGATAAACTTCAAGCATTTGTTGAGTTGTTAGGCTCAGGTCAACTTTCAAATGTTTACTTAAGCAAGCCGATGGTCTCAATGGAAGAAAGTTATATTGGATTGCAATCTCAACAGACTCTTCATATAATAAACAAGTCAAATGTAAAAGTTAATTTCGAGTGGAGATCATTTGCTTCAGAAAAATAATAAAAGCCAAAGAAATAGCTACTCTATCATCAGCTACAATAATAAGAAGCAGAATAATTGATGTTGTTGAGAGAAGTTATTAACAGTCAAGAACAGAAATAGGAAGATCTTCAAGATATGAATGACTCATCATCGGAAGAAGAGGTAGATCCTCGTGAATATCTCGAACGCAAGAGAAAAAGAGCAGAGCTGGCTCTTACACGAAAGTATAAGACAATTAAGAAAGCTATTTAAGACGATTTGTTTCTGTTTAGAGATAGCATTTTCCAAATTTAGCCTTTAATGGGTGAAATATGGCCTAATAGCGAGATTACAATTACTATAACTTTTATGCCAATTGAAGCCAAAGTTAATGATTGCACAGCATACTGCAATGTTTCATGTGCTGAAGAGAGATTACCTCTCAAACTTAAAGGCGAAGGATTGGGTCCAAAAGCATATCTGACACAACAGTAAATTAACTTTGGTGATATATTCGTGAATCAACCAATAAGGCAAACAGTTCAGATCGAAAACAGAGGTGAAATTCCTTGTCATTTTCAATTGGAAAAGCCTTAGAGAGCTTTTGCTAAAATGTTTAATTTTTCTATTGAATAAAAAACACTTGACGTTGGATAAAATTGTTCTATTGAAATAAATTTCAAGAGTTCAATTCCTGGTGAATTTAAAGAAAAGTTCAAATGGAATCTTCATGGCTCTCCTTTGAAAAATCTTGAAATGACATTTTTAGGGCATGTAATTGCTCCTACTTTTGAGTTCGTGGATCCTAATGACACTCTCAAAGCAAAGCCTGAAATTTCATTTGGTAAAATCAGCTACGATTTTGACTACAAATAGTACATCACCTTAAAAAATACTTCTTCAGTTGAGTTTAATTATAGTCTTAAAATTCAAAGCGACAGCAAAATCCTACAAAATTAATTCAGAATTAATCCCCAATCAGGCACAATTCCATAAAAATCATAAAGGCTCATTTAAATCGAGTTCACTCCAAAATCAGTAAAAAAATACGAAACAGTAATGACAATTGATATTGAAGGAGTTGGTAATGATATGCTTTCAGTCCCAATCAAAGCAGACTGTCAAGTCCCACTTGTCGATATTACGCCTGCTTAAAAGATAGAATTTGCTGAAGCTTGCCTTAACTATCCATAAACAAAATCAATCATTTTGAATAACCATTCTGACATTAAGGCTAAATTTAACATCATTCCTCAATCATAATAATCGAAAGTGCTAGCTAAATACACAGTTTCTCCTTAGTCAGGCGTTATTGATGAAAAATCATCAAAATAGCTACAAATTACTTTAGTGACATCTAAATTAGGTTAAATTACGTTACCATTCCATGTCAATATTATTGGTACGAACAATAATCAGCCACATTTGCTTAATATTAGTGCTAATTCTGATGGCCCGAAAGTTGCAGTAACTCCTTAATAATTGGATTTTGGTCAAGTTGAAGTATTGAAGGACTATTTCCAAAAAGTTACGATTGTGAATAATTCAAAAATTAAAGCCGAATTCCACGCATTCACTCGTCAGAAAATATCAATATTTAAACCTAAAATAAAGCACGCATTTTTAGAACCTGGATAAAGACTTGAATTTGATGTTGTTTGCAATGCTGATGACTCAAGCAAATTTAATGATATCTTACACTTCGTTGTCAAAGATGGTAAAGATAAAGATGTTGTACTGAAAGCTAAAGGTGTTGGATCAACTATCTATTGTGACGATAACTTAGAATCACTAAACTTTGGAACAATTTACACATTCAAGACTGCAGTCAAGGAAATATTCATTCAAAACAGAGGTCGAAAGTCACAGAAAATTACTTGGCAACGTAAGAAATTAGTTGATAAAAAGAAGAATAAAGATGAAAAATAACCAGAATAAGAAACAGTATTTTCAATTGATCCTGAGACATAAACAATACCACCAAAATATGGAAGATACTTCAGATTTGTTGCCATGAGTCAAAAGAAAGGAAAAATACCTTAGTAATTTAATCTACTATCTCAAGTAGGCAACGAAAGAAAACCAAATCAGTTAAAAACGATGCTAATTGAAGGAGAGTTCACTCAGCCTAATCTTATTTACAGCGAAAAGAAACTGAACTTTAAATACGTTTGGCAAGTTTCAGACAAGGATATTAAAGTTCCAGCTTTATAGAAAACTTTATAATTGACCAGTGGATCAAGTCTTCCTTTGGATTTCACTTTAAAGGTGTCACCTCCTTTCTCAGTAAGTGAATAGATTCATTATCTTGAACCAGGAGCAAGCACTAAAATAAAAGTACAATTTGACCCGAACTATAAAGTAGACAAAGTGTCAGGAATTCTTAATGGAAAAATTAATGTAGTTTTTGCTGATCATCCTTATCGGTAGGCTGTTGATTTAGTGGGTGAAGTCTGTTTCCCCAATCTCAAGCTTGAAAATAGTCTCATTAATTTTGGAGCTATCCTCAATGATACAACTAAGAAGATATCAATGTTGATGAAAAATGTATCAGAAATGACAGTGACTTACGAATGGGCTTTTCTTGAGTAAGAAATCATTGGTTAAGAATAAAAAATGAACTTATCTTCAACTTCTCAATTTATTTCAGGGTCTATTCCCATTAACTAAGTATTCGATATTCTGCCACTTTCAGGTAAGCTAGATCCCGGACAAGTTGAAGAAGTCTAATTCATTTATAATGCTCAAGGTGGAACACTATATCGAACAACTGCATTATGTCATGTATAAGGTGGACCTAACTATGAAGTTAAATTATAAGGAGACTCTTCAATGATTGCTGGTAAAATTTCCGAGAAATAGCTTGATTTCCAACTTTTGAAATTCTGTGACTGGAGCTCAAAATAAATAACTATTGAAAATACTGGTAAAGTTACTTTTGAATTTAAGGTATCAGTCGCTGATGTAGTGAGAAAAGCTTTCCTTGACATTTCTCCTATGAGTGGAAAAATTGCAGGAGGTCAGAAGCAAAAATTAACAATCAAAATATGCCCAACTATGCCTGAAGTTTTCAAAGAATAGTTCGAAATACAAATGGGCTATTATGATCCAGAAAAGATAATTGTGAAAGGCGAAGGAGTTTATCCATCTTTACTTTGTCAATTCCCAAGATCAGAAAATCCATAATTTGACGCAAAGCTTAAGGAAGAAGTAGATAGATATACAAAATAATACGAAAGCTATCATCGCAAAACAGGCAAAGATAAGTCGAAAAAGAAAGAGAAAGAAATGAAATCTATTGAACAGTTCCGACATGAAATATAGAAATAAATGGATAGAAAGCAGTATTGCAGGCTTATTAATCAAGCAATTTAAGTTTATCAAAAACCTGAAAAGCCACCAGCAAACAACACGTAAACCAAACTATTCTAAAAGATCTATTTAACAACATGGGTATGTGATTTTGGAAATGTCATTGTAGGCAGCACTCAACGAAAGCAATTAAAATTCAAGAATGTTGGTGATCAACTAATTGAAATGGTATTCGATCTAAAACCTATAAAAAACAGCGAATACAACATAACACCAGATAAATCAAAATTAGCTCCTGGAGAATAAGTAAATGTTGTTGTAACTCTTGCAACTAAGAAAAATAGCAAATTCGGTAAACTAAGATCTTCGATTGCTTTGGAAGTTAAAAATGGAGCTAAATATAAAGTTTAATTAATTAGCAATTTGACTATCCCTGAAGTTACTGTTGAAGGAGTCACTTAAGGTGTTCTTGATTTTGGGAAAGTTTTGTGTGGACAAAGGAAAACTATTACTCTAAGATTTTTGAATACAAAATAAATTCCTTGTGAATGGGCTTTGAATATTAAATAACCTATTGCAACAGTTGCCGATAAAGACAAAGACAATTAAGTAAAATATGAAATAAAGCCTGCATTTGGAAAAATACCTTCAGGCGGTTTCCAGATTGTTAAAGTACTTTTCACTCCTTCTCAAGATAAAGAATACATAAATAAATTTCCGATTAAAATTCTATAAAATCCCAAAATTCTAAATCTGGAGATGAGAGGATCAGGAACTTGCACAACTCTTGAGGTGAAACAATCAAAAATAAAAATAGGCCCTGTGCTGCCTTATGACAATAAGGCCTATGCTTTGCTTGAAATATCAAATCCAACTCAATATCCAACTGAACTCATAAGTCTCGACTTTGATAAAAAATATAGAGAAGATATTGAAGCATTGACAATTTATGAAGAGCTTAAAAATGGAGCTGCGAACTAAAAATAGAAAAGAGTTGTATTTTTACCCACAAGAGAAGCCGGGGCTCCACTCTGGCCTGAAGTTACCAGCGCTGTTGCCAAAAAGAACAAAACTGATGAGTTAAAGAAAAAGCTGTAAGCTACAGCAGATGAGGCTTAGAAACAGAAATTACAGAAGCAAATTGAAGATTTGAATACTGTTGCTCCATAAGTGGAATACCCTAAGAAAGTTGACTCAGATAAAGTATTACACCTTGCAATCATTGGCCCTCCTCAATGTGGTAAGACTCATGTTGCAAATACTATTTCTCAACTTCATAAGCGAGCCTTGATAAAAGTAGACTAAGTTATTGAATGGGTATTAAATTCAGGATCTGAACTTGCGGAAAAAATTAAAAAGTACCTATAAGACAGAGTTAAATAGAAATAATTAGCGACTCAAGAACGAGAGAAAGCTTTCAAGAAGGCTGGCAAAAAAGCCAAATAACTTGAGGAGAAATTAGGCCCTGCAAATGAAGCAATGTACGAGTATCTTCCATAACACTTTTGGGTAGATGCTATCCGCGAAAGGATAAAACACCCATAATGTGGTGCAGGTTGCGTATTTGATAATTTAAAATCAAAACATCTGCCTCAAAATGAATTGATAGTTCTGAATTTAATAATGAAGGCAGTTGGAAATTAAGCATTGAGTGTTATTGACATGGAAGGAATTGTCAAATAAACTCAGCAGCAAAATAACTAAGATGCGAGATCAGAATTCAAGAAATCATAAGCATCAGAGGGTCAGACTATGACATTGAAAGGATTTGGAAATACTATTAACGAGATTGATAAAGAATAAGAAGAATAAATCAAGTTTGAGGTGAAAGATTTTGCTAATGAATAATAAAAGAAGAAGTATCATGAAAAACGAAATAACGAACATAAACTAATCAAAAATTAATATGAAAACCCATTAACTATTCCATTATTCAGAGACCCTGTATTTGAAGATCAGAAAAAATAGCCTGAGGCTGATAATTCATAAAAGAATTTGGCTCACCTCGGATCTCGATAGGTTATTCAGTTCCCCATACATTTGAATTCTATTTAACAAAGAAATAGTGTGAAAAAATTAATTCCTGTCCCTCAGTATAATGATCCGATGAAGTAGCCTCTTGCTTAGGCAGAGTTTCAATAAGTTATTACTAAACATTCTGGTAAATTCTTCGAAACTAAATTGTTGAAATAGTTCCATATATACACACCAAAGGATAAATACGTGCCTTTCAAAAAGCTAGAAAAGAAGGATGACAAGAAAGATAAAAAGTCAGTTGATAAAAAAGGAAAAACAACAAAATTATAAGCTTAAGTTTAAAATCCTCCTGTTTTATAAGCTATCCCTGAGGACTTGTCAAAAGAAGAGAGTCGCTGGGTTATCCCTGCATAAACTACTCTAAAACTTTATGTTAAGTTTTTCTCCAAACTTCAAGGTACTTTTGAGTCCAATTTAACATTCGAAAATACATTCAATCTTAAAAAGACTCAAGTGGCTATTTCATCAAAAACTGAGTTCCCAACTTTGAGTAATTTGCCTAAAAATCTCTTCTGGAACTTGAAAAAAAGTAGGCCAACTACTTCTCCGGAATGTTATCTTTCTAAAGTTTTTGTTCTAGGCGAAAATTGTTTCGATTTTGGACCCCTCCTTATTGGAAAGAGTGTATAAAAAAAGAACTAAAAAGATCTTATTTCAGTAAACTCTACAACTTTTAAACTGGTTAATGTTGGTCACTACCCCGCAGACATTTAGATTGCCTTACTAAGCTCCATCATGGAAAATGATCCATCTTATAAAAAAGGAGTATTTTCTGTTGAATTTGACAAATGCACAATTAAGCCAGATGACCCACCAAAATAACTTAGAGTATGGTCAATTCCAGACGAGCCTAAACCTTTCGTTGATGAGCTCATTATTATGATTAAAAATAATCCCACGCCTATCACTGTTCCATTGAAATGTCTTGGCTCAAAGCCCATCATTTAAATTAAAGAAGGCAGCCCAATTAAATTTACAAGAATCTTACTTAACCAAACTATAAAGAGATAATTGAAACTTCAAAATACAAGCGCTATTCCTATTAAATTCAGATTAGAAGGATGCGAAAAGCTACCGCAATAATTCAGCGTGCTTGTTAAATAAGGAAAATTAAAACCTAATTAAGAAATTTCGATTGATGTCAACTTTAGAGCAATCAAACAACAGAAATTTTCTTAAACATTAAAATTAATAGCTGAAGATACTGAAAATTTATCACTTCATAGCAACCCCATCGATATTCCAGTAGAAGCTGAGGCATTCGATATTAGCGTTGATTTGAAATTCCCAGGTGAAAATACATAAAATTTGCTTGACTTTGGCGCTATCAGAGTGGGTGACTATAAAGATCAAACATTTACTGTCAAAAATATTGGATTATATGTTGTCAAAATATCATTCACAATCAAGAAAAAGTTATATAAAGACTGTTTTAGAATTGAGCCAATGGAATTTTAACTAGAACCCAATAGCTCTAAAGAAGTTCTAACAAGATTTAGCAGCTTAAAGGAAGTTAAACTGAAAACTAATAACAACTCAACTGACATTTTCATGTAAATTCTATAAGGAAAAACTCTATAGACTCATCGCTCAATCCCAATTAATGTTGCAGTCAATTCAGTGTTTAGTAATTACTCGATTGTCCCACTGAAAAACATGAACTTTGGCCCAATTCAGTTTAATGAGAGCAAATCAAGAGTATTCGAGGTGAAGAATTAGGGATTGTTTGAGTTTAATTTCTCCATCTTTGACTTCGCAAATGAATAATTCAGAAAATAGTTGCTTGAAAATATTCAAAAAGATAGGTAGGCCAAGCTTGAAGCTGCAAACACTCTACCTGCACCTGGCGGAGCAGCTGATAAAAAAGGAGCTAAAAAATAGGTTAAATAAGTCAAAAAAGATGCAAAGAAAGGAGGAAAGGGTGGAAAAGGATAACCTGAAAATTCATTAAAAATTGGTCAATGGACTATAACACCAGCAAGTGGAACTGTTGCTCCCGATAGCAGTGTCGCAGTTTAAGTTAAATTTACTGGCAACGGACAGAAACTCTTTGAGCAAAAAATAGCTGTTGATATTGAGAATAGAAATCCAAATGATGAGCCAAATGGAATACTTTATGAACTAGTCGCTTAATCATGCATCCCTGGAATCAACACCCGAAGCTTTGAGTCCATTTTTTAGGAGCAGCTTGTTATGCCAAGCCAACATCACTCAACTAATGTGACAAGTCTCGTTAAGTCCAATGTATTTTTCGTTGAAGAGAGAATATTCAACTTTGGTACTCTTGTACCTTCCAAAGTACCTGAAGGAATCGTTGAGAAGATTAAAATTTAGAACAGCAACAAAGTTACTTGTACAGTAAAATTTGATGTGAGAAAGAAGACTCCAAATGCAATTGAGCAATTTGCTTTTGAAGTTGATCCAAAGTAAATTAAAATTTCACCTCATGAATATCACTATGTTAAAATTATCTTCAAGCCAACAATTATGGCTTCTTATGCAGGTCTTTTCGAAGCAATTGTATAAAATGGCGATCAATAACCAAAGACTCATAAACTGACATTTGACTTGAAAGGCTAAGGCGCACTTCCTACTCTCCGTGTATAGAAGCCAAAATAATTCCTAGACTAAAGAACAATCTTACTAAAATTCCCTAAAACAAGGGTAGGCAAAACAAACACTCAGCAGATCAGTTTGAAAAATGATGGCAGCATTCCTGCAACTGCTAAATTTGACTTGATTCCAAGTGATTGCTTCAGATTCGTTGATAATACATCAGTGTCACTGAACCCTAAGACTTATTCGACTTTCAATATTGAGTTTAGGCCATTATAAGTTGGCGTAAAAAACTGGGATATCACTGCCAGTACACTGCTCAATCAGTTTGAGACAATGCGATTTAAAATACAAGGAGAAGCCTATTTCTAAGATATTCTATTCGAGAACTTACCACTGTAATAGGAAGACAAAGCTAACTTCGACGATTGTATTATCGGATAATAGAAAAGAATAACATTTTCCTTGAAAAACAATGGAAACTCTTCAATAAAATTCAACTGGGGACTCCATTAATAGTTCAAATTTATCCCAAGTGTAGGTCATATTGGTGCAAAATCATTAAAAAGTGTAACAGCAGTATTCAAGTCCAACAAAACAGTCACTCATAAATAAGTCGCACTTCAATGCTAAACTGTTCAAATTAAACAAAACAGTGAATAATTTGTTGACTGGGATGACTCAATGGTTGTGAAGAGGTATGTTACCAAGACTTAGCATGATTGGATTTTAAAGAAAAAGGAAGAATAGCGAAGAAGAAAATAATAAGAAATTTAAGCTGCTAAGAAAGGTGGTAAAAAGGATGCTAAAAAGGCACCAAAAAAATAATAAAAGAAGGAGTAATAATAAAAGCCACCTGCTCCAAAATAAGGCGAGGAAGCTGACATTCTTATAGAATAAGTAATCAAGGAACCTGAAAATGCAGTAATAGAAAAAACAGAGAAAAACTTAGCCTTAAAAGTATCTGCAGTAGCTGATTATGCAAAATATTAAATCCAATCTCGTAAAGTAGATTTCCTTCCTACAATGATGTACACTTCTAGAGTCCATAAATTTAACATTAAAAACACAAGTATAATAAAGTTACATTACAATTGTAAGATTGTGAGTGCAGAGAATGGTAAAATCGATGCCGGCTTCTTCACAATTTCTCCTCACTCTGGTACTATTATGCCTGGATGCGATGAAGCATTTACTGTTAAATTTTCACCTACTTAAGTTTAATCAAGAAATGACAGACTTCTTGTCATGGCGATTAAAAACTTGGACCCTACTTTATAAAAATTGATTGTCGAACTAAATGGTGATACTGAAAGACCAATATGCCATTTCTAAATTCCACCTTCAAAATACAGATAAAAGAAGCCTGACATCGAAGCCAAGTATAATATTGTTGAGTTCCAGTCTCTTGGCACAAAAGTGAAAAATACTAAAAGATTCTATGTTGTAAATCCAACTTCACTTGCTTATGATTTCGAATGGAAGAAGATCGATGATAAAAAAGATTCAAATTCAGGCTTCTTCAGATGTCCGACTTCTAAAGGAACAATTCTTAGTGGCAAAAAGGCTGAGATGATATTCGAATACACTCCCGACCTACTTGGTACACATGAAAGCTATTGGGTGTTTTAAATTCCAAGCGAAAAGATTATTCAGTATTTCTTACTTATCGGAGATGTTGTTTAGCCAAATGTTTTCTTTGATATCGGTAAAATCAATTTTGGTCCATTGCTTTTAGGAGGAAAGAACAAGGAAACTGTTGCCTTGAAAAATTTAGAATAAGTTCCTCTAGCTTTCACATTTGAGAAAGATTCAATTCGAGGAGACCCTGATTCTGGTGCATCACTTTCTATTTAACCAATGAGTGGAGTCGTACCTTCAGGAGGAGAGACCAAAATTTAAGTGAACTTCGAGCCAAAAGTTTCAAAATAGTTTAACTATAATATTGCATGCAATGTTACTCGAAGAAGTCGACCAATTTGCATTAATGTTAAAGGTATTGGATATGTACTTTCTCATTCAGTTCACATTAATGATAGACCTAATCCATTAAATAAAAGCTAAAAAACTTAAATCAACTTTGGCAATATTTTTGTAAATGAGAAGAAATCAAAAACTCTTACTGTATAAAATAGTGGTGATTTCAATTTTGACTTTGCGATCAAATCAAATAGTCCATACCAGTTTTTGAATATCTCAAAATAATTCGGGACAGTAAGAAAAAATGAGAAAGTAACTATTGACCTATAATTTGCACCAAGCGATGAGTTCGCTTTCAAATCGAATGCTTTCCTAACTTTGTCCATTATTTCAGGTCCAACATATACTTTCGAGCTCAGAGGTAAAGCTAAAAAACCAGGAGTTGATTTCTCATTCTTTAACTATGATTTCGGACCTTGCTTTGTCTTGAAACAACCACTCTCTATTACAACTTATCTTGAAGTAAGAAATAGATAGACTACTGCTATGACAATTGAATCCTTATTTGAGAAAACAGATTACCTAGATGTAAAAATACCTTCTGGCGAAGTTGTATTACCTCTTTAAATAACTTCAGTCAAGAATAAAAAGGGAGTTATGGAGAAAGTATAGAAAAATGTGCTTCGAATTCCTATTGTGTTCACTCCTCGTGAAATGATCAAGTATCAGGACACTCTGACATTCGATATTAACAGTCTTAACAAAATTTATGTTAAAATAAAGGGAGAAGGAGTACCACTCAAGCTGTAAGTTGAAAAGACTGAAGATCAAAATGTTGATTTTGGTATTACTAAAGTTGGTGAAGATGACACTCGTATTGTTGGAGTTGTGAACAATTCGAAGAAGAAAATATAAATTACTTTTAATGTTGACCAACAATTATAGGAACTGAAGAAGATGTTCATTTTTGTAAATGCTGCTGCTAATCAAACAATTATAATTAACCCTCGCTAAAAATTTGACTTATAAGTTTCATTCAAGCCAACTATGCGAATTGCTCCATTCAAGACAGAACTCATGTACAAAATTGTAGACAATCAAGAGAAGAGAAAATTACTAAGTGTATTTACAACAGCCCATGGAACTGAAATGAAACTAATGGAGGACACAGTCGGATTCGGGACAGTAGTAATCAATTCCAAAATCACAAAAACTATACAACTGTCGAACTTTGGCGATGTGCCTTCGAAATTTGAATGGGATACTAAGTTCTGTGGAAAATATTTCACTATTAGTCCAGAGAAAGGCCACCTTAATGCACATTAAGATATTTTGTTTGACGTTACTTTCCATCCCAATGTCGTCGACAATGATATTAAATTCAAAGTCAAGTGCTCAGTCGAAGGAATGGACCCATTATTCGTTAACCTTATCGGTAAATGCATTCCTCAACCGAATGACTCCATTCAATAAATTAAATTTGAGTGCATGGTCAGAAAGTAAGCAGTCCAAAAAATAACTTTAAAAAATCCGACACCAAAGCCTTGGAAGATAAAAGCTTCAATTTCTTCCACTGAAAAGCACAACTATTTCACAGGAAATGATTTTGTCGAAGTGAATCCTAACGGACAAACAGACTATTAAGTAAAATACTTGCCTCTCACGATGACAGCAAATGAACAGGAGCCTACTATTAAATAAGCCACACATAATGCTTCTCTATTCTTCCCGATTCCTGACGGCACTGCATTAATGTATAAGCTTACAGGTAAAGCAACACCACCAGCTGTGCTTCAAACATTCGACTTGAACACTAAAGCGAAGAAAAATTTAGTTCATCTTATTCCGATTAAAAACTGGCTTAAAACTCCTCAGAGATTTAATGTGAGCTGGAAATTTGATGCTGAAGATAAAACTGTGTTCATTAATGCTGCCAATACACTCGATGTTGCAGGTGAGACTTCTAAAGATTACAAACTGTCAATTTATGGACTCAAGGCTACTGCTGCCAAATTCACAATTTACTTCAAGAACCCCAACACTCACTAATTTATTTCGTTCAGAGTGGTAAATATTTTGATTTATATAGAATCTCACAATCACACCCAGTGACCCTCTCGATCCCGTGCAACTTTCAAGCTTAGTGAGAGAAACAACGCACAAATTAATTACGATTTAAAACCCATTACCTCACCCAGTATAAATTAAGAAATAAATGATGGTCGTGGAAAGTGATGTGGTGTTCTTGTCGCCGAATTCATTCACTATTCCTGCAAAATCAGTAAAAATTATGATAATCTTAGGAATTCGGTTTAGAAATGATATTTAGACCACTGCTGGCTAAGTAATAGAATAGCAAAATGACAATAAAATCACCAGATCTCGGATAATTCGTCTACCCATTGAAACTTATCGGATTACCCTCAACTTCGGATCGCGTGATGAACTTCAAAGCTGCACTTGGAGGCTAAATAACACAGAAATTTAAATTTATTCACTACGGCAAGAAAGCTTCTACATATACGTGCAGAGTTGAGAAACTAGGACAGAAAAGTTCGCAGCCTGTTGATCCTAAAGCTAAAGTCCCAGTTGTTGTATCTGATTTTACTGTTGAAACTGCTACAGTCAATGTCAATGGATCTGATAATTTCGAAGGAGTTTAAAGTTCAGTCAATATTAAGTTTGAGCCCTCCAGTATGAGCGAATCAGTCAGTCAACTAATTATTTCATCGCCAGACGGAGGAGAGTATATAACAACATTGAATGGTCTTAGCACAGCGCCTCAACCCAAAGGACCATATAAAATATCAGCAAAGCCACCACCAATAGATTTCAAGAACCCATTCTTCGAGGCAGTTGATTTCGTCGTAAGAATCGACAATCCTGCATTTACTAGCACAGTGAAATCACCTGTAAAAGTTGATGGAAAGAAAGTACTTAGCATAAATCTGGCATATAAGGCAGTACAAGGATTCTCGGCAAATGGCAGAATGACAATCACAGCTGGCGAGAATCTAACCTGGGTCTTCTATTTGCAAGGAGAGTGATTAACCAAAATTTAAACAATATTATCAATATTCATTAATGCAATATGTAATATATTAAATAGCATATTATAAAGTATTAGAAAGCAGTAAAATAATTTTAATAA
>APMI01007849.1_pt1 | contig 17040 bp, 12 predicted proteins | sample 667938 | NCBI WGS metagenome assembly APMI01 (sample SAMN01084076, study PRJNA167559) | wastewater metagenome | biome: Wastewater | place: Denmark: Ejby Moelle, Odense | collected 2011-11-28 | reverse complement strand
ATAGGCCTTATGCTGCTTGACAATACGATGGGGCTGGCGCCGCTGGTCTCTCGCTTCAATCGTCTCAGAGTAGATTTTGCCGACGCCCAGCGTTGCCTTGCCGAAGCTCGGCGCGCCAAACATACATTGTCCAGCATTATCGCCGCGTCAGACGTATGTGTTGCACTCAAGCAGCAGGCGCGGCGCGCAGCGCGCACAAAGGCGCCGGTGCTAATTCAAGGGGAAACAGGTACGGGCAAAGAGCTTCTGGCACAGGCTATTCACAATGCCAGTCTGCGGGCGGACAAAGCGTTTGTTGCGGTGAACATTGCGGCAATTCCGGAGACGCTGCTCGAATCGGAATTCTTCGGGGTCACCCCGGGTGCATATACCGGTGCGGACCGCAAAGGTCGTGACGGGAAATTCAAGCTCGCCGATGGCGGGACGCTTTTTCTCGATGAAATTGGCGACATGTCCGTCGCTCTGCAAGCCAAATTATTGCGGGTGCTTCAGGAGGGAGAGTTCGAGGCACTCGGTTCCAATCGGCTGGTGCCGGTCGATGTACGCATCGTCGCTGCCACCAGCCGCGATCTGCAGGCAGAGGTTAACGCGGGGCGCTTCCGCGCCGATCTCTACTACCGATTGAACGTTGTGACCTTGCCGATGCCCCCACTGCGAGAGCGGCTGTCCGACCTCCCGTTGCTGTGCGAGCATATGATTGAGGCGCTATGCCAAAAGCTGGGGCTGCCCCTGCGCGAAATCTCCCCGGAGGCGCTCGAGCGGCTACACCGGCACAACTGGCCAGGCAACATCCGCGAGTTGCAGAATGTGCTCGAGCGAAGTCTCATGATGAGTGATGGTGACACCCTTACCCTCGCCGAGATAAATGCGGCAATGCTGCCGGCACAGGCTTCTGAACCAGCAGCCGAGTCCGTTGGCCAGTCGCTCGCCGAAGCTATCGCGGAAGCGGAAAAAGCCGCTATCCGTAACTGCTTGGCGGCCTGCGCCGGCAACAAAGCGCGCGCTGCGGCGGAGCTTGGAATCTCGCGCACCTCGCTCTACGAAAAGATAGCTTTGCTCGGTCTTGGCTGAGGCAAAGGCTAGCGCCAGTCCATCGTTAGGTGTTCGCATGGCCGCACAGACTGTACGCCGCGGCGAACACTCGGTCTTTCCGTTCTTGCCCGTTCAAGCCCGCGATTGCCGGCATTTCAGGGGATTGCGGTGCGTGGCCCATTCCTTGCATTGATATAGCCTTCGTTGGGTCTTTCAGTCGTGTTGGTTGAGGGTTTGGTCCAACGAATCTACAGGGATATATTCTTCTTGTGCATTTTGTCACGGTTGATAAAACAGCTTGCTGTTAATCTGGTTCGCAAGAGATTCGAAACAGGCGTCACTTCAGGTACAACGTATCCGTTTGGAATCTCGATGACAGAAGAATTGTTTAGATGCATCAGACTAGGGGCAAATCGTGATTAAGGTATTCAGCCATTGGCTACATTTGAAGACAGTCTTGCGGATTCTGATCGACTTCATTTTCCCTGTTATCTGCGTTTTGCTGGCGGTGGTTTTGGTTGGACACAGGGGTCAGGAGAGTATTGAAAGCGTCATTATTTACGCTGTCGTCTTTGCACTGGCGATGATTGTATTCAATGCCTCGCTTGGGCTATATCAGCGCTCGCACGGACGCACCATAATGCAGACACGCGCTCGTGCTGTCCTCTCTCTCTATCTATCAGTCCCTCTTGCCTACGGTGTGTTCGCGTTGCTTTCGATCGCCGATGCTGATCACGAACTCCTGCTTGTCTCGGGTTTGGCTGCCTTGTTCGGGACGCTTGCCCATCGCGTATATACAATGCATAGAAGAACAGGAACGATGATGGAGCATCGTGTGCTGATTTTCGGTGCCGGCCCAGTGGCTGAATCCGTGAGCAAGGTACTGAAACGGTCCGATCCGGATATACAGATCGTTGGTTACTATCCGAGTCCAACTGACACGGAAATATGCATTCCGGGTCAGCTTGTGTTGCCACGGGCCCAATCACTGTCGGACACGGCGTACGCCTTGAACGTTCACGAGATCATCATCGCTGTACGCGAGAGACGTGGTGGTATTCTGCCCTTGCGAGAACTCCTCGACTGCAAGTTGTCAGGTGTTAATGTGCTTGATCTGGCCAGCTATTTTGAGCGGGCACTCGGCCAGATTCGACTCGATTCCCTGCGAATTGGCTGGCTCATATTTGGCGAAGGTTTTCGGCAGGGGTGGCAGCGCACGTTTGTCAAGCGTCTGTTTGATATCGTAGCTGCTTCGATCCTGCTCCTGCTCGCATTGCCAATGATGCTCGTCACAGCACTGTTGATCGTGCTGGAGGACGGTTTCCCGGTATTTTATCGACAGGAACGCGTGGGTTTGAATGGCCGCCTGTTTAATGTCATCAAGTTCCGCAGCATGCGAAAGGATGCTGAAAGTGACGGTAAGCCACGCTGGGCGACGGCAAATGATGATCGGACGACCCGAATTGGACGTATTATTCGCAAGTTGCGTATTGATGAGTTGCCGCAGCTTTACAGCGTGCTGACCGGTGATATGAGTCTGGTCGGTCCGCGTCCGGAGCGTCCGTACTTTGTCGATCAGCTGACACGTGAAATCCCCTTCTACGCGGTTCGCCACAGTGTCAAACCTGGAGTGACAGGCTGGGCCCAAGTAAGTTACCCCTATGGCGCCTCGGTTGATGATTCCATCCAGAAGCTCCAGTATGATCTTTACTACGTAAAGAACCACACTCTTTTTCTGGATATCGTGATCTTGTGCGAGACGGTAGTTGTGGTACTCACCGGTAAGGGTGCTCAGTAGCATCACATTCCTCGGGTGAGTCGCTAACCGGGGCGCAATCTGAGGAGGTTTTTCGGTTGGACGCCAGTAGAGAAGCAATTACAGTCTGGAGCTACGGACTTGCAGGCTTCGTCTATGCTGCATTTGCCATTTATCTGGCTTCAGGCTGGCGTGCCGGCTTGCGCAACCGCGCCTTGTTCATCGTTGCGGTCCTTTGCGCGCTCTGGGGGATGGCTGGCCTTGCCTATGCGTTAACGGGGCAAACGGTATTCCTGGCAGGCGGCATGCTTGCCGACCTCTTCCGCTACGGCGGATGGTATTTCTTCCTGCTGGTGCTACTCGTTCCGGATTCTTCTCGAGAAGACCGCTGGCCGAACCGCATTCGCTGGCTGGTTGGAGTGGCGCTTGCGTTGCTTCTGATTGGTCTTGCAGCGCAAGTCATGCTCCTGTTGGGCATGAATGACTTCTTCCCGCCCATGAGACTAGTCATATTCGACTCGCTGGCGATGGCGGTGTTTGCACTCGTGCTCATTGAACAACTGTTTCGCGACGTGTTACCTGATTGGCGTTGGGGCATCAAACCATTGTGTATTGGTCTTGGCGGTGCTGCCCTGTTTGATCTGTATTTGTTTTCGGACGCATTGCTGTTCAGCAGGGTCGATGCGGATGCATTCAATATCCGTGGGTTTGTGCACGCACTGGTGGTACCGCTCGTGGTGATATCGGCTGTGCGCAGCAAAGACTGGAAAACAAAAATCGTATTATCCCAACGTGCCGCATTGCAATCAGCGACTTTGCTTGCAGTTGGTGTGTACCTTCTATTCGTATCCTTAGCCGGCTATTACGTGCGCTATTTTGGCGGCGATTGGGGGCGGGCCTTCCAGTTAGCCCTGTTGTTTGCGGCGCTGCTGCTACTGGGCATGCTGAGCTTGTCGGGGTCAATGCGGGCCAGGTTCCGGGTTTTGGTCGGCAAGCACTTTTTCAGTTATCGCTATGACTATCGGGAAGAATGGCTTCGGTTTACCAATACCCTGTCATCCCAAGACGGTTTTGCAGAAATGGGGAGGCATGTGGTCAAAGGCTTGGCCGATATGGTCGAGAGCCCGGCTGGTGCGCTCTGGCTGAAAGACCCGACAGAACGGTTCTTTGCACAAGCGGCTTGCTGGAACATGCCCGTTTCGTCTGCGACCGAAGATGCCGATAGCAAGTTATGCCAGTTTTTGGTTGACAGTGGCTGGGTTATCAATCTTGAGGAGTATCGCTCTCTGCCTCGTCGCTACGACCATCTTGATCTTCCGGTCTGGTTGGTCGAAGTGCCAAACGCCTGGTTGGTTGTTCCTCTGGCAACGGGAAGCGAGATGACCGGCTTCGTCGTTCTGTCAACGGCACGTACGAAAATTGACGTCAACTGGGAAGTTAACGATCTGTTGAAGACAGCCGGACGGCAAGCCGGGGCATTTCTGGGGCAGATGCAGGCGACTGAAGCTTTGTTGGAGTCGCGAAAGTTTGACGCCTTCAACCGAATGTCCGCTTTTGTTGTGCACGACTTGAAGAACATTATCGCTCAATTATCGCTTATGTTGAAGAATGCCGAACGCCATCGGGATAATCCTGAATTCCAGCAGGATATGCTTATGACTGTAGAACATTCGGTCGAACGTATGCGGCAGTTGATGATGCAGTTACGTGAAGGAGCGACACCGATTGATAGTCCTCGTGGCATTGACCTTGGTGCTGTCATCCGGCGTATTCAGACGGCCAAGGCAGGGCAGGCTCGCCGTCTGGAAATCGATCAGATTGATAAGGTCATTGCCAAGGGGCATGAAGACAGAGTCGAGCGAGTGATTGGACACATTGTGCAGAACGCGCTGGATGCCACTGAAAACGACGGACGGGTTTGGATCAGACTGGAACGCCAGGGTGATCATGCGATGGTCGAGGTCGGGGACACAGGTCACGGCATGTCTCCGGAATTCTTGCGCGAACGCCTGTTCAAGCCCTTCCAAACGACCAAGCCGGCAGGAATGGGCATTGGTGCTTATGAGAGCTTCCAGTACGTGCATGAGCTGGGTGGCAAGATTTCCGTCGATAGTGCAATCAATGTCGGGACTCAGGTGAGTTTGCTATTGCCCTTGTTTGATGCTGGTGTCGAAATGGAACCTGACTCGGATTCCGAACCGATGCATGAGGAATCGAAATGAGTTCGGATAAATTGAATCACCTGTTGATCGTGGAGGATGACCCTTCGCTACAAAAGCAGATTCGCTGGGCTTTCGATCAATATGAAACGCTTACGGCAGATGATCGGGAGAGTGCGCTGGTCCAGGTGCAGCGTTTTATGCCGTCGGTCGTCACAATGGATCTTGGCCTGCCGCCGGATGCCGATTCTGTTTCGGAGGGCTTCAAGCTACTCGAGCAAATCTTGTCGATCGCTCCCGAGACCAAGGTTATCGTCCTGACAGGCCAAAATGACCGGGCCAACGCGCTGCGTGCTATCGGCTTGGGTGCCTATGATTTTTTCACAAAACCGTTTGAAATCGATTTGTTGGGATTGACAATAGAACGCGCCTACCGTCTCTATGAACTTCAGCAAGAGAACAAGCGCTTGCAGCGCATGCAGCAGCCGGATGTCCTGTCGGGACTGATTTCCCGGGATCCGGAGGTTTTGAAGGTATGTCGCACGGTTGAAAAGGTGGCAACTAGCGACGCAACCGTACTCGTGCTGGGTGAAAGCGGGACGGGCAAGGAATTGATTGCACGCGGGGTTCATGCCGCATCCGCCAGGCGGGGAGAGCGCTTTGTTGCCATTAACTGTGCCGCTATCCCGGAGAATCTGCTGGAAAGTGAACTGTTCGGCTACGAGAAGGGTGCTTTCACTGGTGCTGCCAAAACCACACTAGGCAAGATCGAGACGGCCAACCACGGCACTTTGATGCTCGATGAAATAGGCGATTTGCCACATTCCCTGCAGGCGAAACTGTTACGATTTCTACAGGAACGGGTTGTTGAACGCATTGGTGGGCGACAGGAGATTCCGGTTGACGTGCGGATTGTGTGTGCAACGCACCAAGACCTGAAAGCATTAATAAAGGAAGGACGTTTTCGTGAAGACCTTTATTACCGTCTGGCAGAAATTGTCGTGCTCATTCCACCTTTGCGTGCGCGCAACGGCGACGCGTCATTGCTGGCGCACGCTTTTGTACGCCGGTTCGCTGAAGTGCAGAATCGCGGTGCCATGACCTTGCGTGAAGATGCTTTGCGAACTATTGAAACGTATCCTTGGCCTGGCAATGTTCGTGAGCTTGAGAACTGTATCAAGCGTGCGGTTATCATGGCTGATGGCAATCAGATTACTGTTGAAGACATTGGCCTCGAGGAGGTGCAGAATGAGAACGAGGCAAGGCTAGATATTCGCCAAGCACGCGAGGATGCCGAGAAGCGCGTCGTCATAACTGCCTTGGGGCGTGCTGATGGAAATGTGCACAAAGCAGCCGAAATGCTGGGTGTCAGCCGGCCGACACTTTACGATTTGATGCACCGGTTCGGAATGAAGTAAATTCGACATTGACCAACATTTAACATTTTATTGGGACATATATGACTATTCGGAAATCAGTGAATAAAGCCGCTGCATCAACCCTGCTGGTCGCATTGATTCTGGTTGGCTGTGGAGGGGAAACGCCCGAGGCCATGCTGGCTTCAGCCAGGAACTATATGGCGAAGAACGACAACACCGCAGCGGCGATTCAATTGAAGAATGTACTACAAAAAAACCCTGATCTGGGTGAGGCACGGTTCTTACTGGGCAAGACGCTGCTTGATGGCGGACAATCGACGTCAGCCGAGATTGAGTTACGCAAGGCAAAAGACCTTAACTACTCGGCTGATCAGGTGGTGCCTTTGTTGGCGCGCACCCAGCTCGCGCTGGGGCAACCCAAAAAGGTTACCGAGGATCTGGCCAAGGTTCAGTTGACGTCGCCGGAAAGCAAGGCCGATCTGTTGGTGACAACAGGTCAGGCCTATTTGATGATGGGCAATATCGACGCCAGCCAGACCGCCTTTGATGACGCCTTGGCTGCTGTTCCGGGTTATGGCCCGGCGCTTGTCGGGCAAGCACGAATCAAGGCGGCAAAGCGGGATTTGCCTGGAGCACTGGTTTTGCTTGAATCCGCTCTTGAAAAGTCTCCCAAGCTTTACGACGCATGGCAACTCAAGGGGGATATTCTGTATGCGCAGGGCGATGCCAAGGGATCATCAGAAGCCTATCGCAAGGCGCTGGAAGTCAAGGCTGACTATCTGCCGGCACATTCTTCACTGATCACCCGTTCCTTGCAGGAAGGCAGCCTGGACGATGCAGGCAAGCAGCTTGACGCAATGAAGAAAGTGGCTCCCCAACATCCGCAAACAACCCTCTTGCAAGCCCAGCTCTTCTATCGGCAGAAGAATTTCAAGGCGGCTCAGGAATCCGTTCAGAAATATCTCGGCGTCATCCCCGACAGTACGCTTGGGCTGCAACTGGCCGGGGCCATAGAGTACGAATTGAAAGCGTATTCGATGGCGGAGACCTACCTGACGAAAGTATTGTCAAAGACCCCGGAGCTCGGTTTGGCACGCCGTATTCTGATTGCCAGCTATTTGCGGAGTGGTCAGCCGGCCAAAGCGCTCGCCACGCTGCAACCCGTTCTGGAAGAGATTGAGAAAGATTCAAACATGTTGGCATTGGCCGGCGAGGTGTACATGCAGAACGGTGATGCTGATAAGGCGGGAGATTATTTTGCAAAAGCCGCCGCTCTGGATCCCACTAATATTGGCAAACGTACTGCGGTCGCACTTTCGCACTTGGTAGAGGGGGAAACCGGCACCGCATACCGCGAACTGGAAGAGATTGCATCCGTTGATACCGGCATCAAAGCGGACATGGCTTTGATTTCGTCCCAACTCAGGAATCGCAAATTCGATCAGGCATTGAAATCCATTGCCGGCCTTGAGAAGAAGCAGCCGGAAAATCCTTTGGCACAGTATCTGCGCGGGATTGCATTCCTTGGAAAGGGAGACGTGCCTTCCGCACGTAAGAGCTTTGAGCAGGCCCTGGTTATGAATCCAACGTATTTCCCGGCAGCAGCCAGTCTGGCTAAACTGGATATTGCGGATAAGAAGCTTGAGGATGCAAATAAACGCTTTGAAGGCGTTATAGCAAAGGATCCAAAAAACGTGCAGGCTCTGCTTGCGTTGGCTGAGCTGCGAGGCAAGACGGGAGCAAAGCTTGATGAAGTGGTTGGCCTGATTAACAAGGCGATTGTTTCGAATCCTTCAGAAGCCACCCCGCGAATTGCGCTGATCGGGCTTTATATAGGAGCCAAAGAGACGAAGAAGGCGCTTGCAGCGGCTCAGGATGCCCTTGCAATATTGCCTGATCACCCCCAAGTGCTCGATGCGGCTGGCCGCGCCCAGCAGGCGGCTGAGGAATTCAATCAGGCGCTGGCGACTTACGGCAAGCTCGCTGCGTTGGTCCCCAATTCACCTCAGCCCTATTTACGCATGGCCGAGATTCAGGTGGCTGCCAAAAACAAGGAGGCCGCCATGCAGGATTTGCGTAAGGCGCTTTCGATCAAAGCAGATTCACTCGACGCACAACGCGGGATCATGATGCTGAATCTTGACGCCGGACGCACTGCCGAGGCCCTTGCCGTGGCCCGCCAGATACAGAAACAGCGGCCCAAAGAGGCGGTGGGTTATGCGCTGGAGGGGGATGTTCATGCGTTGAAGAAATCTTGGAATGAGGCGGCGACCGCCTACCGTAACGGTCTAAAGCAAAATGGTGGAACAACGCTGGCGATCAAATTGCATGCCGCTTTAGTCGCCGGTGGCGGCTCGGGAGATGCTGACAAGTTTGCCGACAGTTGGATGAAGGAACACGCAAAGGATGTACAGTTTAGGCTTTATTTGGCTGAAGCCGCGACAGCACGCAAGGACTATGCAACAGCCAGCAAATACTATCGAGTCTTGGTGGATGCACAGCCGAATAATCCGGCAACACTCAATAATCTGGCTTGGGCATTGGCTCAGAACAAGGATCCGAAAGCTATTGAGTTTGCTGAAAAAGCGAACAAACTGGCGCCCGATCAGCCCGCTTTGATGGACACGCTCGGGGTTCTGCTGGTTGACAAGGGTGACACTTCACGTGGTCTTGAGTTACTGCAGAAGGCCGTCAGCCTTGCTCCACAAAGCGCCATGATTCGTTTCAATCTTGCGAAGGCGCTAGTCAAGGCCGGGAAGAAAGACGAAGCGAAAAGGGAACTGAATGAACTGGCAAAACTTGGTGACAAGTTCTCCGCACAAGCCGAAGTAGCTAAATTGTTGCAGAGTTTGTGAAGATCATGCGCTCTGTTTTCTATATGAATTATTACAAGGGTTGAGGAAGTCATGACTATCGTTGCCGTAGTGGGGCTGGGCTATGTCGGTTTGCCATTGGCTGTCGAATTCGGCAAAAGAAGCCGAACTGTAGGTTTTGATTTGTCGGCGAGCAAAATTGCAAATTACAAAAAATACATTGACCCGACGGGTGAGGTCAGCGGAGAAGATTTAGAATCCGCGTCTTTTCTGGAGTTGAGTTCTGATCCAGTTGTTCTCAAGGAAGCCGACTTCATCATTGTCGCCGTTCCGACACCGGTTGATGAAGCCCATCAGCCGGATTTCAGGCCGTTGATCGGTTCGTCGGAATCCGTAGGGAAGAATCTGAAGCGTGGTGCAACTGTAGTTTTTGAATCAACAGTCTATCCTGGCGCAACCGAGGAAATCTGCATTCCGATCATCGAAAAATGTTCAGGGATGAAGTGGAAGCAGGATTTCTTCGTCGGTTATTCGCCTGAGCGCATCAATCCCGGCGACAAGGAACGCACGTTGACAAAAATCGTCAAAGTCGTGTCAGGAGACACTCCTGAGACACTTGAGCGCGTCAGGCAAGTGTACGCCAGCGTCATAACTGCTGGTGTCTATCCGGCCTCCAGCATCAAGGTGGCTGAAGCTGCCAAGGTCATCGAGAATACCCAGCGCGACCTCAATATTGCATTGATGAACGAGCTGGCAATCATCTTCGATCGTATCGGTATTGATACCCAGGAAGTTCTGCAAGCGGCCGGCAGCAAGTGGAATTTCCTGCCTTTCCATCCCGGTCTTGTTGGTGGGCACTGTATTGGTGTCGACCCCTACTATCTGACTCACAAGGCTGAGATGCTTGGCTACCATCCCGAAGTTATTCTGGCCGGTCGGCGCATCAATGACGGTATGGGGAAATTTATCGCGGAACAGACGGTAAAGAATCTGGTTCGAAACGGATGGCAGATAAAAGATGCGCCAATTATCGTTCTTGGCCTGACTTTCAAGGAGGACTGTCCCGACCTGCGCAATTCCCGTGTGATTGACGTGATCCGGGAGCTTCAGTCCTACGGTGCCAATGTCATTGTTCATGACCCGGTGGCCGATGCCGATGAAGCAAGGCATGAGTACGGGGTGGATTTGATTGCATGGGAGAATCTGCCAGCGTCTGCTGCCATCGTAGCTGCCGTCGCTCACAAAGAGTTCAAGAGTCGGCCACTGTCTGATTACGTCGACAAGTTGCAGAAAGCCGGTGTTCTCACCGATGTGAAAAGCACGTTTGACGAGGCACAACTGGTTTCTCGTGGAGTGACAGTGTGGCGTCTGTGAGTTCAGCCATCAATCTGACTAACCAGCGTTTGCTGGCACAGCCAGCGCGCTGGCTCGTGACTGGATGCGCCGGCTTTATCGGATCTCATCTGCTTGAAACCTTGCTCAAACTTGATCAGAGGGTTGTTGGACTGGACAATTTTGTGACCGGACATCGCCGTAACCTTGATGAGGTCAAGGCACTGGTCTCTTTCGGACAGTGGCAGAAGTTCCAATTCATCGAAGCGGATATTCGCAATCCTGAAGCTTGCCGACATGCATGCAAGGAAGTCGATTATGTCCTGCATCAAGCGGCGCTGGGTTCTGTTCCCCGCTCGCTGGCAGATCCATTGGCGACCAATGCGGCAAATATTGACGGCTTTCTGAACATGCTGGTGGCGGCGCACGACGCAAAGGTCAGTCGGTTTGTCTACGCTGCTTCAAGTTCAACCTACGGAGATCATCCTGACTTACCTAAGGTGGAAGAGACCATTGGCCGGCCATTGTCTCCCTATGCCGTGACCAAGCTGGTCAACGAGCTCTATGCCGAGGTGTTCGGGCGTTGCTACGGCTTTCCATCGGTTGGGCTGCGCTATTTCAACGTATTTGGGGCCCGACAGGATCCGGAAGGTGCTTACGCGGCCGTTATTCCGCGCTGGACGCGGGCCATGTTGCTGGGTGAAGAGGTGACAATCAACGGGGATGGTAATACCAGTCGCGATTTCTGCTTTGTGGACAATGCGGTTCAAGCCAATCTTCTGGCCGCAACGACTGAGAACTCCGATGCTGTAAATCAGGTCTATAACGTTGCTCTGGATGATCGTACGTCACTGAATCGTCTTTTTGAAATACTGCGTGAAGTACTTGCTGAATCCAAGCCTGAGCTTGGCGATCTAAAGCCTATTTATCGAGAATTTCGTCCTGGTGATGTGCGTCATTCCCAGGCGGATATAGCGAAAGCGAGACGCTTGCTGGGGTACGCGCCGACGCACAGACTGGAAGAAGGTATTCGTGTGGCCATGCCCTGGTACATGTCCCAATTCACGGAATCGGCACATTGCGGAGTCTGATCATGCTTGGCACCTTCCGAGAATTTCAGCGAAGAACTCCATCAATCAGGAAACTGCTTGTCGCGATTGCGTTGTCTGCGCCAGTGCTGGTTCATGCTGCCTCAGACAACGCCTCACCAGATGAATTTGTTAAGCTGAGGAACGAAGCCCGTTCTTACGAGCATGGCGAGGGAGTGCCAAAGGATCCCATTCGTGCAGCCAGCCTTTACTGTGAAGGCGCACGATATGGGGACGCGGAATCCCAGTTCAGTCTGGGCTGGATGTATGCCAACGGGCGGGGCGTGTCCCGAAGTGACGAAATGGCTGCTTTCTTCTTCAAACTGGCCGCTGAAAAAGGTCACGAGCAGGCAAAGAAGATGCTTCGATTCGTGGGCGAGACAGTAGCCCCATTGCCCGAATGCATGCGTTATTCAGAAGCCGACACCGACTTTCAGGAGTTCTTTCGGACAAGTAATCCGGAGCAGCAGAAGGTATTTGGCCTGGTACGCAAACTTGCTCCGGAATATGGCGTCAGCCCGCGACTGGTCATGGCCGTGATTAAGGCCGAATCGAATTTTGAGCCCTCAGCTGTTTCGCCAAAGAATGCCCAAGGATTGATGCAGCTTATTCCGGAAACTTCAGCGCGTTTTAACGTCAAGAAGCCATTTGATCCCGAACAGAATATTCGTGGCGGCATGTCCTACCTGCGCTGGCTGCTGGCTTACTTTGAAGGTAACGTCGCGCTGGTGGCCGCGGCCTACAATGCCGGAGAAGGTGCGGTAAATCGTTTTGGGGGAATTCCTCCCTATGCGGAAACCCGCGATTACGTTAAGCGGATCATGAGTGTTTTCAAGAAAGGTGAGCATCCCTACGACCCAGGAGTGGTGACTCCGTCCCCCGAGTTGTCGCGAATCAAAGTCTCCAAAATACTCTAGCATCTTAAGAAAAGGATGCATTTGATGCAATCGGTAATCCTCCAGCGATTCCCAAGACTCCTGCACCTGCTTGTAGCTATCGGACTGCTGTCTTTGGCAGGGTTTGCATCTGCCGCTCTACCCGATTTGATTGAGCAGGTGAAGCCATCAATTGTGGTAATCGGCACTTACGCCAGAACCCGTAGTCCGGCGTTCATGATGAGGGGAACCGGTTTTGTTGTTGGCAACGGTACCCTGGCGGCAACCAATGCCCATGTCGTGCCCGACAAGCTGGATCCGGCCATTGGCGAAACTCTGATGGTCATTGTGCCCGCGACCCGGCACGGGCCACAACAGCGCGTTGCAACGCTTGTCGCGACTGACGCATCCCATGATCTGGCCCTGCTTCGAATTGAAGGCACGCCTTTACCGGCGATGGCACTACAGTCTGGAGATCATGTGCGCGAAGGGCAAAGCGTTGCGTTTACCGGCTTTCCCATAGGGAGCGTGCTCGGCCTTTCACCGGTAACCCATCGTGGCATCATTTCGGCCATTACCCAGATTGCAATACCTGGCGCAACAGCCAGTCAATTGAACGCAAAGCTTATTAAGCGCTTGAAAAGTGGTTCGTTTGAAGTCTATCAGCTTGACGGAACCGCTTATCCGGGAAACAGTGGTGGCCCGCTTTTCGAGGTGGAAAAGGGCGAGGTAATAGGCATTATCAACATGGTGTTCGTCAAAGGCACTAAAGAATCTGTATTGACTCACCCCTCCGGTATCAGTTTTGCCGTGCCTGTTGAGCATTTGCAGGATTTGTTGCGAAGCTTGCACTGATTTGCCAATCAAAGGTTTATTTCGTCTTTTGTAAGCGGTATCGAAACTGCATTCGGCGGGAATAGCGCCTTGTGGCCGAGGTGATAGGCGAGTAGATAAGGCGGCATCCTCAGCCAGTGCGACCGAATATAGAGTAGCTTTCGCGCTACCGGAGAATAGGCGTCTGCTGTGCTCTGGTGCTGGGGAAGAAGGACCCGCAAGTAGATTGCGTCCAGCAGTTGTTGACCGATTCCTCCGGCTTTCAACGCACGAGTCTCTTCCATAATGCTTGGCGGTATTGGGGTGCCGAGAATCCGGCTGGTATAGCGCAAAGCCAAGCGAAGTGGTTCAACAAGCTGAAGCTGCGTTGCGCGACCGATGAGTTCGCTCCAGAATCCTTCGTTGACTTCAAAGTATCGTAATAGAAGGTCAAGATCAGTCAGATCGCGTAAAAGGTTGTCCGGCTCGCCTTCATGGAAGAGATGGGTAGCGCTATGCAGCACCATATCGCAGGGACAGAGAACCCGCACTCCGGACATGCCCGTCACCTCGATACTGGCTTCGATGAGCAGCGAAGGGTCGGGCTTGAGTCGTGATGTCGGCGGCAGGATCGTGTGGTGAACATCCAGAGTCGTGCCACGGAACATGTGTTGCATTGCCGGTAATTCGTGCATCCATCGGCGATAGTAGCGTTGGTCGTAGGCATCGAGTGCAGTGGTGACCCACCCGGTGAGCATAAGCGCTGATTCGGCCTCACCAAGTTGCTCGTAGGGGATGAGGATGTCTACGTCGGCGAAAACCCGGCCACTTGCGGCGGGCAAGTCGGCGAGAACATAGGCTGCGCCCTTGAGCAGAATCAGCGGTATGTGGCGACTGCCAAATGTTTCGAGAAGAAAATCGACTTCGTGTCTGATCGAAAGGTGTTGCCGATCGGCCATGACCGAACCAGAGAAAAGATGATTGTGCGGGCGTTCCGGAATGGCTGGTAGCAAGCCTGAATTTTGAAGAACGTGATACAGGCGACCAAGCAAATTTGCGTGACGCGCCTGTCTGACCAGAAGGTCCCAATTCTTCGCGTTTAGCTGCTGTACCTGTGCCGGGTCTTTGAGAACCGAGATGAGCAGAGCCACTGTCTTAGCCTTCTGCTGCAAGCAGGTCAAACTGTGCGATCGCTTCATCCAGCCGGCTATATTCAAAGGTGAAGTGCTGGCATTGATCGACGACTATTCCAACTGCTTCGAAGCCCTTGACACCGAGCACGTGATAATTCATCGCATTCTCAGCGATCTGGAGAAACGCAGAACCGGTTTGCATGGGAACCAACGAGGTCGCTGCGCCGGCTTTATAACGCGGCAGAATCATCCAGCAAGGTTTGGCCATTTGTCCGACGCTGTTGACGCTCTCAGCGGAGGGTGCCATCAGTGCTACGGTTCCCTTGGTGGTGTCGAGAACCGGTTTGCTCAGGAAGGCATCGGGGGCAAAGTCGCGAATGATGTCGATTGACTTGTTCTTGAGGTTAACCGGTCGGGCCAGACCACAAATTTCACCGGTGTCAAGGCGGATGATCGTCAGTTCATCAGAGAGCAGCCGCCAGCCTCGATTGACCAGTGCGGCGCACAGTGTGCTCTTCCCCGAACCCGGAGGCGCTGGCATGATGACGGCTCTGTTGCCACGAGCGACAGCGGCTGCATGCAGAATAAGCACGTGCTGGCTGTACGCCGTGATGCACCAGTTCAACCCCCATTCGATCATGGGCAGTGCTTGAACTTGCGGAAGCGGCGTAAAGGGCTCGATACCATCAACGACAAAGCGAGCCTGCGGCCGCAACCAGCGCCTCAAGCCATGACCGGATTCGATGGAAACATGGAAGTCGATGAAGGCATCATTTGAAAGCAGTGGATGGTGCGCGTAGAGCTGCGCGAGATCGGCAGAAATGTCAGGGACAGCACTTTGCAGCCGGCAATTGAAGGGGCCGGATGCGATTCTTAAACCATCGCCACGAAGGCGATTTTGGAAATCGTTGTCGAGTAGCTGGCTGACGATCAAGGTTGGACTGGAAGGATAAGATGTGCTTCGGATAGTATCCTCAGTACAGCCTCGACTTCAACACGGCATTCGTCCAGGTCGGCGTCCGGTTCCGCGCGCATGACTTCGTCGATAATTTCGGAACATGCGAGCGGACTTGAATTCTGCTCAAATAAATCGGATATAAATCGAGCCAAGGGACTGAACAGCCGAGTGTTTCCCGATCGTTGATCGTAACAAATCCAGCCTTCGTCAACCTCTTTCCAGAAGAAGCTTCCGGGAGAAGCCTGCCTCCAATGCATTATGTAGACAAGCAAACCGTCGAATAACTACACGGTGGGCAAACCCATCGTGTATCTCAGATAGTTCTCATTTTCCGTAGGGGACCAATAATTACCGCTGCCGGTTGGCCTATACAAGCCATTCCACATGTCCTTAATATTCTGAATGCTGATGCCACTAACGAAATAACTGGCCTTGATACCGAGGTAGGCAGACACCACCAATGAAGGAAAATTGGTGCCAGAATTTAGCACTTCCAACAACGTGCGTGTGTCGTTGCCGCCAAAGACATTCTTGAATTTCGTGGTTTTCGATACTCCACCAGTACCGGAAAAACAGTTGTTGGTGTCGATATGGTTTGGCCAATACGATGGAGAATGCGCCGGTTGCGTGCAAGCAAATCCATTGTTGCGGCTCAGATTCCCAGAGGCGGAGAAGCCAGAAGGCAATTTACAGTTACACGCGAGAACCGGCGAACTTTTGAGCGCGAGCAGAATCGGAGCGCCAGCCAATGCGCCACGAATCAGTTTTCGGCGACCATTGGAGGTTTTTACCTCGACCTCAATGGGTGGCTTCTCGCAAATGTTGACTCTATTTTCAGGTTCCATCTTCAACCCTTTTCGCTCGCAGCTCTTTGCAGAGTCGGTAGTGTATGTCGGCTAGCTCTCGCCGTATGTGAAATTAGTCACGGCAAACGTGGTGTCGGATAGTTAAACGCAATTTTCAAGCCAGATTCTATTGGCTCTGATCATCTATATGTTATAAAAGGGAAAGTTGCATTCATCCGGCGAACAGAAAAAAGCTATCGCAGGTGCAGTGTAAAAATTTCCGACACAATTCGGATCATGTGGAACCGTCCACGCGCAAGCAAAGTCGAGCCGGAATTCTCAACCTTCCGCAACCCGCTTTGCAATGTGTGCCAGTGCTTCCTCGATCTGATCAATCAGAATCAGGCACAGGTCACCGGATTTGAGCTCGGCGAGTGCCGTGTCGATGGCTAAGAATTCGCCATGAATTTCCCGAATGTCGGTGGTGCGCTTGGCATTTCTCAAACCTAACTGAAGTAGCGCCAGCACTTCGCCGTCGGCACGCCCGCGTTGACACTGATCCTGGTAAAGAACGACCTGATCGAACGCATCGCCGAGGATTTCGGTTTGCTGGCGGATGTCCTCATCGCGCCGATCTCCAGCACCGCTGATGACTACCGAGCGACGCGTGCTTGCCGTGGCAGGCATATTGTCGATGGCACCGACCAGCGCCATGATCGCGTCCGGGTTGTGGCCGTAATCGGCGATCAGTGTGGCGCCACGGTAGTTGAACAGGTTGAAGCGGCCGGGAGCCGTTTCTGCGTCGTTCACGAAGTCGGCCAGGCCGGCGCGAATGATTGTCCAGTCGATGCCCAGCGCCCAGCCCGCGCCCGCAGCCGCCATTGCGTTCTCGATCTGGAAGCCGATGGCACCATTGG
>APMI01003140.1_pt1 | contig 17040 bp, 16 predicted proteins | sample 667938 | NCBI WGS metagenome assembly APMI01 (sample SAMN01084076, study PRJNA167559) | wastewater metagenome | biome: Wastewater | place: Denmark: Ejby Moelle, Odense | collected 2011-11-28 | reverse complement strand
GTGCCCTGCATCGGCGCGGCAAGCGAGTCGCCGGACGCCGCCGATCCACGCCGCCCGCCGACGGTGCGCTTCGGGGCCGCCTTGCGACCGGCGCCACCACCGCCACCGCCGCCGAAGGCCATGGCCCCGGGCAGGCGCACTTCGATCCGCTTCCCGCCGACCTCGACGACGACCTTTTGGCGCTCCTCGGCGGCCGGGGCCTCTGGCGTGCCCCCGGCATACGGCTCGATAGTGTTGACGAAATCCGTCTCGATCCACCGGGTGTGCACCGAGAACGGGGTGTCGGCATCGGCCGGCGCGAAGGCAGGGTCCGCGACGACGGCCCGGTGGAACGGGATCACCGTCGGCATGCCGTCGACGGTGAACTCGGCCAGCGCCCGGCGCGAACGTTCGATGGCCTGCTGGCGGGTGCGGCCGGTGATGATGAGCTTGGCCAGCATCGAGTCGAAGGCGCCACCGATGACGTCGCCCTCGACGACGCCCGAGTCGACCCGCACACCCGGGCCCGAGGGCGGCTGGAAGACCGCGACCGTGCCAGGGGCGGGCAGGAAGCCGCGCCCGGCGTCCTCGCCGTTGATCCGGAACTCGATGGAGTGGGCGTGCGGCGGCGGGTCGTCGAAGCCGAGCGGCTCGCCCGCGGCGATCCGCAACTGCTCGCGGACCAGGTCGATGCCGGTGACCTCTTCGGTGACCGGGTGTTCGACCTGTAGTCGGGTGTTGACCTCGAGGAACGAGATGTCTCCGGCCGGTCCGACGAGGAACTCGCAGGTGCCCGCGCCGACATAGCCGGCCTCGCGGAGGATCTGCTTGGAGGCTCGGACCAGTTCGGCGTTCTGGGCGTCGCTGAGGAACGGGGCCGGAGCCTCCTCGACGAGCTTCTGGTTGCGCCGCTGCAGCGAGCAGTCCCGGGTCGAGACGACGACGACGTTGCCGTGCTGGTCGGCCAGGCACTGGGTCTCGACGTGCCGGGGCCGGTCGAGGAACCGCTCGACGAAGCACTCCCCGCGCCCGAACGCGGTCACCGCCTCGCGGACGGCCGACTCGTACAACTCGGGGATCTCCTCCATCGTGCGGGCAACCTTGAGGCCCCGGCCACCGCCGCCGAAGGCCGCCTTGATGGCCACCGGCAGCCCGTACTCCTTGGCGAAGGCGACGACCTCGTCGGGCCCAGTGACCGGGTCGGCCGTACCGGGGACCAGCGGCGCGTTCGCCTTGAGCGCGATGTGGCGGGCCTTGACCTTGTCGCCGAGCGCGTCGATGGCATCGGGCCCAGGGCCGATCCAGGTCAGTCCGGCGTCGATGACCGCCTTGGCGAAGTGGGCGTTCTCGGCGAGGAAGCCGTATCCCGGGTGGACCGCGTCGGCGCCGGACTGCGCGGCGATGGCCAGCAGCTTGTCCTGCACGAGGTAGCTGTCCCCGGGCGTCGCCCCGTCGAGCGCGTAGGCCTCGTCGGCCATGGTGACGTGCAGGGCGTCTCGGTCGGGGTCGGCATACACGGCGACCGAGGCGATGCCGGCGTCCCGGCAGGCCCGAGCGATGCGGACGGCGATCTCGCCGCGGTTTGCGATCAACACCTTTGTGACCAGCGCCATGGTGGCGAGCCTATCGCTCGCTCCGACCGGCCGAACCGGCCGGTGGACGTGGCGCGGATCGCTTTCGACGAGGTGCCCTCGGCGCGGGCGAGGTATGCCGCACGGCTCGGTGCGCCCGGCCGGCAAGCCATGGACTCACCGGCTCGACGGGAGTGCTGTTGGCGACAGTTGGCCACGTGGCGGCCCGCCGCGAGGGGACAATCCCAAGCGTGCCCGACCAGCCGACGAGCAAGGCCACGGAGTTGCAGACCGTCATCGCGGCGATGCGCCGCTCGATTCCCGAGCTGCACGGGGTCATGGTGGCCTCGGTCGACGGACTGCCGGTGGCCCACGACTTCCCCGAGGCCGAGGCCGAGCGGATCTCGGCGATGGCCGCGACCGCCCTCGGGCTGGGCACGCGGATCACCCAACGGGCAAACCTCGGCGGCTTGCGCGAGGCCGTGGTGCGCGGCGACAACGGGCACCTCGTCGTGTACCCCGCCGGCAGTTCGGCCGTTCTCGTCCTGTCCGGGCCGCCGGACTCCAACCTCGGGCTCATGCGGATCGAGGCGCGCGAGGCCGCGGGCCAGGTCAAGGCCCTGCTCGGCTGAGAAAGGTCGTCATGGACTCGATGCGCGACATCGCCCGCGAGGCGATGGCCCAGATGCCCCCCGGCTGCCAACTGCAACGCAGCGACGGCGAGATCATCGCGCGCCACCGCGACCTGCTGCTGGGCCTGGAGCGCGAGCTCGTCACCGGGTTCTACGACACCCTCTTCGCCCACGGCGTCACGGCGGCGGTCTTCGCCGAGGGCGAGCGCCCGACTCGTGAGGACACCCTCGGCGCGTGGTGGCGTCGCACCGTGCGAGGCCCGCTCGACGACGACTACTTCGCCTGGATGGCGCTGGTCGGGCTGGTCCACGTCATCCGCGAAGTGAGCAACCCGATGATGCTCGCGATGACCGAGTACGTCCGCACCATGGTGGCCGACCAGGCGCGCACGGCCCTGGCCGATCCCCACGAGCGCGGCCTGCTCGTCGACGCGTTCGGGCGACTGGCCTCGACCGTGGGGGCGGTCATCACCTATGCCTACGACCATGCGGTCGCGTCGGCGCTGTTCGAGGTCGCCGGCATGCCGGCCCCGCTGTTGCGCAGGCTGCGCAACGCCGAGGTGGCGGCCGCGCTCAAGGCGGCCCGAGGCCAGGACTGACCCACGTCCACGCACCCAGTGGGGGATTGCCATGGTGCGCACCGGGCATCACGTCGTCTGGGCCGCCATCACCGCGGTGCCGGCATTGCCGCGTGCGCCGGCACTCACATCTTGCGTCGCTCGCGGTCCATCGCGTAGATGATCGCCGCGACGGCGACGAGCGCCGAGAGCCCCCAGATCCCATAGGTCACCGGGTCCCAAGCAGGCAGTCCCAACGGCCCGCCCGAGGAGGTCGAACTCGGCGTGGGCGTGGCATCGGCAGTAACGGCGCCGACGATCGGCGCGGCATACCCGATCGTCGCGGTGATCAGCAGGTAGGCGCTCGCGAGCACGGCGGCGAACGCGCCGCCGGCGGTACGGCGGATGCGGGCGGGCATGGCGGACCTTCCGGTGGCGGGAGTGACCAGCGTATGCCGTGCGCCGCGGGAGACCGGGTGGCGTTCTCCGCCGCGGTATGCCGCTAGGCCAGCCGGCCCAGGTCGGCGCGGCAGCGGGCCTCGAAAGTGTCGAGTTCGGCCAGGGCGTCCTCGAGGTCTTTGCGGCGCTGGTCAAGGTCGACGCGGCGGTCGTCGATCTGGGCGAGGACGTACTCGAGTTGGCTCGCCTTGCCACGAGGGGCGTCGTAGAGGTCGATGATCGTGCGGATCTGCTCGAGGGGGAAGCCCAGACGTTTACCGCGCAGGATGAGGTTGAGCCGGGTCCGGTCGCGGCGGTGGTAGATCCGTTGGGTGCCGCGTCGTTCGGGGGAGAGCAGGCCGAGTTCTTCGTAGTGGCGGATGGTGCGATGCGTCACGCCGAACTCCTCGGCGACTTGAGCGATCGAGCACTCCTCGGGGCTTGCCACGGGCGCAAGTATCCTTTACGTTAACGTTAACGTCAATCCGGTGAGGCGTCGCCTCGCTGACTCCGAAAACCTACGCCCAGGCCCGCCGTGAGAGGGAGCAGCCGATGTTCGAGCTGAGCAAGGACCACGAGGATTTCCGGATGCTCGTGCGCGACTTCGCCGAGAACGAGGTCTCCCCGCACATCGCGGAGTGGGATCGGCAGGCCTACTTCCCGGCCCACCTCGTGCCCCAGATGGGCCAGCTCGGGCTGTTCGGCCTCGTCGTGCCCGCGGCATACGGGGGCAGCGCCCGCGGCGACGGCGAGGACTTCGGCGGCGACTTCACCATGCTGTGCGTGGCCATCGAGGAGCTCGGGCGGGTCGACCAGTCCATCGGGATCACGCTGTCGGCCGGTGTGGGACTGGGGATCAACCCCATCCTCACCTACGGCACCGAGGAGCAGAAGCAGCGCTGGCTGCCCGACCTCGTCGCCGGGCGAGCCCTGGCCGGCTTCGGTCTCACCGAGCCCGACGCCGGCTCCGATGCCGGCGCGACGCGGACCAAGGCGGTGTTGCAGGCCGGCGCGAACGGGCTCGACGAGTGGGTCGTCGACGGGGCCAAGGCATTCATCACGAACTCCGGGACAGCCCTGACCTCGGTCGTCACGGTCACCGCCCGCACGGCAACGAACCCGGACGGCTCCGCCGAGGTCAGCGCGATCATGATCCCCACGGGGACGCCCGGATTCGTCGTCGAGCCGGCCTACCGCAAGCTCGGCTGGCACGTGTCGGACACTCACGGGCTGTCCTTCCACGGCGTTCGGGTGCCGGCGGAGAACCTGCTCGGAGAGCGGGGCGAGGGGTTCAAGCAGTTCCTCAAGACCCTCGACGACGGACGGATCGCCATCAGCGCGCTCGCCGTCGGGTGCGCCCAACGGATGCTCGAGGAGGCCACGGCGTACGCGAAGACGCGCCTGGCCTTCGGTCGGCCGATCGGGGCCAACCAGGGCATCTCGTTCCAGATCGCCGACATCGCCGTCGCCGTGGAGGCCGCCCGGGCGCTGACCTACAAGGCCGCGTGGCTCAAGGACGAACTGCACGCCGGTCGCCGGTCCATCAGCGAGGTCAAGCACGCCGCTTCGGTGGCCAAGGTGTTCGCTTCGGAGGCCGCGGTGAACGCCACTCGCATCGCCGCCCAGGTGTTCGGCGGCAACGGCTTCATGGAGGAGTTCCCGGTGGCCCGCTTCTTCCGCGATGCCAAGATCCTCGAGATCGGCGAGGGAACGTCCGAGGTCCAGCGGATGCTCATCGCCCGCGGCCTGGGCCTCACCGCGTGAGAACCGGTGTCGATCCACACATCATGAGGCGTCCTCCTCAGGGGGCAGTTGGCGCCGGCCGGGCGGCCGCTCCCGTCGGCCGGTCAGCTGTCGCCGTGGGGGTCAGGTCGCGTACGAACCTGCCCTCTGGGGTCACTTGTGGTCGGGTCGGGGGGTTCAGACCGCGCGACAACCGCCCCCAGAGGGCGGCTGTCGTCGCCGCGAGTGTGGTCGTGGGGACGCCGGAGGCCGGCACGTCCTCGCGTCGAGCGGTATGCCGCCGCGGGACCGGGTGCGGTAAGGATGGGTCATGAGCGCCCAGACCGACTCGCCGTTCGAGGGCCCGACTGCCGGGGGTGACCCGAGGGTCGACGACGTCCGCGAGCGGTTCGCCGCGGCATACCGGGCTTCGGCCGCACCGCTGACCGACGCCGCCGCCGCCAAGCTCGCCCAGCAGGGCAAGCTCTACGTCCGCGACCGGATCGCCCTACTCGTCGACCCCGGGTCCTTCGTCGAGGACGGTCGCTACGCCAACGCGCTCGCCGGCGACCTGCCCGCCGACGGCGTCGTCACCGGCCACGGGACCCTCGAGGGTCGGGCCGTCATCGTCATCGCCAACGACCCGACGGTCAAGGCCGGGTCGTGGGGCGCCCGCACCGTCGAGAAGATCGTCCGGGCCACCGAGACCGCGCTGCGCGAGGAACTGCCGGTGTTCTGGTTCGTCGACTCCGCCGGGGCGCGCATCACCGACCAGGTCGAGATGTTCCCGGGACGCCGCGGCGCCGGGCACATCTTCCACAACCAGGTGGCCCTGTCCGGCAAGGTCCCGCAGATCTGCTGCCTGTTCGGGCCCAGCGCCGCCGGTGGGGCCTACATCCCGAGCTTCTGCGACATCGTCATCATGGTCGAGGGCAACGCCTCGATGTACCTCGGCAGCCCCCGGATGGCCGAGATGGTCGTCGGCGAGCGGGTGTCCCTCGAGGAGATGGGCGGGGCCCGGATGCACTGCACGGTGTCCGGCGTCGGCGATCTGCTCGCCCACGATGACGCCGAGGCCATCGACCTGGCTCGGCACTACTTCTCCTACCTGCCCGGGTCGTGGCGCGAGCATCCGCCGAGCTACCACCCCGAGCCCCCCGCCGCGCCGCTCACCCGGCATACCGTGCCCGAGCGCGAGAGCCAACCGTTCGACATGCACGAGGTCATCGACGGACTCGTCGACGTCGACTCGTTCTTCGAGATCAAACCCCTGTATGCCGCCGAACTCGTCGTCGGGTTCGGGCGGATGGCCGGCGAGTCGGTCGGCATCGTCGCGAACAACTCGATGGTCAAGGGCGGGGTGCTGTTCTCGGACAGTGCCGACAAGGCGGCCCGATTCATCTGGCTGTGCGACGCGTTCTCGATCCCGTTGATCTACCTCGCGGACGTGCCCGGGTTCATGATCGGCTCGGAGGTCGAGCGCGGCGGGATCATCCGGCATGGGGCGAAGATGGTCAGCGCGGTGGCCGAGGCCACGGTGCCCCAGTTCTGCGTCGTCGTCCGCAAGGCCTACGGCGCCGGGTTGTACGCCATGGGCGGGCCGGGGTTCATGCCCGACTCGACTTTGGCGCTGCCGACCGCGAAGATCGCCGTGATGGGCCCCGAGGCGGCGGTCAACGCCGTCTACGCCAACAAGATCGCCTCGATCGCCGACCCGGACGAACGGGCCGCGTACGTCGCGGAACGCCGCGCGGAATACGAGCAGGACGTCGACCTCGAACGCCTGGCCGCCGATCTCGTCCTCGACGGGGTCATCGAGGCCGACGCGCTGCGCGAGGAACTGCTCGGTCGGCTGCGGTATGCCGCGCGCCGCGACCGGCACTTCAGCGAGCGCCGTCGATCGGTGCCGCCGGTCTGAGGCTCCCCCCGCGATGGGCGTCCGCGGGGCCCGGCCTCGTCCGCGCGCCGCGGCACGAGCCCCGAACGGGGACGACCTACCATGGGCTGCCATGGGCCAAGGTGTGGTGCACCGCGTGGTGCACCGGTTCCACCTGCCGAAGTCGCCGAGCGAGCACGTCGACCACCCCGACCACGTCGTCTGGTGGCGCAGCTTCGGGGTGTGGTTCCCGCTCCTCGCGTATGCCGTGACCCGCGGGATCGACGCGGTGTTCTTCCAGGTCATGCAGCGCTGGCAGATCGCTCTCGGTCCGGAAAACGGGGTCGCCAGGGTCCTTTACCCGACGCCGGCCGCACCCGGGTACTTCGTCGTCACCGCCAACTGGGACGGTCAGTGGTACCACGAGATCGCCGATATCGGGTATCCCGTGCCGCTGCCGACCGGCGCCGACGGTGCTGTCGAGCAGAACCCGTGGGCGTTCTACCCCGTGTTCCCGCTGCTGGCCCGTCTCGTCATGCGGGTGACCGGTCTGGACTTCTACGCGGCGGGTTCCAGTCTCTCCTTGGTGCTCGGCGCGCTGGCGATGCTCGCCTTGTTCCGGCTCGTCGACGAGGCGGTGGGTCGCTGGTCGGCCATCGTCGCCGTCGTCGGGACGACGACCTACCTCGCCGCACCGGTGTTGCAAACCTCCTACACGGAGTCGGCGGCCCTGCTCGTCGTCGTGCTCACCCTCATGGCGCTGCGTGCCCGCCGATACGTGCTCACCCTCGTCGCCCTCGTCGTGCTCGCCCTGACCCGCAACATCGTCCTGGCCATGGCGCCGGTCATGCTCGCCCACTTCGCCATCCGATGGCTGCGCCGGGACGTCGAGCGTTTCCCGCGCCGTCACCAAGGCGTGGTGCTCGCCCTCGCCGCGGCCAGCGTGGCACTGACCTGGCTCTGGCCCACGATCGTCGGGCGGGTCACCGGTGACTCTGACGGGTACACCCGCACCATGGCGGCCTGGCGGGTCATCGCCTCGGAGGTCAAGCTGCACACGTGGATCGACTACCTCAAGTACGACTACGGGTATGCCGGGTGGGCCTTTGCGGCCGTCTCGGTGGTCGTCTTCGTGTGGTTCATGCTCACCCACCGGACCCAGCGGTGGGGGCCCGAACTGTGGGGCTGGGCGGGGGCATACCCGGCATACCAGGTGCTCGTCACGGGGATCGGACCGTCGCGGGTTCGCTACGCGCTGTTGGCCTTCCCCTTCGCCTTGCTCGTGGGGTGGTTCCTCAACCTGCGGTGGTGGCGGCGTTGGCGAGTGGCCGGCCTCGTCCTCGTCGGTGTCGTCGGGGTGGCGCTGCAGGGCTGGTGGATCTGGAACTACTGGATCATCCTCGGCCTACACCCGGACATGATGTTCCCGTGAGGGCGCCCCGGCGGGATTGACCGTGGCCGGGTGGCGGCGGGACGTCGAGGCGGAACGAAAACCGGGGTGATCGGCCGTTGTTAATCACCGATAAATGAGGCCGGAAACACCTCCTGACCAGGGGAAACGTTGCGGCGGGACCGTAGGACGTCGTCGGCGAGAATCGGGCTCCGTCGGACTTCTCGCGGACTGTTTGCGGACCGCCGGTCAGGTCGAGAGGCCTCGGGTGAGGGCGGCGTCGAACAGCGTCCGCGCGACCTGTTCGCCCTTCTCCGTCACCGCTGACCCCACCGGCTTCGCCTCGTAGCGATCCTGGTTGCGGGCGCGTCGCAGGCGGTCGAACTCGCGCGCTGCCTTCTCTGCCGGAGGCTTGTCGAACACCGCGCGCAGGTAGCGGCCGAGAGCCTCGTGCTGGCCTGGCCCGTTGGTGGTCCGGAAGCCGTACGCCGCCAGCAGTGCCTCGCCGGTGTCGTGACAGGCGTCGTAGGCGACGCCGTACCTGACGGTGACGCTGGTGAGCAGCGGCAGCTGATCCAAGCGCTCCTCGGCCTGCCGCAGGAACGAGGTCGCCCGCGCGAGGTCTGCGGGCACGGCGTCGAGACGTCGCGCCTCGACCAAGGCCAGGACCGTTGCCTGCTGGACGCGGGTGAGCGGGGTCAGGGCCACGGCAGCACCCCGATGACGGCGACTGCCGAGCCGCTGCGCACGTTGTCCAGGAAGCCGGAGGACGCTGCGAATTCCTTAGGAGTGAGGATCGTTGGGTTCACGGGACGATGCACCGCGGCCTCTACGCGTGTGCACGCCTCATAGACCGCGTCCACGTCGGGCGCACCGAGCACCATGAGGTCGATGTCGTGCGGGGCCGGACCAGCATCACCGAGCAGCCGAGCGGCGAAGGAGCCGTAGAGGAACGCGGCCTCGATCCCGTCGATGCGGGCAAGCTCCTCGGCCAGGATCACCACTGGGCCGGTCACGACCGTGAGGATCTCGCGCAAGGGGTCCACCAGCGGGCTTTCTGCGTTGGCGCGGATCAGCCTTGTGCGCCCCACGTGTCGCTCGCACAGGATGCCGGCATCGATCAGCCGAGCGACTTCACGGTGCGCGGTCGGGTAAGCCAGGCCGGCCCGCTCGGCCAGGTCAGTGAGGATCAGTTCGTCACCGGTGAGCAACAAGGTGGACAGGAGACGTGCCTGACCGTCCGACCGGAAGATCGGAGCGAGCAGGGGCGCCTCGGTTCTCATATAACTGAGGTTATCCTCCATGATATCGATGGTCAATGCGCGGCTGGCGGCGTGCAGCTTCTGAGCGATCTGGTGATTGGCCCGCATCACCGGGACGGCGCTCGGCGCCGGAAGCCCCACCTCAGTGAACAGGTCAACGAGGTCAGCAGCCAGTCGCAGCTCAGGGTCGTGAGCATCGTCGATGTCGTTGTGGCCAAGCTCGAAGGTGACCGTGCGCCACGGTCGGGTCCGATAGTCGAGCTTCACGTCAAACGGTTGCGTGACGTACGTGCTCGGGACGCCAGCGGGGCGCGGGGCGTCTCGGGCGACAAGGCGACCCGAGAAACCTCCCCAACCGACCCGCAGTGCTGCCTCGAAGTCGTCGCGGAAGACATCGATCGGCTTGGTCCGGGCAGCGTCCAGATCCCGGGTGAACCTGCTCTCCGCGCGGCCATAGCGGAGCGCCATCGCGGTTCCGCCCTTGATCGCTCCTTCCGGCAGCATCTGGCTGACCACGACCATCGCCATCGTGCTTTGCCGGCTGAAGTGCGAGTCCGCCGTCCGGCCCGAGGTTCCGGATCCGCTGCTCCAACGACCTCAGGTTCGGCGGCGGCGTCGAGTAGGCCATCAAGCAGTCCTCGCTTCCGACACTGCGACGGGTCGGCGAAGCTCGCGAAGGACCTTCGCGTGCTCGGCGCGGGTCAGCAGGCCTTCCTTACGCGACTCTCGCGCTGCGTCCAACAGCCGGCCCCGCTCAATCTGTCCACGACAGTCGAGGATCGCCTCCGCCACCGTCATCGCCAGCAGTCCCTGGTACCGGGTGAGCGCCGGCGGATCCCCCGCCTGGACGGTGAGCTCCATGAACCCTGGGAGCGTAGCGCGCGTCCTTCGCGGGGCAACTACCCGAACGCGCCGAGGGTTCACGTCTGCCAACCCGAACAGTGCCAGCACCGAGTCACCGCGGAGGTAGGAGCCTTCGCCCGCGCGCAGCAAGGCTTCGGCGAACTGGTCGAAGACCGACGCAGGCGCGTCCGGGACGCGGTAGATGCCGTAGGCGACATTGAGCAGCGCACCGCGAGCAGCGAGCTTGCGCAGCTCGACGGCTGGAACGCCGACCTCAGCAGCCTGCTTGGTCGTGACGTAGCCATATTCACCGAGCGCGATCTCGCGCACCAGATCTCGGTACCTCACGTTCGCAGCCATGGCGCAACCGTACCAATAACGGTACGGTTGCGCCACTAGGTCACGTCGGTCCGATCACTGGCTTCCGAGCAGTGAGTGGTCCCTGCACACGAAAGCCGGCAGAGCATGGCCGGCCTCGTAGAACGCAGCTGCGCCGAGACAAGCCATCAGCCTGGGCCTCGGGCATGACATCGAAGCGCTTCATCGAAAACTCGCGCACGACTTCGATCAGGCCAACGACGTGGCGGTTGAACTCCGCAAGTTCCCCAGCCGGGATCCAGTACTCGAGGGTGGTCGCGGCGATGACGCCGGGGGCGATGTCGCCCAGGTGCAGTTCCCTCGTCGAAACGTCACCAAGGGTGTCCGCATCGACCTACCGGGGCGGAAGGCGCGGAACGCCTCTTCGGCCGGACGTAGTCATGGGTGCCTCGCTCAGGTAGCCCGGGCTGCATGGGCAGCGTCGGCGTGGTCCGGTCCAACGCCTGGGATCTGGCTCTTCTCATCCACGCCGAGCACGATCGCGTTCTCCGGCGGCGCCAGGTAGAGGCCGACGACGTGGGTGACCTTGGCGACCAACTCGGGATCGGTGGCTTTGAACGTCTCGGCCCGCCAGGGCGCCACCCCGGCCTGACGCCAGATCGCCGCGATCGTGCCGTTACTGACTCCAAGATGCCGACCCAGCAGCCATTGAATGCTCTCTGAACTGCGGAAATACGTCGATTCAGACGTTGAAGCGGAACGAAAACCTGGGGTTTCGGTGGTTGTCGGTCATCGCCGACTGATGCCGGAAAACGTGCTCTGACCTGTGGAAACGCTGCGCGCATCTCGTTGGAGGTCGTTGGCCAAGCCACCGGTAGGACCCCAAGGCTAGTCCGAGCCTCGACCCAGACCTTCGATCTTCGCGGACCTTGCGGACAAGTCGCGGATGCTCTGCCAGACGACTGCTCGGGGCGCGTCAATCTTGAGTGCTCGGATGGACTCGTCGAGACGTTGCGGGCGATCTTGGACGTAGGTGACCGCCTTGCTGAGGCTCTCGCCCACCGTTCTGCCGTATGCATCGACCGCCTTGCGTGCGCCGGCCTTCAGGGCGACCGTGTCGGGCTTCATCATGGCCAGGTCGATGAGGTCGCGGCTGAACGTCGACGTGTCTGCCCAGCGGTCGTCGTTGGCGAGGAGCTTGCTTGCGACCTGGTCGGTTCGCGTCAGGGTCCGTACGCCGCAGATTTCATCCTCTGGCGAGGGAGTGTCGAGGCTGAGCCGTCCCTCGTGGATGATCTCGAACTTGATCGCAACCCCAGCCACGAGCACCGACGTCCGGATCCCGTAGCCGTCGACAGAGGGTGTTCGGCCCAACTCCAGTTCGCGAGTAGCCAGAGCGTCGAGCCCATTGTCCCTGAAGATCTGGCGCAGCTGTCGGTACGACTGCAGGTCGGAGACCAGGAAGTCGATATCGACCGACTCGCGGAACTCACCGTTGGTGAGCACGATCGCGGTGCCGCCTCCGAACCAGCAGTTGTGCTCGGCCAGGAGCGGCGCGTCGAGCATCGAGAGCACCTCGCCCACCCGTTGGTGGTGGAGCCGCCTAAACAAGGAGCCTCCCATTGCTGTAGGTGTCCGCGAGGTGCTGGATGAACGCCTTCTCGTCATCGGTGAGGGTGTCCTGGTTGAGGTGTCGCCAACTGCGTTCGTAGAGGTTGAGTGCCTCCGTCTCGGTGATGGTGGTGCCGGCGTCGGTCTGCCATGCCAGCGCGCGAAGACCGGGGTAGTCGCCGACCGTGATCGTCGCCGGTTCTCCTGCCGGAGCGTCGAGGATCGGAACGACGAGGTGAAGTCCGAGTGCGGCCGCAACGTTGGTGTAGGCGCCGATCGTGACCGAGGGGTTGCCTGCCTCGATCCTGTGTAGGGTGACTCGCGAAACGCCAGCGGCTTCGGCACAGGCGACCGCCGTGACGCCGAGGGCCTTCCGGCGCTCGCGCAGCCGGGCGCCCAGGCGTTCGAGGTCCGCCTGTTGCTCGGGGCTCGTGTAGGGGCTAGGGGCTGGCATGTTTCTCATTTTAGGCTTTTCACCCCTCAAGTCAATAATGAGAACCGATTGAGCCACTAGAGCACTGATCCGCATTCTCATCCCAGGTTCGGAGCATCGACATGAGCACCTCGCCTCCACCTGGCTCCCAGAGACCCTCGTGGTCGCGCCGCCAGGGCCGTCGGCGAACCAGTCCCCTGCGGCCCGAACCTCTCGTTCGTCACGTCAGCGCCGGTGTGGCGTGACGATGTCGAACCACCCGACCTCCAGGTCCGCGAGCAGCTCGCGCAACAGCGGCAGGGAGACCCCGACGACGTTGTGGTGATCGCCCTCGATGGACCGCACAAACGGTCCACCCCAGCCGTCGACGGTGAACGCCCCGGCCACCCGCTGCGGCTCGCCCGTGGCCACGTAGGCGTCGATCTCCCCGTCGCTGAGGTCGGCGAAGTGGACCCGGGTCGAGGCCGTGGCGCCGAGCGCACCGCCCGTCCCGCCGTGGTCGGCGGCCCGCACGTCGACGAGCCAGTGACCCGTGTGCAGGACCCCCGACGTGCCCCGCATGAGGCGCCAGCGCTCGACTGCCTCGGCCGCGTCCTGGGGTTTGCCGTGGACCCGGCCGTCGAGTTCGAGGACCGAATCGCAACCGAGGACGATATCCCCGACGTGCTCGCGAAACGCCACTCTCTCGGCCTTGGCCCGCGCGAGCAGCAGGGCGTAGTGGTCCGGGGACAACACTCCAAAGCGTTCCATTGCCTCGGCGACGACGAGGTCCTCGTCGACGTCGCTGACGACGACGATCGGCTCTACTCCGGCCCGTTGCAGAGTGTGCAGCCGCGCGGGCGACGCGGAGGCGAGCACGAGCCGCACGCGAGGGGAGGACATCGGCACAGCGTATGCCGCTCGGGGCCCGTGCGTCAGACCTTCGGTCAGCCCGCGCCAAGCTCGCCGAGAACCGCCGCGCGCAGGGTCGCCAGGTCCACCGCGCCGACGTCCAGGGCCTTGCGGTGGAAGGCCTTGAGATCGAAACCGGCGCCCGCCCGGGCGCGGGCCTCCTCGCGCAACGACAGCCAGAGCCGCTCGCCGATCTTGTAGCTCGGGGCCTGGCCCGGCCAGCCGAGATAGCGGTCCAGTTCGAAACGCAGGAAGGCCGGGTCCTGGTTGGCGTGCGCCGTGAGGAACGCCCACGCCTTGTCGTAGTCCCACGCGCCGCCGCCGACCTCGGCGGGCGCCTCGAACCCGCAGTGCACGCCGATGTCGAGGACGACCCGGGCGGCGCGCAACGACTGACCGTCGAGCCACCCCATCCGGTTGCCCGGGTCATCCATGTACCCCAGCTCGGCCATCAGCCGCTCGGCATACAAGGCCCAGCCCTCGCCGTGGCCGGAGATCCAACAGGCCAGCCGGCGCCACCGGTTGAGGGTCTCGGCGCGGTAGGCGGTCTGGGCCACCTGCAAGTGATGCCCGGGAACGCCCTCGTGGTAGACGGTGGTCAGCTCGCGCCAGGTGCCGAACGTCGTCACGCCCTTGGGCACCGACCACCACATCCGCCCCGGCCGGGTGAAGTCCTCGGACGGCCCGGTGTAGTAGATGCCGCCGGTCTGGGTCGGCGCGATGCAGCATTCGATGGTGCGCACCGGGCCGGGGATGTCGAAGTGGACGTCGGCCAAGTCGGCGATGACCCCGTCGGCCTTGGCCTGCATCCACACCCGCAGCTCGGCGGTGCCCTCGAGCTGGTATGCCGGGTCGGCCTCGAGCAGCGCGACGGCGTCCTTGATCGACGCGCCGGGGCGGATCCGGTCGGCGACCTCGCGCATCTGGTCCTCGACCCGGGCCAGCTCTTGCTTGCCCCACTCGTACGTCTCGGCGAGGTCGACCTGTGCTCCGACGAAATACCGCGAGACGAGGTCGTAGGTCTCGGGGCCACACGCGTCGGCCGACGGGGCCTGCGCGAGCAGCTCGCCGTCGAGGACCTCTGCCAGGTGTGCGTATGCCGCGGCGGCCTGCCCGACGGCCGCCTCGAGCCGGGCGGTCAGCGCAGCGCCGAGGTCGGTCTTGCCCTTGGCTGCCGTGGCCAGCAGGCCGGCGAAGTAGCCGTCGTCCGCGACGAAGTCGCGACACTGGCCGATTCCCGCGAGGACCTGCCGTCGGGGGGCGACCTGCCCCGCGGCCCGGGCGGCGAGCAACGACTGCTCGTAGCCCGCGAGGGCCTGCGGCACCTTGGCCATCCGCGTGGCGACCGTCGACCAGGCGGCCGCGTCGTCCTGGGGCATGAGGTCGAAGACGTCGCGGACCCCCTGCAGCGGCGAGTGGATGACGTTGAGGGCCATGAGATCCAGGCCCGCGGCATACATCTGTTCGGCCAGGCCGAGGCGCTCGCGCATCGCCGCGACCGTGACCCGGTCGACGTCGTCGACGGGCCGGGCCCCGTCGAGCCGCGCCAGCGTCTCCCGGCGAAGCTGGGAATGGGCGGCGTAGCCGTCGGGGGAGAGGTCGTCGAGGTCCTCGTCGTGCCCGACGATGCCTAAGGAGGTGGCTTCGATCGGGCTGAGCTCGATGTAACGGTCGAGGTAGTCCTCGGCGATCGCGTCGATCGCGGAGGGCTGGCGAGGGGCGGTGGTGCCGGCGGGCTGCGGTGGGGTGCTCACCCGGACGAACCTACCTCCCGACCGTGACAGGTGGGTGACAGACGAGCGGCAGCCCCCTCGCGGATCCTCGCGGTACCGCGCCCCCTCTGTCTGGAGCTCACCGTGTTCAGGACCTCATTGCGCCGTCGTCGTCGTCGCCGTCGCCCCGCTCCCATCGCGCCCTTGGTCATCGTCCCCCTCGCCCCGGGTGAGGTCGGCCCGCTCATCGAGGTGTTCACCTCGATGAGCGCTCGCTCGCGGATGCTGCGATACGGCATGCCGACCCCGTGGCTGCGTCCGTCCATGCTCCGGCGACTGTCCGATGTGCGCCCGGGGACCCATGAGGCGTATGCCGCGCGCCGCGGTGGCCGCACCGTGGGCGTCGCCCGGTGGCACCGACTCGACGCAGACCCCAGAGTCGCCGAGCTCGCCGTCGAAGTCGCCGACTCCGACCATGGGCGAGGGGTCGGACGGCAACTGCTCGCCCACGCCGCCAGCGAGGCGGCGGGCGCAGGAATCCGCACCTTCCAGGTCGACGTGCACCCCGGCAACGCGATCGCTCGCCGCTGGCTGCGCACGCTCGGAGCCCAACCGACCCCGGATGACGGCGACCGGGCCCACCTGCCCGTCGCCGCCCTGCTCGTTCCCGCTCGCCAACCTCAGATCGCCTGATCCGCACCCCGATATCCGCCCGATCCGCTCTCCCGGAGGAACAGCATGCACGACCTGCACTCACGCCGATCCCGTTCTCGATCCGTCAAGACTCTGGTCCTTACCGCGGTGCTGATGCTCGCGGCCGGCCTCTGGGGTGCCGGCGGATTGTCCCTGCTACGGTCCGGCGGTTTCGACGACCCCGCCTCCGAATCCGCTCGGGCCGGCACGGCCCTGCAGGAGCAGCTCGGCATCCGCTCGGCGAACCTGCTCGTTCTCATCACCGCACCGGACACGGCGACGGTGGACGATCCGGTCGTCGTGGCGGCCGCCTCGGCGACGAGCGCCCGGCTGGCCGCCGAGCCTGGAGTCACCGTTCTCGGTGGCTACTGGGGCGCTGCAGCGGCGGCGGCGCCGGACCTGCGCAGCAGGGATGGCCGTCGGGGCCTCGTGCTCGCCCACGTCGCCGGAGACGAGGACGACGCCAAGGACGTCGTCGGTCGGCTCGGCCCCGCCCTGTCGAGCACCACCCCGGCGGGCGTGCGCATCGAGACCGGTGGGCAGGCCCAGGTTGTTGCGGACCTCACCGGTCAGAGTCGGCGGGACCTGGCCCGGGCCGAGGCCATCGCCGTGCCGGCCACGCTCGTGCTGCTCGCGCTGGTCCTCGGGTCGGTGCTCGCCGGGGTCCTGCCCATGCTCGTCGGCGCCGCATCGATGCTCGGGACGCTGGCCGTCCTGCGGGGCCTCACGCTCGTCACAGACGTGAGCATCTTCTCGCTCAACCTCACCATCGCCCTGGGGCTCGGCCTTGGCCTCGACTACGGACTGCTCATGGTCAGCCGGTTCCGCGAGGAGCTTGCGGCCGGGCACGATGTCGAGGCGGCGGTCGCGGCGACCGTCCGCACGGCGGGCCGCACCGTGGTGTACTCCGCCGCCACCGTCGCCGCGGCGCTCGCCGCCTTGCTCGCCTTCCCGGTCTACTTCCTGCGCTCGTTCGCCTATGCCGGCATCCCGGTCGTCGCGATCACCGCGCTGGCCGCCGTCGTGGCCCTGCCCGCCGCGTTCCGGCTGCTCGGCCGCAGGCTGCGCGGGAGACCCCCACGGCACCGGAGCGAGGCCGGCCGGGTCTGGGG
>APMI01001526.1_pt1 | contig 17054 bp, 11 predicted proteins | sample 667938 | NCBI WGS metagenome assembly APMI01 (sample SAMN01084076, study PRJNA167559) | wastewater metagenome | biome: Wastewater | place: Denmark: Ejby Moelle, Odense | collected 2011-11-28 | reverse complement strand
GACCAGGAACTGCCACAGCACTTCGCGTGGCAGTGCGCCGATTGCAAGGCGGATGCCGATTTCCCGCGTACGCTCGGTGACAGACACCAGCATGATGTTCATGATGCCGATCCCACCCACCAGCAAGCTCACGCCCGCTACAGCGCCGAGCAGTGATGTCATGACCCGGGTGGTGGAACTGAGCGCCTGAGCGATCTGGCGCGTATCCATCACCGAGAAGTCGTCGGATTCATTGGCAGCGAGATTGCGCAGTTCGCGCATCACCGCGCTGATCTCCGCAACCAGCACATCACCATCGACACCGTCCTTGCCCGACACATAGATCTGCCCGACTTGCTGCGTGCCCTGGCGGCCCGCCAAGCGGCGCTGCAGCGTGGTGATCGGAAGAATGATCGTGTCGTCCTGATCCATCCCGAACGAAGACTGGCCCTTCGTCGCAAGGACGCCGATCACCTCGCAGGCCATCGTGTTGACGCGCAATTTGGCACCAACCGGATCTTCGTTTCCGAACAACTCCTTACGCACCGTGTTGCCGATTGCGCACACCGCACGTCCGCTGCGCACATCGGCGGCATTGAAGGCGCGGCCACTGGCGATTTCGCGATTGGCAATCGGGAAGTATTCGGGCGTCGTGCCGATGACGCTGGTCGTCCAGTTCTTCTGCTGGTAGACGATGCTGACGGAGCGGTTAGTGACCGGGGCGACCGATTCAATGCTCGATACGCGATCCGCCAGCGCGCTTGCATCGGTCATCTTGAAGCGCGCCACGCCCCCCTGAGGCATGCCGATCGCGGCACCCGGACGCACGATGATCAGGTTGCTGCCGAGGCTCGCCACCTGTGCCGTCACAGCATCGGTGGCACCTTGGCCAACAGTCACCATCGTGATCACTGCGGCAACGCCGATCACAATGCCAAGCACCGTCAGGAAGGCACGCATCAGGTTGCGGCGGATCTCGCGTAGCGCAAGAAGTAGGGCGTTCAGTAGCATCACGCACCCCCTGGCGGCAGTGAGTCCGCGTCGATGCGGCCGTCTTTCACACGGACGACGCGCTGTGCGTGCGCCGCGATGTCGGTTTCGTGCGTCACCATCAGCACGGTGATGCCGCGCTCGGTGTTCAGGCGGGTGATCAACGCCATCACGTCTTCACTCGTTTGTGTATCGAGATTGCCGGTGGGTTCGTCGGCAAACAAAACAAGTGGGTTCGTCACGATCGCGCGCGCAATTGCCACACGCTGCTGCTGCCCGCCCGAAAGCTCTGATGGCGTGTTTCGGAATTTGCCTTCCAAACCCACGGCGGCCAAGGCTTCGGCGGCCAAGGCGTCGCGCTCCTTGCGCGGCATGCCTCGGTAAAGCAGCGGCAACTCGACGTTTTCCAGCGCTGAGGTGCGGGCAAGCAGGTTGAAGCCCTGAAAGATGAAGCCGTGATGGTGCCGCCGCAGCAACGAGCGCTGAATGCTGTCGAAGCGCTCGACATGCTGGCCATCGAAAACGTATTCGCCCGTCGTCGGCGTATCAAGGCAACCGAGAATGTTCATCAAGGTGGATTTGCCTGAACCGCTCGGGCCCATGACCGCGACGAACTGCCCGCGCGGGATTTCCAGATCGATACCGCGAAGCGCTTCAAAACGCGCCTCGCCCTGGCCGTAGTTCTTGGTGATGCCGGACAGGCGGAACAGCGGCTCGGGCGCCATGCTGGATTCCGTCATTTCTTGCGAGTCTCCGCGCGCTGCTCGGTAATCACTTCGAGACCATCCTCAATGCCAGCGCCGCTGACTTCGACCATACGGCCGTCGGTGAGTCCCACGGTCACTTTGATCGGCTGCGGGCGCTCATCGCGCAAGACCCATAGGGTTTGCTCACTGCCTTGCGCGAGCGGCCGGTTGCGCGAGGCAGCGTTCGCTGCGGGGCGAGGCGGGCGGGGCGGGTTGGGGGTCAGGCTTGGGAGCTCGCTGCGGGGCGAGGCGGGCGGGGCGGTTTGGGGATCAGGCTTGAGAGCAGCCCGCCGCCCTCGGTAGCGGCAGCCTCGGTGCGCGGCTTGAAACGCAGCGCCGTGCCAGGCACGAGCAGCACACCTTTGCGCTCGGCGATGCGGATATCCGCAGTGGCGGTCATGCCTGGGCGCAGGGTGAGATCCTTGTTGCTGACTTGCAGTTCGGTCTTGTAGCTCACAACGTTCTCGACCAAGGTCGAGCCGTACTGAACCTTGGTGACCTTTGCCGCGTAGTTGCGATCCGGCCAGGCGTCGACCGTGAACGAGGCGGGCTGATCGTCGTGCACCTTGCCGACGTCAGCTTCGGCCACATCCACTTTCAGACGCATTTGCGCGAGGTCCTCGGCCAGCACGAACAACTCCGGCGCAGTGAACGAGGCCGCTACGGTCTGGCCCGGGTCGATCTTGCGCGTCAGCACCACGCCATCGATCGGCGAGCGGATTGCAGCCTTGCCAAGATCGGTCTCGTTGGTGCGCAGGGCTGCTTCGGTTTCGGCAACACTAGCTCGGGCCGAAGCCACATCCGCCCGAGCACGCGCCGCCGTAGCACGCGCCGTATCCAACTCGCTCTTGGACGGCACCTTGCCGCCCGAGAGTTTCGCCACTTCCTCTTGCCGTGCGAGCGTCGCTTCGCTTTCCACTTGGGTCGCCTGCGCCTGTTCCAGCTTGGCGCGCGCCGCAGCGAGCACGGCGCGCGCCTTTTCGGTCTGATCGCGCAGCTTTGAGATATCGAGCACGGCGAGTGTTTGCCCCTTGCGCACCCGATCATTCGTATCGACGAGCACCTGCGCGACCGTGCCAGAGAGTTCGGAACCCACGGTCACCTGATTCGTAGGCTCCAACTTGCCTGTGGCCGTAACGGTCACCACGAGATCGCCACGCTTGACGGCGACGGTGTTGAATTTTGGCGCGCCATTGCCGGCGACCAGGGCCCGAATCCCAAAGCCGATAGCGCCCAGCACAACGAGCGCGATTGCTGCGACCACGATCAAACGGCGGCGCGACCATGCGCCATCCTTGGCGGCGATGTGAAGGATCTTGCGGGTATCAACCATTGCTTGAATCTCCAACGGCGGGCGTCTTGCCCGCTGCTTCGGGCGACCATCCGCCACCCAGTGCCTTGTATAGATTGACCAGCGCTTTGGCGCGCTCGCCTTGTGCCGAGGTCTGCTGATCCTGCAGCGACAGGAGGGTGCGCTGGGTGTCGAGCAGAATCGACAGATCGATCAAGCCCGCCTTGTAGCGTTGCGATGCAAGTTGTTCCGCCTCACTAGCGGCCGCGGTCGCGGTGTCCAGACTCGCCAAACGCGTGTTGGTCGTGCGCCATGCCACGAGCGCGTTCTCGACCTCACTCAGGGCTGTCAGCACCGATGCCTGCCAGGCAATCAGCGCCTGCTGCTGCAAGGCATTCTGAATTGCGATGCTTTGCTTGATTCGGCCCGCATCAAAGATCGGGGCGCTCAGCCCGCCCGCAATGCTGGCCAACACGGCTTCGGGGCGGAACAGATCGCCTGCACTGAGTGCATCGACACCTATCGAGCCACTCAAGACCAGTCCTCCGCTTCGCCAACACGTGCCGTCGCAGCGGCCAATTGGCGCTCGGCAGCGACAAGATCGGGGCGTTGTTGCAGGGTCTGTGCCGGAATACCAAGCCCGAGCGCAAACTGGAAGTCGGGCAGGGCGCGGCGCGGCCCCACGAGGCCATCAATTGCACCGGGCGGCTTGCCTGCCAGCAGCGCCAACTGATTCCGGGCCTCCGAAATGCTGCGCTCAACGCTCGGCAAAGCCGCTCGCGCCTGCTCGAGGCTGCTCTTGGATTGAGCGACGTCGAGGGTGGAGGTCAGTCCAGCCTGTTCGCGCCAGCGGGTGATCTGGTCGGTTTCATCACGGCTGGCGAGTGTCGCCTGGAGCACCGTCAGCCGATTCTCGGCCGTACGTAGATCGATGTAGGCACTCGCTACGGCCGCCACCAGGCTTACCCGGGCTGCATACAGATCCGCCTGGGCCGCATCGACGTCGGCCTCAGCAGCCTCCACAGCACGACGTTTGCCACCGAAGAGATCAATCTCCCAGCTCAAGTCGGCTGAGGCCGAATAGCTGCGAGTGGTGAGCGTCTGATCGTTCGGGCGTGACGCCTGATTCCGCGCATTCGCTGAAGCATCGATTTCCGGCAGTTGCCCGGCCTTGGTCAGCCCGCGTCGCGCACGTACTTCCTCAAGCCGCGCTAGCGCGCTTTGAAGGTCCGTACTGCCCGAAAGCGCGGCGTCCACCAATGCATTGAGGCTCCGATCATCGAATTGCTGCCACCAACGCGCCAGCAGCGCCGGTGTCGCGGGGCGGCTATCCGAATCGGCAACTCGCGATTGCCAGGACGGATATTCGACAGGCGTAGGCGTGCGGTAGTCCGGTCCCACGCTGGCGCAGGCAGACAAGCCAAGTGCAAGAATGGCGGCGCAAACACGGCGCGGATTGAACGGTGGCACACCAGATACACGTGGCACAAACGGTGCCACGCGAGTACTGCGGTTCTTCAGTAAAGGCATAAGTCAAGAATAGCCTTTACGCCCAATCAGAATGCTTCCCGCGCGTAGCAAACGCGGACTCAGTATGGCCAGTTGCGACTGATCGGGTGGGCGCTAACTGTCGGCACCACGGAATTCTGGTAACCGATAGCCTTTAAAATCAACGGTTTAGTGCTCTGGATGCCAGTTTCTAGTTTTGACTCGTTTACTTCATTAAAACAAAGGCTTACGAATTTCCTCGGTAACGTATATTGGAAATTTTGGTAACAATCAGGAATCGCTGGCTGGCGACACCAATTGGTAGCTTGGTGGTCGCCAAGGAGCTCGTTCAAACTTTGCGGGTGCAAACTCCGGCCCTGCGGGGCGTTGGCGCATAGGCAAGATGGCCAAACTATGGGTTAGCACGGCGGCCGAGGGATGTACCCTTTCTTGGCGAGTTATCTTAAGACCTTGACGTCTAGACGTTGGCGTAGGAGTCGTGCCTCCGACGACGTCCTCCCAGTCTCCAGCAAGACCGTCAGTTCCCAGCCGCTCGACGGTTTCTTAGTCGTATCTGAACTTTGGCTGCCAGTTCTTGCAAGCAAGCCTAAGTTCGTCTGTCAAGGATTTCACTAACACCTCGTCGCGTCCGACTACGAATCGTTGGCAGCGCCTCGCAAGGTGCAGGTTGACCATCCGCAGGTAATCGCGACCGGCAGCCTTGTGTTCAAGGGCGCCGCTGTCGCCAAACATTTCAAGCGTGCAGGACTGGTGCAGTGGGAACGAGACGAAGGCATCTGGACTGCCGAATCCGACCCCATACACGGACGTGGGCCGCCGGGCCACCGTGTTGAGGTAGACGGGCGAGTCCGACGTGATGAATGACTGCTTCTCGTTGTTCCGATGAACCACGCGCCAGTGACGTCCAGAGAAGTAGGGGGCAGCGGCAAGCGCCATCTCAATGGCTCGACCGACCGCCCACTTCTCGTCAGTCTCTACGACGAATCCGTCGGTCTGGGCCATCTGCACCATCCACTCCGCCTGCATGCGTAGCTCGTCATCGGACTCTTGCGCAAACCTTTCGTCGCCACGCAAGCGCGCGAAGGTCTGGTCGACGTCGGCAAAGAGAACCTTGGCTGTTTGCTTGACCATCTCCCCGTTCAGCGCTTGCACCGAACGCACCATGTCCGGGGTCCGTGTTGCGGCCAATGCGATGAAGATTGCGAGGTCGTTCCGTTCGTCAGCTGAGACTTCCGGAGCGAAAGCCACCAGTTTCTCGATGACCAACTTGGCCTTTCCTTCGTACTCCGACAGCAACGCCTCAAGCTCGAAGCGCCGCCGGCCCTCAGCATCCTCCAACGTGTAGAAGTGCCCGATGACAGCAGTGTTAACCGTCTGCTGGCGTCGAATCTCATTCTTCTCGCGGTCGAATACAGCGACCAAACCGTCACGTGTGAAGCCATCTAGGTAGAAGCGCGGAAGAAAGTGCTGGCGTTTTGGGCCGGTGAGCATCGGCGGCCGTGAATTCGCTTTTGCATCAGCGGCTACGGCTTGCGCACTCGGCAGCCAGTCGAGGCCTTCAGACCGCGCAGGCAGTAGCCCTTCAAAGTCGTCGGTCATGGTCAATCCGTTTGGTCGCGTTAATGAGGGCCCTATGCGTTTGAAGGCGGTCACCTGCCGTCGACTCCGAACGCTCCCACAAAGTCCCTGGCGTTTGATAGCGCCAGTTGGTACTCCGGTGGTGTTTGCCTGGCGACCTCGGTGGCAATGCGTAGGTCTTGGACCGTGTACCCAACCATGCATCGGCGCACTCGCAACGTCCTGCATTCCTCACCACCGAGGTACTCGTCCCGAAGCAGCCGGGCTTGCCCGTCCGCCAGTCCTGGGTGAGCTTGTACGACTAGTTCGACAAACTCAGACCAGTCGTTGTCCGTCTGAGCGAGGGCCGGCGCTAGTTCGCCGACGAGAGTAGCTTCGACGATGCGTCCTAGCGCGAAATCTCGAAAGGCGTGTCGATGTAAACACCATGCCCGAGCGTGCCACCGTCGAGCGGCTCGAACGAGCACATGCGGAAAGACGAGGCGGTCCTGTCCTTCTGGGGCGGTTAGCGACCGATAGCGGATGCGTACCCCAACGTGTCTGCGGCAGGCCTGGTTAATGACGGCAAAGAGCGCAGGGCGGACTGGAGCCAAGTCAAGTCGTAGGTCTTCAACCATCGACTCGATGTGCGACGACCCAATCTTTTGAACCAGTTGCAAATACTCGTCCGGACTGCTGCCGGCCAGCCGTGGTCGAAAAGACTCGGTGGGAGTGATAGGCGCGTAAGGCGTCACTCGCGTGACCGCGTCAGCGAACTCCGCCAAGAACGCTGCCAGCAGCCGGCTGGCCTGCACAGACTGGATGCCAAAGACCTCGCGCAGGCGACCGTTATCAATTTCGCCTTCCCAACGAAGCAGTACTTCCATGTCCCGCAGGCGCAACTGTGCAGGGGTGAGCAGCATATCCATTGTTATCTTGCATGATAAGTTATCGTGGAAGATAATAATCTATAAATGCCTGTACCAGGCAAGTTCCAATCGGAGCGACCTGCCTTGACGCCGTCTGACCCATTGCCTGAGCCCATGACCACACCAGAGGGTCATCCTGTCTTCTTTGAGGCCGAGCGTCAGAGGTTCTTCCGTCCCCTAAACGGGTCGCGCCGGGAACTTGTGGCCGCTTGTCTGCGGGCGCTCTATGACCGACTTCACGGTCCCATGGCCGACTATGCCCACAACCTAACGCGCGATGCGTTGCGCGAGCTCCTGCTGCCGGTCGTTCGGCAGTACCAAAGTGTCAAGGCGCAAGAGGGAGGTGACGATGAGCTCAGCGGTGCTGACGCCGATGACCCGCAGGTGTTCGTCGGCATGGTCATCCGGGCGCTGCTAACCGACGCTTGGCTGGAGCAGTTCGCTGACCGCACCGGCCTCGTCACGGCCTTCCGATTCTCTCGGCCCGGGAAACTGTTCGCAGAGGCCCTCTGGTCGTTGGACCGCCCGAGCCGCAGCCGGCAACGGAACATGCGGGGCTGTCGCAATGCACTGGAAGCGGCGCTGTCCGACCGAGGTGACGCGCATGACTTGGTCGATGCCTATGAGTACGCCGAGAAAGTCATCGAGGACCTGACCGATGGCATCGACTACTTCCAGGAGCTGGTCCGGCACCTGATGCAGACCGCCTCGGTGCAAACGCAATGGAGCGAGTTCGTCGAGTTCCTGGACCGCTTCCAGCGTGACTATTCCAAGCAGCTCACCGCCGACAACGCAACGCTCAACCGGCAAGCCATCGTGCAGAAGCTGGAGCGGCTTCGCCTCGTCCCCGAGGCCAAGTTCAAGCGAATGGACGAACAGCTGAGAGATGTCGCCCATTGGGCCGTGAAAGAGCACGTGGGCACGTCCGTCTATGACTGGCTCCTTACGCGCATCGAAGACATCGTTGATGCTGCGTGCCAGTCGAAACAGCCGGGCTTCCTGAAGGCCATGGATACTTACCTCAAGCGCGTCAATGGCTTGGCGCTGCAGTCCATGATGCTGCGCGCAGGCCAGACCCGGCAGGCCCACCTCGCTGCGATTCAGCGGGTCGCACAGGTCCCCAAGGAACAACAGGACCAGCTGCTCGCACACATCGGGCAGTTCCTGGCGCCGGCGGAGGTACGGTTGCTCGACCCAGCAAGCTTCAAGCTCCGGACAGCAGCCCAGCGCCGCAAGGCGGTCACGATTTCCGTTCGGCCGCGGCCCTCTCGCGAAGAGCGCCTGGCCGCAGCCATGGCCCGCGCCGAGGCGGAGGCATTCTCCATCCCCAACGAAGAGGTTGCCCAGCTGCTTCGGCGCGACCTGCGCATCTTTCAGCATCCCATTCGCGTTTCAGCGCTCCCAACGGCCACCGCCCGCGACACCCTCCGTGCCATGCAGGCCGTGGAGGCGGTTCGAAGCGACGTTGGCGCAGACCTGTCCATCAAGAAGCTGCCCTCCCGCTTGGAGAACGAGCTCTACATCGGCAACGACTACGAGATTGACCTCAAAAAATGAGCCTCCTGTCCCATATCAACGAGCAACTCGCGGTTGCCAACATCAAGCCAGACCGCTTCCGGGAAATCATCAACCGGCTGATGGCGTACGGTGCCATCGTTCGCGAAGAGGACCGTGTTGAGCAGCTGTTGTATGACGACGCAAGGCGCGTCGAGGGCCTGCTGGAGGACTATTTCGACATCGCTGGCTTCCGTTTGCACCACGACAGCAATAACCAGTTCTATCGCCTCTACGTGGCGGGCGCCTTGGTCGATGGGCTGCCTGAGGACATCCTGGAGCCGACGCCATCGCTGCGGGCTCGGGTGTCTCCCGACTTCGTTGCGATGGCCCTTGCTCTGCGCTTCCTATACCAGAACAAGCTCAACTCGGGCGACATCCAGCCGCAGGGTGAAGCGCTGGTGAGCTTCGAAGAAATCGCGGCCACCATGCAGACGCAATTGAAGCGTCCTCTGCCGAACGGCATGGGTGACAAGATGGCCTTGCTGGCCGAGTTGAAGCGGCATCGTCTGCTCAGCTACACGGCCGAGTTTTCGATTTCGGACGAAGACGCGCTGCTCGCTATTCGGCCAACCATCTTGGGCATTGTGTCCAACGACGCGCTGAGTGCTGCTCTTGAAGCAGAAGGCGTGGTTGACCACGAGCCGTTCGTCGAGGAGACCGACCTATGAAGCTTGACCGTTTGGTGCTCGTGAATTGGGGGCAGATGCAGCCCGGCAATTACGAGTTGGGCAACATGACGCTGCTTACCGGCCCCACGGGTGCAGGCAAGTCGACGATGCTCGATGGTCTTCAGACAATAATGACCGCGGCATACATGGGCATCGTGGCGTACAACCCCGGCCAGGAGGAAGTGCAGCAGAACCAGCGCCGCGGCAAGTCCAAGCGCACCCTTGAATCCTTTGTGGTCGGCGCTGAGTACAGCCGCTTCTCCAGACCCTCAGGTGCTCAGGGCTACCTTGCTGCCGTCTTCCGTCCGGGGCCGGAAGATGGCTCGGCAAAGATGTTCACCGCACTGGTGGCTGCCGCAGCACGCGTGGACGGCAGCGGGGAGCGGCGGGACGCAAAGCTGGAGCGTCTCGCCCTGGTCATCGTCGAAGACGCTGCGCTGTCGGTCGAGCAGTTCTTTGAGGACATGGACCAAGGTATCTGCATCCCAGTCGAAGACATCGTTAAGCGGCTGAAATCCAAACACCCGAAGGTCATCACCTACGACGACCACAAGCGGGACTACCTCTGCGGGCTTTACGGCAGATTCCGTGGGCGTGTATCCATTCCTTGGGACGAGGCTCAGAACGCTGCCCGGGCATGGTCGCAGTCGATTGCCTACAAACCTATCGGTTCCGTTCACGACTTGGTTCGCGACGACATCCTGGAGTTCGATGGAAAGCTGCTGCAGGAGAGCATCGTCCGCATCAGCGACCTAATGCGCCAGGTCACAAGCCTGAAGGTTGAAGGCGAGCGCATTGCCGCAACTGTCAGTCGACTTCGCGAACTGAAAGAAGTTGTCAGCAAGACCACCGCTACATTTGAGAAGCAAGTTCAGTGTGACTTGCTCCTTGCGAAGATGCAGCTGGCCGCTGACGATGAGCGTGTCGCGCTGGAGCGGGTCAAAATCAAGGACAACCGTGCGCTGACCGAGCAGTACAACTTGAAGGCCAAGACGGAAGAGCAGTTGAAAGGCCTCTTGGACAGAAACCGCATTGAGATTTCAGCGAAGTTGCTCGGTATTCCAGCCCACGCCGAGAAGAAGACCCTAGAGGAGAGCCTTGAACGGGCGACGTCGGCAGCGCGCGGCAAGCTCGACGAATTGCGTGCAGGCCTTACCGCCGCAGCACACATCAAGAACACTGGCGACGCCATCGTCATGCGGCAGGTTCCAGAGCAGTTCCCGAAGTTGCGCGCATCTGTCCAAGCCGTGGCCAGGGCCCTTGCATCCACAAATGTAGAGCGGCTGGCCGGACTGTTGGATTCCGTGGTGGACGCGAGCCGTGACAATGTATTGTCGGTGGAGAAGCTGCTTCAGCTGGCGCCCGCGTTTGACGGCATCGACGCCGGCCTCGGCCAGCTGCATAACTCGTTGGTCGGCGCCGAGGGCAGCGTGCTCGTGGCAGTTGCCGCGGAGACCGAATCGCTCGGCCTGCGAGTCGAGGCCGGCAAGAAGGAGCGCGGCGAGCTGGCCGACCGGAAGCAACGTCTTGCGGCGGGTGCTGGCAACTACAACCGGGATACCGTTATCGCGCTTGAGCGGATTCGAGAGAGGCTGCCCGACGCAGGCGTCCAGGTGTTGTGCGACCTCGTCGAGCCGGTTTCTGATGAGTGGCAGGGCGCCATTGAGGGTTACATGGACGGCGCGCGCTTCAATCTCATCGTTCAGCCGGACTGGGAAGCCCGCACGATTGACTTCCTGCAGTCCTGGGGGTCGCGCTCGAAGGTAGTTCAAGGCAAGCGATGCCTGGAGCGTGCCGACCTGTCTCGTGTGCCTGGCACTTCCATCATCCATGAGTTGCGCACCGACCATCCGATTGCGCGGGCGTACCTCATCGAGGTGTTCGGCTCTGTCGTGAAGGTTGTGGACTCTGAAGAGCTGCGGCGGACAGCGCGCGGCCTCACAAAGGACGGCAAGGGCAGCGGTGCAATGACGATGTTCATCTGCGAGCGCCGAGACTTCGTGCTTGGTCGAAAGGCGCGTGAGCGAGCGCTGCAGAACACAACCGAGAGCCTGGAAGCCGCAGACCGTAACATCCAGGCGTTGGAGCAATCTCTGGGCACATTGGACGGCTTTCGGAGAATGCTAACGTCGCTAAAGGAGCCCACCTTTGACGCCCAGCCGCTGGCCCAGCACGCTGGCGACATTGATGCCTTCCGCCGGTCGCTATCACAGCTCGACCTGACCGAAGTGGAACAGCTGCGGGCGGAACTGGCTCGGTTGGAAGAAGCCATCCGCCTTCGCGACCTAGAAATCGAGTCGGCCAAAAAAGAGGTCACTCTCGCCGAGCAGCGCATCGGAACCGCGGAAACCAACATCGACCGAATCAATGCAGGCCGGGATGCTCGATTCCAGGAGCGTGAGAGCCAGATTCTTCGCTTGAAGCATCTCTGCGAAGCGAATGCTGAGAAGACGTATACCGTTATGGCGCAAGAGGTCGATGACCTCATCACCTCGCATACCTACGACGTCCCTGCCGTCCAGGCGCGATTGAGCCATCTGCGCGCACAGCCTGAGAAGCTGTTGGGCGATGTGCGCGAGATGCTGGCCGAGTACAACGCCGCAGTGCGGTCCGACGAGCGCTTTCAGTCCGCGCTTCCCCATCTCACCGATGCTCCATCCTTCGACCCGTACTATGGCCCCCTGGTCCTCCTCGGTCGGGCTGTCAGCACGCTTCACAGCGAGCTGGAAAGCATCGGTCTGTACAACAACCGCGCCGAGGTTGAAGCGGCTGAGCGCTCCTTTCACGACGTCTTCACCAAGCAGTTCTGCGTTGAAATCAAGAGCAAGGTCGATGACGGCGTTCGGATGCTGCGCCAATTGAACGTCGAGCTCGAAAAGCTGAAGTTCGGCACCGACCGCTTCAACATTGACTGGTCTAAATGGGAGCCGGAATTCCAAGAGTATTACGGCTTCTTCTCTGCTGTTGCGGAACTGGCCGATTCGCCGGAGGCGGTGGACCTGTTCGGGGAGACGGAGCTTCCGCCAAAGCACATTGAGGTCCGAGACCGCCTGGTCAAGCTGCTCCTCGACCAAGACCAGGACAGAGCCGGACGTGAGCTGCTGCGCATCGCGGACTACCGCAACTACCGGCGCTACGAAATCTGGAATGACTCTGACAGCGGCGGTCGTATCGCACTGTCAACGTGGGGTACCGGCTCCGGTGGTCAGCTAGAGACGCCAGCCTACATCGTCCGCGCTGCCGTTGTGACCAACCGCCTGCGCCTGTTCGACAGGGGCGCCAGCTTGAAACTGCTTGTCAGCGACGAGTCTTTCTCTCGGATGGATGAGCCGCGTGCGCGTGCGGTCCTGCGCTATCTGCGCGACAGTATGGGCCTGCAGCTCGTCAGCGCGATGCCTACCAAGCACGCTGGCGCGCTGCGCCCCGAATTTGACCGAGAGTTCAGTTTCAGCCGCATGAATGTGCCAGACAACGGAGAAATTGACTTCGTCTCAGAGTGCGACGAGCGACTTTTCAAGAAGGACCGCATGCGAGAGGTTTGGGAGGCGCAGCGTGATGAGGTTCGCGCCCAAGCCAAGCTGCAATTTGATGCCGAAGAAGCAGAAGAGGTGTCGGGAGCCGTGAAGTGACGGAACGTCCGCTTTGGCTACTGTCGGCGCCCATTCAACAACTGCTGAACCTGCTGGTAGACCGGCTTGACTCTGCTGAGCGACGTGGAAGCGCCAAGGCGCGGTCGGTGGCGCTCGGGGAGAGCACCTGGCCAGCCCTCTACATGGCGCAGCGGGAGTCGGAGAAAGAAGACCTTTGGGAGCTCGTCGCCGAGCTGACGCGTTGGGGCTGGCTTACGGTAAAGCCAGCCAACGCTGTCCGCTCCCGCTCCGGCTATGCCGACTCGCCCTGCATCACTGTAGCCAACAAGGCAGAAGTGAGAAGAGCGGTTAGTCGCGAAGAGCGCGTCAAGTCAGCTGCAGAGCGTTGGCGCGAAGCTGTCCATGACGGGCTACAGGGGACCGCTGAGGCCAAGGCAGCAGTTTCCGAGTACTGCATCGATATGCCGGACCGTTCCATGTCTGAGGTTGTCTCACGGCTGAACGAACTCCCGCAGCTAGTTGGCCAGTCTTTGCTGCTCCGCGAAGTTTCGTGCCTGCTTTTCTGGGGGATGTCGAAGGTTTTGGACAAGCGGCAAGGACTTGTAGCCGCAGTCTTAGGGTGCGATGAATGCCCGTTTCCGGAGTCTCCGATTCAACTGCAGGTGTTCTTGCCGCAAAGGGGATACCGGGGCGTGCTGTTCATCGAGAATCTCGTGAGCTTCGAGCGTGCCATTTGCTCAACGAACCCCGTGTTCGATGAGCTGGCACTAGTCTACGCCTCTGGCTTCAAGGGAAGTGCTCAGCGGCTGCGTACGCCCGACGGTTGCTCGCTCTTCTATGCGGCGCGTGGCGGTATTCATCAAAATCTTCGAGACAGCTTTGAGGCTTGGCTCTTTGGCAAGAATGCCGCTCCGACCTTCTTCTGGGGTGACCTGGATTGGTCCGGCATGCGCATCCTGTCTGCTATGCGCACAACCTTCCCCGGTCTCACTGCTTGGGAACCTGGCTACTCCCAGATGCTGGCGTCTCTCGTAAAAGGCAACGGACACACACCGGAAGCGGCCGACAAGCAAGGTCAAATGCCTCTAGGTACCGCCGGTTGCGCCTACGCGGATGCCCATCTGATACCCGCGCTGCGGTCCTACGGCATGTTTGTGGACCAAGAAGCATTCAAGCCCTAAGGTCGCACGAGACGGCGGAGAGACACCATGCCTTAGCCGTTTGTCATCTGGACGGATGCAACCGCTGATACAGAACACAGCCACATGTCGCGATTAAAGAAACTTTGCGCTGCCTGGCACCGACTTTCATCTAGTGAGCCGTGAAGAGGCAATACACGTCGGGAACCCTCCAGTACGTTCTCTCGCCCACGGCGATAGGTTTGTTTTGGACTCGCGCCAGTAAGGTGACCGTCCCACCGCAAGGGCAATAGTCGACACCCCGGCAAGGCTTATTCGCGCAGAGCCGTCGCAAGTCGAGTCCTGAGCGTATTCAGAGTGACGACATCACTGATGCCGGCGCTTGGGGGGCAAGCGATGAAGCGGTTATCCGTCCGGCTTGCTTCGACGACACTCTCATGGTCATCAAGAGCAAGCCAGCGCGTCAGCCTCAGGCGCTCGGCGCAGCGAAGGATTGCATGAGCCCGCGTTTCCGCGCGGTTATTTGTGGCGCCAAAAAACCGGGGGCCGAGTGGCCCAAGTAGTCGCACTAGCGAGGCGTCGTCGAACAGCCGTTGCCAGTCTGAACTCACGACGATGCGCATGTCCGGATACGGTGCGAGTTCTGCTGCAAGTAGCGGCACGTGCTCAAACAGCCTCGGGTTGTCGAGCACCACCCGGCCATCGTCATCGAGAGCCGCCTCCTGTGCGCCGTGCAGTACGCCATCGAAATCAAGGAAGAGGACCGGCGAGGCGTTTCGAAAAGTCTCCATTTGCGACTGACCCGAAAGACCTAGCACGGCATAGCCGCGACGCTAAAGCGCTGCCGAGGCATGAAGGAGGCGATTGAATGGCCGGGCTTCGTCGGTAGGGGCATCAGACACCTGCAGCAATATCCTTGTCATCGGCCGAAACCAGGAGACTCCCCCAGTCGTACGGAGATGCCCAACTGAACTGCGCAAGACCACCGCTCTGCGCAAGGGACACGATGTGGAGGACACATTGAAACGGACGGTTCGCCGCCATCGCAACATCACGGGCTGTCACGAATGCTTCCCCGCCTAACTCCGACGAGCAGTGCGCCATCAAGCGGCGCTGGATTGCCACGACGTCGCTGACGGCATAGCGCAAGTCCGACGGATTGACGGGATTCCACGGTCGCAAAAGCCGTGGGTGCTCTAAGTCCTCAGCATCGAGTGGTACGCCGACCACTTGGGCAAGCTCGGTTACGGACAGTAATCCCGAAGTTAGGAACAACTGCGAATTCAAGACCTCGTCGATATCGTGACCCTCGTTGGTTCCGATGTCGTGGGCAAGCAATCCGCGCTTTTTCAGTCCAGCAATCGTTTCCGAATCTGCTCCGAGAAACGCTTCCACTTGCGCTGTGGTCTTGAGCGACGGCGGACGTCCGCGGAACAGTGAGGCGCCGCAAGGTCGCGGTAGCATGCAAGTGTCAGCGCAGATGGTTTCAGCGAGCTCCCGCGGCAGGATTCCAGCACCGGAATAGACGATGTCCATAGCGGCAACGCTCAAGACGCCAGCCCGTGGCACCCGCGTGAGCGGGGCGAGCAGCGCCGCTGTGTGCGGAAACAACCTCGCCAGATAGTAGATACCGTCGCAAAGCGTTTTTGCCAGCCACTCGGTGGCCCGATGGCGCTCATCAATGGTTGCGTTGCCCAACCATCTTGGACGCCAGTCGCCTGTGGCCCAATCGGCACGTGGAAGAGCCATCAGTTTGAAGACCCGGAACATCGTGTCCCACATTGCCGCTGAAGGCTCATGGCCGCGACTCGCCACGCGAAACGGGGCGAGTGCCGCGAAGTCGGCGCTCACTGCGGCAGCTTTGTCATCTGTCTCCCTCGAACTGAAGAGACGAATGTCCGCTCCGCACTTTCCACAGGCGAACAAGTTCGCTCGCGACCATGTCAGTCGGTGGCCACAGTCGGGACAGGCGTCGACCAAGCGCTCACGGTGCTTGTCGCAGACGGTGACGGTGGCAAGGTCCCATGCCTCATGTGCATAACCGTCCGATGCAAGGCATCTTGGGCACACTTGAGCGAAGCTCCCCAAAAGTGCGTCGTCGTCAACTCTGCAACCGTGGATGAGCGTTGCCTCCGCCGTGCCCAACGCCTCGGTTTGCCAATGCAGCAGATGATTTGGGTCTCCAACAGCAACTCGTCCGAGTTGCTCAAGGACTATTTTGACGCGTCTGATTTGCGAAAGGGCGCCGCCTGACAAGGCGGGCAGACTGGCGTCACCGACGGTGTGCCGAAGGAATTCCGAAATCCCACGATACCCGTTCGCGCTGGAGAGCCTAAGCAGGTACCCATTGAATGACTCGCTAGAGTGGATTGGCAAATTGACGTAGCAGCCCGGCAGCCAGGCGCGTGTTATACCGCTGGAGTCTTGAATGCCGGACGTGTCGCCACTAGTCATGCTCATCTATCTCCGCCACTAGAAACGCCACGCTGACATACGGCTGTAGCGGGCCAGTGCCTTCTTTTCAAATAGCCCCGAGTGTTGGTATCTGCGAACTACCCTTAGGGCAATCCGGACCGGAGCCGCTACGCACTTCGCGCATTGATGCGGTCTCTGGCCCGAACTACTTCATTCGCGAGTTCCGCTTCCGTCCAGCGAAAAGGATTGCGGCTCATTGCATCAAGCCCTCCAACGCTGCTGTGTGCCTCCGCCATGAGGTCAATTACGGCAGTGTCCGGAGACATCCTGCGTCGCAGTGTCGAGGCGCGTTCAATGATATTTGAGAGAATCCGAAGATGTGCCTTGCACGCCAACAGGAAGCGAGACATGAGAGAGTAATTGTTCACTGATATCAAGTCGCTGAGACCATATCGAACTGCGAGGCTCCGAACCACCAGCCGAAATTCCTTGAACAACTCTTCCGGGTAAAAATCGAGACGAGGTGCTTCGATGACGCATGAGAATCTACTCTCCAGTTCTTTATCGGCCATCAGCGCGTCATAAAGCGCCCGAGTGCCTGACAGGACGAATACAAACCTAACGTCGCCGCGCGCCTGGTCGGCGCGAGTCCAATTCGTTGAACCCGACGAAGGGGCGCTGTTC
>APMI01009026.1_pt1 | contig 17058 bp, 14 predicted proteins | sample 667938 | NCBI WGS metagenome assembly APMI01 (sample SAMN01084076, study PRJNA167559) | wastewater metagenome | biome: Wastewater | place: Denmark: Ejby Moelle, Odense | collected 2011-11-28 | reverse complement strand
GTCGTCGATGCCCTGCCCGCGCAAATCCTCGCCCAGCGCCCCGACGTGGCCGCCGCCGAACGCGATCTGGCCGCAGCGAGCGCCGCCATCGGCCATGCCGCCGCGGCCCGCTACCCGCGCCTCAGCCTGGCCGGCAGCATCACCCCGTTGCGTCTCAACACCGACGGCAGCCGCATGTCGGCCACCACCTGGTCGATCGGCCCGACGCTCTCCATGCCGCTCTTCGACGGCGGCCGCATCAGCGCCAACGTGGACGCTGCCCGTGCCGACTACACCGCCGCTGAAGCCGCCTACCGGCAAAAGGCCCGCGAAGCGGTCAGCGAAGTCGAACAGGCCCTCGTCCGCCTCGACGCCGCGGCCACCCGCGAAGCCAGCGTGCAGCAAGCCGCCGACAACTACCGCACCGCCTTCCTCGCCACCGAGGCCAGCCAGCGCGCCGGCTTCGCCACGCTGATCGACCTCGAAGTCACCCGCCGCACCCTGCTTGCCGCCGATGCCAACCTGGCCGCCTGGCAGCAGGAACAGGTCGCCGCCTGGATCGCCCTTTACCGGGCCGTCGGCGGTGGCTGGCGCGCCCCCGCCCCCCATCCGAACGCCCCCAAAGCCGCCCTCGCCGGAGAAGCCCGATGATTTCCCCCCGCATGCCGTTTTTTGCCGTGCTCACCCTCGCCGGCCTGCTCGCCGGCTGCTCCGGCAAATCCGATGCCCCCGCCGCGCCGGCCCCAACAGCCACTGCCAGCCCGGCCAAGCCGGCGCTGGCAGTCGTCATCGTCCAGCCCGAAACGCGCGACATGGAACGCCGCCTGAGCGCCAACGGCAGCGTCGCCGCCTGGCAGGAAGCCTCCCTCGGCACCGAAGCCAGCGGGCTGCGCCTGGTCGATATCAAGGTGAACGTCGGCGCCCGCGTCAAAAAGGGCGAAGTGCTCGCCGAATTCGCCACCGACATGCCCCTCGCCGAGCAAGCCCAGGCCCGTGCCAGCCTTGCCGAAGCCGCAGCCAACCTGCAGGAAGCCCGCGCCAACGCCACCCGCGCGCGCAGCGCTGACGCGGCCATCGCCCTCAGCCCGCAGCAGATCCAGCAATACCTCAGTAGCGAAGCCGCCGCCGAGGCCCGCAAACTGGCCGCCAAAGCCAGCCTCAACGCCGCCGACCTGCGCTTGCGCCACACCCGCGTGCTGGCCAGTGACGACGGTGTGATCTCCTTCCGCGCCGCTGCCGCTACCGTCGGCGCGGTGGTACCGCAGGGCCAGGAGCTGTTCCGCCTGATCCGCCAGAACCGCCTCGAATGGCGCGCCGAGGTGCCGGCCGCCCAGCTTGGTCAGGTGCACGCCGGCCAGGCCGTGCGCCTCACCGCGCCCGGCGGCACCGTCGTGGCCGGCAAGGTGCGCACCGTCGCCCCCACCGTCGACGCGCAAACCCGCAACGCCATCGTCTATGTGGATGTACCGGCCAGCGCCGGCAATGGGCCCGAAGCCCCGCTCAAGGCCGGCATGTTTGCCCGTGGCGAGTTCGAACTGGCGCGCAGCCGCGGCCTCACGGTACCGCGCCAGGCCGTCGCCCTGCGCGACGGCTTCGACTACGTCTTCCTGCTCGGCACCGACCAGCGTGTTGCCCAGACCAAGATAGAGGTCGGCTACCGTGACCAGGACCGCGTCGAGATCCTCTCCGGCCTCAAGCCCGACACCCGGATCGTCGCCAGCGGAGCCGGCTTCCTGAGCGACGGCGACCTCGTCAAGGTGGTTGAAGCGGGCAGCGCCCCGAGCGCCAAGTGAGCCCCCGTCCATGAACTTCTCGTCCCTCTCCATCCGCAACCCCATCCCGGCGATCCTGCTCTTCGCCCTGCTCACGCTGGCCGGCTTGCTGGCCTTCCAGAGCTCCGGCGTGCAGGACTTCCCGGACATCGAACTGCCGGTCGTCACCGTGAGCGCCAGCCTGCCCGGCGCCGCCCCCGGCACGCTGGAAACCGAGGTCGCGCGCAAGCTGGAAAACAGCATCGCCACGCTGGCCCGCATCAAAAAGATGTACACCACCATCCTCGATGGCGAGGTGACCATCTCGATCGAGTTCGAACTGGAAAAGAACGCCAACGAGGCCGAGACCGAAGTGCGTGCTGCCGTCAGCCGCGTGCGCTCCGACCTGCCCGCCGACGTGCGCGACCCGGTCGTCGCCAAGATCGCCACCGCCGGCCGGCCCCTTGGCGCATGGACGCTGAGCTCCGACAGCCTCGACGAGGAATCGCTCAGCTGGATGGTGGATGACGCCGTCACCAAGCGCCTGCTCGCCATCAAGGGCGTCGGCGCGGTCAAGCGGATGGGTGGCCTGACCCGCGAAGTGCGCGTCGAACTCGACCCTGAACGCATGGCGGCCCTCGGCGTCAGCGCCGCCGACGTCTCGCACCAGCTGCGCCGCAGCCAGATGGAAGCCCCCGGCGGCCGTGGCGACGTGGGCGGCGGCGAACAAGCGGTGCGCACCATCGCCACCGTGGCCAGCGCCAGCGCCCTGGGCCGGCTCGACATCCCGCTCGCCGACGGACGCAGCGTGCGCCTCGAGCGCGTCGCCCACATCACCGACACCACCGCCGAACGCCGCTCCCTGGCACTACTCGATGGCAAGCCGGTGGTCGGCTTCGAAGTCTCGCGCACCAAGGGCGCCAGCGAAATCAGCGTCGCCGCCGGCATCGCCAAGGCCGTTGCCGAACTCGCCGCCGCCAATCCGGGCGTGCATTTCACCCACGCCTACGACAACGTCGCCGCCGTGCAGGAGAACTTCGACGGTTCCATGCACCTGCTCTACGAAGGCGCACTGCTCGCCGTGCTGGTGGTGTGGTGGTTCCTGCGCGACTGGCGGGCCACCGTCGTTGCCGCACTGGCCCTGCCTTTGTCGGTGATCCCCACCTTTCTCGGCATGTACTGGTTCGGCTTCACCCTCAACACCGTCACCCTGCTGTCGCTGGCATTGGTGGTCGGCATTCTGGTGGACGACGCGATCGTCGAAATCGAGAACATCACCCGCCACCTGCGCATGGGCAAGAGCCCGATCAAGGCCGCCATGGAGGCTGCCGACGAAATCGGCATGGCCGTCATCGCCACCACCTTTGCACTGGTGGCGGTCTTCTTGCCCACCGCCTTCATGTCGGGCATCGCCGGCAAGTTCTTCAAGCAGTTCGGGTGGACCGCGGTGCTGGCCATCCTGGCCTCGCTGGTGGTGGCGCGCCTGCTCACGCCGATGATGGCCGCCTACTTCCTCAAACCGACCGCCGAAACCGTCGAACGCGAAGGCCGGACGATGCAGCGCTACATGGCGCTCATGCAATGGTGCCTGCGCCACCGCCTCACCACGGTGCTGGCGGCGGTCGCCTTCTTCATTGGCTCGGTGATGCTGATCCCGCTCCTGCCGACCGGCTTCGTGCCTCCCGCCGACCGCGCACAGACCCTCGTGAATGTCGAGCTACCCCCCGGCAGCACCCTGCAGGAAACCCGCGATGCCGCCGAACGGGCGCGCCAGACCATCGCCACCATGCCCGACGTGAAAGCCGTCTTCAGCTCCATCGGTGGCGGCGCCGCCGGCGACGGCTTCAGCCCCGGCGCGGCGGCCGAAGTGCGCCGCGCGGTCCTCACCGTAAGCCTCAGCCATCGCACCGAACGGTCGCGCAACCAGCAGGCCGTGGAGGTGGAAATGCGCGAGCGCCTCGCCGTCCTGCCCGGCGTGCGCGTCACCGTCGGCCCGGCTGACTCCGGCGTGAAGATGATCCTGGTGCTCAAGAGTGACGACCCGGCGGCCCTCGCCATCGCCGCCCAGGCCGCCACCCGCGACCTGCGCACCCTGCAGGGCGTCGGCAACGTCACCTCCAGCGCCAGCCTGGTGCGGCCGGAGATCATCGTGCGCCCTGACTTCGCCCGCGCCGCCGACCTGGGCGTCAGCGCCGATGCAATCGGCGAGACGGTCCGCGTGGCCACCGCCGGCGATTACGAAGTCGGCCTCGCCAAGCTCAACCTGGAGCGGCGCCAGATACCGATCCGCGTCAAGCTGAGCAACGATGTGCGCGCCGACATGGCAGCCATCGGCCGCCTCGGCGTACCCGGCAAACACGGCCCGGTGCTGCTGTCCAACGTGGCCGACATCAGCGTGGACAGCGGGCCGGCCCAGGTGAATCGGCTCGACCGCAGCCGCAACGTGATCCTCGAAGTGGAACTGGGTCAGCGCGAGCTCGGCGAGGTCTATGCCGAAGCCCTCGCCATGCCGGCCCTGCGCGAACTGCCGGCCGGCGTGCGCCTCGCCGACTCCGGCGACGCCGAGATGATGCAGGAATTGTTCGGCAGCTTCGGGCTGGCCATGGGCATCGGCGTGCTGTGCATTTACATGGTGCTGGTACTGCTCTTCAAGGGCTTCACCCAGCCGGTGACCATTCTCGCCGCGCTGCCGCTGGCCATCGGCGGTGCCTTCGTGGCCCTGCTGGTGACGCGCAGCAGCTTCTCGATGCCGTCGCTGATCGGCCTTCTGATGCTGATGGGTGTGGTGACCAAGAACTCCATCCTGCTGGTGGAATACGCCATTGAGGCACGTCACGGCCGCGGCGGGGCGCCCCTGGGCCGCTTCGACGCACTGGTGGATGCGTGCCGCAAGCGTGCCCGCCCCATCGTCATGACCTCGCTGGCAATGGGCGCCGGCATGCTGCCGATCGCCATGGGTCTGGGCGCCGACCCCAGCTTCCGCGCACCGATGGCCATCGCCGTGATCGGCGGCCTGATCACCTCGACGCTGCTCAGTCTGCTCGTGGTACCCGCCGTTTACACCTACGTGGACGACCTCGAAGCGCTCATTGCCCGACTCTTCGGGGGTCGGCGGGCGCCGCTGCCGGCAAGCCCGGCGGCGCCTGAATGAATTGCCTTGAGGAACAATTGGGATTAGCCTAGGTCTGGATATTCAGGTGGCTGCAGACCACCGCCCCGCGCACCTACCTTCGATTTTGTTATGACTCTGGAGAACACAATGAGCGACGCACAAGTTAGCAAGGACAAACTGGTTTCCGACTTCAAGGCCGTTGTTGCCGATACCGAAGAACTGCTCAAGCTGACCGCCGGCCAGGCCGGTGACAAGGTCGCCGACGTACGCAGCCGTCTCAGCGACAAGCTGGTCAACGCCAAGTACAAGCTGCAGGATCTGGAAGCCGCCGTCGTTGAAAAGACCAAGGCCGCTGCCCGCGTCACCGACGACTACGTCCATGAAAACCCCTGGAAGGCCGTCGGCGTTGCTGCCGGGGTTGGCTTCCTGCTCGGCCTGCTGGTCAATCGTCGTTAAGCGCTCCGCTCCCCAATGAGCGATTCCGCGCCTTCAGGGCTCGGCAAGTCCCTCCGGGGGCTTGTCGCCTCCGGGCTGGGCACTGTCCAGACCCGGCTCGAACTCTTCGCCGTCGAGCTGAAAGAAGAAAAACTCCGCGCCGGCAGTTTCCTTTTCGAAACCGTCCTCGCCGCCCTCTTCATCGGCTTCGGCATTGTCTTTCTGGCGGTTTTCCTCACGGTTCTGCTGTGGGATGAACACCGCCTGCTGGTGCTCGGCATCACCACCGCAGGGCTGTTTGCCGCCGGCATCTGGCTTGCCAGCCGCGCCGTCTCCCGCCTGCGTAGCGGCTCACGCCTGTTCGCCTCAAGCCTGGCCGAGATCGCCCAGGACCGCGAGGCCCTGCGCTCCAGAGAATGAACCCCAAACTCGTCGAACTGGCCCTGCACAAGCAGCGCCTGCAGATCCGTTCCGCAGCCCAGCGCGATGCCCTCATCCAGCACGCCAGCGCCTTCTCGCCGGTGCTGCGGGGCATCGACCGGATCGCCGACGGCGTCCATTGGGCACGCCACAATGCGCCCATCGTCTCCGGCATCGCCGTCTTTATGCTCGTCGTACGCCCCCGCGCCGCGCTGCGCTGGGCCCGCCGCGGCTGGCTCGGCTGGCAACTGGTGCGCCGCGCCCGCAACCTGATTTCCTGACTCTTTCAGCGTACTGCCATGACCGTCGATCTCGAAGAAATCCGCCGCGCCCGCGAAGAGGCGGACTGCCTATGCACCCCGGCGGAAGTGGATGAAGCCCTCAACCGCCTGGCCGCCGACATCACCGTCCGCCTGCAGGACAAGAACCCGCTGATCTACGTGGTCATGAACGGTGGTCTGATTCTGGCCGGCCGGCTTCTCCCGCGCCTGCCCTTCCCGCTCGAACTGGCCTATCTGCACGCCACCCGCTACGGCCACGCCCTGCAGGGCACGCAGCTCGACTGGCGCGTACGGCCCACCCAGGATCTGCGCGACCGCAACGTGCTGGTCCTCGACGACATCCTCGACGAAGGCCATACCCTGGCTGCGATCATCAACTACCTGAAGGCCGAAGGCGCGCGCGAAGTCACGTCCGCCGTGCTGGTGCACAAGGTGCACGAACGCAAGGCCTACCCGGGCATGCGCGCCGATTTCACCGGACTGGACGTGGCCGACCGCTTCCTGTTTGGCGGCGGGATGGACTACAAAGGCTACTGGCGCAACGCCCCCGGCATTTACGCGCTGAAGGGACACTGAAGAACGTCCTTGATCCAGGATGCGTCGGCTGCAAGCCGCGCTGTACCCAGTGCGGGCTTCCTCTTTGACAACCCCGCATCCTTTGGCAAACGCTTGGCCAAGTCCTGATCCGCCAGAAAGGTGCCGGAGCTAAGCGACGTTCGAACTGGTCCTGAGCGGTTTTCTCCTGTTCCGCGGGGCGGGGCCCGGAGCGCCGGCCAGTATCCCAATCACGGACTGCCCGCAGCGGCGAGAGCGTCATCACCCGTGAAGTTGGCGCCGGAGTCTTTCCCCGCGCAGGAACCTTCGACACGATCCGGCAAACCCGTCCCCGACACCGCTTTGGCGGGGATCAGATCAGAGGGCGTTGCGCTGACGGGACGATTGCGGGATGGCCGAACCGGGAAGCAGACACCCCATCACGCCACGCCACGCCGCCTCCACCTCGGGCCCCACACCCGCGAACACCTTCTCCAGCATCGCCATTTGCGTGCCCGACAGTTCGGCTTCCAGCGCAGCGCCGGCGTCGGTCAGTTCCAGCTGCTTCACCCGCCGGTCATGCTCTGCAGGGGTGGCGACAACCAGACCCTTTTTCACCAGTTCCCGCAGCGGCGCATTCAGTGCCTGCTTGCTCACATCCAGCACACCGAGCAGCGCGTTGACCGCCATGCCGGGGCTGCGGGCAACGAAGTAGAGGATGCGGTGATGGACGCGCCCAAGGCCGCGCTCCGCCAGGATGCGGTCAGGCGGAGTGGTGAAAGTGCGGTAGGCAAAAAAGAAAACCTCGATGGCTTCGCGCAATTCGGCCTGACGCTTGGGATCAATCATCTTGACAGGGCTCCCGGGGAGGATCACGATTAGATAGGTCAATATTATTGACTTATCCCACTTTCCGCAATCCAGGAGATTTCCATGTCGTCCAGCCCTGCCCCCCGTCAGCTTCCATCCCTTTCCGCACGCGTGCAGGATCTGCACGCGTCGCCGATCCGGGAGATCCTGGCGGTAGTCGGACGACCCGGGATGATCTCGTTTGCAGGCGGCCTGCCGGCAGCCGAGACCTTTCCCCACTTCGGCCTGTCCGCTCCCGACTCGGCACTCCAATACGGCCCCACCGAGGGCGACCCGGCCCTGCGCGAGCGCATCGCCCAAGAACTGGCCGACGTCGGCCTCGATTGCGGGCCCGAACAGGTGCTGGTGTTGTCGGGCTCCCAGCAGGGTATCGATCTGGTCGGCAAGCTGTTCATCGACCCGGGCACGACGGTGGCGGTCGAATCCCCCACCTATCTGGCCGCACTGCAGGTGTTTCGCTTCTTTGGCGCGCGCTTTGCACCCTTTACTGCCGACAGCGTGAGCGCCGCCGGCTTGCGCGACGCCAAACCGGCCTTCGCCTACGCCATCCCGACCTTCCAGAATCCCACCGGGCACTGCTACACCACCGCCCAGCGGGACGCACTGGCAGCCGCCTGCGAAGGCGCCGGCGTGCCGCTGTTCGAGGACGACCCCTACCGCGACCTGGTGTACGACGCCTGCGAACGCCGCCCGGTGTGCGCCGGCCTGAAGGACACCCCGTGGATCTACCAGGGCTCCTTCTCGAAGAGCCTGGCGCCGGGCCTGCGCCTGGGCTTCCTGGCGGCCTCGCCGGCGTTTTTCACCTATCTGGTTCGCCTCAAGCAGGCTGCCGACCTGCACAGCAACCGGCTCAGCCAGTGGCTGGTGCTGCAGCAACTCGAATCGCCCGAGCGCCGCGAACGCCTCGCCGGACTGGCTGGTTTTTACCGCAAGAAGCGCGATCTCTTCGAACTCGCTCTGGAACGCCATTTTGGCGGCCTGGCAAGCTGGGAAACGCCGGCCGGCGGACTGTTCTTCTGGCTCACGCTGAATCGCCGCATCGACACCCGCAAGCTGCTGCCGATCGCCATCGCGGAGGGAGTCGCCTTCATGCCTGGCGAAGCCTTCTACCCGGACAGCCCGGCGGCCACCGGCACCCTCCGCCTCAACTTCAGCCATGCGGCCGACGACGAAATCGACCGGGGTCTGGCCCAGCTGGCGGCGCTGATCGCCCGCCAGCCGGATTGAGTCAGGCCCGTCGCCCAAGGAATTAACGGGCACCTACAGCAATTGCCGGTGACTTTCCCGGCAATTGCTGTATTCACACAAAGGTATCGATAGTCCTGCCTATCGTTTCCACCACACTTTTCACTTTCGCGACATCCGACTTGACCTCGCTGGTAACGGCATCAATTCCACTGCCGATGGTCTTTCCGGCACGTATCAAATCACCCTGAATTACCTGCGCACCGTTATAAACCGCTTCCCTTATTGGCTTATAGGCGGCAAGACTTGCGGCTGTTGCCAGCGTCTGGATTATGCTCACAATAAACTCCTTCAAGTTTCAATTGATCCTGACTTAATCGACAACAAGAATCAGGACTTATCCGATAACGGCCAGCCCACCGGATCATTTACAGCTCTTTACCAAACTTATCATTGGCAAATACCGTTTAACCCGCCGATTGGATAGATTGAAAGGAAAACAAATCGGGTAACAATTTCCGCCAATGAAAAAAACTGCCCTTACTGCCGGAGTGGGTCTGGCCTTCGCCATGGCCCTCGCCGGCTGCGCGTCGACACCATCCATCGTTACCCAGCCGACCCGGATTCGCCCGCAGCTCGTCACCTCCAACCTTGAAGGCAACCCGGGAGGAATCTTCCAGCCCAGCCGGGCCCTGCTGCTCTTCGAAGAGCACGTCGCCAGCCACGTCGGCGACGCCCTGAAGATCAGCATTTCCGACAGTCTCAACGGCAGCAACAAGTCCTCAGCCACGACCACCCGCGATTCGTCGATCAGCCAGCAGGGGCCTGGCGCGCTGCCCTCCATGGGTGGGCTGCTGAAGGAGATCTTCGATTACAGCGGCAGCGCCTCGGGCAGTTCCAGCCTGAAGGGAAACGGGCAGTTGAGTACCGCAAACACCCTCACCGGCAACCTCATCGTGTCGGTCGTGGAGGTGCTGCCCAACGGCTACCTGGTGGTGGCGGGCGAAAAGACCATCGCCGTCGCCGGCAACAACACCACCCTGCGCTTCTCCGGCGTAGTGAGCAGGCGCGACATACGGCCCGGCAACGTGGTGTCGTCCAACGATGTGGGCGAAGCACGCATCGAACAGGTGGTAAATGGCATGATTGCCGACACCACCTCACGCACCGTGGTACAGCGCTTCTTTGCCGGGCTGCTGGCCGTCTGGTAGGCCGCGCATGCCTCAGTGGGCGAACAACTTGTCTACCAACGGCCCCACTTTCTTGCGGGTCGCTTTCCAGCGGTCATAACCAAAGTCGTCGATCTGATAGGACGAACTGGCCAGCAGCGAACCGTTCCTGCGCAGGGACAGGGAAAGGGCAGATATATATGGGGCGTAATCGTCACCAAGCAGCGGCTTGGCCCATTCGACCTTCGCCGAATAATTGAGCATTACCGTGCAGGAATTTGGCGCCATCCCCGTGTCGTAAACACGGCTATCCACCTTCAGGCGTTTCAATTCATTCTGCAGGCTCGGAACAAGGTCGTCGATCGGCACCCTGGAATTCCATTCTATGCACACGGAACGCGGTGCAGCGTAATCGTGATTGACTGCCGAACCCGACGACGCGGGGGCAAGGGAAGCCATCGTGGTAATGGCCGAGCTAATGATTTGCGCCGCTTCGGCAGTCGGCGTCGGCGTCATGATCATGCAGCCCGGTATTGCCGTGCAGGCCACGAAAACCAATTGATAACTTGTCTGTTTCACGCCGCATCCTCCGGATTTCACATTCGCGCCGAAACTCTAGCAGCGCAGAAAATGACATCAGGGGGATTTACGCGAAATTACACGAATACGGCCTTCTTTACCCTCAGGCACCAAACAAGGCGGCGGTAGCCACCGGATTGGACGGGAAATAGAAATGCACGTAGGAGGCGGTAAGGCGGCCTACCCGATAGATTGCCTCGCCCTCGCGCCCGGCAGGCGTGAGCGCCCGCGCAAGGGGCGCCAGTGACGTTTCGCTCTTCGAGTAATGGAAGGTATGGCCGTTGAGACGCCCCTCCGGCAGGTCGGCCACCTGCGTACCCAGGGCCGCCAGGCGGGCCTGCATGCGGGTGTGGCCAGGCAGCAGGCCGGCGCCCGGATGGATGACGCCATCCCGGTCGGTGATGCTCTCGAAGAGGCTCATCATGCCGCCGCACTCGGCCAGCAAAGGCTTGGCGGCCGTCATGTGGGCCTGCAACGCGGCCTGCCAGGCGCCGTTGGCAGCCAGACTGGCCGCGTGGAGCTCCGGATAGCCACCGGGCAGCCACAGGGCGTCGCAGGCGGGCAGGGGTTCGTGGGCCAGCGGCGAGAAGAACTTCAGCTCGGCGCCGAGGGTTTGCAACATGTCCAGGTTGGCCGGGTAGATGAAACCGAAGGCAGCATCCCGGGCAATGGCGATGGTCCGGCCCTTCAGCAGCGGTTCGACAAACGGGGACGGTGCATCAGGGAAGGACACCGCCGACGGACGATCCGCCGCGCCGGTGCGGGCCAGGTGATCGGCCAGCAGATCGAGTCGGGTGTCGAGATCGGCAATCTCGGCGGCCTGCAGCAGACCCAGGTGGCGCTCGGGCAGCGCTGCAGCTTCGTCGCGGGGCAGGGCGCCATACCAGGCGATACCCGGCCGCAAGCTGTCGCGCAGCAGCTCGGCATGGCGCTCGCTGCCCACGTGATTGGCCAGCACACCGGAGAAGGGCAGATCCGCCTGCCAGGTGGCGAGGCCATGCACCAGCGCCCCGAAGGTCTGGGCCATGGCCTTGGCATCAATCACCGCCATCACCGGAATGCCGAAGTAACGGGCAATGTCGGCCCCCGACGGACTGCCGTCGAAAAGCCCCATGACTCCCTCGACAAGAATCAGGTCGGCCTCCTGCGCTGCGGCGTGCAGGCGCCAGGCCGCGTCAGCCGAACCGCACATGCCGAGGTCCAGGTTATAGACCGGCGCACCGCTGGCTACCGTGTGGATCTGCGGGTCGAGAAAATCCGGCCCGCATTTAAAGACGCGCACCTTGCGCCCCTGGCGGGAGTGCAGGCGGGCGAGGGCAGCGGTGACGGTGGTCTTGCCCTGACCAGAGGCCGGTGCGGCAACGAACAAGGCCGGGCAGAGGACGGCGCTCATGCTTCTTCCTCCGGGTGAAACCAGGCCAGCCGTGGCTGCAGACTGACCACGTCGCCAACAATCGTCAGCGCGGGCGGGGTGATGCCGGCAGCCTTCACATCGGCGGCCAGATTGGCCAGATCGGACGTCACCACCCGCTGGTCACGGGTGGTGCCGCGCCGCACCACCGCGGCCGGCGTGGTGGCGGGCAGACCGTGGGCAACCAGCTCCGCACAGATCGTCGCCAGCTGGGTGATGCCCATATAAAACACCACCGTTTGCTTCGGCCGCGCGAGCATGTTCCAGTCGAGATCGACCGAACCGTCCTTGAGGTGGCCGGTGACGAAAATGCACGACTGCGCAAAATCACGGTGGGTCAGGGGAATGCCGGCGTAGGCACCGATGCCCGCCGCCGCGGTAATGCCGGGAATCACCTCGAAGGGAACACCGGCCTTGACCAGCTCCTCCACCTCCTCGCCGCCACGCCCGAAGATGAACGGATCACCCCCCTTCAGGCGCACCACCCGCTTGCCCTGTTGCGCCAGCGCCACCAGCAGGGCGTTGATGCCTTCCTGGGGAAGGGCATGGTTGGAAGCCTTCTTGCCCACGTAGACACGCTCGGTTTCCGGCGGCACACAGTCGAGGACTTCCTTGCTGACCAGGTTGTCGTAGACCAGCACGTCAGCCTCCAGCAAGAGGCGCGCGGCGCGCAGGGTCAACAGTTCCGGGTCGCCGGGGCCGGCGCCCACCAGATAGACCCAGCCCGGGCGGGCCGGCGAACGTTCGCGGGGTAGGGACGAAACAGGCATGTCAGCGCTTCCGGTAAAGGTTTCAGGATACGGCCGGCTTGCGCCACAAGGCCAGTCGAACCGGCGCACTCGGCGCGAAGCGCAGGCGCCCGGCGACGGTTTCACCACGGGACAGGTTCAGTTCCTGCCAGTCCTCGGCGGGCACTTGGCCGGCGAAGGCCAGCAGGTCGGCACGGGCGTGGTCGTCCTCGGCACTCGCCACCAGGCGGCCGCCAGGGCTCAGACGTTCCCAGGCAGCGGCCAGCCAGTCACTCAGACCAAGCCCGCCGCGCACGAACACCGCCTCCGGTGCAGGCCATTCGCGGCAACGCTGGGGCGTGGCACTGGCCACCGCCGACAGGTTGTCGCCAACCCCGGCGCGGGCCATGGAAACACCGAGCAGGCTCGGTTCCACGCCCACCGCGCGGACACGCGCCGTCGGTACCGCGCGCGCCCATTCGAGGGCCAGACTGGCTTCGCCGTCGGCAATCGCCCAGCCGGTTTCCCAGGCAGCCGGCTGCAGCAAGGCCAGGGCCAACGTGCGCACGGCCAGCGGCAGCGCATTGACAGCGGCCTCGCCCAGCGCGGCATCGCTCAGGCCCGGCAGCTCGCTGAAGACACCGGCAGACGGGCCGGTGGCTACGATCAACACGGAATGGGGGTCAAGCGGCTCACGCAAATCGACCAGTTCTGACGCCAGCCAGGCGGTGGCCTTCAAGGCCCCGCCGGGGAATTCGCACACCCACACCCGGGCACCGCCAAAGCCGCTGTCAAGCAGCAGACGGGCCACGCCGAACGGCGCAGCGCTATCGGCCACCGGCACTGCCAGCAGACGATGGGCACGCAACTGGCCACGCAGGGTGGCCAGCGGCGCGCGACGCAGATCGACCACCGAAACGATCTCCGCCGACAGGCCGAGAGCCGCGCAGGCTGCCTGCACACGGCCGACGCCGGGCAGCACACGCACATGGGCCGGGCCGAGTTCGGCGAGGAGCTCGGCCGCCGGGCCGTCGCCAGCGCCGTCGCCCACCACTACCAGCACGCTACCGGCGTGGCCGACGGCACGCACATCAACGTGGGCCGAGTCGGCCGCGCACAGTTGCTGCGGCACATCCAGGTTCAGGCCAGCCAGGCGGTCGAGGGCATCGGCCGTACCGAGGACCAGGCGCGCAGCCCGCAGAGCGGCAAGCGCCTCGGCGGGCAAGACAGGCGGATGCTCCAGACCGAGGCTCACCACAGTGAGCGGCTGCAGCGGAGCCGCCTCTGCTGCAGGTTCGGCGAGCGACGGCATGTCAGCTTCGACGGGCGCATCGAAGGCATCCAGCAAGGCCTGCAGCGGGGCGTCGAGCGGAGCAAGTTCGGCGGCCTCTACCGACTCGGCCAGCGGCTGCTCGGTCAACTCGCCCTGGCGCTCGCCGTTCACCACGCGTTCGCTCTTGCCGCGACGGCGCTTGCGCTTGCGGCGCGGGCCAGCAGGTGGGGCGACGATGGGCTCACCTTCAACAGCCACCTGGGCCGGCGCCGCTTCATCGTGCTGGTGATTGACAAGCTCCGGGGCCGGCTCGACGGCGACGGCCACTTCGGGCTCAGTCTCAGTCTCAGGCACGGCTTCAAGTGGCAGCGCGGCGAACAGGTCAGCGGTCTGCTCGTCCATCGGCACCGGCTCGACGGCCTTCTTCGACTTGCGCGGAGCCCGCTTGGCCTTCGGCTTTTCCGTCACGGCGGGCTCTGCCGGAGTGGGCTCTGCAGACTCGGCGGGCAACTCGGCGACAGCCTTCTTGCGGGGCTTCCGGGCCGGCGCCTTGCGGCCCGACGGCTCGGTGGTTTCCACCGGTTCACGCACCGGGAGGGAATTCAGTTCTTCGCTCATTCTCTATCGGTCACGCCCAAGCACAACCGGAAAAACGGGGGTCGCAGGATAGCACGAAGCCTTTTCCGGCCGCGGGCCCGGATGGCCCCCGAAAAATCCACGCTTTACGCCAGGGATTCGAAAAAAAACGCACGAAATTGATGTTTGCATATCCGGAAATAACAAACAGCATGCGGCGCACCAAGGCCAACGAAGACAAAGGCCAGATCCGCATCGGCCCGCACGTAACAAGGCCCGCAATCGCGGGCCTTGTCGGTTTGATGCGGCGTGACGCCTATACCAGCACGCGCTCGATGCCGCCGTTATTGGCCTTGGCCACATACTCGGCCATCCAGTTTTCGCCGAGGATGTGTTTGGCCATTTCGACGACGATGTAGTCGGCATCCACGCCGCCCGCATCGCCGGCGTAGCGCGACAAGCCCTGCAGGCAGCTCGGGCAGGAGGTGAGGATCTTCACCGGTGTGGCCGCGTCGGCGCCACGCAACTTCTCGGCGCCCTTTTCGATCTCTTCCTGCTTGCGGAAGCGCACCTGCGTCGAGATGTCCGGACGCGCCACCGCCAGGGTGCCGGACTCGCCGCAGCAGCGGTCGGAAAGATCAACCCGCGTGCCCATCAGCTCGTTGGCCACCTTGATACCGGAATGGACCTTCATCGGCGTATGGCAAGGCTCGTGGTACATGTAACGGGTGCCGGTGATACCTTCGAGCTTGAGGTTCTTTTCCATCAGATATTCATGGATGTCGAGCAGCCGGCAACCGGGGAAGATCTTCTCGAACTGGTACTTCTGGAGCTGGTCCATGCAGGTGCCGCAGGACACGATCACCGTCTTGATGTCGAGATAGTTGAGCGTGTTGGCGACCCGGTGGAAGAGCACCCGGTTGTCGGTGGTGATCTTCTGGCCGGCATCTTCTTCGCCCGCGGCGGTTTGCGGGTAGCCGCAGCACAGATAGCCCGGCGGCAGCACGGTGGTGGCGCCAACCTGGTAGAGCATCGCCTGGGTGGCCAGACCAACCTGGCTGAACAGGCGCTCTGAACCGCAGCCAGGGAAATAGAACACCGCATCCGATTCATCGCGCTTGACTTGCGGGTTGCGGATCACCGGAACGATGGTGTCGTCCTCGATATCCAGCAGGGCCCGCGAGGTGCGCTTGGGCAGGCCGCCCGGCATCGGCTTGTTGATGAAGTGGATCACCTGGGCCTTGATGGCCGGCTTGCCGAGGGTTGCAGGCGGGTGCTGAACCTGATCCTGGATCAGCCCCAGCGACTTGCCGATGCGATGGCCGAGACGCTGGGCCTTGTAGCCCCAGCCGATCATGCCGGTACGGATCAGCTTGATGGTGGCCGGATCCTTGGCGGTCAGGAAGGCCATGGCCGCGGCCTTGCCGGGGTTGAAGGACTTCTTGCCCTGCTCGCGCAGCAGGTTGCGCATCTTGATCGACACGTCGCCGAAGTCGATGTCCACCGGGCAGGGCTTCTCGCACTTGTGGCACACCGTGCAGTGGTCGGCCACATCCTCGAACTCGGCCCAGTGGGCCAGCGACACGCCACGGCGGGTCTGCTCCTCGTACAGAAAGGCCTCGATCAGCAGCGAGGTGCTGAGGATCTTGTTGCGCGGGCTGTAGAGCAGGTTGGCGCGCGGTACGTGGGTCGAACACACCGGCTTGCACTTGCCGCAGCGCAGGCAGTCCTTGATGTCGTGGGAGATCTCGCCGATGGCGGTCTGCTCCATGATCAGGGATTCATGCCCCATCAGGTTGAAGCTGGGCGTGTAGGCGTTGTCGAGGTTGCCGCCGGGCATCAGCTTGCCGCGGTTGAAGCGGCCTTCCGGGTCCACCTTTTTCTTGTAGGCCCAGTAATTGGCCATCTCGGCGTCGGTGAGATAGTCGAGCTTGGTGATGCCGATGCCGTGTTCACCCGAAATCACGCCGTCCAGGCTGCGGGCCAGCGCCATGATGCGGTCCACCGCCTTGTTGGCGGTCTGCAGCATCTCGTAGTTGTCGGAGTTGACCGGGATGTTGGTGTGCACGTTGCCGTCACCGGCGTGCATGTGCAGGGCCACGAAAACGCGGCCGCGCAGCACCTGCTTGTGGATCTTCTTGATCTGCTCGACCACCGGCGCAAACAGCACGCCGTCGAAGATCTTGTCGAGACGCGACTTGAGCTCGAGCTTCCAGCTGGTGCGAACCGAATAGTCCTGCAGGCGGTGGAAGAGCTTGGGGTTGGCGGTGCGGTTGGTCAGCTCGCCGGCCACGATGCCGTAGGAAACGAAGCTCGGCTCGGCCAGGGCCAGCGGCGTGTCGAGGTTGTCGAGCAGCCATTCCCAGCGCAGGCGCACGGCCTCGACGTAATTGAGGGCGTCCTTGCGGCGCTCGCCGATCAGCTCGTCGCGGGAAATCGTGGCGTCGCCGGTATCCAGCGGCAGCTCGCCTTCGAGGAATTCCTTCAGCGCATCGCACAGGGCCAGCTTGTTCTGCGTGGACAGCTCGATGTTGATGCGCTCGATGCCGTCGCAGTAGTCGCCCATGCGCGGCAGCGGTATCACCACGTCTTCGTTCACCTTGAAGGCGTTGGTGTGGCGCGAAATGGCGGCGGTGCGCGAACGGTCGAGCCAGAACTTCTTGCGCTGCTCGGGGCTGACCGCGATGAAGCCTTCGGCGCCGCGGGTGTTGGTCATGCGGATGACTTCAGAGGCGGCGGTCATCACCGCGTTCTC
>APMI01016801.1_pt1 | contig 17061 bp, 15 predicted proteins | sample 667938 | NCBI WGS metagenome assembly APMI01 (sample SAMN01084076, study PRJNA167559) | wastewater metagenome | biome: Wastewater | place: Denmark: Ejby Moelle, Odense | collected 2011-11-28 | reverse complement strand
CCCCTGCACGGCTGCGGGCGGCGAATCCGGCGGTGATTCCGCGCAATCATCTGGTGGAAGAGGCGCTGGCGGCGGCAACGGTGGGCGACATGGCCCCTTTCGAGGCGCTTTTGGCCGAAGTGCGGCGCCCCTTTGCCGCCGAGGTGGGGCGCGAGCGGTTCACCCTGCCTGCGCCCACCGGCTTTGGCCCCTATGTCACGTTTTGCGGAACCTGATCCGCCGTTGACGGGCCATGGGCCACAGGCTTAGCTGGCACCATGAACGCGCGCTCTGATATTCATGACCGATTGGCCGCCAGCCTGCGCGAGGCGCGCAAGGCACGCGGTCTGTCGCTGGATGCGGTGGCCAAGCTGTCGGGCGTGTCGCGCAGCATGGTCAGCCAGATCGAGCGCGGCGAATCCTCGCCCACGGTGGCGACGCTGTGGAACCTGACCCAAGCCTTGCAGGTGGATTTCGCCGGGCTGCTGGAAGGGCGGCCCGAGCCGGGGATTCAGGTGACACGCGCCGAGGCCGCCCCGGTGATCCAGGGCCGCGGCAAGGGCGTGACCATCCGTATCCTGTCACCCGCCGAGGCGGTGGGCGAGCATGAGGTTTATGATCTGGGCTTTGGCCCCGGCGCTGCGCTGGAGAGCGACCCGCACAGCCCCGGCTGCCGCGAGCATCTGACGGTGATCGAAGGTGCGGTTCTGGTGCGTTCGGGCGAGGAGGAGGTGCGGCTGGGGCCGGGTGACATCGCCCATTACGCCGCCGACCGGCCCCATGCGATTCTGGCCGAGGGTGGCCCGGCGCGTGCCATTCTGATCGTGCAGGACAGTTGAACGGTCGCGGCGGGGGTTTCACACCCCCGCACCCCCGTGGAGTATTTGGAGAAGGGCAAACGCAAGAAATCCGTCATGGCGGATGAAATTCTGCTATCTTGACGGTCGTGCGCAGCTGGATCAATATCCGCCAAGTTGGAGGAATTTCCGTCATGACAGATTCTCGCTTTCTGAGCCATCTGAAAGAAACCCTTGCGGGCATTGAGGCCGAGGGGCTGATGAAGCGCGAGCGGCTGATCGAGGGGGCGCAGGGCGCGCATGTCATGATTGGCGGGCGGCGGATGCTGAATCTCTGCGCCAACAATTATCTGGGGCTGGCGGGCGATCCGCGCCTGACAGCGGCGGCGGAGGCGGCGATGGACAGCCATGGCTATGGCATGGCCAGCGTGCGCTTCATCTGTGGCACGCAAGACCTGCACAGGCAGTTGGAGGCGCGGCTGGCGCAGTTTCTGGGGATGGAGGATGCCATCCTGTTCGCCGCCTGTTTCGATGCCAATGGCGGGCTGTTCGAGCCGTTGCTGGGCGAGGCGGATGCGATCGTGTCGGACAGCCTGAACCATGCCTCGATCATCGACGGGGTGCGTCTGTGCAAGGCGAAACGCTATCGGTTCGCCAATGGCGATATGGCCGACCTTGAGGTGCAGGTGCTGACCGCGATCCGCGATGGGGCGCGGTTCGTGATGATTGCCACCGACGGTGTGTTCTCGATGGACGGTTATCTGGCCGATCTGCGGGAAATCCGGCGGATTGCCGATCAGTATGATTGTCTGGTGATGGTGGATGATTGCCACGCGACGGGCTTCATGGGCCCGCAGGGGCGCGGCACACCGGCCCATGCGGGGGTGAAGGCGGACATTCTGACCGGCACTTTGGGCAAGGCTTTGGGCGGGGCGCTGGGCGGATATATCGCTGGGCCGCAGCCGGTGATTGACCTGTTGCGCCAGCGGGCGCGGCCTTACCTCTTTTCCAACGCTCTGCCGCCTGCTGTGGTGGGGGCGGCGTTGGCGGCATTGGACATCGTGGAGACGGCCGATGACCTGCGGGCGCGGCTGTTTCACAACGCCGCCTATTGGCGCGACGGGTTGCAGGCGGCGGGGTTCCGGCTGTTGCCGGGGGAGCATCCGATCATTCCGGTGATGCTGGGCGATGCCCCCTTGGCGCAAAGGTTCGCGCAGGCGCTGGATGCGCGGGGGGTGATGGTTTCGGCCTTTTTCTTCCCGGTGGTGCCCAAGGGGGCGGCGCGTATCCGCACGCAGATGAATGCGGCGCTGACGCAAGAGGATCTGGATTTTGCCCTGGCCGCATTCGAGGCGGCGGGGCGCGAGGTGGGGGCGATACGATGAAGGCGCTGGCGAAGGAAAAACCCGAGGTCGGGCTGTGGCAGGTGGACCGCGCGGTGCCCGAGATCGGGCCGGAGGATGTGCTGATCAAGGTGAAGAAGACCGGCATCTGCGGCACCGACATTCACATCTGGAACTGGGACGACTGGGCGGCGCGCACCGTGCCGGTGGGTCTGGTGACGGGGCATGAGTTTGCCGGGGAAATTGTGGCCAAGGGGGCCTTGGTCGAGGGGCTAGAGATTGGGCAGAGATGTTCGGGCGAGGGGCATCTGATCGGCAAACTGTCGCGGCAAAGTCGGGCGGGGCGGTTTCACCTTGACCCCGCGACGCGCGGCATCGGGGTGAATGAACCCGGCGCCTTTGCCGAATACCTGCGCTTGCCTGCCTTCAACGTGGTGTCCTTGCCCGATGCGATTGATGACGAGATCGGGGCGATCTTGGACCCGCTTGGCAATGCGGTGCATACCGCGCTGTCATTCGATCTGGTGGGCGAGGATGTGCTGATCACCGGCGCGGGGCCGATTGGCATCATGGCGGCGGCGGTGGCGCGGCATGTCGGCGCGCGGCATGTGGTGATTACGGACGTCAATCAGGCGCGGCTGGATCTTGCCGGGCAGGTGGCGGATGTGACGCCGGTCAACGTGGCCACGACCGAGCTGCGCGATGTTTATGCGCAGCTCAAGATGGTGCAGGGCTTTGACGTCGGCATGGAGATGAGCGGCAACCAGCGCGCGCTGGACCAGATGGTGGAACACCTTGTGATGGGGGGCCGCATCGCCATGCTGGGCATTCCGCCGGGGAAAAGCCCGGTGGACTGGAGCCGGATCGTCTTCAAGGCCATCACCATCAAGGGCGTCTATGGCCGGGAAATCTTTGAAACCTGGTACAAGATGATCGCCATGCTGGAAAACGGGCTGGATGTGCGGAAGGTCATCACCCACCGCTTCAAGGCGAAGGATTTCGTGCAGGGCTTTGAGACGATGCGGTCAGGCCTGTCGGGCAAGGTGGTGCTGGACTGGGATTGAGCATCCCCCCGAATCAATCGGATGGGAAATTATGGGAAAGCCGGGGTGTCTGCCCCGGCTTTTGCCGTTTCCACGGCCTTGGGCGCCGCCTGAGAGGCGATCATTTGATCTGGGCAACCCGGAGTGATGAAAATTTACGGGAAATCATGGGAACCCCGTGAGGTTTCCAGTCAAACAATATCTAGCGGTAACTGCTGCGTGATTGCCTAGTGATTGAAGGATATCACGTCATTTCCTTACCATATACTGTTGCTTCGCAAGCGCCGCTCCAAAATCTGGACGCTTTCACCCAAACTTTTCCATTGCTTCCCATGAAATCCCATGTCATCCCTGTCTTACGGAAGATGAGACGGCCACGGAAAGCAGGGGCGGCTACAAGACCCCGAACGGCGAATACCAAGGCTTCATACAGGCAACCGCTTTCATCCGACGACAAGAGATCCGGCGCGCAAGCGAGCAGACATCTCCCCCAGGTGGCATGCGTAGCTGGACGCCCAGCGATGGGACAGATGGCGGGTCGAGCAGTGGCAGCAGCTCGGCCCGCCTTTCTATTCAAAGCCCCGGAAAACCGGGCAAACGGGACAGAAGGGCAGGCCGAAGACCATGGCGTCAGAGGCGTTCAGAGGCGAGTTCTACCAGAAGGTAGATGGGAAGGCGCGGGTCTCGATCCCGGCGGCCTTCCGGCGCATTCTGGAAAGCGAAGACCCCTCGTCCCCCGAATTTCCCCGGCCGCGCATCTATATGGTTTATGGCGGGAAAAAGCGCAATTTCGTAGAGTGTTACTCGAAGGCCGGTGCCGACAGGCTGGCCGAGCAGATCGAGGCGATGGAACTGGGTTCGCCTGCGCGTGATCGCGCCGAGCGCGATTTGATCAGCCGGTCGGTGATGGTTGAAATCGACCCAGAGGGCCGTATCGTCCTGCCGCCCAAGGTGCGCGAAAAGATGGGCTTTGCCGGAGAAGACCCGCTGGCAGGCGAGGCCGCTTTTGCCGGGTTCACCAACCGCTTCAAACTCTATCGCCGCGAAGTCTATGAGGCAGAGATGGCCGAAGAGGATGACGACGATGACGTCGATCCTCTGGCGCTGGTCGGCAGGGCATCGCGGGGGGGCTGACCATGGCCGAGGCCCCGCATATCCCCGTTCTTCTGACCCCTCTTCTTGCTGCCGTCGCGCCGGTGTCTGGCCTGTGGCTTGACGGCACCTTTGGTGCGGGTGGCTATGCGCGCGGGTTGCTCGCGGCGGGTGCCGAGACCGTGATCGGGGTTGATCGTGACCCTCTGGCCTTTCAAATGGCGGCCTCTTGGGCGGGCGAGTATGGCAACCGTCTGCGGCTGGTTTCGGGCACGTTTTCGGCGCTGGACGATCATGCTGGCGAACCGCTGGACGGTGTGGTGCTGGATCTTGGCGTTTCCTCAATGCAACTTGATCAGGCCGAGCGTGGATTTTCCTTCATGAAGGACGGCCCTCTCGATATGCGGATGAGCCAGGAGGGCGACAGCGCCGCCGATCTGGTGAACACCGCGGACGAGGGCGATCTGGCCGACATCATCTATCTTTACGGCGAGGATCACGCCTCGCGCCGCATCGCGCGCGCGATCGTCGAGGCGCGGGCCAAGGCGCCGTTTGAAACGACGCTGCAACTGGCCGAAGTCGTCTCGCGCTGCCTGCCGCGGCCAAAGCCGGGGCAAAGCCACCCCGCGACCCGCACCTTTCAGGCGATCCGCATCGCCGTGAACACCGAGTTTCAAGAGCTGGCCGAAGGGCTGGCTGCTGCCGAACGGGCGCTGAAGCCCGGCGGAAAGCTGGCTGTGGTGACCTTCCACAGCCTTGAGGACCGCATCGTGAAACGCTTCTTTCAGCTTGCTTCGGGGCATGAGGCGAACGCGAACCGCTATGCCCCGGCCCGGGAAACCACGACCGCCCGGTTCGAGATGATCACGCGTCGCGCCGTCGGCCCCGATGACGCCGAACTGGCCGTCAACCCGCGCGCCCGGTCAGCCAAGCTGCGGGTCGGCCGCCGCACCGCCGCCCCAAGCCAGCCCATCGCGCCCGAGGCGCTGGGCGTTCCCCAGTTCCGCTCGCCGCCCCAAGCCAGCCCATCGCGCCCGAGGCGCTGGGCGTTCCCCAGTTCCGCAAGAAAGGACGCCGCTGACATGCGCCCGCTGCTTTACATCCTGTCGTTTCTTGCCGTGATGGGCCTTGGCTTCTGGGCCTACCGCGAAAATTATGAAACGCAGTCCACGCTGAAGGAAATGGCGGCGGTGCAGGACCAGATCGCCAGCCTGCGCGAAAGTCTGACGATCCAGCGCGCCGAATGGGCCTATCAGAATCGGCCTGCCCGGCTGCGGGCGCTGGTGGTGGCGAATTTTGACAAGCTGGAACTGCTGCCGATGGAGCCCGCCCAATTCGGCACGACCGCCGAGATTGCCTATCCGCCGCCGCCCGCCGTCTTGCAGGCCGCCCCAGAGGCTGTGTCGCCCGATGATCTGGGCATCAAGGCGCCGGTGGCCATCAGCGGTGAACTTGACGCCAAAGCCAAGGGGCAAACGCCATGATCCGCACCCCGCTGCGCCCGCTTGCCCGCATTCTGAAAGCCCGCGATCAGGGCCAGAACCCCGATGTGATCGAGCGCGAAAACCTGCGCCTGCGCCATGAGGAAATGCGCGACAAAACCCGCGCACGGGCGCAGATGCGCCTGCTGATTCTGGCGCTGTGCTTTTTTTCGGCCTATACGATGATCGGGGCACGGATGGGCACCCTGGCCGCATCCGAGCCGGTCGAGCCGCGCACCGCTTCCAGCGCCGAGGAAATCACCGCCAGCCGCGCCGACATCGTGGACCGCAACGGCCGCATCCTGGCGACCAATATGCTGACCCATGCGCTTTATGTGCAGACCAAGGATCTGATCGACCCCGAGCATGTTGCGGTTGAACTGGCGAAGATATTCCCTGACCTGAACGCCGACCAGTTGCTGAAGCGCATGACCGATGGACGCAAGTTCATGTGGGTGAAAAAGGTCATGTCGCCCGAACAGATGCAGATGGTGCATGAAATCGGCGATCCAGGGCTGCTTTTCGGCCCGCGCGAGATGCGGCTTTACCCCAATGGCAATCTTGCCGCGCATGTGCTGGGCGGGGCGACTTTTGGCGCCGAAGGCGTGGCTTCGGCCGAGGTTGTGGGCACGGCGGGCCTTGAAAAGGCCATGGATGCGCGGTTGCGCGACCCCAATATGGCGGGCACGCCGCTGACCCTTTCGCTGGACCTGACGGTGCAGGCCACCATCGAGGATGTGTTGTCCACCGGCATGACCATGATGAATGCCAAGGGCGCCGCCGCCGTCCTGATGGATGTGCATACCGGCGAGATCATCGCCATGGCTTCGCTGCCCGATTTCGACCCCAACAACCGCCCCAACCCCGTGCTGCCAAAGGGGGCCGAACCGGGTGATAACCCGCTGTTCAACCGTGCGGTTCAGGGCGTGTATGAACTGGGCTCGGCCTTCAAGATTTTCGCCGCCAGTCAGGCGATGGAGCTGGGTCTGGTGCGCCCCGATACGCTGGTCGATGCCGATGCGCCGATGATCTGGGGCAAGTTCAAGATCAAGGAATTCGAGAACCACAATTACGGCCCGTTGCTGTCGGTCTCGGACGTGATCGCCAAGTCGTCGAACGTCGGCACCGCACATATCGCGCTGATGATCGGGGGGGAGCGGCAGCAGGCCTTCCTCAAGTCCTTGGGCATCTTTGATCCGGTTCCGGTCGAGCTGGTCGAGGCGCCTTCGGCCAAGCCGATCGTTCCCAAGCGTTGGCCGGATATCACCACGATCACCGTAAGTTACGGGCATGGCATCGCCGCCAGCCCGCTGGCGCTGGCCACCGCCTATGCCAGCATCGCCAACGGCGGGATCAAGGTGACTCCGACGCTGATCAAGCGCGACAAGCCGATGGAGGGGGTGCGTGTCCTGTCCGAGACCACCGCACATGAGGCGGTCAAGATGCTGCGCCGCGTGGTGACCGAGGGCACGGCGAGCCTTGGCAACGTGCCGGGCTATGAGGTGGCGGGCAAGACCGGCACGGCGGAAAAGCCGAAACCAACGGGCGGCTATTATGACGACAAGGTGGTGAACACCTTCGCCTCGGTCTTTCCGGCCAGCAACCCGCGCTATGTGCTGACGGTCACGCTGGACGAGCCGTCCGAGAACACCGGGCCGAAGCCGCGCCGCACAGCGGGCTGGACGGCGGTTCCCGTCGCGGCCGAGGTCATCCGGCGCACGGCGCCCCTGCTGGGCCTCAAGCCGCAGGTTGAAGCCGTCGCGCTGGATGGGGTAACAGCCGTCTCCAACACCAACTAGGTCGGCCTTTCGGGCCGGAACGGGCAGGACATGGCGGGCAAGACACTTGGAGAACTGGGGCTGACGGCGCGGGGCGGGGCGGATGCCTTCGTCACCGGCCTGACGCGGCGCGGGGCGGGGCGGATGCCTTCGTCACCGGCCTGACGGTGGACAGCCGCGCCGTGCGCGCGGGGATGCTGTTTGCCGCTCTGCCGGGCGCCAAGGTGCATGGCGCCGAATTCATGGGGAAGGCGCTGGCGCAGGGGGCGGCGGCGGTGCTGACCGATCCGGCAGGCGCGGTAATTGCCGCCGAGGCGCTGGTGCTGTCGCCCGTGGCGCTGGTGGTGGTCGAGGATGCGCGCGCCGCCTTGGCGCAGGCGGCCGCGCTGTGGTTCGGCGCGCAGCCAGAAACCATGGTTGCCGTCACCGGCACCAATGGCAAGACGAGCGTTGCCACCTTTACACGGCAAATCTGGATGGCGCTGGGCCATGCTGCCATCAACATCGGCACCACCGGAATCGAGGGCGCGTGGGAGGCTCCATCCAGCCACACCACCCCCGACCCGATAACCCTGCAACGCGTTCTGGCCGAGGCGGCGGGCGCGGGTGTGACCCATGCGGCGATGGAGGCCTCGTCCCACGGCCTGACCCAGCGGCGGCTGGACGGGGTGCGGCTGAAGGCGGCGGGTTTTACCAACCTGACGCAGGACCACCTTGATTATCACGGCACGATGCAGGCCTATTTCGACGCCAAGGCCGAGCTGTTCACCCGCCTGTTGCCGCCCGAGGGCGTGGCGGTGGTGAATGTCGAAGGTGCGATGGGGCCCGAGATGCTGGCGATTTCCCAAGGGCGCGGGCTGGCAACGATCTCGGTCGGCAAGGGCGAGGGCGCGGATTTCCGCATTCTGGGTCAGCGGTTCGATGCCACCGGGCAGGATTTGCGCTTTTCGTGGAAAGGGCAGGACCATCAGGTCCGCCTGAATCTGATCGGCGGCTTTCAGGCCGAAAATGTCGCCGTCGCCGCCTGCATGGCGATTGGTGCAGGCGAGGCCGCGGGCGATGTGTTCCGCGCCCTGCCGCAATTGTCGGGCGTGCGGGGGCGGATGCAACTGGCGGCCACCCGCAAGAACGGGGCCGCGGTCTATGTCGATTACGCCCATACCCCCGATGCGATTGCGACCGCGCTGAAGGCGCTGCGCCCGCATGTTCTGGGCCGCATCGTGATTGTCTTTGGTGCGGGCGGCGATCGGGATACGACCAAGCGTCCCCTGATGGGTGCGGCTGCCAGGGCGAATGCCGATGTGCTTTACGTCACGGACGACAATCCGCGCAGCGAAGAGCCTGCCGCGATCCGCGCCGCGATCATGGCCGCTTGCCCTGATGCCAATGAGGTGGGCGACCGCGCCGAGGCAATCCTGCGCGGCGTCGATGCGCTAGGGCCGGGCGATGCGCTGCTGATTGCCGGCAAGGGGCATGAGACGGGACAGGTGATCAAGGGCGATGTTTTCCCCTTTGATGATGTCGAGCAGGCGAGCATTGCGGTCGCGGCACTGGACGGGATGATCTGATGGCACTGTGGAGTTCAACCGACGCGGAAGCGGCAACTGGCGGGCGGTCAACCGCGCCGTGGCAAGCCAACGGTGTGTCGATTGACACCCGCACGTTGCAACCGGGCGATCTGTTCGTGGCGTTGAAGGATGTGCGCGACGGCCATGATTTCGTGGCACAGGCGCTGGAAAAGGGGGCTGCCGCCGCGCTGGTTTCCCATGTGCCGGACGGGGTTGCCCCCGATGCACCGCTGCTGGTGGTGCCCGATGTGTTGACCGCACTGGCCGCCCTTGGTGCGGCGGGGCGGGCGCGGACGCGGGCCAGGGTGGTCGGGGTTACGGGCTCGGTCGGCAAGACCTCGACCAAGGAAATGTTGCGCGTCACGCTGGCCGGGCAGGGCAGCGTTCATGCCGCCGAGGCGAGCTATAACAATCATTGGGGCGTGCCCCTGACACTGGCGCGGATGCCGCAGGATGTGGATTTCGCCATCATCGAGATCGGCATGAACCACCCCGGTGAGATTGCGCCGCTGGCCCGCCTTGCGCGGCCGCATGTCGCGCTGATCACCACCGTCGCGCCCGCGCATCTGGAGGCGTTCGACAGCCTTGATGCCATTGCCCGCGAAAAGGCCGCGATTTTCGAGGGGCTGGAACCGGGCGGCTTGGCCATCCTTCCCGCCGATCTGGACGTGACGCCCACGCTGCGCGCAGGGGCTGCCGGGGCCGCGCGCATCGTGACCTTTGGCGAAGGCGAGGGTGCCGACTGGCGCCTGGCCGCCGCCAAGCTGTGCGACACCGCCACCGTGGTGCAGGCCTCTCATGCGGGCCAGCCCATGCTGTTCAAGGTGATGTCGCCGGGCCGCCATTTCGCCGTCAATGGCCTTGCCGTTCTGGCCACAGCCGAGGCGCTGGGGCTGGACCCGGTTCTGGCCGCCACCGATCTTGGCCGCTGGCAGCCACCGGCGGGGCGCGGCGCGCGCGAACATATCGTGCTGGATCTGGTTGAGGAGACCGCCTTCGACCTGATCGATGATGCCTTCAACGCCAATCCCGCCTCGATGTCCGCTGCGCTGGATGTGCTGCTTGCCGCGCGCCCGCAGGACGGCGTAGGGGCCAAGGCCAAGGGCCGCCGCATCGCCGTTCTGGGTGACATGCTGGAGCTTGGTCCGACCGAGGCCGCCCTGCACCTGGCCATCGCCCGCCATCCCGGCCTTGACCGGATCGACGTCATCCATTGCGTCGGTCCCCGGATGAAGGCGCTTTACGCCGCCCTGCCGCGCAGTCAGCGTGGCCACTGGGTGGAGAAGGCAACAGATCTGGTCGGGCAGGCCCGCAGCCTGATCGACCCCGGCGACGTGATCCTTGTGAAGGGGTCAAAGGGCATCAAGGTCAGCCTGGTCGTTGACGCCCTGCGCAAATTGGGGCAACAGGCGACCCTCGTAAAAGGAGAGGCGTAATGCTCTACTGGCTTGCCGAGTTCTCGAAGGGGGGGGATTTCTTCAACCTCTTCCGCTATATCACGTTCCGGGCGGGCATGGCCTTCATCACGGCGCTGATCTTTGGCTTTATCTTCGGGCGGCCCCTGATCGACCTGTTGCGCCGCAAGCAGGGCAAGGGCCAGCCGATCCGCGATGACGGGCCGCAGACCCATTTCGCCAAGGCGGGCACGCCGACCATGGGGGGCCTTTTGATCCTGTCGGCGCTGATGTTTTCCACACTGATCTGGGCGCGTCTGGATACGCCCTATGTCTGGATCGTGATGCTGGTGACGGTGGCCTTCGGCGTGATCGGCTTTGCCGACGACTATGCCAAGGTGACCAAGCAGAACACCAAGGGCGTGTCCTCGCGCGTCCGAATGCTGCTGGGCCTGCTGATCGCGGCGCTGGCCAGCTATGCCGCTGCGCAGTTTCATCCGGCGGAACTGACCGGGCAACTGGCGCTGCCCTTGTTCAAGAATGCCCTGATCAATCTGGGAATTTTCTTCGTGCCCTTCGGCATGATCGTGATTGTCGGTGCGGCCAATGCGGTCAACCTGACCGACGGGCTGGACGGGCTGGCGATCATGCCGGTCATCATCGCCTCTGCCACCTTGGGCATTATCGCCTATGTCGTTGGCCATGCGACATTTTCCAACTATCTGGGCGTGCATTTCGTGCCGGGAACGGGCGAGCTGCTGGTGTTCACCTCGGCGTTGATCGGCGGCGGATTGGGGTTCCTGTGGTACAACGCCCCCCCTGCGGCGGTGTTCATGGGCGATACCGGGTCGCTGGCGCTGGGGGGGGCTTTGGGCGCCATCGCCGTCTGCACCAAGCATGAAATCGTGTTGGCCATCGTCGGCGGGTTGTTCGTGGTCGAGGCGCTGTCGGTCATCATCCAGGTCGCCTATTTCAAACGCACCGGGCGGCGGGTGTTCCTGATGGCCCCCATCCACCACCATTTTGAAAAAAAGGGCTGGGCCGAACCGCAGATCGTGATCCGGTTCTGGATCATCAGCCTGATCCTGGCGATGTTGGGATTGGCCACGCTGAAGGTGCGCTGATTATGCTGACGTTGTAACAGGGCCGCCTTCGGGCGGTCCTTTTGCATTCCGGGGCATCACATTCGAAACATTTCATCTGTTTGACGCGGATCAAGGCGCCGCCCTGCGCGCGCCGGTACAAGCCCCCGAACGCGCTGTTATGGGAGCTGAAAATGAGCCGCCTTATGATGATCCTGTTCTCGATGATCTCGACCACGCTGATGGGGGTGATGATCATCGCGGCACTGACGACGGGATATGACACGCTGCGCCCGATCGTGATCGCCGTCGCCATTGGCTTTCTTCTGGCGATTCCGGTCAGTTATCTGGTGGCGCGCCGCCTGTCAGAGTAGCGCGTGGCGACGGAACATGCTTGGTTGGCCGTGAAATGCGCAGCACATGGAGGTTCGCATGACGTCTAAAGGCTATTCATCCACCCAGATCGCCCTGCATTGGGCGGTGGTCATCCTGTTCGCGGCGCAGTTCCTGTTTTCGGACAGCATGTCAGAGGCCTGGGATGCCTATGAACACGGCGGCACAGCGGTGGCAGGCTCTGGCGTCTGGGTTCACATCGTTCCGGGCGTTCTGATTCTGATTGCGGCGTTGTGGCGGCTGGCGCTGCGGCTGACTCATGGTGTGCCCGCAGCCCCCGAAGGCCCGGCCTGGCAACGGCTTGCCGGAGAGGTGGTGCACTGGGCGCTTTACGTCGTGATGATTGGTTTGCCCCTGTCGGGTATGGCCGCCTGGTTCGGCGGTGTTGTCGCGGCGGGCGATGTGCACCAACTGTTCAAGATGGCCGCCATTGCGTTGGTTGTGCTGCATGTCCTGGCGGCGCTGTATCACCAGTATGTGGTGAAGGACGGGCTGATCCGCAGGATGATGCGCGCCCAGAGCTAATCGGTCGAGCCGGGTGCATTCAGGAAAACGCGAACCGTTTCCTCGAACTCGCGCGGTTTGTCAGCGTGCAGCCAGTGGCCCGCGCCGGGCAGTTTGGCGAACCGCGCCTTGGGAAACAGGGCGCGGATTATCTCGCGGTATTCGGGTTTGACATAGTGGCTGTCGGCCCCGGTCAGGAACAGGGCGGGGCCATCGAAGGGGCCGGGGGCACCCGGCCAGCCGACGATCTTGGGCATCTCGGCCTCCAGCACATCGAAGTTCAGCCGCCAGCGCGGGCCGCCTTCGGCCTTGAGGTCCAGCGATTGCAGGAAAAAGGCACGCAAGGCGGGGTCGTCCAGCGCCGCCGCAAGACGGCGGTCGGCCTCGCCCCGGCTGGTCAGGCCGGTCAGGTCCAGGCTGCGCATGGCGGCGATGTATTGTGTCTGGTCATGGGCATAGGGCACGGGCGCCACATCGGCCACTACCAGGCGCCTGATCAGCGCGCCTTGGGTCAGCGCCAGGTACATCGCCGCCTTGCCGCCCATCGAATGGCCCAGCAGATCGGCCTTGCCGCCAAGCGAGGCAATCACCTCGGCCAGATCGTCCGCCATGTCGGGGTAGCTGTGGGTGGGATACCACGGGCTGTTCGCATGGTTGCGCATATCGACCGCGATCACGTCGCGCCCCTCGGCCAGACGGCGCGCAATCACGCCCCAGTTCCGGCCAGAGCCGTAAAGACCATGGGCGATCACCAGAGGGGGCGATCCATCAGGGGCGGCGGCGGGGTGGCGGATCGTGGTCAGCATTCGTTGCAAATACCTCAGCCCGTTGTTTCCTGCCAGAGCGGTTGATGGGCGATCAGCGCAGCCCTACACTGGAGCCGACCGGATGGGGACAAGATGAGCGCGACAACGATCCAGCAAATGGCCGACCGCGTGGCGCAACTGATGGAGGCCCGCCTGCGTCTGAAGGGCAAGGGGCTGGCCGACAAGCTGCGCCGGGGCGGCAGGGCGGTGCCAAAACGGCTGCGCACGAATGCGGCGTTTCTTGCCGAGGCCGAGGATCTGGCCCGCAACCCCCGGCTTGCCTTGCAGATCGACCCGGCCCGCGTGGCCGAAGCCTATGACCAGTGCCTGTCGCAACTGGGGGCAGGCGGGCGCAGGGATGGTTGGATGACATGGGTCGTCAACCGGCTGGCCTCTATCGTGCTGTCGTTGATGCTGTTGGCGGCGCTAATCGCGCTGATCCTGCGCTGGCGGCATCTGATCTGACGGAAAAGGCCCGCAGGGCTGGGTGCCGTGCGGGCCTATCTTGCGGTGTGTCCGTATTTACAGCGTCGGATACATCGGGAAGCGGGCGCAGAGGGCCTGGACTTCCTTTTTCACCTTTTCCTCAACCGCGCCGTTGCCAGCATCGCCATTGGCGGCCAGACCATCGACAACCTCGACAATCCAGCGGGCGATCTGGCGGAACTCGGCCTCGTTGAAGCCGCGGGTCGTGCCAGCGGGCGCGCCCAGGCGGATGCCGCTGGTGACAAAGGGTTTTTCGGGGTCGAACGGCACGCCGTTCTTGTTGCAGGTGATGTGGGCGCGACCAAGTGCAGCCTCTGCCGCCTTGCCGGTCACCTTTTTCGGGCGCAGGTCGGCCAGGCACAGGTGGTTGTCGGTGCCGCCCGACACGATGTCGATGCCGCCCTTCATCAGCTCATCCGCCATGGCGGCAGCGTTGGCCTTGACGCGCTTGGCATAATCTTTGAACTCGGGGCGCAGCGCCTCGCCAAAGGCCACGGCCTTGGCCGCGATGACATGCATCAGCGGGCCGCCTTGCAGGCCGGGGAATACGGCCGAGTTCATCTTCTTGGCGATGTCCTCGTCATTGCACAGGATCATACCGCCACGGGGGCCGCGCAGCGATTTGTGCGTGGTGGTGGTGACGACATGGGCGTGCGGCAGGGGCGAAGCATGGACGCCACCGGCCACAAGGCCCGCGATATGCGCCATGTCCACATGCAGATAGGCGCCAACCTCATCCGCGATGGCGCGGAAGGCGGCCCAATCCCATTCCCGGGAATAAGCGGTGCCACCAGCCAGAATCAGCTTCGGCTTATGCTCCAGCGCCTTGGCGCGCACTTCTTCCATATCCAGCCGCTGGTCCTGCTGGCGCACGCCATAGCTGACCACGTTGAACCACTTGCCCGACATATTGACGGGCGAGCCATGGGTCAGGTGACCGCCAGAGTTCAGGTCCAGCCCCATGAAGGTGTCGCCCGGCTTCAAGAGGGCCAGGAACACCGCCTGGTTCATCTGAGACCCCGAATTCGGCTGCACATTGGCAAAGTTGCAGTTGAACAGCGCCTTTGCCCGTTCAATCGCCAGCGTCTCGGCCACGTCAACGAACTGGCAGCCGCCATAATAGCGTTTGCCCGGATAACCTTCGGCGTATTTGTTGGTCAGAACCGAACCCTGCGCCTGCAAAACGGCCAGCGACACGATATTTTCACTGGCGATCAGCTCGATCTCGTCGCGCTGGCGGCCCAGCTCGTTGGTGATGGCGGCAAACAGCTCGGGGTCGCTGGAAGACAGGTTTTCGGTGAAAAAGCCGGTGGTCGCGGACATGAAGGTCTCCTGGCTGGGGTTGGGGCTATTTACGTCATGGCCGGGGGTGGGGAAAGGTAAGAAAACGACGCTTTCCGGGGGTGGCACGAAAAATGTTTCCGATCGGAAACTTGATGCCTTCGTAGCGTCACCCCGGAAAGGGCTTGAGTTTGCCGCCCGCCCCGCCATTCTGCCGCCATAGCCGGAGGTGCCGCTTGTCATTCACCCGTATTGCCTTTCGCGCCAGCACGGCGCCTGCCGCGCAAGAGGCGCTGGCCACACTGACCGCGCGCCACGGTCAGGCCCCTTTGGGGCGGGCCGATGTGGTGGTGGCCCTGGGCGGCGACGGGTTCATGTTGCAAACCCTGCATGAAACGCAAAGCGCGGGTCTGCCGGTTTATGGCATGAACTGCGGCACAATCGGCTTTCTGATGAACACCTATTCCGCCGAGGATCTGCCGCAACGGCTCGCGGCGGCGGAAGAGGCTGTGATCAACCCCTTGTGGATGCGCGCCGTGGGCGCCGATGGCCGCATCACCGAGGCGCTGGCGATCAACGAAGTTTCACTGCTGCGCGCAGGTCCACAGGCCGCCAAGCTGCGGATCAGCGTCGATGGCCGTGAGCGGATGCCCGAACTGGTCTGTGATGGCGCGCTTCTGGCGACGCCCGCCGGGTCCACCGCCTATAACTATTCGGCGCATGGCCCGATTCTGCCGATTGGCGCCGATGTGCTGGCGCTGACGGCGATGGCGGCGTTCCGCCCCCGGCGGTGGCGCGGGGCGCTGTTGCCCAAGGCCGCCGTGGTGCGGTTTGACGTGCTGGAGCATGACAAACGCCCGGTGCGCGCCGATGCCGACAGTCGCCCCGTTCCCGATGTGGTGCAGGTTGAGGTGCGTTCGGAACCGGCCATCTCGCACCGCATCCTGTTCGATCCCGGACACGGGTTGGAAGAGCGCCTGATCGTCGAGCAATTCGTCTGATATCAGGCCTTCACACCCCAGCCTTCCAGCTTGCGATAAAGGGTCGAGGGCGACACCTCCAGCGTTCTCGCCGCCTTGGGAACCGAGCCGCCGTGGCGTTCCAGCACGGCCTCGATCACCAGACGCTCGACCTCGGCCAGCGGACGGGTCAGCAGGTTCGGGGGCAGGCCTGCTGGCGGCTCTGTCAAAGGTTGGTCGGGGGCCATCGGCCTGCTGTCTTCGACCCCATGCAGAAACAGGCTTTCTGGCAGCATTCCCGGCGTCACCAGCCCGCCCATATGCAGCACGGCAATGTTGCGGATCACGTTCAAAAGCTGGCGCACATTCCCCGGCCATGGCAGGCGGCGAAACAGGGCACGCACCTCGGGCGACAGACCGGTGAACTGGCGCCCCTCTTCCTGCGCGAACCGGGCCAGCGCGGTCTCGGCAATCTCGATCACATCGTTGCCCCGGTCGCGCAGTGGGGGCATGTGGATCGGAACCACGAACAGCCGGTAAAACAGGTCTTCGCGGAACTGGCCCTGACGCACCGCCTCCATCGGGTCGCGGTTGGTGGCGCAGACGATCCGCACATTCACCTTGCGCGGCTTGGTCGCGCCGACGGGCACGATGGTAGAGGTTTGCAGGAATCGCAGCAGCTTGGTCTGCAAGGCGGGCGCCATTTCGCAGATCTCATCCAGAAACAGCGTGCCGCCATCGGCTGCCTGCGCCGCCCCCGGCTTGTCCGACAGGGCGCCGGTGAACGACCCCTTCATATGGCCGAACACCTCTGATTCCAGCAGATCCTGCGGAATGGCGCCACAGTTCAGGGCGATGAACGGGCCATTGGCGCGGGGCGATGCCGCATGGACACCCAGCGCCGCCAGCTCTTTGCCGGTGCCGCTTTCGCCGGTGATGAAGACGGTGGCCATGGATTTCGCCACCGATTCGATCTTGGTATGAATGCGCTGCATCGCCTCGGAGGAGCCGATGAACGGGTTGGCCTGCGCCCCGGCGGCCGCGGGCAGGGCGCGCTGCGGGGCGCGGGGGGGGT
>APMI01009963.1_pt1 | contig 17068 bp, 11 predicted proteins | sample 667938 | NCBI WGS metagenome assembly APMI01 (sample SAMN01084076, study PRJNA167559) | wastewater metagenome | biome: Wastewater | place: Denmark: Ejby Moelle, Odense | collected 2011-11-28 | reverse complement strand
GCCTCTGGTCAACCGGCACATCGCCGGCCTTGGCGGCGATGGCGGCCAGCTCGGCAATCCGACGGCGGGTGACGTGGCGGCGGCCGAGGATATGACCGCAGGCGACCGCCAGCAGATGATCGCCGGCATGGTCGAGAGCCTTGCGGCGAAGCTTCAGGAAAATCCCGACAATTTCGAAGGATGGATGCGCATCATCCGTTCCTATGTTGTGCTGGATCAAAGGCCGAAGGCCGAGGCCGCGCTACAGACCGCGCTGAAGACCTTCCCGGCGGACAGCGAGAACGGAAAGCAGCTCCTTGCGCTTGCCCGGGACCTATCGATTTCGGCTGAGGGCAGCGGACAATGACACGCAAGCAGAAACGTCTGGCAGTGATCGGTGGCGGCGTCGCCTTCCTCCTGGCGGCGGTGCTGCTCGTCATGTTCGCCTTCAGCCAGTCCATTGCCTATTTCTATGTGCCGGGCGACCTTGCCAAGGCGAATGTCGCTCCCGGCACCCGCATCCGTCTCGGCGGCCTTGTCGAAAACGGCACGGTGAAGCGCGGCGAGGGGTCGACCGTGACCTTCACGGTGACAGACACGCTCGCCAATGTACCGGTGACCTATACGGGCATCCTGCCGGATCTCTTCCGCGAGGGGCAAGGCGTGGTGGCCGAGGGCGCTTTCGGTACGGACGGGCTGTTCGTTGCGGACACCGTGCTCGCCAAGCATGACGAGACCTATATGCCCAAGGACGTCGCGGACCGGCTGAAGGCGCAAGGCGTCGAACTTTCCGGCAAGGAAACGATCAAATGATCATCGAGCTTGGACACTATGCCCTCGTGCTGGCGCTGGCGACCGTCATCGTCCAGTCCGTATTGCCGCTGATGGGCACCATCCGGAACGACCGCTCGCTGATGGCCGTGGCGCCCGTCGCGGCCCTTGCGGGCTTCCTGCTGGTGCTCTTCTCCTTCTCGGTGCTGACTTTCGCCTATGTCGTTTCCGACTTTTCGGTCAGCAATGTCTGGGAGAATTCGCATTCGCTGAAGCCGATGATCTACAAGATCTCCGGTGTCTGGGGGAACCATGAGGGGTCGATGCTGCTCTGGCTCCTCATCCTCAGCTTCTTCAGCGCGCTGGTGGCGACCTTCGGCGCCAACCTGCCGGAGCGGCTGCGCGCCAACGTGCTGGCCGTGCAGGGCTTCATCTCGGTGGCCTTCGCGCTCTTCATCCTCCTGACGTCCAATCCGTTCCTGCGCCTTTCCCCGGCGCCGGCCGAGGGGCGCGACCTCAATCCGGTGCTTCAGGATATCGGCCTCGCCATTCATCCGCCGCTGCTCTACCTCGGCTATGTCGGCTTCTCCGTCTGTTTCTCCTTCGCCATCGCGGCGCTGATCGAGGGACGGATCGATGCGGCCTGGGCGCGCTGGGTACGGCCCTGGGCGCTGGCGGCCTGGAGCTTCCTGACCGCCGGCATCGCCATGGGCTCCTACTGGGCCTATTACGAACTCGGCTGGGGCGGCTGGTGGTTCTGGGACCCGGTGGAGAACGCCTCTTTCATTCCCTGGCTCGCCGGCACGGCGCTCCTGCATTCCGCACTCGTCATGGAAAAACGCGAGGCGCTGAAGATCTGGACCGTTCTTCTGGCGATCCTCACCTTCTCCATGTCGCTGCTCGGCACCTTCCTCGTGCGTTCCGGCGTGCTGACCTCGGTGCATGCGTTTGCGACCGACCCGACACGCGGCGTCTTCATCCTCGCCATCCTGATCATTTTCATTGGCGGCGCGCTGTCGCTCTTCGCTTTCCGTGCGGCGACGCTGAAGGCCGGCGGACTTTTCGCGCCGATCTCGCGGGAAGGCGCGCTCGTTCTCAACAATCTGATCCTGACGACCGCGGCGGCGACGGTGCTGACCGGCACGCTCTATCCGCTCGTCCTGGAAGCGCTGACGGGCGAGAAGATCTCTGTCGGTCCGCCCTTCTTCAACCTCACCTTCGGCCTCCTGATGCTGCCGCTGCTGCTGGCGGTGCCGTTCGGGCCGCTGCTTGCCTGGAAGCGGGGTGATATCCTCGCGGCCGGCCAGCGTCTTTTCGCCGCCGTGGCCATCGGCCTCGTCCTTTCGGGCGCAATCCTCTATGCGCATAACGGTGGGCCGATCCTTGCCTATTTCGGCCTTGCCATCGGCTTCTACCTGATTGCGGGTTCGATCACCGATCTCTGGCTGCGCGCCGGCATCGGCAAGGTGGCGGGCAATGTCGCGTTCCGACGCTTCATCGGCCTGCCCGGTTCGGCCTTCGGCACGGCGCTCGCCCATATCGGCATCGGCGTGACCGTCATCGGCGTCATCGGCGTGACGGCTTTCGAGACCGAGCATGTGGTGGAGATGAAGCCCGGCATGCAGGTGGAGGCCGGCGGCTATACGCTGACCTTCGACGGCATGCGCCGCGGTCAGGGGCCGAACTACTCGGAGGAATCCGGTCACTTCACCGTGGCGCGGGGCGGCGTGACCGTAACCGACGTCTGGTCGTCGAAGCGCCTCTATATCGCACGCCGCATGCCGACGACAGAGGCGGGCATCCGCACCTTCGGCCTCAGCCAGCTTTACGTTTCGCTGGGCGACGCCATGGCCGATGGCGGCATCGTCGTTCGCGTCTGGTGGAAGCCGATGATCCTGTGCATCTGGATCGGCGCGCTGATCATGATGGCGGGCGGGGCGGTTTCGCTCTGCGACCGGCGCCTGCGCGTCGGTGCGCCGCAGAAGGCACGCAAGGTCAAGCCCGTGCTGGAGGCGGCGGTATGATGCGCCGCTTGCTGCTCGCCGCCGCCTTTCTCCTGACGGCTCTGCCGGCCTTCGCGGTCAATCCGGACGAGGTGCTTTCCGATCCCGCGCTGGAGGCGCGCGCGCGCGCGCTTTCCTCCCAGCTTCGCTGCATGGTCTGCCAGAATCAGTCGATCGACGATTCGAACGCCGAGCTTGCGCGGGACCTGCGTCTTCTGGTGCGCGAGCGGTTGAAGAACGGCGACAGCGACGAGGCGGTGATCGACTATGTCGTTTCGCGCTATGGCGAGTTCGTCCTGCTCAACCCGCGCCTTCGCGGTGAAACGCTGCTTCTGTGGGGCGCGCCTGCGGTGCTGTTCCTCGCGGGCGCGGCGGCCATGATCCTTTTCGTGCGCAGGCGCGGCGGCAAGCCGACGGGCACGCCGCTCTCGGAAGCGGAAAGGGCCGAGCTGGAGCGCGCTCTCAGGCGCGACTGATTTTCAAAACATTACCAAAAGTTCATTCCGCAGACAGTGCGCTGTAATGTGAAGCGTCCTATCTCTTTGCCATCGGCTGCCGAGCGCGGCCACAGGAGCAGAGAAAAGGTGCTACGAATGTCCAAGATTTCCGCATTCCGTCCGGGCCTCAACACCGTATTGAAGACAACCACCGTTGCCGGACTTGCGGCCGTCATGCTTGCGACCGGCATTCCGGCGCGCGTGACCGAAAGCTTCGCCGAGGCCGTTGCCGTTCAGGCCCCGCAGGTTGCGAGCTTTGCCGACGTCGTTTCGGCCGTCTCGCCGGCCGTCGTTTCGGTTCGCGTCCAGTCCGACATCAAGCCGGCCAGCGACGAGAGCAATTTCAGCTTCAACTTCGGGGGCCGCGGCTTCGACGATCTGCCGGACGACCATCCGCTGAAGCGCTTCTTCCGTGAATTCGGCGGCCAGGACGAGCTCCATGGCGACCGCGGCCAGGATCGCCGCTTCAGCGACCGCCGTGGCCCCGGCCGCAAGCCGCATCTGCGTCCGACCGCGCAGGGCTCCGGCTTCTTCATCTCCGAAGACGGCTACATCGTCACCAACAACCACGTCGTCAATGACGGCTCGGCCTTCACGGTCGTCATGAATGACGGCACGGAGCTCAACGCCACGCTCGTCGGCAAGGACAGCCGCACGGACCTCGCGGTCCTGAAGGTCGCCGAAAAGGACAAGCGCAAGTTCACCTATGTGAGCTTCGCCGATGACAGCCAGATTCGCGTCGGCGACTGGGTCGTCGCCGTCGGCAACCCGTTCGGCCTCGGCGGCACGGTAACGGCCGGCATCATCTCGGCCCGTGGCCGCGACATCGGCTCCGGCCCCTATGACGACTACCTGCAGGTGGACGCCGCCGTGAACCGCGGCAACTCGGGCGGCCCGACCTTCAACCTCAATGGTCAGGTCGTCGGCATCAACACCGCGATCTTCTCGCCCTCGGGCGGCAATGTCGGCATCGCCTTCGCCATCCCGGCGTCGGTCGCCAAGGGCGTCGTCGCCGACCTGATGAAGGATGGCAAGGTCGACCGTGGCTGGCTCGGCGTGCAGATCCAGCCGGTCAGCCGCGATATCGCCGACTCGCTCGGCCTTGCGGATGCCGCCGGTGCCCTCGTCGTGGAACCGCAGACCGACTCGCCCGGCGCCAAGGCCGGCATCAAGAAGGGTGACGTGATCACGGCGCTTGACGGCGAACCGGTAAAGGATCCGCGTGATCTTGCCCGCCGCGTCGCCGAAATCGCGCCCGGCAAGAAGGTCGATGTTTCGATCTGGCGTGACGGCAAGTCGCAGAACGTATCGGTCGAGATCGGCACGCTTGCCGGCGAGCAGATCCAGGCCGCCACGGGCACCGACGAGGCTGCCCCCGAGAAGGAGACCAGCGAGCAGGCGCTTGCCGATCTCGGCATCTCGGTCACGCCCGGCGATGACGGCCTGACGGTTTCCTCCGTCGATCCGGACTCCGACGCCAGCGACCGCGGCCTGAAGGAAGGCGATCGCATCACCTCCGTCAACAACCAGGTCGTGAAGTCTGCCGACGAGGTGCTGAAGGTGATCGAGGGTGCCCGCAAGGACGGTCGTTCCAAGGCGCTGTTCCAGATCGAGACCAAGGACGGCAGCCGCTTCCTCGCCCTGCCGATCAATCAGGGCTGACCGGCTCCGTAATTCCCTGCCCACGGCGCCGCGAGATCGAAAGGTTTCGCGGCGCTGCCGTTCGGGGCTTCTGGTAAAGTCCCGCGCAACATGCTGTAAGGTCGGTGCGATGAAGATATTGATTGTTGAAGACGATCTGGAGGCGGCCGCCTATCTCTCGAAGGCCTTTCGCGAGGCGGGCATCGTGCTCGACCATGCGAGCGACGGCGAAAGCGGCCTCTTCCTCGCCACCGAGAACAGCTACGACGTGCTGGTCATCGACCGCATGCTGCCGCGCCGCGACGGCCTGTCGCTGATCTCGGAGCTGCGCCGCCGCAACATCCACACGCCCGTGCTGATCCTGTCCGCGCTCGGCCAGGTGGACGACCGCGTGACGGGCCTTCGTGCCGGCGGCGACGACTATCTGCCCAAGCCCTACGCCTTCAGCGAACTGCTGGCGCGCATCGAGGTCCTGGGCCGCCGCAAGGGCACGCCCGAGCAGGACATGATCTATCGTGTCGGCGATCTGGAGCTGGACCGGCTCTCCCACACCGTCAAGCGCGCCGGCCGGGAAATCCTCCTTCAGCCGCGCGAATTCCGTCTTCTGGAATATCTCATGAAGAATGCGGGGCAGGTGGTGACGCGCACCATGCTGCTCGAGAATGTCTGGGACTACCATTTCGACCCGCAGACCAATGTCATCGACGTCCATGTCTCGCGGCTGCGCTCGAAGATCGAGAAGGATTTCGACCAGCCGCTGCTGCGCACCGTGCGCGGCGCCGGATACATGATGAAGGACGAGGCGGCGGGTTGATTCCATGAAAAGGCTGCTTGGCCGGCTGACCGCCCTCTATCGCACCACCGCGGTGCGCCTTTCGGCGGTCTATCTTCTTCTTTTCGCCGCCTGTGCGGCTTTCCTCGTCTTCTACGTCTCCTCCATGTCGGAAGGGCTGCTGCAGCAGCAGATGCGCGAGGCGGTGGCGCAGGAGAGCGAGCAGATCGAGCGCATCTTCGACAACAGCGGCATGAACGGCCTGCTGCGCACGCTGGAGCGGCGTGCGCGCCAGCCGGGCGCCAATCTCTATATCATCGCCAGCCCGACCGGAGAGGTGCTGGCCGGCAATGTCGCATCCATCCAGCCCGGTGTGCTCGACACCGAGGGGTGGACGGAGACCCCGTTCCGCTACCAGCGCTATCAGGAGGAAGGGCGGGGCAACAGCCGGCCGATGGCCTATGCGCAGGTGAATGTGCTGTCCAACGGGCTGCGCGTGCTGGTGGGGCGCGATCTCGGCGAACCGGAGAATTTCCGCAATCTCGTGCGCCAGGCGCTGATGGTGGCGCTCGGCGTGATGGGCGTCGGCGCGCTCGCCATCTGGTATCTCATCGGGCGCAATGCGCTCAGGCGCATGGACCGCATGTCGGACGCCAGCCAGCGTATCATGGCCGGCGACCTCTCGCAGCGCCTGCCGACCAGCGGTTCCGGCGATGAGTTCGACCGGCTGTCGGAATCGCTCAATACCATGCTCGGGCGCATCGAGAAGCTGAACGAGGGCCTGAAGCAGGTCTCCGACAATATCGCGCATGACCTCAAGACGCCGCTGACGCGCCTGCGCAACAAGGCCGAGGCGTCGCTTGCCGATGGCGAGAAGGCCGACCACCGCACGGCGCTGGAGGAGATGATCGGCGAATCCGACCAGCTCATCCGCACCTTCAACGCATTGCTGATGATCTCGCGGGTCGAGGCCGGGCAGGCGCCGGCGGAGATGAGCGCCATCGACATCAGCGGCATCGCTCATGACAGCGCCGAGCTTTACGAGCCGGTCGCCGAGGATGCGGGCCTCACGCTGATCACCGAGATTGCCGACGGCATCGAGATCAAGGGCAATCGTGAACTCGTCGGCCAGGCGCTCGGCAACCTCATCGACAATGCTGTCAAATATGCCGAGGGTAGCGGCGGAGAAGCCGATATCCGCGTATCGCTCCAGCGCCATGACGGCGATGTGGTGCTTTCGGTCGCCGACAGCGGGCCGGGCGTGCCGGACGACAAGCGCGAGGACGTGGTGGAACGCTTCGTGCGGCTGGATGCCAGCCGGTCGAAGCCGGGCACCGGCCTCGGCCTGTCGCTCGTCGGCGCCGTGATGGAGATGCATCACGGCCGGCTGGAGCTGGACGCCACGCATCCCGAGCTGGAAAACAATCGGGGGCTGACGGTGAGAATGGTTTTCCCCAACCTTGCGGACTGATACACCTCGTCCAAATGGCGAGGAGACAACATGAACGTGACGGCAGCGACGCGGTTTTCCGATCTTTCGGCATCTCCGATCCGGCCCCTGAGCCAGACGGAAGTCAAATCGGTCGTGTCCGATCTCAAGGATTGGGGCAAGGAACATGCCGTCATCGCAAAGCTGATCGGCGAGGATGGCCCGCTCAAGGACTTTGTCGTCGCGGCCTTCACGCTCTCGCCCTATCTGCGCGACACGGCCCGCATCGATCCCCGTCTTCTCGCAAGGGCGCTGGAAGAGCCGATCCTGCCGGCCATCGAGGCCGCGATCGCGCGCGCCCGAAAAGCCTGGCAGCCTGACGGTGGGGAAGTCACGGAGGCCGTGCTGATGACACGGCTGCGCGTAGCCAAGCGCGAGGTCGCCTTCTTCACGGCGCTCGCCGACCTTGCCCGCATCTTCGACGCCCGCCGCACGACGGCGCTGCTGACCGCGCTTGCCGAGGCAACGACCTCGGCCGCCATCGATCACCTGCTTCTCTCGGCGCAGGAGAGCGGTAAGCTGAGGCTGCCCGATCCTGCCCATCCAAGCGAGAAATCCGGCCTTATCGTGCTCGGCATGGGCAAGCTCGGTGCGGCGGAGCTGAACTATTCCTCCGATATCGACCTCGTGGTCTTCTTCGATCCGATGGCGAATATCGCGGTCGACCCTTCCGAGGCGGTCGAGACCTTCTCCCGCCTCGTGCGCCGGCTGATCCGCATCATGCAGGAGCGCACGGCGGACGGTTATGTCTTCCGCACGGACCTGCGCCTGCGGCCCGATCCCGGTGCCACGCCGCTCGCCATCTCCTTCGATTCCGCCATGCTCTACTATGAGAGCCGCGGTCAGAACTGGGAGCGGGCGGCCTTCATCAAGGCCAAGCCCATTGCCGGCGATCTCAAGGCCGGTGAGGCCTTCCTGAGAGGCCTCGTGCCTTTCGTGTTCCGCAAATATCTCGACTATGCGGCGATCGCCGACATCCATTCGATCAAGCGGCAGATCCATGCCCACAAGGGGCACGGCGAGATCGCGGTGAAGGGGCACAACGTCAAGCTCGGCCGCGGCGGCATCCGCGAGATCGAGTTCTTCGTGCAGACCCAGCAGCTCATCGCCGGCGGACGCGTGCCCGCGCTGCGCCTGCGTGCCACCGAGCCGATGCTGCACGAGCTTGCCAAGGCGAACTGGATCGACGAGGGGACGGCGGACGAGCTGACGGATGCCTACTGGTTCCTGCGCGACGTCGAGCACCGGGTGCAGATGGTGCGTGACGAGCAGACCCACCTGTTGCCGGAGACGGAGGCGGAGCTGAAGCGCATAGCCTTCATGCTGGGGTTTGCCGATACCGCCAGCTTCTCGGCAAGGCTGGTCGAGGTGCTCAAGACGGTCGAGCGGCGCTATGCGGCGCTGTTCGAGCAGGAGGCGAAGCTTTCTTCCGAGACCGGCAACCTCGTCTTCACCGGCCAGAAGGACGACCCCGATACGCTGGAGACGCTGAAGCGTCTAGGTTTCGAGCGTCCCGCCGACATTTCCCGCACCATCCGCACCTGGCACTACGGCCGATACCGCGCCACGCAATCCGTCGAGGCGCGCGAGCGGCTGACGGAGCTGACGCCGGAGCTGCTGCGCGTCTTCGGTGAAAGCAAGCGGGCGGACGAGGCGCTGCTGCGCTTCGACAGCTTCATTTCCGGCCTGCCGGCGGGCATCCAGCTCTTCTCGCTGCTCGGCAACAATCCGGCGCTGCTTTCCCTCATCGTCAATATCATGTCGTCCGCCCCGCGGCTGGCCGACGTGATCGCCGCCAAACCCCATGTCTTCGACGGCATGCTGGATCCGAGCCTGCTCGCCGAACTGCCGACCCGCACCTATCTTGCCGAACGTATCGAGGGCTTCGTTTCCGGCGCGCGGCATTATGAGGAAATCCTCGACCGCCTGCGCATCATCGCCGCCGAACAGCGTTTTCTCATCGGCATCCGGCTCCTGACCGGCGCGATCACGGGAAAACAGGCCGCGCGCGCCTTCACCCATGTCGCGGACCTCATCGTCGCGGCGGCGCTGAAGGCGGTGCTGGACGAGATCGAAGCGGCGCACGGGAAGTTTCCGGGGGGGCGGGTGGCGCTGGTCGGCATGGGTAAGCTCGGCAGCTTCGAGCTGACCGCCGGCTCCGATATCGACCTCATCCTGCTTTACGATCACGATGCGGACGCTTTCGAGTCGGATGGCGCCAAGCCGCTCGACAACATCAAGTATTTCACGCGCATCACCCAGCGGCTCATCGCAGCGCTCTCTGCGCCGATGGCGGAAGGCGTGCTCTACGAGGTGGACATGCGCCTGCGCCCCTCCGGCAACAAGGGGCCGGTGGCGACGCGCATCACCTCCTTCGCCAAGTATCAGGAGGAGGAAGCCTGGACCTGGGAGCACATGGCGCTGACCCGCGCCCGTGCGCTGTGCGGCGACCGCAGCCTCATGACACAGGCGGAGGATATTTTCCGCACCGTGCTCGGCCGCAAGCGCGATACGGCGAAGATCGCCAGAGATGTCGCGGAGATGCGCGATCTCATCGACCAGGAAAAGCCGCCGAAGGACATCTGGGACCTGAAGCTCATTGCCGGTGGATTGATCGATATCGAGTTCATCACCCAGTTCCTCGCACTGGTTGCCCCGGCGCGCGGTGCGCCACAGCCGGAGAAGGTGATGACGACGGGCGATGCGCTCGCCATTCTCGGCGACGCCATGATGGATGCGAACGACCTCGATACGGTGCAGAAGGCCCTGTCGCTCTATACGGAGATTTCGCAGATCGTGCGTCTCTGCGTCGACGGCGGTTTCGATCCCAAGGAAGCGCCGGCCGGTCTCGTCGATCTCGTCTGCCGGGCAGGGGATTGCCCGGATCTTCGCACGCTGGAGGCCGAAATCCGGCGGATATCGAAGGCTGTTCGGAAAATCCTGCAGGCGACGGTCAGGGCCTGACCGTCGCTCCCTTCTTCAAGCCGCTGCCAGATGCAGCGCCGCCAGCCGTTCGCGATCGGGAATACGCACGGAGATGATCGTGCCCTTGCCCTCGACGGAATAGATCCGCATCGCGCCGCCATGCAGGTGTGCGAGCGAGCGGGAGATCGCGAGGCCGAGGCCCGAGCCGCCCTTGCTCTTGGCATATTGGCTCTGCACCTGCTCGAAAGGCTGGCCGATCTTCTGGAGCGCGGATTTCGGGATGCCGATGCCGCTGTCGGCGATCGTCAGTGTCACGGCGCCGTTCACGCGGCGCGCGCGCACTTCCACCTTGCCGCCGGCATTGGTGAACTTCATGGCGTTGGAGAGCAGGTTCAAGAGAATCTGCTTCATGGCGCGGCGATCCGCAACGGTCAGCAGGTGATCCGGGCAGGCCTGCCGCACGGCGATGTTCTTCTTCTCCGCCTGCAGCATGGTGAGGCGCATGGTCTCCTCGATCAGCGGCGCAAGGTCGACGGTCTCCCGGCTGACGCGCATGTGCCCGGCCTCGATCTTCGACATGTCGAGAATGTCGCTGATGACGTTGAGCAGGTGCTGGCCGCTTTCGTGGATGTCGTGGGAATATTCGCGGTATTTCTCGGAGCCGAGCGGGCCGAACATCTGGTTCTGCAGGATTTCCGAGAAGCCGAGGATGGCGTTGAGCGGCGTGCGCAGCTCATGCGACATGTTGGCGAGGAATTCCGACTTGGCGCGATTGGCCGCCTCGGCGCGTTCCTTTTCCGCCTGATAATTGGCATTGGCCAGCGAAAGCTCCGATTTCTGCCGCTCCAGCTTGGCGCGGGAGGCTGAAAGGTCGCCGATGGTCGCCATCAGGCGGCGCTCGGATTCGCGCAGACGAACCTGATGGCGCTTCATCATGGTGATGTCGGTGCCGACGGAGACGAGGCCGCCATCGCGGGTGCGCCGTTCGTTGATCTGCAGCCAGCGCTCGTCGGCGAGCTGCACTTCGCTCGTCTGCGACGCGCCGGTGCCGTCCGCGATGCGCCGCTCGATGACCGGGCGGGCCGCGGCCGTGTGCACCATGGCGCGTTCCGTGCCGGGCACGAGCACCTCGTCGGGAAGGCCGTAGGCCTGCTGGTAATGCGCATTGCACATGACGAGCCGGTCGTGCTTGTCCCACAGGACGAAGGCCTCGGAGGTGCATTCGATGGCGTCGGCAAGGCGCTGGTCGGCCTCCTGGTAGCGCTGGGCGAGCCGGTGCTGCTCGGTCACGTCCATGGCGATGCCGATCATGTGCATGCGGCCGGAGGTCATACGGATGAGCTGGGCGCGGGCGCGCAGCCAGACATAGTGCCCTTCGGCATGGCGCATGCGGAACACCTGGTCCACCTGCTTGGCATCGCCGCGAGCGACCGCGCGGGCCACCTGGTAGATGCCGTCGTCGTCGGGGTGCATGAGGCGGGCCGCATCGCCGAAGGACAGCACGCTGTCACGCGGCGGCATGCCGAGCATCTCATACATGGAACGCGACCAGAACAGGCGGCGGTTCGAAAGGTCGAAATCCCAGAGGCCGCAACGGCCGCGCGCTAGCGCCGTTTCCACGCGAAGATTCGATTCCGCGAAGATCGCATCGGCATCGCGTGCGCGCTTGGCCTGGATGTAATAGGCGTAGAGGATGACGAGCAGGATCGCCGAGATGCCGGCGAACAGGGTGACGTTCAACGCCACCTCGTCGCGCCAGAATACGGCAAGCCGGCCGAGCGGATTGGCGACGATGACGAAGCCGCCCTTGCGCGGCATCTGCACCAGCGAGGCGTAATAGTCCTGCCCATCGATGCGGGTGCGGAAGACGCTGGCCGGATCGCCGAAATACTGGACGGCCGCAAGTTCGGGCGAGAACCGCGCGAGCGACTGGCCGACATGGCGTGCCGCGGCCAGCGAGGAACCGAAGACCCGCCCGCTTTCCTCCACGAAGAGAACGATGCCGCCCGGCTGCATGCGGTCCTGCGGCAGATGCACGGACAACGCCGCCTCGACCGCCATGCGGTCGGACTTGGCAAGGCTTTCGGCCATGGGACCGGAGAAGACCGCGCCCACGGCCATCGCCGTCAGCGAGGTCGTGTCGCGCACGCTCATATCCATCCGGTCATGCTCGACCACGATGCCGACCATGCGCGAAATGGCCACCACGAAGAGGAAGGCGATGATCAGGATCGGTATCGACCGCTTCAGCACGGGCTCCGCCCGTGTCAGATGCCGTGCGGCAGGCCCGGCGAAAATCTTCGCCTGTCCCGTCGCCTCGTCTTCCCAGGCCGCCATTCCCGGAAATCTGAGACGAGTCCACCCGCCGGCTGCGCGTCCTCGTTGCGCGTCCGCCATAGTCATAAACCTTGTAACCCTCTCGTGATTCGGCGCGCCGCTCGCCCGAATCTGCCCTAATGAATCAATTGTGATTCGGCTTGTCCATAGGAAAAGGTAAAACTTTTTTAACCATTTCTTATGGTTGGGATTTTGCACTTGCCGGGGATTCGTCCGGGGGCTGGCTCGGCCGACGTGGTCCCATGTCGGTGTCCCGCCACTCCTTGAGCATGGCCGCGCGCCGGCGTGGATAACGCTGGTCGAGCAGGCTGAGGGCGCGCATGCGGTCGGTGCGGAAATGCCGGTAACCCTCTCGCCATTCGCACCAGGCGACCAGGATGCGCGTCTCCTCGAAATAGCCGAGCGCCACCGGCCAGACCGTGCGCTCGGAGGCGCTGCCGTTGCCGTCGGCATAGGAAAGCCGGATCTTCCGCTCCCGCCGGATCGCCGCGCGCAGCACGGCGAGATCGACGATTTCGCTGTCGACGATCTTGCGAGGGCCGACCAGCAGCGCCGTGTTCTCAAGTTCTTCCCGAAGCTCTCCCGGCAATACCGCAGAAATCTTGGCGAGCGCATCCGTCGCGGCCCGTGTCACGGGGGTATCGGCGAATTTCTGCACCCAGCGGAAGCCGAGCATCAGGGCTTCCAGTTCGCCCTGTGAGAACATCAGCGGCGGCAGCATGAAGCCGGGCCGGAGCACGTAGCCGACGCCCGGCTCGCCCTCGATATCGGCGCCCTGCGCCTGCAGGGAAGCGATGTCGCGGTAAAGGGTGCGGATGCTGACGCCGAGTTCGCGCGCAAGCGCAGCGCCGCTCACCGGATTACGGTGCCGGCGGAGAACCTGAAGAAGGGCGAGCAATCTTTCGGAGCGTGCCATCAAACGATACTGCCAGTTTTTGGCAGTGGTGTCGCCTAGGATCAGCCCATCCAACAAAGAAAGGATGATCTCATGCTCTCTCCCAACCTCCTGATCCTCTATGTCGAGAACCCGGCGGCGAGCGGCCGTTTCTATGAAGCGCTGTTCGGCCGCACGCCGGCGGCGCAGTCGCCGGGCTTCGTGGCGTTCCAGTTCGACAACGGCCTGGGCCTCGGCCTCTGGGCGACGAGTGCGAACGACTTCGTCTCGGCCGGTTCGGGCAACCGTTCCGAAATCGCCCTCGTCGTCGAGGAAGACGCCGAGATCGACGCCTTGCATGACACGTGGAAGGCGGCGGGCGTTACCATCGAGCAGCCGCCGTTCACGGCGGTCTTCGGCCGCACCTTCGTGGCGCTGGATCCGGATGGCCACCGGATCCGCGTCTGCCCGCCGGACAAGTGAGCCGGAGGCTCAGCCCTTCAGCATGCGCTCCACGATGTCAGACACGTCGGAGGAGAGCTTCTCGCCCGCGGCGATGGTGCGCAGCGCGTTGCGGGCGTGGTCGGACCGCACTTCCTCGAGCGCCCGCCAGGAGCGCATGGAGGTGAGGATGCGCGCGGCAAGCTGCGGGTTCTTCGGGTCGATCTCCAGGATCTGCTCGGCGAGGAACCGGTAGCCCGCGCCGTCCGCCCGGTTGAAGCCGGTCGGGTTGGAGAAGGCGAAGGTGCCGACGAGGGCACGCACACGGTTCGGGTTCGCCTTGTTGAAGTGCGAGCTCGTCATCAGCGCCTTGACGCGCTCCAGTGCGCCGTCGCCCGGAATGGTCGACTGGATGGAGAACCACTTGTCGATGACCAGCGCATTGTCGGCAAAGCGGGCGCGGAAGGTTTCCAGCGCCGTGGCTGTTTCCGTTGCATCCGGGAAGCGGTGGGCGAGCACGGTCAGCGCCGCGCTGAGATCCGTCATGTTGTCGGCGGAAGCGAAGGCGGCTGCGGCGCGGGCCGGGGTGCCGTCGGAAACGGCGAGATAGGCAAGGGCCGCATTGCGCAGCGCGCGATGGCCGGCGCTTGCCGCGTCCGGCGTAAAGGCACCCTCGGTGCGGTGGCCTTCGAAGAGCGTGGCGAAGACGGCGGGATCGCGCTTGGCGACGGCGGCGAGGACGGCCTCGCGACCGGCGCGGATGGCGTCCGGATCGTTGTTGCTGCCGAGCTCGCGGGCGATGTCGGATTCGGAGGGCAGGGCAAGCGCCTGCGCGCGGAAGGCGGGTTCCAGCGCCTCGTCGCCGGCAATTGCGATCAGCGTATCGGCAAGCACCGCATTTGTCTCGACCGGCTCGCCGGCACGGGCGTTGCGCGCTGCTGCGACGAGATTCGGCAAGGCGAGGTCGTTCAACGCCTGCCAGCGCGAGAAGAGGTCGCGGTCATGGCGGGCGATATGGGCGAGGTCGGCCGGGGCCTGCTCGAAATGCAGGTTGATCGGCGCGGAGAAGCTGCGGTTGAGCGAGACGACCGGGCGCGAGGCGATGCCGGAGAAGGTGACGTTCTGGCGGCGCTCCTTCAGATGCAGCACGTCGCCGGTCACGTCGGCGCCGCTGACGGCGCTCGGCGTGGCTTCCGAGCCGTCGGCCGAAATGAGGCCGAAGCGCAGCGGAATGTGCATCGGCTCCTTTGTCGCCTGGCCGGGCGTCGGCGGGATCATCTGTTCGAGCGACAGGGTGAATTCGCCCTTGGCCTGATCGTAGCTGGACGAGACGCTGACGAGCGGCGTGCCGGCCTGATGATACCACAGCGAGAACTGGCCGAGATCGACGCCGTTCGCTTCCTCGAAGCATTTCACGAAATCCTCGATCGTCGCGGCGTCGCCGTCATGACGTTCGAAGTAGAGGTCCATGCCCTTCTTGAAGCCGTCGGCGCCGACGATGGTCGCGATCATGCGCGTGACCTCGGAGCCCTTCTCGTAGACGGTCGTCGTATAGAAGTTGTTGATTTCGCGGTATTTCGTCGGACGCACCGGGTGGGCGAGGGGGCCGGCATCCTCCGGGAACTGCTCCGATTTCAGATGGCGCACTTCGGCGATGCGCTTGACGGAACGCGAGCGCTGGTCGGCCGAGAATTCGTGATCGCGGTAGACCGTCAGGCCTTCCTTGAGGCAGAGCTGGAACCAGTCGCGGCAGGTGACGCGGTTGCCGGTCCAGTTGTGGAAATATTCGTGGGCGATGATCGCCTCGATATTCGCATAGTCCTGGTCCGTCGCAGTTTCCGGATCCGCGAGAACGTATTTATCGTTGAAGACGTTGAGCCCCTTGTTCTCCATGGCGCCCATGTTGAAGTCGGAGACGGCGACGATCATGAAGATGTCGAGATCGTATTCGCGGCCGAACACCTCCTCGTCCCACTTCATGGAGCGCTTCAGCGCATCCATCGCATAGGCCGCGCGCGGCTCCTTGCCGTGCTCGACATAGATCTTCAGCGTCACCTCGCGGCCGGACATGGTCGTGAACGTGTCCTCGACCACGCCGAGATCACCGGCGACGAGCGCGAAGAGGTAGGAGGGCTTGGGATGCGGATCGAACCACGCAGCGAAGTGCTTGCCTTCGCCATAGCCGGCGCCGCCGAGGAAATTGCCGTTGGACAGCAGTAGCGGGCAGCTCGCCTTGTCGGCGATGATGTTGACCGTATAGACGGCCAGAACGTCCGGCCGGTCGGGGAAATAGGTGATGCGACGGAAGCCCTCGGCCTCGCACTGGGTGCAGTAGACGCCGTTCGTGCGGTAGAGGCCCATCAACTGGGTGTTGGCCTCCGGATTGATTAAGGTCGTGATCGTGATCTCGAAGGGCTCCGTCGCCGGCAGGTCGCGGATCGTCAGGCCATCCGGCGTCGCGTCGTAGCGTGCCGCGTCCATTTCCATCTGGTCGAAGAGCAGGCCGGTCATGACCAGTTCGTCGCCATCGAGAACGAGCGGCGCGGCCAAGTCGACGCCTTCGCGGCGGTGGAAGATGAGGCGCGCCTCGACCTTGGTTTCCGTCGGGTCCAGTTCGAAGGTTAGATCGACGCGCTCGAGAACGAAGTCAGTCTGACGGTAGTCTGCCAGGTTGATGATCTGGCCGTTCTCTGTCCGCATGGATATGTCCTGCTGTTTGCCGTCCGGTTTCCGTGTCGTTTGTGCATGACAAGTCGGTGCGCCGGGACGGTCTGCCCCCAAGTTCCATGAATACATATGCGCATTGACTTAACATCTCATTGCCAGCGGCAACGCGCGATCACGAATTCGTCCCATCGCGGGACAGAATACTTGCGCGCCCGATCCGATCAAAATTATCCGCGACGCATCACGAGAATTCATCCCTTTCGCCGGACAATGCCGCTAAGGTCGCAATACTTCCGACAGCGATGCATGGCCTTTGGCCGTGAAGAGTACCCGCATGGACATGCCGTCTCCCGATCCCATGAAGGGGATTCTTCTCAAGGTCGCCTCGGTGGTGATCTTCCTGTGCATGTCGGCGCTGATCAAGGCGGCGGGCAAGGATATTCCGGCCGGGCAGATCACCTTCCTGCGCTCGGCCTTCGCCATGGTGCCGATCCTCAGCTTCCTCGCCATGCACGGCCAGCTGCGCGATGCTTTCCGCACGAACGATATTCTCGGTCATTTCCGGCGCGGCTTCGTCGGCATCCTCGCCATGGGCTTCGGCTTCTACGGGCTGGTGCACCTGCCGCTGCCGGAATCGATCGCGCTCGGTTATGCCCTGCCGCTCGTTACGGT